>Ga0307503_10000039_pt1 | contig 101202 bp, 91 predicted proteins | sample 17_S_MG_FD_194514 | JGI IMG/M metagenome (GOLD analysis project Ga0307503, IMG submission 194514) | Soil microbial communities from Populus trichocarpa stands in riparian zone in the Pacific Northwest, United States - 17_S | ecosystem: Environmental > Terrestrial > Soil > Riparian zone > Trees... | reverse complement strand
TCCATCGTTGCCTTGTCGGTCTCGATCTCGGCGAGGATGTCGCCCGATTTGACCGCATCGCCTTCCTTGACCAGCCACTTGGCCAAGGTCCCCTCCTCCATCGTCGGGGACAAAGCCGGCATCTTCAGTTCGATCGGCATGGAAGGGGACTTTCCTTTCGCGAACGGCCGCTCGTGTCCAAACAGCAAAGCCATGGCAATGGTCAAGCCTGTCCTGAGCAAAGTCGAAGGAGCCTGTCCTGAGCGGGTCGAAGGAGCGCGCTTGCGCGACAAGCGGTTCTGGCGCAGGCAGCCGGGGGCGTCAGGAAAGAGAAAAATGCGGACCTATCTGGTCGTGATGGATGAAACCGAGGAGGCGCTGGCGGCGCTGCGCTATGCGGCGCGGCGAGCGGCGCGGACTGGCGGCGGCGTCGAGATCCTGGCGCTGATCGAGCAGCCCGAATTCGTCCAGTGGGGGGCCGTCCAGGACGCGATGGAGGAAGAGGCGCGGCTGCGCGCCGAGGCGATGCTGGTCCAGGCCTCCGGCGCGATCATGGAGGAGGCCGGCATCAAGCCCTCGATCACGATCCGGCAGGGCGACCGGATCAAGGCGGTCGCCGAGCTCCTGAAGGAGCGCGACGATATCGCGGCGCTGGTGCTGGCGGCGGCGGCGGAGGGCGGACCGGGTCCGCTGATCAGCCATTTCGCGGGGCCGGCGGCAGGCACGCTTCCCTGCCCGCTCGTCATCGTGCCCGCCGGGCTCGGCGAGGATACGCTGGCGGCGATCAGCTGAAGTCGGTTCGATCCGGACTTGAATCGGCATTCGAGCGAAAGCTGGAATCTCTTTTCTCTCGCATTGAAGAAGTGAGATTCCAGCTTGCGCTGGAATGACGGACTTCAAGCGAACGGCGGGGAACTTCCCCCCGCCGCAGGCGGGAGGATTCGAGCCTTTTCCTAGCCCCGTTCGCCGGCTGGCGGACGGGGACGACGCGGCGCCGGGCGGCGCGGCGCGGGACGCGGCGGCGGCGCGCATTGGCAGCGGGGCCGCGGCCGGCGGGCGCGGTGGCGCTGGCGGACCTCGACATATTCCTCGGTGATTTCCTCGCTATAGCCGCCGCCCGTCGTGGTGACCGTCTCGATCACGATCGGATAAGCGTAGGCGCCGTAGCCGTAATAGCCGCCATAAGTCGCGCCATGACCATAGCCCGGACCGCCATAGCCCGGAGGCGGCGGGCCGTAGCCGGGACCGCCATGGCCGCCGCGGCCATGATGCTCCTCGCGATATTCCTCCTCGGCATAGTCGCCGTCCTCGCCGCCCTCGCGCCACTCGCCGCGATAGGCCGGGATGCCGTCCTGGTCGCCCCATTCCTCGCCATAATTGTCCCAGTCGACGCCGTAGCGCTCGTCGAGCACGCGGCCGCCGCCGTCGATCAGATAGGCGTCGTCATAATAGCGGACCCAGCGCTGATCCTCGCCGGGCGCGGCGAAGCCATAGGTCTGCCAATTGCCGATGTAGAATTGCGGGGCGAACCAGAACGGGTTGATGACGAAGCCGCGGCGCAGCCGGCTGTGCCGGAAGTTGCGGCCGGGATGCGGGCCCCAGCGATGGAAGCTGAAATTGCCGCGGCCGTGCATCTGTCCGCCGTGCATCTGTCCGCCATGCATTTGTCCGCCGTGCATCTGTCCGCCGTGCATTTGTCCGCCGTGCATCTGTCCGCCGTGCATCCGGACGGTCCGGCCCTGCATGCCGGGGCCGCGCATCTGGATGTTGGGGCCGCGCACGGCCGGGCCGGTCATGCCGCCGCCGCGCCAGGTGGCGCCGGCGCGCGGTCCGCCGCGCGGGCCGGGCTGCGCCGAGGCGGCGGCGGGCAGGACGGCGATGCTCGCCGCCAGGAGGGTGAGGCTCAACATGCGCATAAAGGGACCCCTTGTTCGCATCGACTCGCCCAGAGCGGCGCCCGGAGCGTGGTGAACAGGTCTTTTACCCTTCGGGGGCCGCCTTTGCCATGCCGGCCAGCGCGTCTGAGAGACGCTGTATCAGTTTGACACAGCCCGCCACGTCTTCCTCATCGAAGCGGGCCGGCGTCGGGCTGTCGAGATCGAGCACGCCGGCGAGCTGACCGCCGGCGAGGATCGGCACGACCAGCTCGGCGCGGCTGGCGGCATCGCAGGCGATATGGCCGGGAAAGGCCTGGACATCGGCAACGCATTGCGGCTGCAGCGTGGCGGCCGCGGCGCCGCACACGCCCTTGCCGAAGGGGATGCGGATGCAGGCCGGCCGCCCCTGGAACGGCCCCAGCACCAGCTCGCCCCCCACATTGCGGTAGAAGCCCGCCCAATTGATGTCGGGCAGCGCCTCCCAGATCAAAGCCGCGACATTGGCCATGTTGGCGATCGGATCGGGCTCGCCCGCAATGAGCGCGGCTGCGGCCTCGGTGAGCTCGCGATAGAGCGAGGCCTTGTCGGCGGCTTGGATCTTGAAGTCGTACATCACTTTCCTTCTTGCCACCCTGAACCTGTTTCAGGGTCCAGCTCTCCACCCGTCCAGCGGCGCGTCGCCTGGATGCTGAAACAAGTTCAGCATGACGGGGGTCAGTCCAGAATCACCTTTCCGCGCCCCTGCTTCACGGTGCCGCGCTGCTTCTTGCTGTCCACCCGTTTCGCCTTGGCCGCCCGGCTTGGCCGGGTCCGGACCCGTTTCACCGGCTTCACATGGGCGCGCTCGACCAGATCCGCCAGCCGCGCCCGCGCATCCTCGCGATTGGCCTCCTGCGTGCGGTATTTGCGCGCGGTGAGGACGATTTCGCCGGCCGAGGTCATGCGGCTGCCAGCGAGCGTCTTCAGCCTGGCATAAACGTCCGGCGCGAGGCCGAGCCTGAACACGTCGCAGCGCAACTGGCAGGCGGTGGCGACCTTGTTGACGTTCTGCCCGCCGGGCCCGGAAGCCGCCAGGAATGAGAAGGTCGTCGCGTCTCCCAGACGCGACTGCCAATCGCGGGGCGATTGGCCCCTTCTCATCTCCTCGAGCGCGTCTTCCGGCAAGTCAAAGGACATCGCCCAGCCCCGCATTGACGAAGGTCGGCGGCAGCGGCGCGCTCGCCTCGATCGCTGGCTTGCCGCCGCGCTCGACCCTGAGCGACAGAGCGTGGAGCAGCATCGGCCCTCTGCCCGCCCCATAGACCGGGTCGCCGACGATGGGGATACCGATCCCGGAGGCGGCATGGACGCGGATCTGGTGGGTGCGGCCGGTTTCGGGGGTGAAGACGAGGATCGCGCGGCCGTCGCGGACCCCGGCCACGCGCCAGTGGGTCACCGCCGCCTTGCCGCTCTCGTCCGGGACCATCCGCCAGCCTTCCTCGGCGGTCGAGATCTTGCCGAGCGCCATGTCGATCGTCCCCGCCTCCGCCTCCGGCACGCCGTCGAGCACCGCGACGTAGGTCTTGGCGACCTTCTTGTCCTCGAACGCGCGCTGGAAGGCCTTGTGCGCCTTGGGGTTGCGGGCGAGCAGCAGGCAGCCCGACGTGTCGCGGTCGAGACGGTGGACCGGCAGCGGCAGCCGTTTGAATCCGAAACGAAGATGGTGAAGATAATCTTCGAGGCTCTCGGGGGTGCGCGCGCCCGGATGCACGGCAAGGCCCGCGGGCTTGTCGATCACCATCGCCTCGCCGTCTATGTAGATGACCTTGTTTTCCCAGAAGCTCACAAGCCGGCCCTGCCATGGCTGTGGCCTGCGCGCAACGACCTCGGCTTAGTCTCGGATTCCACGGTATTAATACCAAATTAACCTTTTGCCTTCACACCTCTAACAGTTAATGGAAGTCGCAATGGCGCCCGGCCCCGGCCGCCGCGACAGGAGGGCAGAATTCATGCGCGTGCTGCTGATCGAAGACGAGCCGACGACGGCCAAGGCCATCGAGCTCATGCTCTCCAACGAGGGCTTCAACGTCTACACGACCGATCTGGGCGAAGAGGGCTTGGACCTCGGCAAGCTCTACGATTACGACATCATCTGCCTGGACCTGAACTTGCCCGACATGCACGGCTATGACGTGCTCAAGAAGCTCAGGACGGCCAAGGTCGGCACCCCGGTCCTCATCCTCTCCGGCGTCGCCGAAATGGATTCGAAGGTCCGGGCATTGGGCTTCGGCGCCGACGATTATGTCACCAAGCCCTTCCACCGCGACGAGCTGGTCGCCCGCATTCACGCCATCGTCCGCCGCTCCAAGGGCCACAGCCAGTCGGTGATCAAGACCGGCAAGCTCGCGGTCAATCTCGACGCCAAGACGGTCGAGGTCGACGGCGCCCGCGTCCATCTGACCGGCAAGGAATATGCGATGCTCGAGCTCCTGTCGCTCCGCAAGGGCACGACGCTCACCAAGGAAATGTTCCTCAACCACCTTTACGGCGGCATGGACGAGCCCGAGCTCAAGATCATCGACGTCTTCATCTGCAAGCTTCGCAAGAAGCTCAGCCTCGCCTGCGGCGGGGACAATTATATCGAGACCGTCTGGGGCCGCGGCTATGTGCTGCGCGAGCCCGAGGAGGTCGAGACCGCGCAGGTCGCCTGACGAGCTTGCGAGTGGGGCGAGAACCGGCGTCCGCGCATGCGCGGGCGCCGGTTTTCTTTGGCGGCGGGCCCGCAGCTTAGCCGCGGAAGTAACCAAACTAGACGCGACGGCGACCCGAACGCGTGCTTGCCGAGCCGGCGCGGGGGGACGAATAAGTTGAGGAAGTTGAGGGTATCCAATGTCGAAAGCCGGGGCGGGTTCGGCGAAGAGCGGAAGCGGCCTCTTTGGCGCGCGAAAATCCAGTCGCGCGGAGCCGGAATTCACACGAACCGCAACGTCACCCCGGGCTTGACCCGGGGTCCACCTTCTTTCGGCAGCGTAGAAAAGAAGGCGGATGCGGGATCAAGTCCGGCATGACGAATTGGCTCAATGCAACTGCGATCGGCTTTGGACGGGATCGGATCGGCAAGCGCGTGAAGCGGCGGGCACAGACAGACGACTCGGCATGAGCCGAGGCTGACAGATCATTGCCTACATATATATCCAATAATCGCCCTGATCGGGCCGGCTATCCGCATGGCGTCGACCGGATCTGTTGCAGTCATCGGCGAGGCACGCGGGCGCCGGTTTCTTTTGCGCGCGCCCTGATTCCAATATATTATTCGGCCGCAACCGACCGCGGCGCTTGATCGCCCCGGCATGAAAGGGAGCGAGAGATATGGCCGAGCCTTTGTCCATAGCGCTGCTGATGCTGGCGGCCGTGCAGGGTCCGAATTCGGCCCAGCGGGACTTTCACGATTATCCGCCGCCGGTGAGGGCAATCATGGCGGAGCTCAGGCAATCCTGCCGGGCAAGGCGGGGAGATCCGCAATTCGTGCCCGATTTCTTCTTCAGCGTCGACATCAACCGGGATCGCCGCGACGATTATTTCCTCAATTCGCAAGGATTCCAATGCTTCCGTCCCGGCCAGCGGGAGGCTGGCGAGGAGGCCCCGCCCCATGCTTATTGCGCGCGCGACCTGTGCATGAACTGGCTCGTCGTGTCCCAGCCGCGCGGACGCTTCCGCCTCGCCTGGCGCGGCCGGGCCTATAATGCGATGCCCGCGGGAGAAAATGGCCCGATCGCCACGCAGACCCGCGCCAATTGCCAAAGCGACCGCTGTCGGGTCAATCTGGTCTGGAACGGGACCACCCTGGTTCCCCAGCGGCGGCGCTAGAAGAGCAGCGCCAGCGCCGGCTTCAGCACCAGGACGATTCCGATCAGGCTGACGCCCCAGGCGAGGCTGCGCACGACCGGGACGCCGAGCGCGTAGAGCGGGAGATAGGCGACGCGGCCGCCGAGCCAGAGCCAGGCGCCCAAGGCGGTCTGGCTGTCGGTGAGGCCAACCGCGCCGACGATCAGCACCGCGGCGATGAAGATCGGGAAGGTTTCGAAGAAATTGGCCTGCGCCCGGGTCAAGCGGCCGACAAGCGGGCGCGGCGGGGGCAGCTCCTCGTCGCGCGCGCCCATGTTCCACTTGGAGCCATATTGGCGGGTCTTGACCATCGCGGCGGCGAGGATGTGGACGAAAGCGAGGACGCATCCCCAGGTGAGGACGAGGAGCTCGGTCGGCATGGTCGTTGGCATGGCGTAACGAATAGCCGGGTCCCCCGGCCGCGTCACGCCGATAAGTTGCTGCGCTGCAAAATCGAATTGGCCCGTCCCAGCCTTTCGTGCATTGTGAGGGCGCCGGCGGCATCGGGCCGGCGGACGCAGAGCGAGGGGCGATGGCGCAAGGCAAGCCGTTCGACGAATTGTGGGGCGTCAGCCGGGACCGGACGCCCCGCGCCGATTTCGAGCCGGTGGCCGCCTGGCTCGCCGATCTCAGCCCGGCCGAATTGCTCCGCCGCCAGCAGGCCGCCGAAGCCGCCTTCCGCAGCCTCGGCATCACCTTCGCCGTCTATGGCGACGAGGAGGCGGCCGAGCGCATCATCCCGTTCGACATCATCCCGCGCATCTTCTCGGCGCGCGAATGGGCGAATTTGTCGGCCGGCCTCGAGCAGAGGGTCCGGGCGATCAACCTGTTCATAGACGACGTCTACGGCGCGCGGCGGATCATCGCCGACGGCGTGATCCCGGCCGACATCGTGCTCGGCAACGCGCAATATTGCATCGCGGCCGCCGGCGCGCGGCCGCCGCACGGCGTCTACGCCCACATATCCGGGATCGATCTGGTGCGCACCGGCCCCGACGAATTCTGGGTGCTGGAGGACAATGTCCGGACTCCGTCCGGCGTCTCCTACATGCTCGAGAATCGCGAGGCGATGCTCAGGCTTTGCCCCGAATTGTTCGACGCGCTGCCGGTCGAGCCGGTCGATTCCTATCCCGAATTGCTGCGCGAAACCCTGCAGTCGGTCGCTCCCGATCGCGGCGACGCCTGCTGCGTGCTGCTGACGCCGGGCCATTTCAACTCGGCCTTCTACGAGCACAGCTTCCTTGCCGACAATATGGGCATCGATCTGGTCGAGGGCACCGACCTCGAGGTCGACGACGATGTGGTCTGGATGCGTACCATCCATGGCCGCGTGCGCGTCGACGTCATCTACCGGCGGATCGACGACTTTTTCCTCGATCCGCTCGTCTTCAACCCCAACTCCGCGTTGGGCGTGCCCGGGCTGATGGCCGCCTATCGCGCCGGCAACGTCACTTTGGTCAACGCGCCCGGCACCGGCATCGCCGACGACAAGGCGATCTACTCCTACATGCCGGAGATCGTCCGTTATTATACCGGCGAGGAGCCCAGGCTTCCCAATGTCGAGACCTGGCGCTGCCGCGAGCCCGATGCGCTCCAATATACGCTCGACAATCTCGACAAGCTCGTCGTCAAGCTCGTCGACGGCTCGGGCGGCTACGGAATGCTGGTCGGCCAGGCCGCGACGAAGAAGGAGATCGAGACGTTCCGCGCCGCGCTGAAGGCCGAGCCCGAGCGCTACATCGCCCAGCCGACTCTCGCTTTGTCGACCGTGCCGACCTTCACGAAAGCGGGCCTGGCGCCGCGCCACGTCGACTTCCGGCCCTTCGTCCTCACTGGCGCCGGCGGCATCAGGATCGTGCCGGGCGGCCTCACCCGCGTCGCCCTGCGCGAAGGCTCGCTGGTGGTGAATTCGAGCCAGGGCGGCGGCACCAAGGACAGCTTCGTGCTCGTCGCCGACCACGACGCGCCCCATTTGGACCGGGGTAGCTGATGCTGTCGCGCACCGCCCAGCATCTCTACTGGATCGGCCGCTACATGGAGCGGGCCGAATTCACCTCGCGCCTGGTCGAGGCGACGATCCGCCTCTCGGCGCTCGGCGACCATGATGCGAGCGAGCAGGCCTGGCGCAGCGCGCTCGCCGTGGTCGGCTCCGCCTCGGCCTATGCCGCCAAAGGCGAGGCGTTCAGCCCCGCCGGCGTGCGCCGCTATCTGACCCTGTCGGAGGACAATCCGAGCGCGGTCCGCAGCTGCATCTCGGCCGCGCGCGACAATGCCCGCGCCGCCCGCACCGCGCTCACCGTCGAGGTCTGGGAGGCGATCAACCGCACCTGGCTGGTCATCCGCGACCGCACCAAGCCGGGCGGTGTCCAGGCCAGCCTGAACCTGGTCGAAAGCCTCAAGGCCGAGATTCGCGGCTTCGAGGGCGCGCTCGCCCGGATGCTGCGCTCGGAAGGCGCCTGGTTCATGCAATTGGGCGCGGCGATCGAGCGCGGCGACAACACCGCGCGGCTGCTCGACGTCAAATATTATCTGCTGCTCCCGCCCGGCCAGGAGGTCGGCGGCGCGCTCGACCGCGACCAATGGAGCACCCTCCTGCAGATCGTCTCGGCCAAGACCGCTTATCGGCACATCTATTCGGGCCCGCTCAGGCCGTGGCGGGTCGCCGATTTCCTGATCTTCCGCGCCGAAATGCCGCGCTCGCTCGCCGCTTCCGCCGAGGAGACGGTCGACCTGCTCTCCGACTTTGCGGCAAGATCCGGCCGCCAGGGCCTCGCCGACCGTCTCGCGCGCCGGCGGCTCGACCGCATCCAGTCGCTCAAGATCGGTACGATCGTCCAGGACGGGCTGCACGAATGGCTGCACGCTTATATCAGCGACAATGCGGCGCTCGATCAGGCGATCGCGCGACAGTTCAGGTTCGGCTGATGCAGCTCAACATCCATTATTCCACCACCTATACATATGCGGTGCCGGCCCGGCGGGTGATCCAGCTGCTCAGAATGGCGCCGCTGAGCTTCGCCGGCCAGGCCGTGCTCGACTGGCGGATCGACGTCGACCGCGACGCCAAGCTTCGGGAACACCGCGACGGCTATGGCAACCTCATCCATATGCTCTATGTCGATACCGCGATCTCGAGCCTCTCGATCTCGATCGCCGGGCGGGTGCTGACCGATGACAAGCACGGCATCGTCCAGGGCCTGCCGCACGATCTGCCGCACGAGATCTTCCTGCGCTCGACGCCGCTGACCGCGCCCGGCCCGGCAATCGCGGCGCTGGCGCAAGACTGCGCCGCGGGCGCCGGCGGCACGATCGACCGGCTGCACCGGCTCGCCGGCCACCTCCAGGCGAGCTTGCGCTTCGACACCGGGGCGACCGCGGTCGAGACCGGAGCCGAGCAGGCCGCCGCGGAAGGCCATGGCGTCTGCCAGGATTTCTCCCACATCTTCATCGCGGCGGCGCGGGCCGGCGGCATCCCCGCGCGCTACGTGTCCGGCCACCTCTTTCGCCGCGACGGCCAGCACGGCCAGGAAGCGGGCCATGCCTGGGCGGAAGCCTGGGTCGAGGATCTGGGCTGGGTCGCCTTCGATCCCCTGAACGGGATCAGCACCGACGACGCCTATGTCCGCGTCGCCTGCGGACTCGACTATCGCGACGCCGCGCCGATCGCCGGCGCGCGATCGGGTGGCGGCGGCGAGGAACTGACTGTAGAGGTACGAGTGAGCGAGGCGGCCGGCCAGGCGCAGGCCCAGTCGCAAAGCTGAAGTGGGGCCCGGATGACCTATTGCCTTGGCATGCTGCTCGACGCGGGGCTGATCATGATCGCCGACACCCGCACCAATGCCGGCGTCGACGACATCTCCTCCTTCCGCAAGCTGCATTGCCTCGCCGACGCGCAGGATCGCTGCATCTTCGCAGCGTCGGCGGGCAACCTTTCGACCACCCAGACGGTGATCAGCCTGCTGCGCCAGGGCTTGCCGACCGGCGAGGACGAGGGGCTGATGCGGACCATCGCCGAGCCGACGAGCATGTTCCGCGCCGCCCAGCTCGTCGGGGAGGCGATGCGGCTCGCCAACGAGACGGTCGGCAAGGCGTTGGCCTCGATCAAGCTCAGCGGCTCGGCCTCGATCCTGCTCGGCGGCCGCATAGGCGACGCGCCGCCGGCGCTCTTCATGATCTATTCGGCCGGCAATTTCATCGAGTGCAAACCGGACAAGCCGTTCTTCCAGATCGGCGAGACCAAATATGGCAAGCCGATGCTCGATCGCAGCATCGAACCCGCGACCCGGCTCGGCGAGGCGATGAAGATCGGCTTCCTCTCGTTCGACGCCGCGATGCGCTCGAACCTCGCGGTCGGGCGGCCGCTCGACCTGATGGTGATGCCGGCCGCGCCCGGATCGAAGGTGCTGACTCACCGGGTCGCCGTGGACGACCCCTATTTCGACGCCCTTTCCGTGCGCTGGCACGACCTGCTCGCCCGGGCCGCCGCCTCGATCGACGATCCGCCCTTCATGGCCGGGCTGGGCTGAGGCGGATGACCGATTTCGAAGCGCTGCGCGCCTACGGCCTCGCTTTTCCGGAGGCGGTGGAAGACTTCCCTTGGGAGGATCATCCGGTGCTCAAGGTGAGGGGCAAGATCTTCGCCTTTCTGGGCGAAGAGGACGGCTTCAGCCTCACCGTCAAGCTGCCGGTCAGCCGCGACTTCGCCGAGACCTTCGATTTCGCGGCGCCGGCCGGCTACGGGCTCGGCCGGTCGGGCTGGATCAGCTGCCGCTTCGGCGCCGGCGAGGCGGCCGATCTCGACCTCATGAAACGCTGGATCGCCGAGAGCTACCGAGCGGTCGCGCCGAAGAAACTGGCGGCGCTGGTCCCGGAGCAAGACTGACCGCGATTTGCGATTTTCGGCCTCATCGCTTATGTTGGCCCCAATCCCTTTGGAATCAGGATTCTCTATGTCGACCCATCACGAATTCTATCTCGAACGCGCGTCCGAAGCCCGCCGGGACGCCTCCAACACCCCCCTCCAGAACGTCCGCGACCGCTGCCTGCGCGCCGCCGAGGCGTGGGAGCAGATGGCCGCCAGGGTCGAGCGGACCGGCCGCATGCGCGCCGAAACCGAGGCCCGCAAGGCCGCCGTCGCAGAGCTCCAGGTCAGCGAATAAACGGGGACGGTCCCTCTTTTCAGATCATGGTGAAATCGGCGGCGGTCAGCGCCAGGCCGTTGCCGATGGTCGCGAACTGCACCGCCGCGCCGGCGCCCGACCCGTCGGCATCGTAGAAGAGGCGGCCAGTGGCCTGATCGTAGACGATGCGGTCGTCCGCATCCCCGGCGGCGGTGCCGATGACGAACGCATTGGCGTTGAGCGCGCCGCCGATCGCGGTGAAGATCGCATCGTCCAGCCCGATCCTGTCGGTGCCCGCCACGAAGTCGGCGACGGTGTCGACATTGCCGGCGCCCAAGGCAGTGGTGAACGCGAACATGTCGGCGCCGTTTAGGCCGTAGAGCACGTCGTTGCCGCTGCCGCCGTTGAGGAGGTTGGCGCCGTAATTGCCGATAAGGGTCTGGCCGAATTCGTTGCCGGTCAGGTTGATCGCGCCCGTGCCGCCCTGGACCGCGGTCGAGATCGTCTCGACCTCCTGCCCCGCCGCCAGCGTGTAGCTGACGAAGCTGTAGAGGAGGTCGCTGCCACCTCCCGCAGCCTCCTCCACCACGTCGAGCGCATTTTCGACGACATAGGTGTCGTTGCCGTTGAGCCCGATCATCACATCCACGCCGCCATTGCCGTTGAGGTAATTGGCGCCGTAATTGCCGATCAGGGTGTTGTTGTAGTCGTTGCCGCCGAGGTTGATCGCGTCCGTGCCCAGGTGGAACACGGTCGACAAGGTCTCGATCTCGTTGCCGTTCGAGAGCGTGTGGCTGAGATAGGTGAGGACGAGGTCGTTGCCCTGGCCGAAGCCGTCGATCACCAGATCGCCGAGATTGTCGATCGCATAGGTATCGTCGCCGGCGAGCCCGTACATCACGTCGGCGCCATCGACGCCGTTGAGCAGATTGTCGCCGGCATTGCCGATCAGGATATTGTTGTACTGATTGCCGGTCAGGAAGAGATCGTCCGTGCCGGCATGGGTCTGGGTCGTGAGCGTCTCGATCTCCTGGAGGGAGGAGAGAATGTAGCTGAGCGAGGTGATGATCGTGTCATTGCCCTCGCCGGCTGCCTCCTCGGTAATATCGGCCATGGAATCGATGATATAGACATCGTCGCCCGTGCCGCCGCGCGCAATATCGGCGCCGCCCTCGCCGTACAGCACGTCGTTGCCGGCGCCGCCGTCGAGCATGTCATCGCCGATGCCGGCGACGAGAACGTCGTTGCCGCCCGTGCCCTGCAATATGTCGTCGCTGTCGACGCCGGTGATGGCGAGCGTCACCGTCGCCGTGCCGCCGCCCGCCAGCGTGTAGGTGAAACGGTCGAAAGCGGTCGTGTTCGAGGCGCCCGACGCGACCGTCGGCGTCGCATCGAAGGCGTGGTTGGCGGCGTAGGCGAAGCTGCCGTCCGCGTTCAGCGTCAGCAAGGCGCCCGAAGCGAGCAGGATCTGCTGTCCGACATGAGCGCTCGCGCCGTTGACCGCCGCGACGACCAATTCCGGGCCGTCGACGTCCGCGTCGGCGCCGGCGCCATGATCGGCGAAGAGGCTGCCCGCGAGCGCGCCGCCCTCGTCGAGCGCGAAGCTGTCGTTCCGCGCCACCGCCGCGTCGTCGATGGCGACGAGGTCGACGTTCGCTTGCGCGGAGGTGGCGCCGCCATCGCCGTCGGTGACCTCGACCGCGATCGTCCGCGCCGGCACCGAGGGATCGTCCGAGAGGTTCGCATAGGCGATCGCCCGCAGCACGGCCTCGACCGCCGCCGCGGTCGCATTGGCGTTGAGCTGGACGACGAGGTCGGCGCCGGCCGCGCCGCCGCTCCAGAAGCCGATCGGCACCCCGCCATAAGTCAACGTGTCGTCGGTGGGCGAAACGGCGATCCCGTTGCCGCTCTGGAGCGACAGCTGATCCGCCGCCGCGCCGTTGGCGGCGAAGCGCGCGGTGATCGTGCCGCCCGCGAAATCGGCCGAATCGTCGGTCAACGTCGCGGCGGGCGCGATTCGGGTCGCGGAATCGTTCTCGGTATAGGTGAGCGCGGCATTCGCCCCGGCGGTGCCGGAGTCGAGATCGAGGACCGGCGCAAGATTGTCCGGCGTGATACTGATCGTGATCGTGTTCGGCGTCTGATCGGTGTCGACGCCGCCATATGCGGTGCCGCCTGAATCCTGCACCTGGAAGGTGAAGCTGGCATAAGGCGCGCCGAACGCGTTCGGATCGGGCTGGAAGGTCAGCATGCCGGCGTCGATCGCGGAGACCGCGACGAAATCGCCCGCCGTCACCGCCACGCCGTTGAGCAGGATGGCGCCCTGGGCGGCAAGCGTGGTGATTCTGACCGCGAAGAAGGAATTGCCCTCGACCGGGTCGCTGAAGCCGAAATCGGCCGCGGCGAAGACATAGGGATCGTCCTCGCTGCCGGTGGCGCTTTTGTCGGTGCCCGACGGCGCGTCGTTGACCGGATTGACGTCGAAGGTGATCGTGTTGGGGGCCTGGTCGGTATCCTGGCCGCCATCGTCCGTGCCGCCATTGTCACGCACCTGGAAGGTGAAGCTGGCGGCGCCACTTGCGTGAGACGCCGGAAAATAGGTCAGCGCGCCGATGGCAAGCTCGGCGGCGGTGACGAAGCGGCCGACACTGGCGAAGACGCCGGGCAACCCCCCGGCCCCGTCGGGATCGTAGATCAGCAGGCCGGCGGTGGGCAGGCTGGTCAGCACCACGCCTGCAAATGCGTTGCCGTCGGCCGTGTCGTCGTAGCCGAAATCCGCCGCCGTCAGGACGCGGCCATTGTCCTCGTCGATGACGATATGGGCGTCGGCGCCGGTGGGCGCGTCGTTGATCGCCATGACATTGAGGATGAGCGTGCTGGGGCTCTGATCGGTGTCCCGTCCGTCATTGGCGGTGCCGCCGTCGTCGCGGACCTGGAAGGTCAGGGTCGCATAGGCCGCGCCGTTCGCGTCGGCGTCCGGCTGGAAGACGAGCTGGCCGGCGGCGAGCTGCGCCGCGGTCACGAACGTCTCCGCGACGAGCAGCGCCGCGCCGTTCAGCAGCAAAATGCCGTTGGCCGGGAGGGTGGCGATCACCACGCCGCCGAAGCCGTCGCCCTCGACCGCGTCCGAGAAGCCGAAATCGGCCTGGGTCAAGGTTCGAGACGTATCCTCGTCGAGCGTGATCGCGACGCTTGTGCCCGACGGGGCGTCGTTGATCGCGGCGATGGTGACCGCCACCGAATCGCTGTCGGTGCCGACCGGGCCGGTGCCGGCCTCGCCGGCGTCGGTGGCGGTCACCGAAATCGCGTCGCCGCCGTTGAAATTGGCGGTCGGATTGTAGGTGAGGCCCGCGCCCAGCGCCGCGTTGATCGCAGCGGCGGTGCCGCTCAACGTCATCGTCGAATCGCCGCTGCCGTCGCCGGCTCCGAAGCTCAAGCCGGCGGTGCTGGCCAGGGTCAAAGTGCCGTTGACGACCGACAGGGTCACGGTGAGCGTGGCCGCATCGACGTCGGCAACGCTGATCGCATTGCCGCTGGCGGTCGACAGCGTCAGCGAGCCGTCTTCGTTCATGGCCTGGCCGACGGGCACGCCGTTGGTGGGCGCGTCGTTGACCGCCGTGACGTTGAAGGTGAGCGTGTTCGCCGACTGGTCGGTGTCCTGCCCGCCAGTGAGCGTGCCGCCGTCGTCGCGCACCTGGAAGGTGAAGCTGCCATAAGGCCCGCCATTGGCGTCGGCCGCGGGCACGAAGCTGAGCTTGCCCAGAGCGATGTCGTGGAGGCTGACGAACTGGCCGGCGGTCACCGCCGCGCCGTCGTGCAAGAGCGTGCCCGCGCTCGGCATCGTGGCGATGACGACGCCGAGGAAATCATCGCCTTCCACCGGGTCGGTGAAGCCGAAATGGCTCTGGACGAAGGTGAAGGTCCCATCCTCGTTGATCGTGAACGCGGCATCGGCGCCCGCCGGCGCGTCGTTGATCGCGGCGATGGTGACCGCCACCCAATCGCTGTCCGTGCCGACCGGGCCGGTTCCGGACTGGCCGCCGTCGCTGGTGACGACCGAGATCGCATCCGAGCCGTTGAAATTGGCGTTCGGATTGTAGGTAAGGCCCGCGTCCAAGGCCGCGTTGATCGCCGCGGCGGTGCCTGAGAAGGTCATCGACGCATCGGCGGTGCCGTCGCTGCCGCCCGAGAAGCTCAGGCCGGCAATGCTCGCCAGCGTCAGCGTGCCATGCGCGACCGACAGGGTCACGGTGAGCGTCGTCGCATCGACGTCGGCGACGCTCAGCGCATTGCCGTTGGCCGTGCTCAGCGTAAGGCCCGCATCCTCGTTGATGCCCTGCGTCCCGGGCACGTTGTTGACCGGCGCGTCGTTGACCGGGTCGATCGTGATGGCGACCGTGTCGGCGTCGGTCAGCGTGCCGCCGGTGCCCGACTGGCCGTTGTCGGACGTCGAGATGGCGAGCGTGTCGCCGCCATGATGGTCGGCCGCCGGGGCGTAGGTGAGGCCGGCGCCGAGGGCCGCGTTGATCGCGGCGGCGGTGCCGGTGAAGGTCATCGCCGCGTCGCCGGCGCCGTCGGCAAAGGTCAGGCCGGCGGTGCTGGCGAGCGTCAGCGTGCCGTGGGCGACCGACAAGGTGACGGTGAGCGCGGCGGCGTCGACGTCGGCGACCGACAGCGCGTTGCCGTTGGCGGCGCTGAAGAGGAGCGACGCATCCTCGTCCACGGCCTGCGCGCCCGGCACGCCGTTGACCGGCGCGTCGTTGAGCGCGGTCATGCTGAACGTCAGCATGTTGGGCGTGGTATCGGCCGCCTGGCCGCCATTGGCGAAGCCGCCATCGTCGCGCACGGTGAAGGTGAGGCTGCCCACTGCGCCGGTCGCATTGGCCGCGGGCACGAAGACGACGCCGCCGCTCTGGATCGTATGGAGATAGACGAGCGTCACGTTCGTCATCGGGTTGCCGTCGATATAGAGCGTGCCGCCGGCGACGTTCGAGAAGATCACCGCCTCGAACGCATTGCCGTCGACGTCGCTGAAGCCGAAATCGGCGACCGTCAGCGTGTAGGCCGCATCCTCATTGATGGTGATCGTCCGGTCGGCGCCGGACGGCTGGTCGTTCACCGAAGCAATGTCGAAGCTGAGCGTGTTCGGCGTCGTGTCGGCATCCTGGCCGGCGCCCGCCGTGCCGCCATTGTCGACCACGGTGAAGCCGACCGACGCCGCCGCCGGACCGTTGAGGTTGGTCGCGGGCACGAAAATGAGCTTTCCGGCGGCGATGTCGGCCGCCGAATAAGTGGTCGTCGGAAAGCTGGTGATCGCGACCGCGGCGGCGGCGCCGGCGCCGTCCGCATCGAAAAAGAGCGTGCCGCCGGCCGGCGCCGCGCCGAAGCGGACGCCGGCGAAGGCGTCGCCGTCGACGTCCGAAAAGCCGAAATGCGCGGCGCTGAAGGTGAAGGTCGCATCCTCGTTGATCGTCGTCGTGGCGTTGGCGCCCGAGGGGCTGTCATTCTGCGCGGTGACGCTGAGCAGGCGAGTCGCCGCGGCGCTGGCGGCGTCGCCGTCATTGACCGCGAAGGCGATCGTGCGGGTCGCCTGGCTGGGCGCTTCCGAGCCGTTCGAATAGGTGACCGCCCTCAGCGCCGCCTGCCATTGCGCCAGCGTCGCGGTGCCGCCGGCCGAACTCAGCGTCAGCACGCCGCTGCCGCCGGCATAGATCGCGGCGATATTGCCGAATGTGGCCGCATCGTCGTTGTCGAAGGCGAGGATGTCCTGGCCGAGCTGGAAATTGTTGGTGATCGACACGGTCGCGCCGACCAAAACGGTATCGTCCACGTCGGCGAGGGTGAGGCCATTGTCGACCGCGATCGAGCCGGGCGCCGTATTGACGCTCTCGGCATAAGCGGCCGTACCGGCCGTCACCGTCACCGTCGGCGCGTCGTTGACCGCGGCGATGTCGACGGTGACGATCCCGACCGACGCGCCGCCATGGCCGTCGTTCAGCAGATAGGTGACCGAGCGCGCGCCCGCGATCGGATTGTCGCCGGCGACGTTGCGGTAGGCGACATAATCGAGCAACGTCGCCACCCGCTCCGCAGTCGCTTCGGCGTTGAAGCTGATTGTGAGGATCTCGCCGGGGCCGGAGCTTGTGATCGTGCCGATATGCGCGCCGTCGACATAGACGTCGTTGCCGATCGTGCCGACACCCGGAAAGATGTCGAGCACGAAGAACTCGTCTTCCGCGCGGGGGTTGGCCTGGACGCCGATGCTGAGGAAGCCGCCGCCGAAATTCTGATTGTCCGGATCGAAAACCCTGGCCGGCATATTCTGATCGAGCAGGACATAGGGGTCGCCCTCGGTCCACAAGACGCTGTCGCCGTCCAGCGCGTCCACTGTCGGCGCGTCGTTGGCCGCGGCGATCGTCACCGTGGCGACGGCCGGCGCGCTGGTCGCCGCGCCGTCGCTGACGACGACGCTGATCGCGCGCTGAAGATCGGTGCCGAACACGTCCGGATTGTCGCCCGCATGGGTGTAACGGACCAATGCGAGGGCCGCCGCCCAGTCGGCCGCCGTACCGATACCGCCGAGAACGAGCTGTGCGGAACCCGCCCCGCTCAGCACGGCGATCGTGGCCGGCAGCGCCCCGGCGAGGACGAGCTGGTCGCCGGCGACGGCGTCCGTGATCGTGATGGTCGCGCCGACGATCGCCAGGCTGGGCGCGGTCACGGCGATATTCGCGCCGATCGCACTTGCCCCGCCTTCGATGAAGTCGGCCGCGTAGTCGTTTCCGGGATCGCCGCCGTTGAGGTCGACGGTCGGGCTCGATAGGGGCGGCGGTGCCACCCCGCCCGGCGTGAGCAGCGCGTGGAGGACCGCGCCGTCATCGTCGCCGCCGACGCCGGGGCTGCTCGCATCGTTCCAGGCGACGACCAATGTCCCGAACGGATCGGCCGCCATCGCGGGTTGGTACTGGACGCCGCCGGCATGGCCGTTGACGACGAGCTCGGCATCGACCGGGACGCCGGTCGCGTCGAAGCGCTGGGCGCGGATATCGTCGGCATCAGGGCCGGCGCCGTCGGCCCAGCTCACCATGAAGCCGCCGTCCGGCAAGGCCGCGATCGACGGAGACAGCTGGTCGCCTGCGGCCAGTGTGTTGACCCTGAACTCGGCCCCGGCCGGATCGCCGTCGGCCTCGAACAGCCGCGCGTAAATGCCGTAGCCGTCACCGTCGCCGCCGCCGTCGATCCAGGCGATAGCGTAGCCGCCTCCGGTCAAAGCGACCACGCAGGGCGTGCCCTGGCTGCCGGTCGGGTTGCCATTGGCGGCGATCTCCGCGGTGAGCGGGATCCCGGCCGCGCTGAACAGGCGCATGCGGACGTCGCCGGCCGCGCCGTCCTCCCAGACCGCGACGATCGTGCCGCCGGCGAGCACGGTCACCGCCGCGTGAACCTGGCCGCCCGCTGCGGGCATGTTGACGGCGAACGAAAGACCGGCCGGGCTGCCGTTGGCCAGGAAGACCTGCGCCCGGACGTCGCCGTCCGGATCGCTGTCGTCGATCCAGACGGCCACGAAGCCGCCGCCGGGCAACCCCGCGACCGTCGGCGCGGTTTCGTTGGCGAGAGCGGCGGCGATCGGGATTTCGCCGCCCGAGGCGCCGTCGGCCTCAAAGACGCGACCCCTGATGTCGTAGCTGCCGCCGGCGCTGTCCTGCCAGACGACGACGAAACCGCCATCGGCGAGCGCGGCGACCTGGGGCAGATGCTGCTCACCGCCGGCGGTGAGGTTGATGCTGAAATCGGGAGCCACGGGCAGGCCGTCGCGGTTGAAGATCCGGCCGCGGACATCGAGCTGGTCGCCGTCGAAAACCTGGAAGACGACAACATAGCGGCCGTCGGCGAGGAAGGTGACCGAAGGCTGGCTCTGGAGGCCGGCCACGGACGAATTGACCAAAGCCTCGTCGTCCACCCGCGCATAGGGGTTGGCCGACGCTTCGTTGGCGCCGTGGATGGCGATGTTGAGGACATGGCTGGTGCCGTCCGCCGCCAGCACGTTGAGCGTGTCGGCGAGCGTGTCGACGGCGTGCAGCGCCTGGACGTCCGGGTCGTCATTGTCGAGCGTGTAGGTCCAGCTGCCGTCGGCCAGCATCGCGAACGTGCCGTAACCATTGTCGCCGGCAGTGCCGGCGGCGACCGGCTGGAACATGGCCTCGCCGGCATCGACGTCGGTGATCGTGAGATGGCCCGACGCGGTGAGGCTGCCATCCTCTGTCACCGCGCCCGTGTCCGTGCCGCCGATGATCGCGGCGTCGTTCACCGGATCGATGACAAGGAAGAAGATGTCGGAGACGGAGAAGGCGCCGTCGCTGGCGGTCACTTTGAGCGACATCGTACCGTTGAAATTGGCGGGTGGCGTGCCGGAAAAGGTACGCGTCGCGGCGGTGAAGATCAGCCAGGCGGGGAGCGGCGAATTGTCGGCGAGGCTGGCGGCGTAGGTGAGCGGGTTGCCGTCCGGGTCGGAGAAGCTGTTGGCCGGGATGGTGTAGGAGACAGCGGCGTCTTCATCGCGGTGCTGGTCGGGAATCTCGTTGGCGACCGTCGGCGGGCGGTTGATCGTCGCCGTCAGCGAGAAATTGTCGATAGCGAGGCCGTCGTCATTGCCCCCGATATTCGTGTCGATCCAGCGAATCCAGAAGGTCGCGCCGTTGGCGACGCTGACGCCCGTGATGTTGAACGAAATGGCCAGCCGGTTCGCCGAGGCGTTCCCGTCCAGGGTGAGGGCGCTCGCGGAGCCGTTGATGCTGACGAAATCGAGCCCATTGACGTCCGTCCACGACCCGGTCGTCAGGCTGGTCGCATTGAAGCTGATCTGGAAATCGAGGCGGTCCGGAACCGTGTTGCCGCCGCGACGCCATTGCTCTCCCACATAAGAGATGAGGATCGCGGTGATGGCCGCGCCGCTCATGTTGGCGAAGCTCGCCCCGATCAGGATCTGGGTCACGGTGGTGCTGGCCAGGCTGCCGAAGGCGCGGTCGGTCACAGGGTTGGTCCCTGCTATTCCAAAGCTCCAGGTGTCGCCGGTCGTGCCCGATCCGGTCCCCACCGAATAGATCGTGGGCGCTGCCCCGCCGGTTTCGCTGAAGGTCCAGTCGGCCGGCAGGCTGGTGCCGGTCGCGCCGCTGCTCGCCAGCGAATCGAAATTCTGGCTGTAGGTGAGCTGCCCCGCGGTCAGGGGAACGGCGCCGATCCCCGCCGCGGCGGCGTCGAACATCAGATGCGTCAGGCCGTGGCCGACTGCCGGATCTTCGTTGAGCGGATCGATCTTGGCCGGCCTGCGGCCGACATTCTTCGCGCGCGCCATATGCATCCCCCGAAATCGGCGAACGTATTGGCCGCTTCCCCCGATTCAGGCGCACAGGCCGGATCGGGATAGCATATCGTTCAGGTCTTGGACCAAACTCAACGCGACGGGTCGGGCATTGGCCGGCGCCCGAGGACGGTGAAATTACCGGCGAAAAAGTTCCCGAGTCAATCCATAATGGACCAAGCCGCCTGCCCTGCCCGATCGACTCCATGCTTCGGCGGCGCGGCTTCAATTCCGCGGCGTCATGGTCTAGAGCCGCGCCTTCCTCGCAAATGGAACCGACCTTGACGCTCTACGCCCGCTTCGCCGCGCATCTCGACACCCTGCTCGACGCCCTCGAGGCGGAAGGCGCGCTGGCGTCCGGGATCGATCGCGGCGCCGTCGCCGTCGAGCCGCCGCGCGACCCGGCCCACGGCGATCTCGCGACCAATGCGGCGATGGTGCTGGCCAAGCGCGCCGGCACCAATCCGCGCGCTTTGGCGGAAGCGATCGTGCCCAGGCTGGCCGCGATCGACGGCGTGGCGGGAGCGGAGATCGCCGGGCCCGGCTTCATCAACATCCGCCTCGACCGCTCGGTCTGGGAGGAGGAACTGCGCACGATCCTCGCCGAGGGCGCCGCCTATGGCCGCTCCGACATGGGCCGCGGCCGCACCGTCAACGTCGAATATGTCTCGGCCAATCCGACCGGGCCGATGCACATGGGCCATTGCCGGGGCGCGGTGGTCGGCGACGCGCTGGCGAGCCTGCTCGAATATGCCGGCCATGACGTGATCCGCGAATATTATGTCAACGACGCCGGCGCCCAGGTCGATGTCCTCGCCCGCTCGGCGCACCTGCGCTACCTGGAGGCGCTCGGCCGCCAGATCGGCGAGATCCCCGAGGGTCTCTACCCCGGCGACTATCTGAAGCCGGTCGGCGCGGCCCTGGCCGCCGAATATGGCGATGCCTATGCCGACGCGCTCGAGGCCGGTTGGCTGGAGATTTTCCGCCGCCGGACTGTCGCCGCGATGCTCGAGCTGATCAGGACGGACCTCGCCGGGCTCGGCGTTCACCACGATCTCTTCGCCTCCGAAAAGGAGGTGCAGGATTCGGGCGCGGTCGACCGGGCGCTCGCTTTGCTCGACGAGAAAGGGCTGGTCTACCAAGGGACGTTGCCGCCGCCCAAGGGCAAATCGGCCGAAGATTGGGAGCCCGTCGAATTGCTCCTGTTCCGCTCGACGCGGTTCGGCGACGACCAGGACCGGCCGATCAGGAAGTCCGACGGCAGCTGGACCTATTTCGCCGCCGACACCGCTTATCATATGCAAAAGCTCGAGAAATCGGACGAGCTGATCAACATCTGGGGCGCCGATCATACGGGCACGGTCAAGCGCACCCAGGCGGCGGTCGAGGCCTTGGCGGGCCGGCCGGCGCTCGACGTCAAGCTCGTCCAGATGGTGCGGCTGCTGCGCGACGGCGAGCTCGTCAAGATGTCGAAGCGCTCGGGCAGCTTCGTCACCTTGGCCGAGGTCGTCGAGGAGGTCGGCAAGGATGTGGTGCGATTCACCATGCTGACGCGCAAGAACGACGCGCAGATGGATTTCGATTTCGCCAGGGTGGTCGAGGCTTCGAAGGACAATCCGGTCTTCTACGTCCAATATGCCCATGCCCGCATAAGCTCGCTCGCCCGCAAGGCGCGCGCCGAGGGCTTCGACCTCGCCGGCCCCGCCGATCTGTCGCTGCTCGACGAGGCCGAGCTGGCCATGGTCAGGCTCGCCGCGACCTTCCCGCGGACGATCGAGAGCGCCGCCGCCGCGCACGAGCCGCACCGCGTCGCCTTCTACCTCGCCGAGCTCGCCGCCGGCTTCCACGGCTGGTGGGCGCGCGGTAACGAGGATCCCGGCAAGCGTTTCCTCCTGGCACAGAATCCCGATCTGACACGCTCGCGTATGGCTTTGGCCGCCGCAATCGGGCAGATTGTCGCCAACGGCCTCGCCATCATGGGCGTGACGGCGGCCGAGGAGATGTGACGATGAGCGACGACAGAAGCGCCGACGATGGGCGCGCCGATCCGGCCGCCGAAGAAATCGTGCTGGCCGACGAGGATAGGCTGCCCTGGCTCGAGGCGGTCGAGGAGGACGAGGACGAAGGCGGTCCATCGGTCGCTAAGCTGGTCGCGGCGATCCTCATCGGCCTCGTCGCCATCGGCGTCATCGTCGGCGGGCTCTACTGGCTCGGCAACCGCTCACCGAGCGGTGCCGACAATCAGATCATCACCGCCGAAAAGGGCGATTACAAGCAGGTTCCGGCCAATCCGGGCGGCATGAACGTTTCGGGCGAGGGCTCGACCAGCTACGTCGCCAGCGAGGGCGGCCAGCCGCGCTCCAACCTCAACCTCAACGGCGCCGGCGCGGCGCCCGCGCCCCAGCCGGCCCCGCAGGCCCAGCCGCCCGCGCGTCCGGCCCCGGCGCCCGCCCCGGTCGCCGCCCCGACCCGCCCGGCGCCGGCGCCGGCGCCCGCCGCCGGCCCGACCATCCAGCTCGGCGCCTTCTCGACGCCGGGGGCCGCCGAAAATGCCTGGCGCGCGCTCGCCGGGCGCTTCCGCTACCTCGCTCCGCTCGCCCACCGCGTCGCCGCCGGCCCCTCCGGCAACCGCACCGTCCACCGCCTCTTCGCCACCGGCGCCAACGCCCGCGACGTCTGCAATAGGCTGAGGGCGGCTGGGGAAGCCTGCATCCCGCAATGAGCGGCGCATTTCCGTCCGCGGCGCGGGAGGGGATGCTATAGGGGCGCCATGCTCCCCGCCATCCTCGGCCTCTCCGGCCTCGCCCTCACCGATGCCGAGCGCGGCCTGATCCGCGCCGCCGATCCCGCCGGGTTCATCCTGTTCGGGCGCAATGTCGGCGATCCGGCGCAGCTGCGGGCGCTGACCGACTCCTTGCGCGAGGTTTCCGGGCGGGCCGATTTACCGATCCTCGTCGACCAGGAGGGCGGCCGCGTGGCGCGGCTGGGGCCGCCGCATTGGCCCGCTTTCCCGGCGCCGTGGCGGTTCTCCGAGCTCTACGCCAGGGCCCCGATCAGCGCGATCGAAGCGGCGCGGGTCAATGGCGAGGCGATCGCCGTTACCCTCGCCGAGGCCGGGATCAACGTCGATTGCGCGCCCTTGCTCGACGTCGCCCAGGAGGGCGCGCACGACGTCATCGGCGACCGCGCGCTTGGCGCCGAGCCGATGCAGGTGGCGGCTCTGGGGCGGGCGGTGCTCGATGGGCTCGAAGCGGGCGGAGTGCTGGGAATGGTCAAGCATATCCCCGGCCATGGCCGCGTCCGGGCCGACCCTCATGGCGAGCTCCCGATCGTCGAAGCGACCCGCGACGAGCTCGCCGCGGATCTCGCCCCGTTCCGCGCGCTCGCCGACGCCGCCCTGGCGATGGCCGCGCACCTCCTCTACCCCGCCTGGGACCCGCTCCTGCCGGCCAGCGCCTCGCCCACCATCATCGCCGAGGTGATCCGCGGCGAGATCGGCTTTGACGGCCTGCTCCTCTCCGACGATATCGGCATGGGCGCCTTGTCGGGCCCGGTCGCGGTGCGCGCGCAGGCGGCGATCGCCGCCGGCTGCGACCTGGCGCTGCACTGCTCGGGCGTTGCCGCCGAGAATGAAGCGATCGCCGCCGCTTTGGGCGGGATGGCGGCGGCGGCGACGGCGCGGCTCGAACGGGCGCTGGCGCGGATCGCGGGCAAGGCTTCGGCGAAGGGCCATGAGGCGCTGGCCGCCAAAAGGGACGCGCTGCTGGCTTATGCCTGACGAAAGCGAGTCCGGTCTCTCTCCTTGCCCCTGCCCGGCATAAGTGGCAGCGTCCGGTTCCTGCCCCGGGGGGAGACGCGCCATGAAGGCCATCATCATCGTCGTGCTGGCGGCCCAGGCCGCGATTTTCCTGGCCACCGTCTATGTCATCCTCTTCACCCGGATGACGCAAAGCGGGCGGCGGCGGCCGATCTGGGCGAGCCTCGCCATCACCCTCGTCATCGTCTCGGGCAGCTCCTGGAACATCGGCAGCAACCATGCCGGTCAGCCCGGCGCCGACATCCTGATGTACGTCTCTCCCCTGCTGCTCGGCATGGGGATCATGGCGGCCTTGCTGATGATCCGCAGCCGGCGCGGGCTGGACGGGCCGGATTGAGCCCAGCCCTGGAGCGGCGGCTGCTGCAGGCGGCGGTCGCGCTCGGCTGCCTGTCGCCCTTGTGGTTCGGGCTCAAGGGGATGATCGAGGGTCCGGCGATGCTCTTCGGCGTCGAGCCGGGCAGGGTCGCGGGCGATCTGGTCAGCCATTACCGCTATCTGTCCGGGCTGTTCCTGGGGCTCGGCCTGGTCCTCGCCTCCTGCGTGCCCAGGATCGAGGCGCGGACGGCGCGGCTGCGCTGGGTGGCGGGCGCGGTCGTGCTTGGCGGGCTGGCCCGGCTCGGCGGCTTGGCGGCGGGCGACGCGCCGTCGCTGGCGCATCATTTTGCGCTCGCCGCCGAGCTCGGGCTGACCCCTTTGCTGGTCCTGTGGCAGGCGCGCGTGGCCCGCCGCTGGCGCGAGGCTCAGGTCGCCTTGCGATAGGCGGTGACGCCGAGCAGCAAAGTGATCACGAAGATCGCCAGCGCGACGAAGAAGAGGAACTTGGCGATGCCGACGGCCGCGCCGGCGAGCCCGCCGAAGCCGAGCGCCGCAAGCACAAGCGCCGCGACAAGGAAGATAAGTGCCCATTTAATCATGACTTTTCTCCTTCGCAGGCAAAACAATCGGGACCGGCAAAGGCTCCCGTCGCGAAAAAGGGGGACTGTCCCTATTTTTCAGACGCGGATGAGGCCGTCGAGCATGCGGGCGCTCGCCATGTTCGGGAAGAGGGTGCGCGCGGTCGGCGGCAGGTCGAGCCGGTAATGCTGGGCGAGCGCGGAGGCGATGAGCGTGTCGAGGCCGAGCGTGGGCCTGAGATCGCGGCCTTCGTGCAGCGCCGCCGCGCCGAGACCGGGCCAGTCGGCGACGACCCGGCCGCCGGCGACGGCGCCGCCGAGCAGCATTGCGAGGCCGGCCGTGCCATGATCGGTGCCGCCGGTGCCGTTGGGCGCGGCGGTGCGGCCGAACTCGGTCGCGACGAGGACCAAGGTGCGCGCCCAATCGGCGCCGAGCCCCGCCTTGAGCGCGCCGAGCAAGGCGTCGAGCCCGCGCAGCTGGAAAGCGAGGCGGCCGCGCTGGTTGGCGTGGGTGTCCCAGCCGCCGGTTTCGATCACCGCGATCCGCGCCCCCTCCGCGCCGGCGAGCAGCCGCGCCGCGAGCGCGCCGGTGGCGGCGCCGTTGCGGCCGCCTTCGCCGGAGAGGTCGCCGGCCGCGGCGCGGGTCTGCATCGCCTGCGCCCAGGCGGCGTGCAGCGCCTGGTCGCTTTCGTAGAGGGCGGTGACCCGGGCGAGGAGATCGTCCGAGGCGTCGGGCAGAGCCGAGGGCGCGTAGGAGGCGATGTCGCGCGCGCCGCGCAGCACCATCGGCACGGTCGCCGAAACCGCGATGGCGCGGGCTTCGGCGCCGCCGAGCAGGCCGAGCAGCCGGTTCATCCAGCCGTCGCTGAGCGCATAGGCCGCCGTGCCCCCGGTCTCGAGCACGTTCTGACCGTCGAAATGGGAGCGGTCGCGATAAGGCGAGGCGATGGCGTGGACGAACAATGCCTCGCGCGACGCGGCGAGGCCCGCGACCTGGGTCAGCGCCGGGTGAAGCATGTAATCGCCGATCCGCGCGCCGCCGGCGAAGTCCTCGGCGAAGGCACCGCGCAGCGCGGCGAAGGCCGGATCCCCGGTCGGCGCCAGGGTGCCGAGCCCGTCGGCGGCGCCGCGCTGGATGACGAAGACGAAGCGGCGGTCGGTCGCGGCCTGGGCGATTGCGATGTGCGGCGCGGCGAGGAGCAGGAAGGCGGCGGTGGACTGGGCCAGGAAGATCCGGCGATCAACCATCGATCATCTCCTCAGGAATTCGGGCGCGACCAGAAGCAAAGCAAGCCCCTGGCCGGGGCTTTCGGCGCGGGCGATCGCCTGGCCGGTCGCCGCGCTCAGCGCGCCGGGGAGGATGCGCGGGGCGAGCGCGCGGGCGTCGGCCTGGCCGCCGGCGCGCGCGGCGAGCCGCTCGGCCGCCTCGACCCGGCGCATCAGGGCGTCCGGCCCCGACCAGCTCGCGGCGATGTCGTCATAGCCGGCCGGCGAGCCCGGTCGCCACACCGGCTGGCCCAATTGGGCGAGCAGGCCTGCGGCGGGCTGCGGCTCGACATGGCGGACGCCGAGCGCGCGCAAGGCGGCGATCGACCAGTCCCAGGGCGGGCGGAACTTGATCTGCGCCGGCGCCCAGGCTTCGGGCGAGTCGACGATCGCGCGGTAGACGGTGGGCAAATCGCCGCCGCTCGCCAGCCAGGCCCGTTCGAGCCGCCGCACCATGGCGGCCGGCGGATCGTCGCCGGCGAAATGGCGGGCGAGCTTATGGGCGAGATGGCGGGCGGTGCGCGGATCGGCGGCGAGGTTGGCCAGCATGGCCCGGGCCTGCGCCTCGCCCTCCTGGCCGTAGCTGCGGCCGAGCAAAGTGCGAGGCCCGGGCTCGTGAATGCGCTCGGCGAAGAGGAAGCTGCCGGGCGGGCTTGAGACGCCGACGAAGCGCGCGGCGGGCCCGCGGGTGAGGCCGCCCACCGTCCAGCCGGTCAGCGCGCGGGCGAATTCGGTGACATCGGCCTGGGCATAGCCGCCGTCGACGCCGAGCGTGTGCAGCTCCAATATCTCGCGCGCCAGATTCTCGTTGAGGCCGCGCCTTTGCCGGCCGCGGCCGAAGCGCGCGGCGATCCGGGCGCCGTCGGAGTCCGGGCCGATCGACTGGGCCTGGTCGAGATAGAGGAGCATCGCCGGATGCTGCTCGACCGCGAGCAGCATGTCGCCGAACCGGCCCAGCACGTGCGGCCGGATCGCCTCGAATTCGAGCAGGCCGGCAAGGCCGATGACCGTCAATTTGTCGGCCGAGACCGCGAAATGATTGGCCCAGAAATGGACCATGCGCTCGACGAACGGGGCCGGCGCCGTCAGCGCCGCACCGGTTCGCGCCGCCACCATGGCGAGATAGTTGCGCCGCGAAGCCTGGCGGACGAAGCGCCGCGCGCTGTCGGGCAGGCCGGCGAGCTGGTCGTTCTCGCTCATGCCTTGCCCCGCCGACGCCGGCTGCGGCGCCATGGCCCGCCGCCGCCCGCGCCCTTCGCGCCGGGCCTCCTCGAGATAATCGGCGAGCTGCCCGGCGACCTCGGCGCGCGACGGCGCCGCGGCGATCGGCGGCGGGCGCGGCTCGAAGCGGTCGAGCTGGCCGGTCAGCCAGGCTCTCGGATTTGCGGGCGGCGATTCGTCGCCGCGGGCGCCGAGCCCGAAGCGGTTCAAGGCAATGGCAAGCTCGGACATGGGCCTACGTCCCTACAAGCAACGACGCCGCTATAGCGGCCCCCTGTCGCAGGAATACGCCGCGATTGTCGCGATTGGTGTCAGCCGAAGGCGCTGCGCCGGCGCAGATAGCGGCGCGCGATCAGGGCGATGGGGATGCCGACCAGGACGATGTGGCAGAAGAGCTGGGTCGCGACGGAGAGCGGCGACGGCGGAAAGGCGGCGGGCCAGCGCAGCGGCACGACGATCAGGTTCATCACCACATAGGTGCCAAGACCGTAGAAGAGGCCCCATAGGAGCGGCCTTTCCCAGAGCCTGCGCCAGCGGCTCGCGGCCAGCATGAAGACCGTCACCATCGCCGCCATCAGCGCGAAATGGACCGCCAGGCCGAGCAGCGAACCCTGGGTCCCCCATTGGGTTGCGCCGGGGAAAGGGCCGGACGCGACGAATCGGAGCATGCCCATCGGTTGGCTGCCTCGGATCAGGGTGAGGATCGTCGCCGCGAGGATGTCGAGCGTGCCGGCGACGAGCGTGGCGATCAGGATGGGCTTGAGGATGCTCCGGGGCATGGCGCGTTCTCCGTGCGAGAATGGCCCGAGCCCAGGGCTATGAAGCGGTGAGGCTATCACCCATCAGCTTCGGGAAGAAGCCCTCATGCGCCGCGCGCAGCTCGGCGAGGGGGACGTCCGTCATGAAGGGCGCGCCGATCCGGTCGCCGCCGGTCTGCCCGATCCGCGACAGCGCGACGGGCGCTATCAGGATATCGCGGAAGCTCCCGGCCGGGACCGTGACGATGTAGCGGCCCTGATCCTCGCCAAAGGCCCAGGCGTGATCCGAAAGGCCGGGGCGCGACTCCAGCTTCGCGCCGATCCCGGACGCCAGCGCCATTTCCGCGATCGCGACCAGGACGCCGCCATCCGAGCAATCGTGAACGGCGGTCACGCGCTGTTTTTCGATCAGCCAGCGGATGAACTCGCCGGCTTTTTTCTCATAGTCCAGATTGACCCGAGGCGGCGGCCCGTCCTCGCGCCCTGCGACGTCGCGCAGCCAGAGCGATTGGCCGAGGCGGCCCCCGGTGTCGCCGATCATGTAGATGTCCTCGCCCTCGCTCTTGAACGCGATCGTCGCCGCTTTCTTCCAATCGTCGATCAGGCCGACCCCGCCGATGGCGGGGGTGGGCAGGATGGCCTGGCTCGAGCCGTCCTCGGCCTTGGTCTCGTTGTAGAGCGAGACATTCCCGGAGACGATCGGGAAGTCGAGCGCGCGGCAGGCCTCCGCCATGCCCTCGATGCAGCCGACGAACTGGCCCATGATCTCGGGCCGCTGCGGGTTGCCGAAGTTCATGCAGTCGGTGGCGGCGAGCGGACGGGCGCCGACCGCGCACAGGTTTCGGTACGCTTCGGCGATCGCCTGCTTGCCGCCCTCATAAGGGTCGGCCTTGCAATAGCGCGGCGTGCAATCAGTGGTGATGGCGAGCGCCTTTTGCGTGCCGTGGACGCGGACCACCGCGGCGTCGCCGCCCGGCGGCTGGACGGTGTCGCCGCCGACCTTCTGGTCATATTGCTGCCAGATCCAGCGGCGCGAGGCGATATCGGGCGAAGCCATCAGCTTGAGCAGGTCCGCCGCGATGTCCGTGCTTTCGGGCACATCTTCGAGCGGCGCCGGCGGCTCGGTCTTCGTCCACGGGCGGTCGTAAGCGGGCGCCTCGTCGGCGAGCGGCGCGAGCGGAATGTCGGCCGCCGTCTCGCCTTTCCATTTGAGCACCATATGGCCCCCATCCGGACCGGCTTCGGTGACCTTGCCGATGACCGCGAAATCCAGCTCCCATTTGCGGAAGATCGCCTCGGCCTCGCCTTCGCGGCCGGGCTTCAGCACCATCAGCATCCGCTCCTGGCTTTCCGAGAGCATCATCTCATAAGGCGTCATCCCCTGCTCGCGGCAGGGCACGGCGTCCATGTCGAGCTCGATGCCGACGCCGCCCTTCGACGCCATCTCGACGCTCGACGAGGTGAGGCCGGCGGCGCCCATGTCCTGGATGGCGACGATGGCGTCGGACGCCATCAGCTCGAGGCAGGCCTCGATCAGCAATTTCTCGGTAAAGGGGTCGCCGACCTGGACGGTCGGGCGCTTCTCCTCGCTATCCTCGGAGAAATCGGCCGAGGCCATGGTGGCGCCGTGAATGCCGTCGCGGCCGGTCTTGGAGCCGACATAGACGATCGGGTTGCCGACGCCGGACGCGGCCGAATAGAAGATCTTGCCGGTCTCGGCGACGCCGACGGTCATCGCGTTGACTAGGATGTTGCCGTCATAAGCGGGGTGGAAGTTGACCTCGCCGCCGACGGTCGGCACGCCGACGCAATTGCCGTAGCCGCCGATGCCGGCGACCACGCCGGCGATCAGATGCCGCGTCCGGGGATGGCCGGGGCGGCCGAAGCGCAGCGCGTTGAGGTTCGCGACGGGGCGCGCGCCCATGGTGAAGACGTCGCGCAATATGCCGCCGACCCCGGTCGCCGCGCCCTGATAGGGCTCGATATAGGAGGGATGATTGTGGCTCTCCATCTTGAAGACCGCGGCTTGCCCATCGCCGATATCGATCACGCCGGCATTCTCGCCCGGCCCGCAAATCACCCAGGGCGCGGTCGTCGGCAGCTTCTTCAGGTGCACGCGCGACGATTTGTAGGAGCAATGCTCCGACCACATCACCGAGAAGATGCCGAGCTCGGTGAGGTTGGGCGCGCGGCCCATGGCGCGGAGCACGCGCTCATATTCCTCGGGGCTGAGGCCGTGCTCGGCGACGATTTCGGGGGTGATCGGGGATTCGGCCATGGCGGGCTCCTAGCGAGCCCGCCATCGCCCGCCTAGCCTGCGCGCCTCGCCCGATTGGGGACACGTACTTTTTCGCGAAAAAGTACGTGTCCCCTGGTTGCGAAAAAGTACGTGTCCCCTGGTTGCGAAGCCTAGGCGGCCGGGCCGAGCTGGCCGCGGATCGCGCCGTTCGGATAGTCCGTCGTGGCGACGCTCACGTAGAAGGCGCTCGGATTGGACTGGATTTCCTGCGCCAGCGCAGCGCCGATCTCCTTGCAGTCATAGCTGTCGTCGTCGTCCGGGCGCTCCAGCCGGGAGACCCGCTCGCCCGCTTCGCCGGCCCGACCGCGATAGACCTGGGCCACGGTCACCTCGCCGATCGAACGCACTTCGAGGTCGGCGCACAGGCGGTTGGAGAGGTGGTCGCTGACCTCTACCCGCACGCGGCCCCAGCCGTCGGTGTCGCCGCCGCCGGGCACGTTGTCGCCGCTCAGCATCGCCCGGAAATCGGTCGCGGCGAGCGCGATGCCCGGCGCGCCGGCGCCGGCAAGGATGATTACGCCCCGAAGGCCGCCAAAACGCGGCGGCGCAGACTGTTCTTCAGCATGGTCGATTCCTTTCCTTGGGAGCCGCGCGCGGTCGCCCGCAAGCGCGGCACGGGGCAAAGGATCGCCGGCGCCGCCCGATGTTCCAATCGTTACGCCGCGGGCCGGTTCAGCCCACAGGCGGGTGCGGTAGCCGCCAGCGCGCAGAGCATATGAACGGCCTTCCGCCGCCTCCCGCCAAAGGAGGGGCTGTCCCTCTTTTGGGAGCGCGGGATGCCGCGATCAAGCGAGCCGGTCTACAAGTCTGGCCGCTCGCTTCGCCGGCCGCGATCGGCTAATGTGCAAGAGTCGTAAAAGAGGTGGCGTGAGTCGATGAGGATTGCGTCAAATAGGGCGCGGATATTTTCATGGAGAGGGAAAGAGATGAAAAAGATCGCGACCTTGTGGATCGCCGCCGCGCCGCTGCTGATCGGCGCCTGTCAGAATAATCAAGCCGGGAACAACTTGGCCGCCGCCAACAACGTCGCGAGCGCCGTGCCCGCCAACACCGCCGCGGCTGCTCCGGCGCCGGCGCCCGCGCCGCAAAGCGGGCTCGAGCTGCGGCTCAGCGGCAGCGGGCTGACGGCCGGCCAGCCTGGCCTGCACCCCTCCAACGTCTACAGCTTCGGCATGCCGCGCGCCCAGATCGTCGCCGCGATTACCGCGATTCGCGGGCCGGCGACCGGCCAGGACGCCAATGCCGAATGCGGCGCCGGGCCGATGCAGTTCACCCACTTCGGCACGCTGTCCCTGAACTTCCAGGACGGGCGCTGGGTCGGCTGGAGCCTGATCGGCCCGCCCGCCAGCCCGCCGCTCCGGACCGATTGGGATCTCGGCATCGGCTCCCCGCGCACCGGTCTCGACGACGGCGACAACGACCAGGCTGAGATCAGCCAGACCAGCCTTGGCACCGAATTCTCGGTCAGCGACGTTCAGGGCCTGCTCAGCGGCAACGGCGCGAACGCCACCGTCACCAATTTGTGGGCCGGAGCGGACTGCATCTTCCGCTAGGCCACTAACCCGCGCGGCGCCTGGCGCGAGCGGGACGGGGCTCCGGCGCGGCGCGGAGGGCGGCCATTCGCTCGGCCACGGCCGCGCTCCGGCGCAGCGCGTCGATCTCGGCCTCCTGGGCGTCGGCGGCGGTGGCGGGCTTGCCGCCGGCGCCCGCCATGACCCGGTCGAACGTCTCCTCGGCGCGGTCGACCTTGCGCTGGAGCGCCTGATCGCGCCGCGTCGGCCCGTCGCCGCCGAGGACCGTGTCCGCGCGCGCCGCCTCGAAGGCGGCGAGATCGGCTTCCATCCGCGCCTTGCGCGCGGCCAGAGCGGCGGTGCATTCGTCGAGGCGCAAAGCCTGCTCGGCGGCGTCGGCCTGGACGCGGTCGAGGCGAACGAGCTCTGCCTCCAGATCGAGCTGGCGGGACAAAGCCGCCTCGGCGAGGTCGTCGCGACCCTTGCCGAGCGAGAAGCGCGCCTTGTCATCGAGATCGGCGATCCGCTCGCGGGCCTGGCCCTGCTGCCTCTTGGCCGAAGCGACGCGGGCGGCGAGCGACTCCTGCTCGGTGCGGACCTCATCGAGCGCGCGGGCGACCTGGCGGATCGCCTCGCGCATCAGGCTGGTGCCGCTGGCGCGCTCCAGCGCATCGACGCCGTCCTCGGCGGTGGCGCGCAGCACCCGGCGGACACGAACGAAAATAGACTCTGACACAGCTCTGCCCTCCCGGCCAATCCAGGCGCCCGCGGGCGCTTTCGGACGCAATCCGTACAGGACGCCCTTTAAGGCAGGGTAAAGCGCGCGCCGATTTGTGCGCCCGGCCACGAAAAAGGCCGGCCCGGAATGTCCGGACCGGCCCTTTCGCCGAATCGCCTGGCGCGGCTCAGGTGTGGCAGGATTTGCCGTTGATGTTGACGGTGTCGCCGGTGCCGCTCACCGAGACGCCTTCTCCGACATAAGGCGGGTTGCCGCCCTGGGCGGTCGCCTGGACCGGGGTCGCGGTGCGCGTGCCGCGGCGGACCGTGGCGGTGTTGTTGTTGTAGAACTCGACATAGAAGAGGCTGTTGTCGCTGCAGCGATAGGTCTTGCTGGCGGTCTGCGTCGGCGGCAGCTGCTCCGGTGGCAGCGGCGGCGGCGGATTGCGGTCGACCGTGGAGTTGACGACTTCCGGCTGGTTGTTGCAGCCCGAAAGAGCGAGGAGAGCCGCGCTGGCCGCTGCGGCGAGGAGGGGGCGTATCTGCATATGCGTCTCATTCGCGGGCGCGGCATATCCCGTCAAGGTCGAAAATCGTCGCACGCCCTTGCGACCGGCCCGATTTCGGCCAACCGCGTCCCCGGTTCGACAAAGGCAGGCGGCGCGGCTAGACTCGCGCGTAAGAGCGATGGGAGGATGTGGCGGTCGATGCAGCGGGTTCGGATCGGGCTGACCGGCCTTGCCTTCGTCTTCCTGGCGGTGCTGCTGGCCGCGATCCTGATCGGCCGCGCCAATGACGGGGCGCCGGTCTGCAACTCGGCCGACCCGCTCGCGCCCGGCCTGACGCCGTGTCCCGATTCGAACACGACCTCGGCCCCGCCGGCGGGGGCCGCGCCAGCGGGGGCGCGGCGATGAGCCGAAGCGCCGCGCGCATATTCACCGACTTATCCACAGGGTGTGGACCGCCTTGACGGGAATGGTGAGCAGCAACAAACCAAGAACAGCCCAGTCTTATGGTAGTAGTTCCCCTCAAAACCCATTAAATCCCTTCACATCCCAGTTCGGCTTTGTTATCCACGGCCGGCAATAAGGGGCGATTCCTGTTGAGCCGCGCAGGCGACGCGAGCCGCATTCGATCGGGTGCGACGGCAAACAGGGGGGCCTCGGTCTGGAGCGGACTGAGGGCGTGGAAACGGAGATCTTTCAGGGGAATGCACTGAACGGGGTCGACGCGAAGGCGCGCCTGTCGGTGCCGACCTTCGTCCGCTCGGTGCTCGACCGCGGCTCGGACGCCCGTATCGTCTTCCTCGGCAAGCATGAGCGCGCGCCCTGCCTCACGCTCTACGGCACCGCTTATTCCGAATATCTGATCGGCGAGACCGAGCGCCGCCGCCGACTCGACGAGGACAAGGGCGTCGCGCCAGCCGCGCTCGACGACCAGGGCCGCGGCCTGTTCGGCATGACCGAGCGGGTCGGCTATGACAGCGGCGGCCGGATCGTGCTGCCGCCGATGCTGCGCAGCCTGGGCCGGATCGAGGACCTCGCTCTGTTCGTCGGCCAGGGCCGGTTCGTGGAATTGTGGAACCCGCGCATCGCCATCGAGGCCGGCGGCGACGTGCTCAAGCAGATCGCCACTTTCTATCTCGAGCAGCGGGGAGCGAAGGCATGAACGCCGCCGCCGCGCCCGCCGCCGACCCCCATGTTCCCGTCCTCCTCGACGCGGTCGTCGACGCTCTCGCCCCTGCCCCGGGCGAAACCCACGTCGACGGCACGTTCGGGGCGGGCGGCTATTCCAAGGCTCTCCTGGCTAAAGGGGCGGCCCGCGTCTTCGCTTTCGATCGCGATCCCGAGGCGATCCAGTATGGCGAGACTCTGGCCGCTTCGAGCGGGGGGCGCCTGACGCTTGTGCCGGATCGCTTTTCCCGGATGCGTCAGGCGCTCTCCCGCCACGGCGTCGACGGCGTCGACGGGGTGACGCTCGATATCGGCGTCTCCTCGATGCAATTGGACCGGGCCGAACGCGGCTTCTCGTTCCAGGGCGACGGGCCCCTCGACATGCGCATGGGCAAGGAGGGGCAGAGCGCCGCCGACTTCCTCAACAATGCCGACGAGGCCGAGATCGCCGACGTCCTTTTCCATTATGGCGAGGAGCCGAGGTCGCGGCGGGTCGCGCGTGCGATCGTCGCCGCGCGGCCGATCGAGCGGACCGGCCAGCTCGCCGAATTGGTCCGCAAGGCGCTCGGCCATCACAAGGGCATGAAGAAGGACCCGGCGACCCGGACCTTCCAGGCGATCCGCATCCATGTGAACGAGGAATTGTCCGAGCTCGAGGGCGGGCTGGCCGCGGCCGAGCAGGTGCTCGTCCCCGGCGGCCGCCTCGCCGTGGTCACCTTTCACAGCCTCGAGGACCGGATCGTCAAGCGCTTCCTCAAGGCGCGCAGCGGCGCCACGGCCTCGGGCTCGCGCCATTTGCCGGCGGCGAACGAGGCCGATGCGCCCGCGCCGACGTTCGAAAGCGTCGGCAAGCCGGTCCGCGCCGGCGCCGCCGAGATCCACGCCAATCCGCGCGCGCGCTCGGCGACCTTGCGGGCCGCGCGCCGCACCGGGGCCCCCTCCTGGGCCGACACAGAAGAAGGAGCATCGCGATGATGGCAGGGGGATTCAGGCCGGTCGGCTGGGTCGCCGCTTTGGGCGCCGCCGCTCTGGGCTGCTACATGCTGTCGCTCCGCGTCGCTTCGGAGCGCGCGGATCTCGCCCGGCTCGACCGCAAGATCGTCGCCACCCAGCAGAGCATCCGCTCTTTGCAGACCGAGGTCGGCACGCGCAGCCGCATCCCGCAGCTCGAGGACTGGAACGAGGAGGTGCTGGCGCTCGCCGCGCCCGGCGCCGACCAGTTCGTCTCCGCCAATGTCAGCCTCGCGCGCTTCGACCTGCGCGCGCCCCAGCCCACCGATCCGGCCGAAATCCGCCTCGCCTCAGCCGAGAGCGCGGCACCCGCTCCGCATCAGGCGGCGCCCGCTCCCGCCGCGTCGGTGCAACGCGCGGTCGCCGCGCCCGCGCCGGCCGCCGCTCCGCAGGCCCAGGTCCGCCGCGCCAGCCTCGACGTCGGCGCGCCCGCGCCGGCGCCCGCCAAGGCGCGCACCGAAGCGCCGCGCGAGCGCGCCCGGCTCGCTCCCGCCCCGATCCGCACAGCAACCGCGCCGGAACGGCGCGACGCCGCCCCCGTCCGCACCGCTTCGAACGACGAGCGCCGCCGCCCGGCCGCGGCGCCGGCTTCGACCCGCAACGCGGCCGCGCCGGAGCGCAGGCGCGAGGCCGTGCTGGTCCGCACCGCCGCGGCCCAGCCGCCGCGCGCGCGTCCCGCCGCCGCTTTGGTGCCGACCCGCGCCGCCGCCACCGCCCGCCCGGCGCGCGCCGCCGGCGCCCGCAGCCTGCTCGACGGCCGCACGAGGCGCGAGCTCGGCGACAGGGCGCGCGGCGAACGCCAGCGGGGAACGCGCGACTGATGGCCACGCTTGCCGCTCATCTCGATCGGCCAAGCGCGCCCGCCGAGCAGCCCCATGGCCTTGGCCTGACCTATCACCGGCTGATGCTGGTGATGCTTTTGTTCGTCGGCGTCACCTTGGTCATCGTCGGCCGGCTCGCCATGCTGCAGCTGTTCACCGACCGCGGCGCCGCCGCCCAGCTCGCCAATCCGCTGCTGCCGCCGCGCGGCGACATCGTCGACCGCAACGGCGTGCCGCTCGCCCGCACCATCCAAGCCTGGTCGATCGGCGCGCGGCCGCGCGAGATCATCGGCGACCGGCGCGATCTCGCCCGGCGGCTGAGCCAGCTCATCCCCGAGCGCAGCGCCGCCCAATTCTACGCTTTGCTGAGCGACCGGCGCTCCTTCGTCTACCTCACCCGGCCGGCCTCGCCCGAGCTGGTGACCGCGGTCAACGGCCTCGGCGAGCCCGGCATCGTCTTCAGCCGCGAGCCCGAGCGGCTCTATCCGCAGACCGCTCTGGCCGGCCATGTCATCGGCTGGACCGACACGGGGGGGCGCGGCATCGGCGGCATGGAGAAAGCGCTGCAGAGCCGGCTGATGGATCCCGCCCATCGCGGCAATCCGGTCGCCTTGTCGATCGACAGCCGAGTCCAGGCGGTGATGGAATCCGAGCTTTCGACCGCGGTGACGTCGATGAGCGCCGAGGGCGGCACCGGCATCGTGCTCGACGTGCGGACCGGCGAGGTCATCGCCATGGCCTCGGCGCCGACCTTCAACCCCAATGACGCCGGCCGCTATGGCCGCGACGCCTTGCTCAACCGCGCCACGGTCAGCGTCTACGAGCTCGGCTCGACCTTCAAGCCGATCACGGTCGCGGCGGCGATGGAGGCCGGCGTGATCACCTCGATGCGGCAGACCTGGGACGCCTCGGCGCCGATCCCGATCGGCCGCTTCCAGATCCACGACGACCATCCGATGGGCCGCGCGCTCACCGTGCCCGAGCTGATGGTCCATTCCTCAAACATCGCGACCGCGCGCGTCGCCGACGCGATGGGGCCGGAGCGGATGCAGACCGCTTTCCGGACTTTGGGCTTCAATGCGATGGTCCCGATCGAGATTGGCGAGCGCGGCCGCACCTTGTGGCCGCGCGACTGGGGTCGGGCGACGGTGATGACCTCGGGCTTCGGCCACGGCATCGCGGTGACCCCCCTCCATCTCGCCATCGCTTATGCGACCCTGGTCAATGGCGGCATTTACCGGCCGGCGACGCTGATGCGGGTGGCGCCCGGCCAGGCCGCGCAGGGCCGCCGCGTCTATTCGGAGGCGACCAGCTACCGCATCCGCCAATTGCTGCGCCTCGTCGTCATGCGCGGCACCGGGCGCAACGCCAATGCGCCGGGCTTCCGCGTCGGCGGCAAGACCGGCACCGCGGAAAAAGTCTCCAATGCCGGCGGATATAATCGCAGCGTCAACGTTTCCACCTTCGCGGGCGTCTTCCCGATGGACGCGCCGCGCTATGTGGTGCTGGTGATGATCGACGCTCCCCGGGGAACCGCCGCCAATTCGGGCGTGACCACCGCCGCCTGGACCGCGGCGCCGGTCGTGTCGCGGGTCATCTCGCGCACCGGGCCGCTGCTCGGCATCATCCCCGATCTCAATCGCGACATCCCGACTTCGGAGCTCATGCCGCCGGTCGCCGCCGCCGCCGCGGGGCACTGATGAACCTGGGCGCGCTGACCGGCAGCGGCGACAACGCCCCCGTCACCGGCTTCGCGATCGACCACAGGAAGGTCGCGCCGGGCACGGTCTTCGGCGCCTTCCGGGGCGAAAGGTTCAACGGCGAGGATTTCATCGCCGCGGCGGTCTCCTCGGGCGCGGTCGCCGTGGTCGCGCGGCCGCAGGCGCCGGTCGCCGGCGCGGTCCACATCCCCGACGCGGAGCCGCGGCTCAGGTTCGCGCATCTCGCCGCCAAATTCTTCGCGCCCTTCCCCGGCACGGTCGTCGCGGTCACTGGCACCAACGGCAAGACCTCGAACGTCGAGCTGGTGCGCCAGCTCTGGCGGATGGCCGGCCACCCGTCGGCGAGCATCGGCACGTTGGGCGTCACCACCTCCGATGAAAGCGTGGCCACCGGGCTGACCACCCCGGACATCGTCACCTTCCTCTCCAACATGGCCGGGCTCGAACGGATGGGGATCACCCACGCCGCCTTCGAGGCGTCGAGCCACGGCCTCGCGCAATATCGCAGCGAAGGCCTGCCGATCGCGGCCGCCGCCTTCACCAACTTCACCCGCGACCATCTCGACTATCACGTCACGATGGAGGCTTATTTCGAGGCCAAGATGCGGCTGTTCGAGGAGGTGCTGGCGCCGGGCGCTGCCGCGGTGATCTGGGCCGACGATCCCCGATCGGGCGAGGTGATCGCGCGGGCCCGGGCGCGGGGCCTGAATGTGCTGAGTGTCGGCGCGAAGGGCGAGACGCTGAGGCTCGTCGCGCGCCGGCCGACCCAGCTCGGCCAGACGCTGACCATCGAGGCGGAGGGCAAGGCGCATGTCGTCAACCTCGCCTTGATCGGCGCCTACCAGGCCGCCAACGCGCTGACCGCGGCCGGCCTCATCATCGCCACCGGCGGCGATCTGAAGGCGACGCTCGCCAACCTCGCCCGCGTCCATCCGGTGCGCGGCCGGCTCGAGCGCGCGGTGATCACCCGCGCCGGCGCGCCAGTCTATGTCGATTATGCCCATACCCCCGACGCGATCGAGGCGGCGGTGCAGGCGCTGCGCCCGCATGCCAAAGACCGGCTGATCATCGTCTTCGGCGCCGGCGGCGATCGCGACAAAGGCAAGCGCGCCGAAATGGGCGAAGCGGCGGCGCGGCTCGCCGACACGGTGATCGTCACCGACGACAATCCGCGCGGCGAGGATCCGGCCGCGATCCGCGGCGCCATTCTCGCCGCCGCGCCCGGCGCGACCGAGATTGCCGGCCGCCGCGAGGCGATCCGCGCCGCCATCGCCGAAGCCGGGCCCGGCGACATCGTCCTCTTCGCCGGCAAGGGCCACGAGCAGGGCCAGATCGTCGGCGACAAGGTGCTGCCTTTCGACGACGTCACCGTGGCGAGGGAGGAGGCGATATGAAAAAGGGGGCAGTTACTTTTTTCCGCCATCGCCTCGCCGCCGCTGTGTCGTGCGCGGAAAAAAGTAGCTGTCCCCATTCCGGAGGCACGGCATGAGCCCGCTCTGGACAGCCTCCGAGATCGCCGAAGCGACCGGCGGCACCGTCCATGGCGATTTCGACGTCGCCGGGGCCGCCTTCGATTCGCGCGAAGTGGGCGCTGGCGACCTCTTCATCGCGTTGAAGGGCGAAACCACGGACGGCCACAAGTTCGTCGACCAGGCCTTCGCGCAGGGAGCGGCGGGCGCGCTCGCCTCCCGGGACATCGCCCACCCCCATGTCCGCGTCGCCGACACCACGATCGCGCTCAACAACCTCGCCTGGGCGGCGCGCGAGCGCAGCAAGGCGAAGATCGTCGGCGTCACCGGCTCGGTCGGCAAGACCGGCACCAAGGAGGCGCTGTTCGCGGCGCTGGAGCGGTCGGCGCCGGGCCGCGCGCACCGCTCGGTGAAGAGCTACAACAACCATGTCGGCGTGCCGCTCTCGCTGGTGCGCATGCCGCGCGCCGCGCGCTACGGCGTGTTCGAGATGGGCATGAACCATGCCGGCGAGCTCGCCGCCCTCGCCCGCATCGTCCGCCCGCACGTCGCCATCGTCACCACGATCGCCCCCGCCCACCGCGAATATTTCGCCAGCGACGCCGCCATCGCCGACGCCAAGGGGGAGATCTTCCAGGGGCTGGAGCCCGAGGGCGCCGCCATCATCCCTTATGACAGCCCGCATCGCGACCGGCTGATCGCGGCGGCGCGGCCCTGGGCGGCGCGCATCCTGACCTTCGGCATGGACGAGGGCGCAGACGTCCACGCCTCCTACGTCATCCGCGGCCCGCGCGGCGGCTCGATGGTCACCGCGAGCCTGCCCGGCGCGCAGCTGAGCTTCACGCTGAGCCAGCCCGGCGAACATTGGGTCGCCAATGCGCTGGCCGTGCTGGCGGCGGTCGAGGCGATAGGCGGCGATCTCGCCGCGGCCGGGCTCGCGCTCGCCGAACTGGGCGGCCTCAAGGGCCGGGGCGAGCGCCATCTGGTCGCGGTCGAGGGCGGCGCGGCGCTGCTGATCGACGAGAGCTACAATGCCAATCCCGCCTCGATGGCGGCGACGCTGAAGGTGCTCGGCGAAGAGAAGGTCGCCGGGCGGCGCATCGCCGTGCTCGGCGCGATGCGCGAGCTCGGCCCGGACAGCGACGATTTCCACGCCGCGCTGGCCGACCGGCTCGAACAGGCCCATGTCGATTATGCGATCCTCGTGGGCGCCGAGATGGAGGCGCTCGCAAAGGCCCTTGGCGGCCAGGTCAAAATGGCGCATGTGCCCGACGCGGCGGCGGCCCTGCCGCTCGCCCGCGCGGCGATCGGGCCGGGCGACGCCCTGCTCGTGAAGGGATCGAACGCGATCGGGCTCGCGGCGCTCGTCGAGGCGCTGGCGGGCGGCCCCTCGGCAGAGCCTGTCCTGAGCGGCGCCGCTGGCGCCGGCGAAGGGCTCGGGACGGAAAAAGACTGATGTTTCTTTGGATCGCAGAGCAGCTTGGCTATCCGGGGGTGTTCAACCTCTTCCGGTACATCTCCTTCCGCGCCGGCGCCGCCACCGCCACCGCTCTCTTCCTCGGCCTGCTGATCGGGCCGAAGTTCATCGGCTGGCTTCGCGTCCGCCAGGGCAAGGGCCAGCCGATCCGCGACGACGGCCCCTTGTCGCACCTCGCCAAGCGCGGCACGCCAACCATGGGCGGGCTGATGATCCTGACCTCGCTGACCGTGGCGATGCTGCTGTGGATGGATTTCTCCAACCGCTATTTGTGGGCGTGCCTGTTCATCACCGTCGGCTTCGGCGCGATCGGCTTCCTGGACGATTACGACAAGATCAAGAAACGCAGCCACAAGGGCGTTTCCGGGCGGATGCGGCTGGCCGCCGAATTCGCGATCGCCGGCATCGGCTGCTGGATCATCCTCCAGGGCGCCGGCACCGCGCTCTACATCCCCTTTTACAACGGGCCGGTGGTCGACCTCGGCCCCTTCTACATCGTCTTCGCCGCCTTCGTTGTGGTCGCCTTCGGCAATGCGGTGAACCTGACCGACGGGCTCGACGGGCTCGCCACCATGCCGGTGATCATCGCCAGCCTCGCCTTCATCGTCATCGCCTATCTGGTCGGCAATTCGGTTTACGCGCCCTATCTCGGCATCCCCTATGTCGCGGGCGCCGGCAATCTCACCATATTGTGCGGGGCGATCGTCGGCGCAGGCCTTGCCTTCCTGTGGTTCAACGCGCCGCCGGCCGCGGTCTTCATGGGCGATACCGGCAGCCTCGCTCTGGGCGGCGCATTGGGCGCGATCGCGGTTTCGACCCAGCACGAGATCGTGCTCGGCATCATCGGCGGCCTGTTCGTGGTCGAGATGATGAGCGTGATCATCCAGGTCCTGGTCTACAAGCGCACCGGCAAGCGCGTCTTCCGGATGGCGCCGATCCACCACCATTTCGAGCAGCTCGGCTGGTCCGAGCCGACCGTGGTGATCCGCTTCTGGATCATCGCCTTCGTGCTGGCTTTGGCCGGCCTCTCGACGCTGAAGCTGAGATGATCGCGAGCCCGGCCTTCCGCGGCAAACGCTACGCCGTCCTCGGCCTGGCCCGCTCGGGGCTGGCGACGGTCGAGGCCTTGGCCGCGAGCGGGGCGGAGGTGACCGCCTGGGACAACAGCGAGAGCGTCCGCCAAAGCTTCCGTTCGTCCCGAGCGAAGTCGAGGGGCGCTGGCACGGATTCGGAGGTGCGCCCCTCGACTACGCTCGGGACGAACGACGTTTTTGTTGAGGATTTCACGGAGATCGACCTCGCCGGCTTTGACGCAATCGTCGTCTCGCCGGGCGTGCCGCTCAACACCCATCCGATCGCCGCCAAGGCGCGCGAAGCGGGGGTGCCCGTGATCGGCGACATCGAATTGTTCGCCCAGGCGCGTCCGTCGCTGCCGCCGCACAAGGTGGTCGGGATCACCGGCACCAACGGCAAATCGACCACGACCGCGCTCGTCCACCACATCCTCAAAACCGCCGGCGTGCCGACGACGATGGGCGGCAATATCGGCCTGCCCATCCTCGCCCAGGACCCGCTGGCCGACGACGGCGTCTATGTGCTGGAGCTTTCCAGCTACCAGATCGACCTCACCTTCAGCCTCGATTGCGATGTCGCGGTCCTGCTCAACGTCACCCCCGACCATCTCGACCGCTATGCGGACTTCCACGCCTATGCCGCCGCCAAGCGCCGGCTGTTCGAAATGCAGTCGGCGGGCCATGTCGCATTGGTCGGCGACGAGGATTCGATCGACCAATCGAACTGGCCAAATCTGCAAGGGCCGCACAACGCCCAGAACGCCCGCGCCGCGATGGCGGTTTGCGAAGCCTTGGGGCTCGGAACGGAAGCGATCGCCGAGGGCCTCAAAAGCTATCCCGGCCTCCCCCACCGGATGGAGCGGATCGCCGAAAAGAACGGCGTCCTCTTCATCAACGATTCCAAGGCGACCAACGCCGATTCCACCGCGCCGGCGCTCGCCGCTTACCCGTATATCCACTGGATTGTCGGCGGCCGCGCCAAAAGCGAGGGTCTGGGCCCGTGCGCGGACCAGCTCGGCCATGTCCGCGCCGCTTATACGATCGGCGAGGCCGGGCCGATGTTCGCGCGCTTGCTCGAAGGACGGGTGCCGGTGCGCCGCAGCGAAGTGCTGGCGAGCGCGGTCACCGAAGCGGCCGGGGCGGCGCGATCGGGCGAGGTGGTCCTGCTCTCGCCGGCCTGCGCCTCGTTCGACCAGTTCCGGGATTATGAGGCGCGCGGCGATGCCTTTCGCGCGTTGGTGGGGGCACTGCCATGAGTCTGACGATGAGGATGAAGATGGAGCCCGAGCGCCGGTCCAGGCCGCCCCGTTACGGCCGTTCGGACACGCGGTCGGTCGCCAAATGGTTCTGGGAGATCGACAAGGTCCTCGTCATCCTGGTCGCGGTGCTGATCGCGATCGGGCTGATCGCGGTCGCCGCCGCCTCGCCCGCCGCCGGCCAGCGCCTGTCGGGCGAGGGATCGAGCGTGCAGCCGCTTTATTATTTCTACCGCCAGCTGATGTGGATCGCGGTCGCGATTCCGGTGATGGTGATCGTCTCGATGCTCCCCAAGGCGCGGGCGCGGCGGCTGTGCCTGCTCGGCGCCATCGTCTTCACCGGCCTCCTGTTCCTGGTCCCCGTGATGGGCAATGAGATCAACGGCGCGCGGCGCTGGATCGGTTACGGCATCGCCCAGATCCAGCCGTCGGAGTTTCTCAAGCCCCTGTTCATCGTCACCATCGCCTGGCTGCTCTCGCTGAAGGAGAAGGACCGCTCGCTTCCCGTCGTGCCGCTGACCGCGGTGCTGACCGGCATCGTCGCCCTCTTGCTCATGCGTCAGCCCAATTTCGGCGAGACCATCATCTTCGTCAGCGCCTGGGTGCTGCTCCTGACCCTGTCCGGCGCGTCGATGCGGATCCTCTACATATTGGCCGCCGGAGCGGTGGCCGCGGTGCTGCTCGCCTATCTCTTCTATCCGGTCGCGACCCAGCGGATCGACGGCTTCCTCTTCTCGCAGGGCGACACCTATCAGGTCGAATCGGCGCTGCGGACGCTGACCAATGGCGGCCTGTTCGGGATGGGGCCGGGTGCCGGAGTGCGCAAATTCTCGCTGCCCGAGCCGCACACCGACTACATCTTCTCGGTAATCGGCGAGGAGTTCGGCATCATCGCCTGCCTCGCCATCGCCATCCTCTATATGACGATCGTCGTCCGCGTGCTGGTCCGGCTCCTGAACGAGGAAGACAAGTTCCTCGTCCTCGCCGGCGCCGGCCTGGTCTGCCAGTTCGGGCTGCAGGCTCTGATCAACATGGCGGTCAACGTCCATATCGCCCCCTCCAAGGGCATGACGCTTCCCTTCATCTCCTATGGCGGCTCCTCGATGATCGCGCTCGCCATGGGCTTCGGCCTCTTGCTCGCCTTCACCCGCCGCAACCCCCACCTCCACAGCGCGCCCTACAAGGTGACGCGGCGGGGGATCAGCCGATGATCTCGCGGATCAGCACCACGAACCCTTCTCCCTTGAGGGGAGAAGGATACGTAGCCTTAGTGAGCGTCAGCGAACTTAGGCGGAGTTGGATGAGGGTGACGGCGCCGGAGTCTATTCTCGGACGCCGCTTCCCTCACCCTCCCACCGCTACGCGGCGGGCCCCTCCCTCTCCCCAAATGGGAGAGGGACAATGGTGATGTCGCGCCACTATGTGCTCGCGGCGGGCGGGACCGGGGGGCATATGATCCCGGCCCATGCGCTCGCCGAGGAATTGCTGGCGCGCGGGCATCGGGTGGCGTTGATCACCGACGAGCGCGGCGCGCGCATTCCGGGCCTGTTCGACAAGGCGCAGGTCCATGTCCTGCCGGCCGGCCGGCTGACCGGCGGGCCGATCGGCTGGCTGCGGGCGGTCAAGGCGATCGCCGTGGGTCGGGCGATGGCCTTGCGGCTCTACGAAACCTTCCTGCCCTCGGCGGTGATCGGCTTCGGCGGCTATCCGGCCTTGCCCGCTTTGCTCGCCGCGCGGCGCGACCATGTCCCGACCCTGATCCACGAGCAGAATGCGGTGCTCGGCCGGGTCAACCGGCTGATGGCGGGCAAGGTCGACGCGATCGCCACCGCCTATCGCAAGGTCGAGCGGCTGCCGGGCAAGGCGCAGGACAAGATCAGCCTGGTCGGCAATCCGGTCCGCGACGAGATCGTGGCGCTGCGCGACCAGCCCTATCCGCCGCTCGGCGAGGACGGCATCTTCCGCCTGCTCGTCACCGGCGGCAGCCAGGGCGCCGCAATTCTCTCCGAGGTCGTGCCCGAGGGGCTCGCTCTGCTCCCCGAGCATTTCCGCCGGCGCCTTCAGGTCACCCAGCAATGCCGCGACGAGGATATCGAGCGGGTCCGCGCCCGCTATGCCGCGCTCGGCATCCCCGCGGATCTCGCCACCTACCTGCCCGATCTGCCCGAGCGGCTGGGCTGGGCCCATCTCGTCATCGGCCGCGCCGGCGCCTCGACCATCGCCGAGCTCACCGCCGCCGGCCGGCCGGCGATATTGGTGCCGCTGCCCGGCGCCACCGACGACCATCAGACCTTCAACGCCCGCGAAATGGCCAAGGCCGGCGGCGCGCGGATGATCGCCCAGCCCCATTTCACCCCGGTCGAGCTCGCCAAGCAGATGCAGAAGCTCGGCCTCGAGCCCGCCGCTCTGGCCAAGGCCGCCGAGCGGGCCAAGAGCGCCGGCCGTCCCGACGCCGCCAGGGACCTCGCCGATCTCGTCGAGCGCACCGGCCGCGATCCGGGCGCCGACCCCGATTTCGCGCGCGAGGCGGTGCTCAGGCCGATGCCGGGGACGGTGCCGGCATGAACGGCGTCCTTCGACAGGCTCAGGATGACCCCACTCCCTTCATCGGAGAAGTTCGATGAAGAGAGTGGGCATCGACATCGGCACCATCCATTTCGTCGGCATCGGCGGCATCGGCATGTCGGGCATCGCCGAGGTCATGCACATATTGGGCTATGACGTGCAGGGCTCGGACGTCGCCGAATCCACTGTCGTCGAGGGCCTGCGCGAGAAGGGCATAAAGGTCGCGATCGGCCACAGCCCGGACAATCTCGGCGACGCCGCGGTGGTGGTCACCTCGACCGCGATCGGGCGCGGCAATGCCGAGGTCGAGGCCGCTTATGAGCGCCGCATCCCGGTGGTGAAGCGGGCCGAGATGCTCGCCGAGCTGATGCGCCTCAAGCTCAACGTCGCCGTCGCCGGCACCCACGGCAAGACCACCACCACCTCGATGATCGCGGCGATGCTCGACGCCGGCGGCATCGATCCGACCGTGATCAACGGCGGCGTCATCAACGCCTATGGCTCCAACGCCCGGCTCGGCAGCTCCGACTGGATGGTGGTCGAGGCCGACGAGAGCGACGGCAGCTTCCTGAGGCTCGACGGCACGATCGCGGTGGTGACCAACATCGATCCCGAGCATCTCGACCATTATGGCGGCTTCGAGCAGGTCAAGGACGCCTTCGTCGAGTTCGTCGAGAACGTCCCCTTCTACGGCGCCGCCTTGCTTTGCGTCGACCATGCCGAGGTCCAGTCGATCATCCCGCGCCTCCGGGACCGGCGTATCGTCACTTACGGCTTCGCCGCCCATGCCGACATACGCGGCGACAATGTCGTCCCCGAGCCCGGCGGCAATCGCTTCGACGTCTCGATCCGCGACCGCCACGGCGAGGTCCGCACGATCCAGGGCATCGCTCTGCCCATGCCCGGCCGCCACAACGTCCAGAACGCCCTCGCCGCGGTCGGCGTGGCGGTGGAAATGGGCATCGCCGACGAAGTCATCCAGCGCGGCTTCGCCACCTTCCACGGCGTCAAGCGCCGCTTCACCCGCCTCGGGGAGATCGACGGCGTCACCATCATCGACGATTACGGCCATCATCCGGTCGAGATCGCGGCGGTGCTGTCGGCCGCGCGCGAGGGCGCGGAGGGACGGGTGATCGCGGTCGTCCAGCCCCATCGCTACACCAGGCTCAGGGATTTGATGGCCGAGTTCCAGGGCGCCTTCAACGACGCCGACATCGTCCTGGTCACGCCCGTCTATCCGGCCGGCGAGGAGCCGATCGAGGGGATCGACAGCGAGGCCCTGGCCGAGGGGCTGAGGCAGCGCGGCCACCGCGCCGCCGCGACCGTCGCCGACGCCGCCGACGTCGCCCGCCAGCTCGCTTTGCTCGCCGCTCCCGGCGACATGATCATCTGCCTGGGCGCCGGCGACATCACGAAGTGGGCGGCCGGCCTCGCCGACGGCATCAGGGCGGCGAGAATGGGGACGGTTACTAGTCACTGTCCCCCTGAGGCGGCGCGATGAGCGTGATCGACACCCTTCCCCGGGTGCGCGGCAGGCTGACCGTCGGCGCGCCGCTCGCGCCGCTCGTCTGGTTCAAGTCCGGCGGCAAGGCGGAGTGGCTGTTCGAGCCGGCCGACGCGGCGGACCTTAGCGACTTCCTGGCCGGGCTCGATCCGGCCGTGCCGGTCATGGCGCTCGGCCTCGGCTCCAACCTCATCGTCCGCGACGGCGGCGTGCCGGGCGTGGTGGTGCGGCTCGGCAAGCCCTTCGCCACCGCCGAGCGGGTGGACGCGACGACGCTGCGCTGCGGCGGCGGGGCGAGCGGCATCCTCGTCTCCTCCACCGCGCGTGACTCGGGCATCGGCGGCGTCGAATTCCTGCGCTCGATCCCGGGGACGGTGGGGGGCTTCGTGCGGATGAACGGCGGCGCCTATGGCCGCGAGGTGAAGGACGTGCTCGTCGATTGCGAGGTCGTGCTGCGCACCGGCCAGCGCCGGCGTCTTGGCCTGGGCGAGCTCGGCTACTCCTATCGCCACAGCACGCTGCCCGAGGGCTGCGTCGTCATCGCCGCGACCTTCCGGGGCCATGCCGAGGCGCCCGCAACCGTCCAGGCGGAGATGGACCGGATCGCCGCCGCCCGCGAGGCAAGCCAGCCGCTGCGCAGCCGCACCGGCGGCTCCACCTTCAAGAACCCGCCGGGCACCAAGGCCTGGCAGGCGATCGACCATGCCGGCTGCCGCGGTTTCAGGATCGGCGACGCCCAGGTCTCCGAGAAGCATTGCAATTTCCTGCTCAACCTCGGCGGCGCCAGCTCTGCGGAGATCGAGGCGCTCGGCGAGGAGGTCCGCCGCCGCGTCAAGGCCGACAGCGGCGTGGAGCTTGAGTGGGAAATCCAGCGCGTGGGGGAACGGTCATGACCGTCCTCCAAACCGTTCGGGCTGAGCCTGTCGAAGCCCTGTCCTTGGTTTCCGGCCGTAAAGAAGAGCAGGGCTTCGACAAGCTCAGCCCGAACGGTCTTTGTTGCGTTTATGGAGGCTGTGTTGCTTGAACCCCTCCACGTCGCGGTGCTGATGGGCGGCTGGTCGGCCGAGCGCGAGGTGTCGCTGACCTCGGGCGCCGGCGTCGCCGAGGCGCTGGAGAGCCGCGGCCACCGCGTCACCCGGATCGACATGGCCCGCGACGTCGCCCAGCGGCTGCTCGAGGCCGCGCCCGACGTCGTCTTCAACGCCCTCCACGGCACGCCCGGCGAGGACGGCACCGTGCAGGGGCTGATGGACCTGATGGACCTCAAATATACCCATAGCGGGCTCGAAACCTCGGTGATCGCGATCGACAAGGAGCTGACCAAGATGGTGCTCGTCCCGGCCGGCATCCGCATGCCGGCGGGCAAGATCGTCGAGAGCGAAAGCCTCTACGCCGGCGATCCCCTGCCCCGGCCTTATGTCCTGAAGCCGGTCAACGAGGGCTCGTCGGTCGGCGTCGCCATCATCAAGGCGGGCGGCAATCATGGCGATCCGATCTCGCGCGGGACGGAAGGACCGTGGCTCCATTTCGAGCGCCTGCTCGCCGAGCCCTTCGTGCCGGGGCGCGAGCTCACCGTCGCGGTGCTGAACGACGAGGCGCTGGCGGTGACCGAGCTCAGGCCCAAATCCGGCTTCTACGATTATGACGCCAAATATACGGACGGCATGACCGAGCATGTCTGCCCGGCCGACATTCCCACCGAAATCGCGGCGGCGGCGATGCGGATGGCGGCGGACGCCCACCGCATCCTCGGCTGCGCCGGCGCCTCGCGCTCCGATTTCCGCTGGGACGACGAAAAAGGCGAGGAGGGGCTCTACCTTCTCGAGATCAACACCCAGCCCGGCATGACCCCTTTGTCCCTGGTGCCCGAGCAGGCACGGTTCCGGGGCGTGGATTATGCCGAGCTGGTCGAGCGGCTTGTGGAGGCGGCGTTATGAGTGCGAGGATCGCGAAGAGCGGCGGCGGGCGCGCCGCGCCGGCCCGTTCGAAGGCACGCGGCGGCGGCGGATCGCGCGGCGGCGGCTCCCGGTCGGTTTCGACGCGGCGGAGCAAGCCCGCCGAGGGCCTGTTCGAATCCTGGGGCTTCGAGCCCGGCGCGGCGCGCCGCATCCTCGGCTGGTCGATGGCGGCCTTGGTCATGGTCAGCGTCACCGCCGCAATCTTCGCCTTCCGCCTGCCGCAGCTCGCCGGCCTCGCCATCGGCGAGGGGATCGGCCAGATGGGCTTCACCCTGCGCCATGTCGAGGCGCGCGGCAATCGCCGCGTCTCGACCAGCGCGATCTACAATATCGCCTTCAGCCAGGATTCGCCGGCCATGCCTTTGGTCGACCTCGACCGCACCCGCGCCCGCCTGCTCGAATTGCCCTGGATCGGCGAGGCGCGGGTTTCGCGCCGGCTGCCCGATACATTGGTGATCGAGGTGGTCGAGCGGACGCCGGTGGCGATCTGGGAGGATCCGCGCGGCCGGCAGATGCTGATCGACGCCAATGGCGTCGCGCTCGAGCAGGTCCGGATCGAGGCGGTGCCCGATCTGCCGCGGCTGACCGGCGCCGGCGCCAATAGCCGCTTCGCCGCCCTCAAGGCGCTGCTCGACACCGTGCCGCGGCTGCGCGCGCAGGTGACCGCGGCCGGCTGGATCGGCCAGCGCCGCTGGGACCTGCGCTTCCAGAGCGGCGAGATATTGACCCTGCCCGAGGGCGAGGAGGAGGCGCGCCGCGCGATCCTGCGCTTCGCCCAGCTCGACCAGCGCGAGAGCCTGCTCGGCCGCGGCTTCGCCCGCATCGACATGCGCGATCCCACCAGGGCGTATGTCCGCATCTCGCGCGAGCCCGGCGCGCGCGTGCCGACGGCGCCGGCGGCGCCCGATCCGGGCCAGGTCCCGCGCGATCTGGCCGAGACGATTTGATGGTGCGCCGCCCCGCCCAGCCCGCGGCCCGGACCCTGGTGGCGGCATTGGACGTCGGCTCGTCCAAGGTCTGCGCTTTGATCGCGGAGCCGGGCCCGGACGGACGGCTCAAGATATTGGGCACCGGCCAGCGCGAGAGCCGCGGCGTCAAGCGCGGCTTCATCGCCGACATGGAGAAGAGCGAGATCGCGATCCGCGAATCCATGGAGCAGGCCGAGCGCATCGCCGGCACCCAGGTCGACCAGGTCTTCATCGGCTTTTCCGCCGGCGGCATGGTCTCCGACATGGTCGACGTCGAGGTCGGCATCGGCGGCGGCCGCATCCAGGACGAGGATATCGACGCCTTGCTCGCCAAGGGCTGGTCGTCGATCGAGCGCGAGGGCCGCCAGCTGCTCCACGCTTTGCCCGCTTTCTACACGATCGACGAGGTCAACGGCGTCAAGCAGCCGCGCGGCCTTCACGCCGAGAAGCTCGCCGTCAACATTCACGTCATCACCGCCGATCCGGCGCCGTGGAAAAACCTCAACCTGTGCGTCCGATCCGCCCATCTCGGCGTTGAAGCCACCGTCGCCTCGCCGGTCGCGGCGGGGAAGGCCTGTCTGAGTGAGGAGGAACGTGAGTTGGGCGTTGCGCTGGTCGAGCTGGGCGGCGGCGTCACCAACGTCTCGGTGTTCGCCGGCGGCATGCTGGTCGGCTTGAAATCGCTGGCGATCGGCGGCGGCGACATCACCGACGACATCGCCGCCGCCTTCGGCACCCGCCGGATCGAAGCCGAACGAATCAAATGCTTTTACGGCTCGGCGATGACCTCCCCGCGCGACAATCACGACATGATCGAGCTCGCCCCGATCGCCGGCGGCCAGGAGGGGGTCGAGGCATCGCGCATCACGCGGGCACAGCTCGTCGCGGTGATCCGCCAGCGGCTCGAGCATCTGACCGCGCAGGTCGAGGAGGCGCTCAAGCAGATGGGCTTCGGCGGCGCCATCGGCCGCCAGATCGTGCTCACCGGCGGCGGCGCCGAATTGAAGGGGATCGCCGATTATGCGCAAGGCGTGCTCGGCCGCACCGTGCGCATCGGCCGGCCGGGCATGCCGGGCCTCCCCGAGGCCCATAGCGGCCCCGCTTTTTCGACTTTGGCCGGCTTGGCCCTGTTCGCCGCATCGGGCGAGATCGACCTTCGCGTCGGTTTCGGGCCCAAGGACAGCGGCGAAAAGCCCTCCGGCAACTGGTTACAGCGTCTGATCGCGGCATTTCGGACTCAGTATTGAGCAAAAGTGGATAAAACTGTGGATAGAATGACAGTTTCGTTAACTTTTTTCTCGATCCGAAGAATCGCTTCGGGCAAAAGCATTTAGGAGACGCGCCGGCTCAAAACCGGCGCCATGGGGAGACTGGTCATGAGCATCGATTTCATCCGCCCGGAAGTGGAGGAGCTTCGCCCCCGGATCAGCGTGATCGGCGTCGGCGGCGCGGGCGGCAACGCCATTGCCAACATGATCCATGCCGACGTGCAGGGTGTCGATTTCATCGTCGCCAATACCGATGCGCAGGCGCTCAACCACAGCCTGGCGGACCGCAAGATCCAGCTCGGCCTCCGCATCACCCAAGGCCTCGGCGCCGGCTCCCGGCCGGAGATCGGCAAGGCCGCCGCCGAAGAGGCGCTGGCCGAGATCGAGCAGGCGCTGGACGGCGCCCATATGTGCTTCATCGCCGCCGGCATGGGCGGCGGCACCGGCACCGGGGCGGCGCCCGTCATCGCCAAGGCGGCGCGCGACCGCGGCATCCTCACCGTCGGCGTCGTCACCAAGCCGTTCAGCTTCGAGGGTCTGAGGCGCGGCCGCTCCGCCGACGCCGGCATCGAGGAGCTCCAGCAGCATGTCGACACATTGATCGTCATCCCCAACCAGAACCTCTTCCGGATCGCCAATCCGAACACGACCTTCAAGGAAGCGTTCCAGATGGCCGACGAGGTGCTGCAGCAGGGCGTGCGCGGAATCACCGATCTGATGGTCATGCCGGGCCTGATCAACCTCGACTTCGCCGACGTCCGCTCGGTCATGTCCGAAATGGGCAAGGCGATGATGGGCACGGGCGAAGCCGGCGGCGACAATCGCGCCATCGAGGCGGCCGAGCAGGCGATCGCCAATCCGCTTCTCGACGGCGTCTCGATGAAGGGCGCCAAAGGCGTGATCATCTCGATCACCGGCGGCGAGGACATGCGGCTGATGGAGGTCGACGAGGCCGCCAATCATATCCGCGAGCTCGTCGATCCCGACGCCAACATCATCTGGGGCTCGGCCTTCAACAACGATCTCGACGGCAAGCTCCGCGTGTCGGTGGTCGCCACCGGCATCGGCGCCGAGGAGATCGTGCCGATGCCGCAGCCGGCCAAGGTCTTCGCGTTCCCGGCCGCGCGCACCACGCCCACGACCAGCTCCGCCGAGACGCTCCGCCCCGAGCCGGCGCCGATCACGCTGACTCCGCCCGAGGAGAGCGAGACCACGGCCGAGCCGGAAACCATGGACGAAACCGAGATGACGCTCGACGAGACCATGACCGCCACCGACCAGGGCGAGGATGGCGAGGAGCTGCTGCTCGACACCGCCGAGATGACCGAGGAGACGCCGACCGGCGAGACCGCCGATTTGCCGCCGACCGGCACCCGCTCCTGGCTGACCCGCGAGGAAGCGGCGGAAGAAACCGCGCCCGAGCCGCGCCAGGCCGGCACCCTGTTCGAGCGTATGTCGAGCATCGCTCGCGGCGCCCAGAAGGCGCAGGTCCCCGAAGAAGAAGCGGAAGAAACGCCGCGCCTGCGCACCGGCACCCGCGACCCGCTCGACATCCCCCGTTTTCTCAACCGGCAGAACAATCAGTAAGCCGCAAAAAATTCCTCCCCGGGACGGGGAGGATCTGGCACGCCGATCCGCGCAGCCGTTGATCGGTCGCCGTACATTCGTGACACTTGCCGCGGCGGCGGCGGCGGCGCCCGCTTTTGCCGCGCTGGGCGCGCCGCAAGACCGTATCGAGACGCTTGAGCCGCTCGGTTCCGGCGATCATCCCGAGCCGCGTGTCCGGGTCTGGCTGCCGCCCGGCTACGAGGGCGGCGCTCGCTCCTACCGCACCCTCTACATGCTCGATGGGCAGTTCGTCTTCGCCGGCGATTTCGACGGCACTAACTTCGCCACCGATCGCCGCGTCGCCCGGCTTGCCGCCGCCGGCCGCATCCAGCCGGCCCTGATCGTCGCGATCGACAGTCTCGAAGCGCCGGCCGACCGCTTCCGGCAATATTTGCCGCAGACCATCTACGATCAGGCCGAGGGCAGCCTGCGCGCGGCGATCGACCGCGAGCTTGCCGGACAGCCGCTCCTTTCCGCGCAATTTCTCCGGTTCCTGACGGAGCGGCTAAAGCCCTACGTCGACGCACATTATCGCACCCTGGCCGGCCGCCGGGACACCGCCATCGCAGGGGCCAGCATGGCCGGCCCGATGGCCGCCGCCGCCTTCGTCGAGGGACAGCAGGCGTTCGGCCGCGCCGCCTGCATCTCGCCGCAATGGCCGATTTACGACAAACGCTTTATCGAACACCCGCAGTTGCTTTCGATCTGGCCCCGCTATTTCGCGCGGCTCGGCGCCCCGCAGGGGCGGCGGCTATGGATGGACCACGGCACGAGGATGATGGACGCGGGCATGGCGCCTCATCAGATCGGGATCGCCCGGCGGCTGGTGGCGCTGGGATGGCGCCGCGGCCGCGACTTGCAGACGCGCGTCTACCGGGGCGCCGGCCACGCCTTCGCGCAGACGGCCGTGCAAATGGACGAGTTGCTCGCCTGGCTGCTTGCCTGAGGGCGCCCGGAGGGGACAGTCACTTTTCCGTACCGTCGGTGGAGATGGGGACAGTCACTTTTCCGCACCGCAGTGAAAATCTGACGCAGCGGTGCGGAAAAGTGACTGTCCCCCTTCGGCCCCGTGCGGAAAAGTGACTGTCCCCCTTCGGCCTCGGTGCGGAAAAGTGACTGTCCCCCTTCGGCCTCCGTGCGGAAAAGTGACTGTCCCCTTCGGCGTCCGTGCGGAAAAGTGACTGTCCCCATAACGCTCCATCGCCCCGCAACACCGTCTGACCGCAGGATCGTACTTCTGCTCATTGCCGGTACAGCCTGGGCGCTGTCTATCCTCAAGCCCATGTTTTCACAGACGATGCGGGGAATGAGCCTGCTGCTGGCGACGGGCGGTGCCTTGGCGACGGGCGCGTGGGCGCAGGACCGAGGGGGCCTGCCGCCGGGCGCGGTCGTGCAGCCGCTGGACCGGAGCGGCGGCGCCGGCGCCGAATTGCGGCGCAACCTCACCGCGCTCGCGCTCAATCCGCGCAGCGTCACCGCATTGAACGGCGCCGGCCGCGCCGCGCTCGAAATGGGCGACGCCGACGCCGCCTTGAGCTTCTTCGCCCGCGCCAGCGAGGCCGAGCCGCGCAACCCGCGCGCCCGCGCCGGCATGGCCCAGGCCCTCGTCCACCTCGAGCGCGCCGGCGATGCCATGCCCCTCTTCTCCGAGGCGACCGCGCTCGGCGCGGCCGAAACCGAGATCGCCGCCGACCGCGGCCTTGCCTGGGATTCGCTCGGCCAGCCGGCGCGCGCCCAGGCCGATTATGCTCTGTCGCTGCGCCGCGAGGACGATCCCGAGGTCCGCCGCCGGATGGCGCTGTCGCTGGCGATCAGCGGCCGACGCGACGAGGCGCTGAGGATTATCGACGGCCAGCTGCGGGACGGCGACCGCGCCGCTTTGCGCACCCAGGCCTTCATCCTCGCGCTGACCGGCGATTCCGCCGGCGCCGGACGGACGGCGCGCGATTCGATGCCGGCGGGGGCCGACGCGCTCGCGCCCTTCCTCGCGCGGCTGGCGAGCCTGAGCCCGTCGCAAAAGGCGCTCGCCGTCCATTTCGGCCATTTTCCGAGTGACGGCCGCGCCGCCGGCTACGCCCAGGCCGACGCCGGCGCCGATCCCGGCGCGCTCGCGCTGGCGCAGGGGAATGCGCCGATCGGCGCGGCCCGCCAGCGCGGCGGTCCCGAGGACCAGGCACCGGCGTTCGACACCAATGCGGGCCGCCGGCGCCCGGGCGATAATGGCCCGAGCGTCGCCAGCCAGATTCGCCGCCCCTCCGCGCCGGTCCAGGCCCAGTCGCGCCGCACCGTGCAGCTCGCCGAGCTCCAGACCCGCCGCGCCCAGTCGCAGCGCCCGGCGCCCGGCGGCCCGGCGCCGCCCTGGGCCGAGCCGGTGCTCGACGAAGGCCAATCGCGAAGCCAAAGCCAGCCGCAGAGCCGGAGCCAGCCGCGCCGCCAGCCGAGCGATTCCGCCCCCGCCTGGGCCGATCCGGTGCTCGACGAGCGGCAGAGCCCGGGCTTCACCTTGGTGCCGCAGGGTCGCCCGCTCGGCACCCCGACGCCGGCCCGGACCCAGCCGGAACCGGCCGAAACCCAGGATTTCAGCAGCGTCACCGCCTTCGTCAATTCGCTGCCCGCCGAGGAGGAGGTCGCGCCGCCGGTCCAGGTCGCGCCGCCGGTCCGCTCCGCCCCGGCGCGCACGCGCAATGCCGCCGCCCGCCCGGCTCCGGCGCCGGCGCGCACCAGCCGCACCCGCGCCCCGGCCAATCCGAGCCGGGTCTGGGTGCAGATGGCGATCGGCAACGACAAGGCGGCCCTGGTCTATCAATATGGCGCCTTCCGCCGCCAGGCCAGGGCCCTGCTTGGCGGCCGCGCCGCTTTTACGGCGCAATGGAATGCGACCAATCGTCTCCTCGTCGGCCCGTTCGCCAGCGAGAGCGCCGGCCGCGCCTTCGCCAACCAATTGTCCGCGCGCGGCGTCCAGGCCCACACCTGGACAAGCGAGGCGGGCCAGGAGATAGACGCGCTGCAAGGCGCCAATGACTCCCGCACCCCCACCCGCACCGCCCAGGAAACGCGCCAGCCCGCCGGCTCCCGAACCGCGCGCAGCCGCGCCGGCCGCGAGCAGCCCGCCGCCGCCTCTTCCTCGCGCTCAAGGCGCTCCGCCCAGCGCCAGCAGCAGCCCGCCGCCACCTCCTCCCGCTCCAGCCGCTCCGCCCAGCGCCAGCAGCAGCCGGCCGCCGGTTCCCGCTCCAGCCGCGCCGCCCGCGCCCAGGCAGCGGCCGTCGTCGCCAAGAAGGATCCCCCTGCCCCCGCTCGCGCATCTCGCGGCCGATCCGCGCAGCAGCAGGGGACGACGTCACGGCGAAGACGATCGAACTAATCGCGGGCCCCGCGACGCCTTCCAGCGCGACCGCGACCGCATCATCCATTCGATCCCGTTCCGGCGGCTGAGGCACAAGACCCAGGTCTTCGTCGCGCCCGACGGCGACCATTTCCGGGTCCGCCTCACCCACAGCCTCGAGGTCGCCCAGATCGGTCGGACCATGGCCCGCGCGCTCGGCCTCAACGAGGACCTGACCGAGGCGCTCTGCCTCGCCCACGATATCGGCCATCCGCCTTTCGGCCATGCCGGCGAGGACGCGCTGCAGGCGGCGATGGCCGGGGCCGGCGGCTTCGATCACAACGCCCACACGATCCGGCTGCTGACCCGGCTGGAGAGCCCCTATCCGCGGTTCGCCGGATTGAACCTCTGCTGGGAGACGCTGGAGGGCCTCGCCAAGCATAACGGCCCGGTCGCGGACCCGCCCTGGGCGCTCGCCGAAGCCGATGCCGCGTTTCCGCTCGAGCTGGCGAGCTGGCCGAGCCTCGAAGCCCAGGTCGCGGCGATCGCGGACGACATCGCCTATGACAATCACGACATCGATGACGGCCTGCGCGCGGGTCTGTTCACGCTCGCCGAATTGCTCGACGTCCCGCTGGCGGCGCGGATCTGGGCGACGGTCCGCGACCGTTATCCCGACGTCGCGGAAGCGCGGCTGGTCCCCGAGCTGGTCCGCGACCTGATCGGCCTGATGGTGGGCGACGTCCTCGCCGAAACCGGGCGCCGGGCCGGAGACCTTGCCGACGGCGCCGCGGTGCGCGCCGCCGGCCGCCCGCTCGCCGGCTTCTCCGCGGCCCTCGCGGCGGAGGAGAAGGTTCTCAAGGCCTTCCTCCATGCCCGCATGTACGAGGCCCCGGAGGTCCAGGCGGTGCGCGAGGAGGCCCAGGCGATCCTCGCCGCCTTGTTCGCCGCCTATCGCGACGACCCCGCCCTGCTGCCCGAAGAATGGCGCCCGCTTTCTCGGGACCCGGTGACCGTGGCGCGCACGATCTGCGATTTCATGGCGGGGATGACGGATCGTTATGCGGTGCGCCGCTACCGGGCGCTGATCGGGCCGGTCACCCTGCCCGAGGCCTTTTGAGAAGGACGACGACATGGCAAGCTCGGGCTATTCGGGGACGCCGCTGGCGAACAAGCTCAGCCTCAGGGACGGCCAGCGCGCCTGGTTCGAGGACATGCCTCAGAGCGTCCGCGCCGAGATCGACGCGGGCGGCGTCGCGCTCAACCTGCTCGAAGCCCCGGTCGGCCCGATCGACGCGGCTCATGTCTTCGTGCGCCACCGCGCCGCGCTCGAGGATGCGATCCGCCGCCTGCTGCCTCTGCTCGCGCCGGCGGGCCAGCTCTGGATATCCTGGCCGAAAAAGGCCTCGAAAGTGCCGACCGACATCACCGAGGACGTGATCCGCGACGTCGCCCTCCCGACCGGCCTGGTCGACGTCAAGGTCTGCGCCGTCGACGCCATCTGGTCGGGCCTAAAGCTGGTGATCCGCAAGGAGCTGCGTTAGCGCCCCACCCGTCATTCCAGCGAAAGCTGGAATCCCTCTTCCTTTGCAGCGGTCGAAGAAGTGAGATTCCAGCTTACGCTGGAATGACCATTCGATCCGAACAGGCGCTAACCCCCCAACCCCCGCGCCATGTCGGCGAGCCAGGCCTTCATCGTCCTGTCGTGGCCGAGGATCAGGGCCGAGACGAAGCGGAACAGGACATTGCGAACGAAGCCGTGCTCCTCGATCCGCACCAGCGTCCCCTCCCCGGCCGGCGCCAGCGCGATGATCCAGGAACCGCCGAAGGGCAGCTTCGGATCGTCGATCGTGGATCTGAACCGCGTGCCGGACGCCTCCTCCGTCAGGCGGAAGGCGAGGATGCCGTCTTTGCCATGCTCGATGAAGCGCACCGCCTCCCCGTCCCGGCCGAGCATTTCCACCCGCTTCACGCCGCCGCGCCACTCGGGATAGGCCTCGACCGCGCCGACCATCGCCGCCACGCGCGCGGGCGGCGCCGGCATCACCGCCTCGGCCGCCGCTTCATGGTCGCGCGGCAGCAGCGCGCCGACTAGGCAGATCAGAAGGATCAGCCCCGCCAGGCCCGCCGCGATCCAGATCAGCCACCACAGCATCAGCCTGCCTCCTCCCGCCACGCTCGCGCCGCCGCCGCGAGCAGGCCGAGCCCCTCGACCGCCCGCCGCCGCTCCTCCGTCGTCATCCGCCCGAGCACGGCCGCCAGCCGGTCCGGATCGAGCACCGAGCCCGCCGCCAGCGCCGCTCGCCCTTTCGCGGTCAGCCGCACCAGCCGCCGCCGCGCATCCGCGGGATCGGCATCGAGCGCCAGCATGGCCTGCCCCTCCAGCCGCGCCAGCGCCGCCGACAAAGTCGAGGGCGCGACGCCGAGATGCCGCGCCAGCCGCGCCGGGCTGGTCCCCTCCGGATCGTCGACATGGGCGAGGATGCCCGCCTCGCGCGCGGTCAGCCCGGTCGGCGATTCGGCGCGCGAGCGGTGCTCGACATGGCAGGCGAGATAGATTTGCGGATAGAAGCGGATCACCGCCAGGACGTCGGAGTCGGTCATGCCCTCCTTTGTGCGGGCCGAAAAATGGTTCGTCAAAACGAACGGTCCGGCTTTGGGATCACAATCCCTATTGCGAACAAGTCGCATTATCGTTTATTCCGATCTCCATGATCGTTTGTGTCTGTAACGCGATTCGGGAATGCGACGTGCGGGCGGCGGCGCGCGCGGGTGCCGCTTGTCCGACCAGCGCCTATCGCGCGCGCGGCGCCAAGCCGCGCTGCGGACAGTGCTTCTCCTTCGCCCGCGAGATCATCGCCGCCGAGCGCGCCGCTTAGGGACAGTTACTTTCACGCGCCCCCGTCCCCCATCCGGCTGCGGCGTCGGCAAAGTAACTGTCCCTGACCGTCCCACTGCCCGTCCCCATGGCGCCTAATGCCCCCCGCATTGCGTCACATACGCGTATGGAAAGCGCGCTTTGCCACTTGCGACTGCATGCCGTTCGCAGCTGATTTTCCCCAGTTTTCCGCCATTTTCTGATGCCTTTTAGCGTCGTCATGCGTTATAAGCGGGCGCGAAAAGGAGACCCATGATGAAGGGCGACGAACAGGTCCTCCAGCTGCTCAACGAGACGCTGAAGAACGAGCTCACCGCGATCAACCAATATTGGCTCCATTACCGGATGCTCGACAATTGGGGCGTGAAGCGGCTCGCCGCGCATGAGCGGCACGAATCGATCGACGAGATGAAGCATGCCGACCGCTGCAGCGAGCGCATCCTCTTCCTCGAAGGCCTGCCCAATTTCCAGATGCTCGGCCGCCTCAGGATCGGCGAGACCGTCGAGGAGATCCTGGGCGCCGATCTCGAGCTCGAACATGAGGCGGTCGCCCAGCTAAGGGGTGCGGTCGCTCATTGCGAGCAGGTCCGCGACTTCGTCAGCCGCGACCTTTTCCGGGACATATTGGCGGCCGAGGAGGACCATATCGATTTCCTCGAAACCCAGTTCGAGATGATCGAGCGCATGGGCCTCGAGAATTACATCCAGCTCCAGAGCAAGCCGGCGGCGGAGTAAGGAGGGACCCGTCATTCCAGCGAAAGCTGGAATCTCCCTTCCTTCAATCCACCATGTCCTCCCACAAATCGCGCCATGTGGGATTGGCCGCCTCGATCAACTCGATCTTCCACGCCCGCGTCCAGGTCTTGAGCAGCTTCTCGCGCCGGATCGCATCGTCGATCTCGTCGTGGTGCTCGGCGAGGACGAGCCGGGTGAGATTGTATTTCCGGCAATGCGCCGATCCCTTGCCGGCCCGATGCTGAGCGACCCGAGCAGCCAGGTTCGCGGTGACCCCGACATAGATCGCGCCGCGGACATGGTTGGTCATGATATAGGTCCAGCCCCCGCGCATATGCCGAGGCTAGCAAAGTCGAAGTGAGATTCCAGCTTTCGCTGGAATGACGGTATTTGGCCCCCCGGCTCGTCATTCCAGCAAAAGCTGGAATCTCACTTTCTCTTCTCGCTGGGCATGGCTCGCGGTGCCGCACGCACGCCCCATCCTTGCAATTTCCCCCGATCGCGCCCACTTGCAGCACTGCTTCGGTCGCAAAGACGGTCTTCGGCGCTTTGCGGCACCTTCTTCCTTCTCTCCGCTGCCCGGCATATCGGGCGCGCCATCTCGGCCGTCCGCACGAAAGGAAGACGACATGCCCATCGGCAAAGTGAAATTCTTCAACACCCAAAAAGGCTTCGGCTTCATCCAGCCCGAGGACGGCGGCAATGACGCCTTCGTTCACATCAGCGCCGTCGAGCGCGCCGGCATGAACAGCCTGGTCCAGGATCAGCGCGTCTCCTACGAGCTCGAGACCGACCAGCGCGGCAAGACCAGCGCCGTCAAGCTCCAGGACGCGTAACCTTTCGAAGGGGACACGTACTTTTTCGCGAAAAAGTACGTGTCCCCAATCCCCGCCCAGGAAGGACGGCCCATGTCCGCCACGCAGAAATTCTATTGCGACCGCGCCGCCCAGGCCCGCCGCGACGCCGAGGCCGCCGGCCTCGACAATGTCCGCGACCGCCATCTGCGCGCCGCCGCCGCGTGGGACGTCATGGCCGCCCGCCTGCTGCGCACCGAAAAGATGCGCGCGGAGACCGAAGTGCGCAAAGCGGCCGAGCGCGAGGCCGCGGACGTGGAGACGCTAGGCTAGGCTCCCTGCTCGTCGGCAGGCGAGTGGCCCTCGCGCTCCTCCAGAACGCCCAGCAGCCTCTGCATCAGCTCGCTAAAATCCCGATAATCGAATATCTCTCGCCCGGCATAGTCTTTCAGGTCCCAATCCGTAGCACTGTTGAAATTGGCGAAGGTCGCCGTTTCGTACGTCTTCAACAACAGAACGACGATCTTGGCGAATATCGACGCGGTGCCGTCCTCCATCCGCCTGGTCCAGAAAGCAACCGCCGCTGCCGCCCTGTTGGAATCGAACAGGCGGTCGAGCCGCCTCATCAATTCCATGACCGCGCTGCCGTCGTCCACGTCCTTGGTCCAGCTCAGGTCGCGATAGTGATTTGCGGGCAGCCCCGTCTCGGACGGCACAATGAGGGCTTGACGGAGCGCGTCCGACACGTGCGGATTGCGTCTCAGATATTCATATGACGCGTAATATAAGAGGCCTATCTCCTGGAACCTGGACGTAAATAGACCCTTGCTCAGCTTAACGAAAAGCGGCTTGCCCAGAATAGAGCGTAAATTCCGGAACAGCCATTCGACAAAGTCGGGATTGTAATGGCCGAACTCTGTGGGGTTGTGAAGGTCGAGCCCGTCCATGCCATGGGGGCCGGAGAGCCATATCGGGCCGCCGAAATAGCGTTGGAACTGCCGATGACTGGCGAAATTCAGCAGACGATGATAGAGGTTCCTGAGCCCGCCCTCGGGCCAATAATCGAACTCGGGGCCAAGATGGGGGGCTGTTTCGATGCCGTTGGCGACTGCGTCGGCGACGTTGCTCAGCCACCGGGAGTTCGATTCCGGATTGACGATCCGGACGATTTCCTCGGCCAGGGCCTCAATGGTGTCCGGCGGTGAGCGGAGCGCGAGCATGTCAGCCAAAGGCGGGCTGAAGGCGAGCACATCTTCGAATTCCACATCAGCCCAGATGGGGATGATTACGTTTTGACCGTTCATTTGCCGTGCTCGAAGGCCGGCAAGCTCGTGCTTCGGCCAGTTCTTTTCAAAGAAATGCTTGCTGAGCACCACGACTCCGAATCTGCTCGACGCGAGACCCTGGTCGATCGCGCTGCTTAAGGACATGCCCGCCGCGAGCGTCGTTTCATCATACCACACAGCCATTCCCGCTCGCTCGAGCAATTCCGAAAGAGGTCGGGCTACCGTCTGCTTGTCTTCGTGCGCGTGGGATATGAAGACGTCGTATTTGTAGTCGTCGGCCGCCATCGCGACATTTCTCTCCCCACCGCCTCGGTCCGGATAGTGTTGAGCAGAACCGCAAGCATTTCCATTGAAATGTAGGATTTCGTCTGGCCTATCCTCGTCGATGGAACAGAATCACGATCCCTTCGCCCCTGAGGCGGCGACCGATGAGGCTCTCCTGAGCAACGTCGAAAGGCCCGCTTCTCCCTCCGACCCCACCGCCGAGGACGAAGGCCCGGTCTTCGCGACCGAGGCCGAGCAGGCCGCTTACTGGCGGGGCGTGACCCAGGGCATACGCGACGCCGGCCGCGAGCCCGGCCATCCGCACATGCCGGTGGATTTCGACCTCAGCCTGACCCGCGACGGCGCCGCGCCCGGCCTCACCTCCGCCAGGCTCCTCGACGCCTGGCCGCACAACCCGCACGACGCGAACCCGCCCTTGCCGGACGATCCCGCGATCCGCCACGACGGCTGGGACCCGGTCAAGGAGCGCATCTTCCACACCACGCTGGCCGAGACCGGTGTCGTCGCCGATGCCTGCCGCGCCTGCGGCATGAGCCGCAACGCCGCTTATGCGCGCCGCCGCGGCGCCGCGGGCCGCGCCTTCGCGCTCGGCTGGGACGCGGCGATCCTGATCGCGCGCGGCGCCGTCGCCGACGACGTCATATCGCGCGCGCGCCACGGCGTCATCGACCGCGTCTACAAGAACGGCGAGCTCGTCGCCGAGCGCCACCGTTACGACAACCGCCTGACCATGTCCGTCCTCACCCGGCTCGACCGGCTGGCCGAGGGGTTGGGCGAGAATGCGCCCGTCATCCGCGCCGTCGCCCAGGAGTTCGACCGCTTCCTCGATCTCCTGCCCGAGGGCGTGGCCGGCGCCGAGACGTTCGTGGCGGCGCGCTTCCCGACGCCGACGAGCGAAGGCGATCCGCGCCAGGCCGAGGAGCCGCCGTCGCTCCATGGCGAAATCCCTGCCCCGGACACCGAGCGGGCCCTGCTCGCCCGCCTCTGCGCCTATCGCGACTATGGCGTCGGCCTTCCGGCCGAGATCGACCTCGACGCGCTCGACAGCGGGCGGATGGAGAGCTGGACCGACGACGAATGGGCCCGCGCCGCCTTCAGCGGCCTGCTCGACATGATGCCGGCGCGCGACTGGCCCGAATCGGCCCGCGATCCCGGGCAGGACGGTTCAGATGGCATGTGTCATCTTCGTCATCTTTACCTGCGCTACCATCCCGCTCCGGCGGGCCCCGAGCCGATGCGGGGGGACGATTTCGCCGGCTGCGGCGTCTGGGAGGGGGATGACGGCGCGTGGATGACCGACTTCCCGCCCCCGCGAGGCTTCGACGGCTATGAAGAGGGAGAGGCGGGCGAAGACGATTACCGGCGCGCGCTCACGCAAGGGGAACTCGCGGCGATCGGCGCCGGCGAGGAGGCGGAAGCGGCGCGGCGCGCCGAGCGGCTCGCCGAGGAGCATGACGCGCGAAGGCGGTTCTTCGGCCTCGATGGCGACGATGATGCGGGGGGAGAATGAGACCGGACCGGTCTTGTGCGCCCGCCGCGATCCTCTATCCTCGCTCGATGGATCCGGGAGGGGGAGCCCGATGACCGATATCGCCGCCGCTGACGCCACCGAAGCCGAGCCCGCCGAGGCCTATGCGCCGCCCGCCGAGCGCATCGCCACGCTCGACATCGTCCGCGGCGTCGCCGTCATGGGCATCTTGGCGATGAACATCGTCGCCTTCGCCATGCCCTTCCAGGCCTATATGAACCCGACCGCTTTCGGCCTGGAGAGCGGCGCCGATCTCGGCTCCTGGCTGGTCAGCTTCATTTTCATCGACGGCAAGATGCGCGGCCTGTTCTCCTTCCTGTTCGGCGCCTCGACGCTGCTGGTGATCGAGCGGGCGAAGGCGTCGGGCCTCTCGCCCGCGAGGGTGCATTATGCCCGGATGTTCTGGCTGCTCGTCTTCGGCCTCCTCCATTTCTACTTCATCTGGTTTGGCGACATCCTCGCCGCCTACGCGCTGGTCGGCCTCGTCCTCTTCCTGTTCCGCAACCTCTCGGTGCGCGGCCTGGTCACCTGGGGAATCGTCTTCGTCGTCATCCAATGCCTCCTGTTCGGCGCGCTCGGCGCCGGCGCGCTCTATCTCAGCCACGCCGCCGCCCAGCCCGGCGCGGCGCCCGACATCGTCGAAGGGTGGCGCTCGATGCAGGAGGGGTTCACCACCCTGACGGGGCCGGACCTCGCCGCCAAGCTCGCCCATTTCCAGGGCCCCTATTCCGGGCTCGTCCACCAGCGGCTGGTCGAGGATTGGCGGGCGCCGTTCACCGGCGTCCTGTTCTTCGGGTGGGAGACTTTGGGCTATATGCTGCTCGGCATGGCCGCGCTGAAATCGGGCTTCTTCCGCGGCGAATGGCCGCTGGCGCGCTACCGGAAGGTCGCCCTGATCGGCTTCGGCATCGGCGTGCCCGCTTATGCCGTGCTTGCCTGGCTCCTCGTCGGCAGCAATTTCTCGGTGGAGATGATCTTCGCGATCGTGATGGGCGCGACCACCCCCTTCCGGCCGTTCATGATCCTCGCCATCGCCGCTTTGATCGTGATCCTGACCCGCAAGGGCGGCGCGCTCGTCGACCGGATCGCCGCCGCGGGACGGGCCGCCTTCACCAATTATCTCGGCACGTCGATCCTGATGACGACATTGTTCTACGGTTATGGCTTCGGCCTCTTCGGCACGATGAGCAGGGTTCAGCTGTGGCTTCCGGTCCTCGCCATGTGGGCGCTGATGCTGCTCTGGTCGAAGCCCTGGCTCGATCGCTTCCGCTACGGCCCGTTCGAATGGCTGTGGCGCTCGCTCGCGCGCCACCGGATCGAGCCGATGCGCAAGGGCAGCTGACCTAGCCCTGGGTCACGGGGACGAAGGCGAGGAGCCGGTCGATCGGCGCGGCCGGGACGATCCTGAACGTCTCGACGTCCTCGTCGAGCCCCGGCAGCCGGTGCCCGTCGGGCGTGAAGGAGCTGGAGCGCCAGCCGGTCCGGGCATCGCCCTCCCAGCGGCTGCATATCACCTGGCCCTCGGCGGCAAGCAGCACGACCCGGAACAGGATCGGGATCATGTCGTCGCCCGCATGCGCCGGCGCGCCCGGTATCTCGTAGAGCGTGGCGTTGGCGATCGGATCGGTGCAGTCGGCGTCGCGGGCGCGGCGGCCGTTCGCCCTGAGGCCGACGGCATAGCGGTGCGAGAGCATCTCGAAGCCGATCTCGGGATTGTCGAGCCGCGTCGCCGACGAGCCGTAGGTGTCGACGACGCGCCAGGCGGCCGGCGCGAAGGCCGAGAGCGGGCGCGACGACAGGATGCCGACGCTTCGGCCATTGCCGCCGGCGATGGTGAAATAATGGCTGTCGGCGCCGGCCGCGCGCAGGTCCGCATTCGGATCGGCGCCGCCCTGGTCCCAGCCCGGCACATGCTCGCCGGGTGTGTAATAATGGGCCCGCATCTGGCCGACCATCGCCCGGAGGTCGGCGAAGGCCGCTTCCGGATTGCCCGGATCGGGCTGGGCCGGAGCCGCGGCCGGCACCGCCAGCAGGAGCAGCAACAAGCTCGAAATCGCGCGCATCTCATATCCTCCGGCCGGCAGACTATGCCGCCCGGGACGCGATTGGGGAAGGGCCGGCTAGAGCCGCCCGAATTCCTGGTTGCTCGGTCCCTTGCCGAAAGCCTGGCGACGGACGACACGGGGGTTGGTTTCCGCCTCGAGCAGGTCGAGCGTGTTGGCGTAGGTCGGCCGCAGCCGCGCCACCTGCGGCAGCACGTTGTCGGGGAAGAAACCCGCCTCGACCGCGCGGCGGGCGATGTTCTCGATCTCCTCGGCGAGCGCCGCCAGAGGCTCGGCGCCGAACTGGCGCGCCTCGGCCTTGAGCGTATGGGCGGGAAGGACGAAGCCGGCGGCGTCGCCGCGCCGCATCGCATCCTCGATCCGGGCGACCGCTTTCTCGCCATCCTCGCGGAAATAGCCGAGAATGCGCACGAAGCTCGCCCCCAATTCGGTGCGCATCTGCGCAAATTTGGTCCAGTCGACCAGTTCGTCCACGGCCTGTTCCCCTGTAAGGCAGCGCAACCCCTTTACGCCCGAGCCGTAAACAGGGCGTTGACGCGCCGGCCCGGAATCCGCTGTAGGCCGCAGGGGACAGTTGCTCGCAACTGTCCCCTTTCAGCCGCTCTGATAGGGGTTTTTCGAGGCGCGGGCCTGGAGCCGCACCGGCACCGCGCCGAAGCCGAGCTCGCGGCGGATGCCGTTGACCAGATAGCGCAAATAGCTGTCCGGCAATTGATCGACCCGGGTTCCGAACAGGACGAAGCTCGGCGGCCGCGTGTTGACCTGGGTGATGTACCTGAGCTTGATCCTCTTGCCGCCCGGCGCCGGCGGCGGGTTCTTCTCGACGGCGTCCTCGAACCAGCGGTTGAGCTGGCCGGTCGTCACCCGCTTCGACCAGATCTCGCGCACCTCGAAGGCGGCGGCGAGCAATGGGTCGATGCCCTTGCCGGTCTTGCCCGAGACGGTGAGCAGGGGCACGCCGCGCGCCTGGCTCAGTCCCTCGTCGAGCGCCGCCTTGATGCCGTTGAAGAGGGCGCTCGGCCCCTCGGCCACGTCCCATTTGTTGATCGCGACGAGCAGCGCCCTGCCCTCCTGCAGGACATTGTCCGCGATCTTGAGGTCCTGGACCTCGAGCCCGCGCGTGCCGTCGAGGAGCAGCACGACGACCTCGGCGAAATCGATCGCGCGGCGGGCGTCGGCGACCGACAATTTCTCGAGCTTGTCGTCGACCTTGGCCTTCTTGCGCATGCCGGCGGTGTCGATCAGGCGGACCGGGCGGATCTGGCCGTCCGGCGCCCGCCATTCCCAGTCGATGGCGATCGAATCGCGGGTGATCCCCGCCTCGGGCCCGGTGATCAGCCGTTCCTCGCTGAGAATGCGGTTGATCAGGGTCGATTTGCCGGCATTGGGCCGCCCGACAATGGCAAGCTTGAGCGTCGGATCGGCCTCCGCATCCTCCGCCTCTTCGGGCTCGTCGCGCTCGATATGAGGGCGCAGATGCTCGAACAGGTCGACGACGCCCTCGCCATGCTCGGCGCTCATCGCGATCGCCTCACCGAGACCGAGCGACCAGGCTTCGAGGATTCCGGTTTCGCCGGATCTGCCCTCGGCCTTGTTGGCGGCGAGGATGACCGGCGTCGCTTCCGAGCGCAGCCAGCGCGCGATCTCCTCGTCCTGCGGGGTCACGCCGACGCGGGCGTCGATCATGAACAAGGCGACGTCGGCATCCTTCACCGCCGCGCCGGTCTGCGCCCGCATCCGCCCCGGCAGGCTCATCGGATCCTCGTCCTCATAGCCGGCGGTGTCGATCACCCGGAAATCCATCCCGAGCAGATGCGCCTCGCCCTCGCGCCGGTCGCGGGTCACGCCCGGCCGGTCGTCGACGAGCGCGAGCTTGCGCCCGACCAGCCGGTTGAACAAGGTGGACTTGCCGACATTGGGACGGCCGACAATGGCGACGGTGGGCAGCTTGGGCATGAGAGGGGCTGCCCTGCCGGTTTACCTCCAGGCGGTCAACCGGCCCTCGTCGTCGAGCACGATCAAAGTGTTGTTCGAGACGATCGGCGGCAGCGAGATCGCCGTGCGGTGCTCGATGGTGGTCTGCACCGTCCCGTCGATCGGCGAGGCGAAGACGATGTTGCCGTTCGAGCCGGTGAGCACCAGCCGATTGCCGGCGAGCACCGGCCCGCGCCAGTAGAGCGGCCCCTCGCCGGGGCGAACCGTGCTGGTGCGGCCCGCCGCCATGTCGGAGCTGCTTGGATTGCGTGTCCGCGGCGGGCGCCGGAAGCCCGGCAGCTGCGAGATCCAGCGGATCCGCCCCGACGAGCGCGCCACCGCCAGCAATTGCGCCTTGTCGGTGACGACGAAGACCCAGTCGCCCGCCACCCAGGGCGTCGACAGGCCGCCGATATTGATCTCCCAGGCGCGCTGGCCGGTGATCAGCTCGATCGCGACCATGCGCCCGCCCTGGCCGATCGCGAAGACGCGGCCATTGTCGATCACCGGATCGGCGTCGATGTCGGAAAGCTGGCCGACCGAGGTCGAAATGCCGGTCCGCGCCAGCGCGTCTTGCCACACGACGTTGCCGTTCTCGTAGCGATAGGCGGTCAGTTCGCCCGACGAATAGCCGACGACGAGCGTCGATTGGGCGAAGGCGGGCGCGGCGCTGCCGAACACGCCGGCGAGCTCGAACGAGCCCGCGCCCTGCCAGCGCAATTCGCCATTCTCGGCGTTGAGCGCATAGAGCTGGCTGTCGCCGCTCAGCATGTAGACGGTGTCGTTGGCGACGGTCGGGGCGCCGCGCAGCGGGCCGCCCGGCTTGGTGATCCACAATTGGTTGCCGGTCGCGGCGTCGAGCGCGGCGGCGTCGCCGGCGCCGTTGGTGACATAGATGCGGCCATTGTCATAGGTGACGCCGCCCCCGAACAGGGTTTCTGTCGGGCTCGCCTCGCTGCGGACTTGGCGCGTCCAGATTTGGGCGCCGGTCTCGATGTTGAACGCGCGCACCCGGGCGAGCGTGTCGATCGTGTAGACGCGGCCGTCGGCGGCGACCGGCTCGGCGACCAGGCGGGTGCGGAAGCTGTTGCCGTTGCCGATCGAGACGCTCCACGCCTGGCGCGGCGTCTCGCCCAGCGCGACATGATACATGGTCTTGGAGAGGTTGCCGCCCGGCTGCGCCCAATCCGCATTGGTGACCGGCGCCGGCACGGTGACCGGGATCGCGGCGAGCAGCGGATCGGCCTCGATCTGGTTTTCCGTCCCGAGCACGCGGATGCGGTTGCCAACGGTCGGAGTGTTCGGCCGGTCGCCGCGGCCGAAGATGCCGCATCCGGAAAGCAGGCTGGCGGCGGCCAGGGCGAGTACAATAGGCTTCATCGGGCTTTTTCCCTCGTTGCGGGAGCGGGTGCGGGCGGCGCCGGGGGCGGCGCCGGACGGGCCGGGGCCGCATTGCGCGCGGCCGGATCGGCGTTGATGTCGAAGCCGAGCGAGGCCGCCATATGAGCGGCGCGCGCTTTGATCGGCTCGGGCACGCCGTCCTGGCGCGCGATGCGCACGAAGATCGGGCCGGCGAGATCGGGGCGGTTCATCTTCAAATGAGCGACCCCGACCATCTCGCCCGCGGCACCGACCCAGGCGCTGCCGGCGCCGGCCAGCGGCTCGAGCCGGCGGATCACCTCCTGCGGCGCGAGCCGGTCGAACTCGAGCGCGGTGCGGCGGATCTGGGCGGCCTGGCGATAGGTTTCGTCGAGCGACTGATCGTCGGCGATGCTGCGCAAGGTGGCGATTGCGGCGGTCAGGTTGCCGGCCTGGGTTTCGCTGTTGGCGCGGGTGAACATGGCGGCGGCGCGATAGCCTTCGGATTCGTTCTGGGCGAGCGCCGCGATCTTGGGCGCGGCGGCGGCGCTGCGGTTGCCCTCGAGGTCGCCGAGCGCCTCGATCAGGGATTCGCCCGCGGCCTCGCGCGCGCCCTCCTGCCTGCCGGTCCACCAGATCCAGCCGCCGATGGCGGCGAGCAGGGCCAGCACCGTGCCCAGGATCCACCAGCCGTAGCGCGCGACGAAGCTGTTGACCCGCTCCTTGCGAAGCTCGTCGTCGACTTCTTTCAGGAATGTCTCACCGTCGTTCGGCTTGAGCGCCAACTTATATTCTCCATTCGGGGAGCCTGCGCATGGCTTGGGCCGCCCTCCAGCTACACCTTCTTCGCCCCGCCAAATAGCCGGCAGGCGCGCGCCCCAAGCGCTCCTTACCCACGCGCCGCGAGAAACGGAAGGCTACTTCTTGCCCCGATAGATCTGCTCTTCGGTCGGAAAGGCGCGGCTCTTGACGTCCTCGGCATAGGTCGCCGCGGCGGCGCTGATCTCCGAGGCGAGATCGCCGAAGCGCTTGACGAAGCGCGGCGTGCGCTCGAACATCCCCATCATGTCCTCGGTGACGAGGATCTGGCCGTCGCACGAGGCCGAGGCGCCGATGCCGATCGTCGGGCAGGAAACCGCCTTCGTCGCTTCGGCCGCGATCTCCTCCATCACCCCTTCGATGACGAGCGCGAAGCAGCCCGCCTCGGCGACCGCTTTGGCGTCGGCGACCACCTTCTTCGCCTCGGCGTCGTCGCGGCCGCGGGCGCGATAGCCGCCAAGCGCGTTCACCGCCTGCGGGGTCAGCCCGACATGGCCGATCACCGGGATGCCGCGCGCTGCGAGGAAGGCGACCGTCTCGGCCATCGCCTCGCCGCCCTCGAGCTTGACCGCCGCCGCGCCGGTCTCCTTCAGCACCCGCGCCGCGTTGCGGAACGCCTGTTCGGGGCTTTCCTCATAGGAGCCGAACGGCATGTCGACGGCGACCAGGGCATGCCATGAGCCACGCACCACCGCGGCGCCGTGCGCGCACATCATTTCGAGGCTGACCGGGATGGTCGAGGGCAGGCCGTAAATGACCTGGCCGAGGCTGTCGCCGACGAGAAGAAGGTCACAATGAGGATCGAGCAATTGCGCCATCCGCATCGTGTAGGCGGTGAGCGCGACGATCGGCTCCTTGCCCTTGCGGGCGAGGATGGCGGGCGCCGTGAGGCGCTTGCCCGGCGCCGGGGTCGGCGTCGCCCGGCTCGTCGCGGTGTCGATCGTGTAGGTGGACATCGGTCCGGTCTAGCGGATTGTTGCGGCGCGGCAAAGCGTCGCCGCCTTCATCTCCCCGACGAACGCCTCGACCGGCGCGCCCGCGGCGATCCGGGCGACGATCGCCGAGCCGCAGATCGCGCCGGCGGCCCCGGCATCGAGCGCCGCGCGGACATGGGCGGGCCTGGAGATGCCAAAGCCGAAGATTGCGGGCGGCGCGCCGGCCTCGCGCAAGGTGGCGAGCATCTCTTCATGGTCGAAGCGCACGGCCTCGTCGGCCCCGGTCACGCCGGCGCGCGCCACGCAATAGGTGTAGCCGCCGCCAAGCCGGGCAATGCCGGCGAGGCGGTCGCGCGGCGTGTTGGCGGCCGCGATCAGCACCGGCTCGATGCCGTGCGCCCGCGCTGCGGCGGCGAAGGGCGCGGCTTCGAGCAGCGGAGCGTCGGCGACCAGCACACTGTCCACGCCCGCTTGCCCCGCGCACCGGTAGAAATCGTCCCGCCCCCTGGCGAGCACGAGATTGGCGTAAGTGAGGATGCCGACCGGCACGTCCGGATGGCGCGCCCGGAAGGCGGCGAGAACGGCGAAGCAGCCGGCGGGCGTCGCCCCCGCCGCCAGCGCCCGCACGGCCGCCGCCTGGATCACCGGCCCATCGGCGATCGGATCGGAGAAGGGGATGCCGACCTCGATCATGTCGGCGCCGCCCGCGACCAGCGCATCGAGGATGGCGCCGCTCTCTTCGAGCCCCGGATCGCCGAGCATGACGAACGCGCCGAATACGCCCTCGCCTTTCGCGAACATGGCGTCGTAGCGGCTCATTCGGGAAGCGTCAGCAGCCGCCGCGCCTGCTCCATGTCCTTGTCGCCGCGCCCCGACAGGCCGACGACCAGCACCTCGGCCTCGTCCGCGAGCTTCAGGGCATGGGCCAGAGCATGGGCCGATTCGAAGGCGCAGATGATGCCCTCGCTGCGCGCCAGCAGGGCGAAGGCCGCCAGCGCCTCATCGTCGGTCGCGCCGACATATTCGGCGCGGCCGCTGTCCTTGAGGAAGGCGTGCTCCGGCCCGATGGCGGGATAATCCAGGCCGGCCGATACCGACCAGCTCTCGGCGATCTGCCCGTCCTCGTCCTGCAGCACATAGGTTTCGGCGCCGTGCAGCACGCCCGGCCGGCCGCGCAGCAGGGTCGCGCCATGCTCGGCGCCGTCGAGCCCCTTGCCCGCCGCCTCGACGCCGATCAGCCGTACCGCCGCATCGCCGATGAAGTCCGCGAACAGGCCGATGGCGTTGGAGCCGCCGCCCACGCAGGCGATGGCGGCGTCGGGCAGCCTGCCCTCCTCGGCCAGGATCTGCGCGCGCGCCTCGCGGCCGACCACGCGCTGATAGTCGCGAACGATAGTCGGGAAGGGGTGCGGCCCGGCGACGGTGCCGAGCAGATAATGGGTGTCGGCGAAGCTGGCGGTCCAGTCGCGCAGCGCTTCGTTGATCGCGTCCTTGAGGCCCTGCCCGCCCGAGGTGACCGGGATCACCTCGGCGCCCATCAGCCGCATCCGGAAGACGTTGAGCTGCTGCCGCGCCACATCGCGCGCGCCCATGTAGATGCGCGTCTCGAAGCCGAACAAGGCGCCGGCGAGCGCGGTCGCGACGCCGTGCTGGCCGGCGCCGGTCTCGGCGATCAGCCGGGTCTTGCCCATGCGCCTGGCGAGCAAAGCCTGGCCGAGCACCTGGTTGGTCTTGTGGGCGCCGCCGTGGAGCAGGTCCTCGCGCTTGAGGTAGAGGCGCGCCTTGCCGGCGCAAAGGTTCCGGCAGCGGGTGAGCGGCGTCGGCCGGCCGGCATATTTGATCAGCAGATCGGCAAGCTCCGCCTGGAACGCCGCATCGCCCTGCGCCTCGAGGAACGCGGCTTCGAGCTGCTCCAGCGCCGGCACCAGGATTTCGGGCACGAAAGCGCCGCCATAAGCGCCGAACCGGCCGGACATCCTCACGTCCGCGCCTCCGGCCGCAGCGCTTCGAAGAAGGCGCGCATCTTCCCCTCGTCCTTGCGTCCCGGCGCCGCCTCGAGCCCCGAGCAGACGTCGAGCGCCCATGCCCCGACCCGGGAGGCCGCGCGTGCATTGCCGGGGTCGAGCCCGCCGGCGAGCAGGGCGGTGTCGAGCTCGGGACGGCCCCGCACCCGTCCCCACTCGAAGACGCATCCGGTGCCGCCCGAGCGGCTGCCCACCCGCGTGTCGAACAAGGTCCGGTCGGCGCCGAGCCTCGGCTCGGGCACGTCGCGCCCGACCGCGCCGGCCGCCCAGATCTCGGTCGCTTCGGGGAGCAGGCCGCGCAGGGCGCGAATGTAGAGCGCATCCTCCTCGCCATGGAGCTGGACCGCGTCGAGCCCGAGCTCGCGCACCGCCAGCGCGACCGCCATCACCTTCTCGTCGCGGAACACGCCGATCAGGCCGGCGCCGCCCGCCGCCTCTGCGATCGGCGCGGCCTCGGCGCGCGTCACCCCCCGTGGCGTGCCGGCAACCAGGATCAGCCCGAGGAAGCCCGCGCCGGCCGAAACGGCGGCTGCAGCGTCCCCGGCGCTGGCGACGCCGCAGACCTTGACCCGGCCGAAAGCGAGCGCCCGCGCCGCCCTGACCGGATGCTCGGCGCGCATCAGGGCGGTGCCAACGAGGAAAGCATCGGCAAAGGGCGCCAGCCGCTCCACGTCGGCGCGACCGGACAGGCCCGATTCGGCGACGACCAGCCGGTCGCGCGGCACCAGAGGCGCGAGCCGCTCGGTGACGCCGAGGTCGACCTCCAGCGTCCGCAAATCCCGGTTATTGAGGCCGACGATCCGCGCGCCGAGCGCCAACGCGCGCCGCGTCTCGGCTTCGTCATGCGCCTCGACGAGCACATCCATGCCGAGCCGCCCGGCCGCCGCCATCACCGCCCGCGCCTCATCGTCGCCGAGCACCGAGAGCATCGCCAGCACCGCGTCGGCGCCGTGGCGCCGCGCCTCGGCGACCTGGCGCGGATCGACGATGAAGTCCTTGGCGAGGATCGGCCCGCCATAGACGGACCGGACCGCCGCCAGATCATCGAGCGAGCCGCCGAAAAAGGGCCCGTCGGTGAGCACGCTGATCGCGTCGGCGACGCCGGCATAGGCCGCCGCCTGCGCCGCCGGATCGGCGCCCGGCCGGATCGCGCCGGCCGAGGGCGAGGCCTTCTTCACCTCCATGACGAAGCGCGCGCCGGGCCGGGCCAGCGCCGCGGCCAGGCTGAGCCGGGTCGGCTCGGCCCCGGCCATCGGGTCGGCGCCGCCGAGCCGCGCCGCGACGTCGATCCGCTTGCGCGTGACGATCGCGCCGAGAATGCCGCCGGGATCAGCCATTGCTGATCTCGACCAGCGCTTTGAGGCAGCGCAGCGGCCGGCCCGAGGCGAGCGCCTCCAGGGCCCGCTCCACGCCCTGCCTGAGGCTCTCCGCCTTGCCCGCGGTCAGCAGCAAAGCGCCGGCGTTGAGCGCCACCGCGCGCCGCTCGGCGCTGGTGCCGCAACCCATCAGCAACGCCTTCAGCCGCTCGCCATTCTCCTCCGGCCCGCCGCCCTGCAGCGTCGCCAGCGGCGCCCGTTCGAAGCCGACATCCTCGGGCCGGATGGTCAGCCGCTCGAAGCGACCGTCGTCGAGCCGGATCGCCTGGGTCTCGTCGTGCAGCGCGATCTCGTCGAGGCCGCCGCCATGGACGACCATCGCCCGCTCGACGCCGAGCGCCTTTAGCGTCGCCGCCACCGGCTCCAGCAGCCGCGCCTCGGCGACGCCGAGCAACTGCACCGGCGGTTCGGCCGGGTTCACGCAGGGGCCGAGGATGTTCATGATCGTGCGTATCTTGAGCGCCCGGCGCACCGGCCCGGCATGTTTAAGTCCAGGATGGTAGGCCGGCGCGAACAGGAAGCAGATCCCGATCTCGTCGAGCGCGCGCCGCGAGGTTGCGGCGGGCACGTCGAGCTTCACGCCCAGCGCCTCGAGCACGTCGGCCGATCCGCAGCGGGAGGTCACCGAGCGATTGCCGTGCTTGGCGACCGGCAGCCCCGCCGCCGCCGCGACGAAGGCGACCGTGGTCGACAGGTTGATCGTCCCCGATCCGTCGCCGCCGGTGCCGCAGCTGTCGGCGAAGAGATAAGCAGGCCGCTCGAAGTCCCTGTCGGCGGCGCGCAGGGCGCGGGCGCCGCCGATCAGCTCGTCGGTCGTCTCGCCCTTGATCTTGAGCGCGACCAGCAAGGCGGCGATCGACGGATCGTCGAGCCGTCCTTCGACCAGAGCCTCGAACAGGCTCCGCGTCTCGTCCTGCGAGAGATCATTGCCCGCATAGAGCCGGGCCAGCGCGTCTTCGGCCGCGTCAGCGATGGGAAGGGACGCCTCGGCGGCGGCCAGATTGGTCATGTACATGATGAATTCCTGCGATCGATGGACAAAGAAAAAGCCCGCCGGGAGCGGCGGGCCTTGGCGTTCTTCAGGCTGGGATCGAAAGAATCCTCACCATCGATGCAGGCGCGCCGCGTCGGTCTTATGGGTCCACCAATGCCAGGCATGCGACGCCGGCGCCGGAACGGCGCGCGGGGAGCGGGACAGGGTGGCGTTGTCGGTCATCGCGCTCTTAGCATCCAGACAAGCCGGGCTTGCGTCAAGGGGGACAGTTACTTTCACGCGCCGGGAGGGGACAGTCACTTTCACGCGCGGCAGCCCGAAACTGAGAACCGCAGTGCTGAAAGTGACTGTCCCCATTCGAATTCGCCGTGCCGAAAGTAACTGTCCCCATTCACTTCACGATCGTCAGCCCGGCCGTGCCCTCGCGGCGAGTGATCGCGGTGGTGACGTCGTCGCCGGAGCGCGACAGGCGCAAATCGAGCCGGGCGCCGGCGAGGCGGACGTCGCGCAGGGTGAGGTCGTCGAGGAAGGCGGGCAGACCGGGGTGGACGAGGCGGACGCCGCCGCTGGCATGATCGAGATCGAGCCCGGTCGCGGCCGCGACCAGAGCGAAGGGCGCGGCGGCCGCCCAGGCCTGGGGCGAGCAGGCGACCGGATAGGAGGTCGGCCCGCGCTTCCTGCGGCGCGAGAAGCCGCAGAACAATTCGGGCAGCCGCCGGAACTCGTCATAGACCGCCGCCTCGGCGAGCCCCTGGAAGATCGTCAGCACCGCCGCCTTGTGGCCGTAGCGGGCCAGGCCCATCGCGATCAGCGCATTGTCGTGCGGCCAGACCGAGCCATTATGGTAGGACATCGGATTGTAGCGCGCCTGCCCCGCCGCGATCGTGCGCACGCCCCAGCCCGAGAAGAAGCTCTTGCCGGTGAGCAATCGCGCCAGCCGCGCCGCCCGCTCCGGGCTGGCGATGCCCGCGAACAGGGCATGGCCGGCATTGGAGGAAAGGACGCGGCAGGGCTGCTTGTGGCCGTCGAGCGCCAGCGCGTAGCAGCCGAGATCGTCGAGCCAGAACAGATCCTCGAAGCGCTGGCGCAGCGCCTCGGCTTGGCGCTCGTGACCCTCGCCCTCCTCGCCCAGCGCCCGCGCCATCTCGGCCGCCGCGCGCCTGGCTGCGAACACATAGGCCTGGACCTCGCACAAGGCGATCGGCCCCTCGGCGGCGCGACCGTCGGCGTGGAAGATCGAATCGAAGCTGTCCTTCCAGCCCTGGTTGGCGAGCCCCTTCTCGGTCATCCGCGCATATTCGACGAAGCCGTCGCCGTCGGGATCGCCGGCGCCGTCGATCCAGGCGAGCGCCGCCTTGATATTGGGCCAGATCGCCCGGATCGTCTCGATATCGCCCGAGCGCTTCAGATATTGGCCGGCGAGCATCACGAAGAGCGGCGTCGCGTCGACCGAGCCGTAATAGAGCCGGAAGGGCACCTCGCCCAAACGCGCCATCTCGCCGCCGCGCGTCTCGTGGAGGATCTTGCCGGGCTGCGCGTCCGCCGCCTCGTCGGTCTCGGTCGCCTGGGTCGCCGCCAAGGTGGTCAGCACGCCCTTGGCGATCTCCGGCGCCGCCCACAGCAATTCCATCGCGGTGATGATGCCGTCGCGGCCGAAGATCGTCGAATACCAGGGGATGCCGGCATAAGGATAAAGGCCCCACGGCGTGTCGGTAAGCAGCATGTCGATGTCGGACGCGGCCCGGTCGACCACCGTGTTGAACAATTCATTGGCGCTGGTGACGCTCGCCCTCGTCTTCATCCGCGCGCCGCTAGCGCGGCGGACCTTGCGATAGGCGCTCAGCATGTGCGGCGGCTCGTCCGCGGGCTCGCCGCCGGGCTCGGTCAGGGTGCAGACCATCTTGACCACGACGCTCACCCGCCCAGCTGCGTCGAGGTCCATCTCCCAGCGCGCGTGTCGGTCGCTGAGCGTATCGGGCGCCGGATCGAAATGGAGGGTCGTCGTGCGCTGGACATCGTCGAGGCCGCGATAGGAGAAGCGCACGCTGCGGCCGTCGAGCCGCTCGACGCCGAGCGTCCCGCGCCGCGCCCGCCGCTCGCCGCGCACCTCGAACAAATCGGCGAAATCGGCGGCGAAGGCGAGGTCGAGCGGGATCCTGCGCCCCACCGGCCCGAAGCCGCGCACCCTGATCCGCTCGTAGCAGACGGTGCCGCACAGGAATTTGACGCGGGCGGCATGGATCGAATCGCGCTGCAGCCAGACCTTGCCCTCATCGTCGTGGAAATCGGCATTGGCGAGATCGACGACCATCGCGCCATTGTCGTCGAGCACCACCGAGCCGAGCAGCAGCGGGGCGAGGCCGCCGATCCTGAGGCTCAGCCCGGAGAGGAAACGGGTGTCCTGATAATAGAGGCCGTCGGGCCCGCCTTCGCCGTGGCAATCGCCCTGCTTGTCGAACACGCCGAACAGATCGTCATGCTTCAGCGTCCTCAGGGTCCGGTCGACGAGCGACTTGGTCGCCTCGATATGATAGCTTTCCGGCGCCGGCGCGGGCTCCTGCGCGGTCCAGTCGGCGGGCTTTGCTATTTCGTTCATCCGGCGAGGCTGAGCTTTCCGAACATGGCGGGCTTATTCGCCCCGATCAGGGCCTCGTACAGCCCGACATAGTCCCTGGCCATGCGATCGGCGGTGAAGCGTTCCTCGAAGGCGGCGCGGACGCCGGCGCGCGGCAGGCGCGCGGACGCATCCACTGCCGCCACCGCCTCGTCGATGCTCTCGACCAGGAAGCCGCTCCGGCCATGCTCGATCACCTCCGCCGTCGAACCGCACGGCCAGGCGATGACCGGCGTCCCCGCCGCCATCGCCTCGATCATGACCAGGCCGAACGGCTCGGGCCAGTCGATCGGGAAGAGCAAGGCGCGCGCGCCGCCGAGGAAAGCGGGCTTGTCGGCATCGCCGATCTCGCCGACGAACTCGATCGCGGGATCGTCGAGCAAAGGCGCGATCACGTCCGCGAAATAGGCGCGGTCGGCATGGTCGACCTTGGCCGCGATCTTCAGCTTCATGCCCGCTTTCTTGGCGATCTCGATCGCGCGGTCGGGGCGTTTTTCCGGCGAGATGCGGCCGATGAAGGCGAGAGTGTCGCCGCCGGCCGGATCGAAGGGGATCAGGGTCCGGGGCAGGCCGTGATGGACCGTGCCGGCGAAAAGCGCATCGGGGAGCGGCCGGCGCTGGTCGTCGGAGATCGAGACCAGAGGCATTTCGCGGAAGGTGCGGAAGGCGGGCTGGAAATCGGGCAGGTCCTGGCGCCCGTGCAAGGTCGTCAGGCTCTTGCCGGCGAGGTGGCGAAAGGTCGGGAAGTGGAGGAAATCGATGTGGAAGTGGAGGATATCGTAGCGGTCCGCCTCGCTCAGCACGCGATCGAGCATGGCGAGCAGGCTCGCCGTATGATCGTTGATCCCGGCGAGCCTCAAGCCGGTTCCGGCGCCAGGCACGAGCCGCGCCGAGGTCTTCGAATCGCCGCTGGCGTAGAGCGTCACGTCATGGCCGAGATCGACCAGAGCCTCGGTCAGCCACCAGATGACCCGCTCGGTCCCGCCATAGAATCTGGGGGGCACCGCTTCGGCGAGCGGCGCGATCTGGGCGATACGCATGTTACATACTCCGGGGTTCTGAGGACAACGATGCTGCACCGCAGCAGGTTCCCCCGCGCGCGATCGGAGGACGCGTCACGGGGATAGTTACTTTCACGCGCCGGCGGAGGGGACAGTCACTTTCACGCGGCGGGAGGGACAGTCACTTTCACGCGCGGCAGCCCGACACTGAGAACTGCGGCGCTGAAAGTGACTGTCCCCTTCGAGACCGCCGTGCCGAAAGTGACTGTCCCGTTCGAGTTCGCCGCGCCGAAAGTAACTGTCCCCATCCCCGTGCGTTGGGGAGGCGATGGCGCAATTGAGCTTCCTCGACGCGGCCGGCCTGCCCGAAGGCCTCGCCTACCGGCCCGACTTCCTGTCGGCCGAGGAGGAAGCGGCGCTGGCGGGCCATATCGCCGCGCTCCCCTTCAAGCCGTTCGAGTTCCAGGGCTTCCTCGGCAAGCGCGAGACGGTGTCGTTCGGCTGGTCCTATCGCTTCGACGGCAGCGGCGTCGCCGCGGCCGAGCCGATCCCGGAATGGCTGCTTCCGGTCCGCGCGCGGGCCGCCGCCTTCGCCGGCCTCGCGCCCGGGGCGCTCGAGCAGGCTTTGCTGATCCGCTATGGCGAGGGCGCGGGCCTCGGCTGGCACCGCGACCGGCCGGTGTTCGACGCGGTGATCGGCCTTTCGCTGATCGCTCCGGCGCCGCTGCGCTTCCGGCGCAAGACCGGCACGAAATGGGAGCGCTTCACGCTGACCGTGGAGCCGCGCTCGATCTACGCACTCGGCGGCCCCGCCCGCACCGAGTGGGAGCACAGCATCCCGCCGGTCGCGGCCCTGCGCTACGCGATCACGTTCCGAAGCATGAGGCGATAGGTTTCTCCCTGCGCCGACGAAGGCGTGGGGAGGACCTTGCTCAGCGGTAGAAGATGTGGGCGCCGATGCGGTTGGTGCGCGACAGGCGGCGGCCCCAGCCCGGGGAGACGTAATTGGCGTGATACCACAAGACGCCGGTCGCCAGCAGCCGATTGGTGCCGGCCTGGGCGACCCGGGCGACAGCGACGGCGCGGCGCCAGGCGGCGGAGCTGCGGTCGGCGGCGGGGATGACGCCGCCATGGACGAAGGAGAATTGCGAGCGCTGGACGACGACCCCGCACAGGGTCGGCGGATAGCGGCCCGAGGCGGCCCGGTTCATCACCACCTCGGCGACCGCGAGCTGGCCCTCGAGCGATTCGCCGCGCGCCTCGAAATAGACGGCGTTGGCGAGGCAATCCTCTTCGGCCGAGCGCGTCTCGACCGCGGCCAGCACCGCGACCTGCGCCTCGAGCGAGCGCGGCTCCGGGGCGGTGACGCCGGCGAGGCCGGTCATGTGGCCCGCGAGCGTATCGGAAAAGGCGGCGACCGACGGCGTCGCGGCGTTGAGGCCGAGCGTGCCGACGGGCGGATTGGCGATGCCGTGATTGGCGAAGGAAGCGTCGGCGGCGGCGGCCGGAGCGCTCGCCAGAGCCGCAAAAAGCAAAGCGGTCGCGGCGACGGCCGCGGCACGGAACAATCTCATCATATTGTAATCTTGACTATATTGGCGGTGCGCCCGAGGCCGCTCCGTCTTGCACCGGCCATCGACAAAAACCCCCGCCGACGGCACCCGCTCGTTCAAATCACTCGCCCTCACCTGCGCAGCCCGGGTTAACGAATCAACAGCCATGCCGCATTGCGGCGGTGAATCGGGCGGTCGACGGGACGAGTTGCGGAACGAAGGGCGCGCGGCTAGGTCGCGGGCACGAAGGAGAGCGAATCCAATGGCCTGTTGGCTGATGAAATCCGAGCCGCACGTCTACAGCTGGGACGACCTCGTCCGCGACGGCGCGACGGACTGGGACGGCGTCCGCAACAACGCCGCTCGCCTGCACCTGCGCGCGATGAAGCCCGGCGACGAGGCCTTCTTCTACCATAGCGGCGAGGAACGCGCGGTCGTCGGCATCATGAAAATCGCGGGCGCGGGCAAGCCCGACGGCGAGGACGGCGCCTGGGTCAAGGTCCCGGTCGCGCCGGTGCGCAAGCTCGCCCAACCCGTCACTCTCAAGGCGATCAAGGCCGAGCCGAAGCTCGCCGCGATGGAGCTGATCAGGCAATCGCGGCTCTCCGTCTCGCCGGTGCGCGACGAGGAATGGGCTTTGATCCTGGAGATGGCCGATGCTTGAGACATTGCTGCTGGTCCTCGCGCTCGCGGCCCCCGCCGCGGCGCCGGCGCCGTCGCCCGGCTGGCGGCTGACGCCCGACGGCTACGGCCCGGCCCGGATCGGCATGACCCCCGCCCAGGTTTCGCAGGTCCTCGCGATCCGGCTCGAGGGCGACGCGATCGAGGATGAGGGGGCCTGCGTCGAGAAGACCGCGGTGGAGGGCTATCGCGGCTTCTTCTTCATGTTCGAGAACGGCCGGCTGAGCCGGATCTCGGCGACCGAGCCGAGCCAGGCGGTGACCGCGCTCGGCCTCGGCATGGGCGCCACCGCCACCCAGGTCCGCCGCGCCTACGGCCCCGCTCTGCGCGCCGAGACCCACGCTTATCACGGCCGCCCGGCCGAATATCTGACCTTCTGGCCCCGCCGCAACGCCCGGGGCATCCGCTTCGAGACGGGGCCCGACCGGCGGGTGGAGACGATCCATGTCGGCGGCGCGGCGATTCGGTATATCGAGGGGTGCGCCTGAGGCGAAGGCCGCCCCGATCTACAAGGCGCGCCTTGTCGACGGAGCAGGCTCGCCCGGCCGCGGGCCGAACCCGATCGATGTCACGTGACGATGGTCACGTGGCGGCGGCACCGGCCGCGCCAGCCCCGTCCTCCCCGTACCGCGCTTCGGCGCCTCGAGCGCGAGCAACGCGGCCGGCATCTCGGCGCCCGCCAGGCTCCAGTGCGGCTCGCCGGGCATGAAGGGGACGAATTCCTCCAGCCCCACCGGCGGCACCAGCTCGCCCCGATAGGGAGAGCCCTGCGGGGATACGCGCACGAAGCTCTCGTTCGGATCGTCCTCCGCCGCGTCGGCTGCCGCCTCACCGCCTTGGTCACAGGCTGCGTCCGCCGCCCGCGCCCGAGCCGCGCAGGCCTCCAGCGCCGCCGCGATCGCCGCCTCAGCCTCCGCGTCGAGCCGCACCCCCTCGAAGCCGTTCAGCACCTCCGCCGCCTCATCCTGGCGCAGCCCCGGATCGCCGCCGGCCCGCGGGCCGCTGATCACGGTCCGCACCGTCGTCGCCGAAGCCTCGGCCTGCGCAGCCGCGCCCGAATTCCCCTGCCCTCCACCGCCGATGGCCCCCGCCTTCGCCTTGGAGGAGAAATAATTGACCGTGACGCGCTTGCCGTTGGCGTCCTGCCCGTAATGGCGCAGGCAGAACATCAAGAGGGCGTCGTTGCGCTTGCGCCGGAAGCCCATCAGCTTGCCGCTGGCGAAGACGGGCACGAGCTGCCCCTCGATCGCCCGCTCGAAGGCGACGTCCTTGAGCCGCAACAGCCCGAAATCGAGCGCCGCATCCCACGCCCGCCGGAATTCCTCCGCGCCCGGCGCGCGGCGCAGCTCATAGGCATTGGTCTGCGCGATATTCACCATCCGCGCCGCCCGATCGACGCACCCCGTATCCGCCAGCGCCTCGATAAACGCCTTCTGCCGCTCGGGCGTCCAGCCGTCGTGGCGGTAGCGGCGGGGAACGGGGGTGAAGGCCGGGATGGGCGGGCGTTCGGCCACCGCGCCACTTCCCGACGGCTCCGAGCTCGTCGAAGGGCCTGGGCCTGCCGATCCTGAGCCCGGTCGAAAGGCCGCAGGATCATCCTGAGCGGCGCGAAGGGCAGCACCTCGTTTTTGCATGAGAATCTCCTCGAGTCGTGGTCAACCGACCAGTTTATGACTCGGGAACGGGGTGTAGGAAAATGGTTTTTGTTCTTGGTTTGCTCTTAAGCTGAGAAGCGGGGGCCACCGTCACGATAATTCGTGTATTCCAGACCTCTCTGCGCGACAGGACTCGCGCGTCAGTCGGACTGGGCGCGACTGCTTGGAGCGGATATGAGCAATCTCGAGGGCGGATGCGGTGAGCAGTTTGAACAAGGTCTTTGACCTCGGGAATCTAAGGCGCGCCTATCAATGGCTTTTGACCAATCCGAACGTTCATTATCGTAGCTTCTTCCAAGACTCTTACGATGCCTTTGCTCTCGCATCGGACACGTTCCTCAGGCGTATTCGTAAGGATGGCCTAAGCCATCGCTACAGCCCCAGCCACGCTGCCAAGGTCATGGTACCGAAGCAGTCGGGGACTCTTAGGCCGCTCACCCTGCTGACCGCTGAGGACCAGGTCGTGTATCAAGCGATCGTTAATGTGATCGCTGAAGCCCTTCGACCAAGAACGAAGTTTCGTTACAGAAAGAGAGTTTTCAATCACTTGTACGCGGGTAAGTCATCGCGATACTTCTACCTGCGCTGGCAGGACTCTTATCGACTCTACGGACGTCGGATCAAATACCTCTACGATCAAGGCTTCGAGCATATCGCGGAGTTCGACCTAGCGGCGTTCTATGACTCGATCGATCACAACGTCATCCGTCATTTTCTCAATGGCATTCGTATCGAGCGAGAGGTGATCGATCTTCTAATGACGTGCTTGGGTCATTGGACTTCCTCAACCTGGACGAACGGCCCGACGACGATCTACCACGGACACGGCATTCCCCAAGGCCCGCTTTCGTCCGGGATGTTGTCGGAGGTCGTTCTGCAACACATCGATGCCGCAGGAGAGCGAGGTCGCAAGACTCACTATCTCCGCTATGTCGATGACATAAAAATCCTCGCGAAATCTGAGGGTGAACTGCGCCGGAAGCTAATCGCTCTGGATCTGGCTTCGAAAGAAGTCGGGCTCTTTCCACAGACTTCCAAAATCAACATTCGGGTGATCGCTGACCCGGCAGATGAGGTGAAATCGATAAGCCGCCCGCCGGAGCCGTCAATCACCCCGGTTGTCGACGACAAAAAATTGGTCCGACGCCTTCTGGAGCTTTCCCGGCGGGGCCGGATCAGCCCGAGTCTATCTTCGCGATTCACATTCCTTTTGGCTAACGCGTCGCCAAGCCAGCGCCTAAGCGCAAGGCTGTTGGAGGTGTCGAGGCATCATCCAGAGTTCAGCAACCCGATCGGGCGATACTTCTCGCGCTACAGGACGATGCCCAGTTCGCTTGCGCAGAAGGTGTTTGCATTGCTGCAGGAGCCGGAGCTTTACCAATCGGTAAACGGCGACTTCCTTCGCGGATGCTTGGGCGCGATGCCTACGACGGAGGCGCTGTCCGTCGGCACATTCTGCGCGGACCGGCTCTTACGTCCGGCCACGGGCCTCCTTCCGTTACAGCCAACTTATAAGGAGGCATTGATTGCTTGGGCGCTGAAGACGGGCCGAATCTCCTACGCGGAGTTCGAAGGCCTTTTAAAGCAGGAATCCGATTGGTGGGTGCGCAAGAGCATGTTGCGTGAGGTAAGGTCTTCGCAGTTTGGGCCCGGCTCTTATCGGGACCTCTTGAATGTCGCCCTGCGTGTCGATGATGGCGAGACCGCTATGTGCGCCGCGGCGCGCCTAGTGACTGAAACCGTCTCCCTGCAGCGTCCCTATGGTAATGTGCACGAGGCAGGCAAAATAATCCTACGCACAGCCAAGGTGATCAAGTCCGCGGGTGGGCGCCCGAGTCTCATCGAGCCTGTGCTCCGATACGTGCTCAAGAGACCGGCATCGAACTACGATTGGCTGAAATTTTTCGCTGCGGGACATCGTCATGCGGAACAGATGGCGATTTTTCTCAAGCAGAGTTTTGAAACCGACATCGACGCCTTTTTGACGCGGCTTGATAGCTTTGCTGACGGGATTACCGCCGAGTTGTTTAGGCGCTTTGTCCCGGGGAAAGCCTGCCCGGCTTATGGCTCCGCAGTTCATCATCCGACGCTTGTCGCCACTCTTCCCTTTACGATGGGTGCCTTCCAGACGCTTCATAACCTGCGCGTCGCTTCGATAACCGCGCACCCGCGATCACTGAAGACGGGAGTGGGCACCCGGCGGCTGACGCAGACCGATTACAGGAAGATCCGACCCGCACTTCATGCGGCATTCGGGGAATTGGAATCACTCGTGGCGCCGTAATCTGGATCACGTTCATTTCGCCCAAAGCGGGCTCTGCTCCGACCGCTGCCCGATTTCTGCTCGTTCCCGTGCCCCGCACGGCGTGCGAGGCACTAATGACAAGCCGCCTCCGCATCACCCAAAATACGCATCCGGCTTGCATATTGATGCATATGGCATCATATGCTGCTCAATTCAGTTCGGAGGACCATATGCCTGTTCGGTTAAATGTCTTCCCAGGCCTAAGGGTGAAGCGGTCCGCCCAAGCGCTCAAGAACGGCGAGAAGATACTCGCCGAGGTTCTCTTGCACGAACGCGCCATTGTCGCGGCCGCGGAGCGGGGCGTCCCGCCGGTTAGCGCCGTCAGCATTACCCTAAAAGAGAAGTTCCCGGAGGACATGAAGGCCGCAACGGTCCGGCAGTTCGTCGGAACTGTGGTTAAGGCCGTCCTCTTGAAACGGGGCTACGAGGTTTTTCAGACCGGCGTGCGTCTCCCCAAGGATACGGTCTTCAGCACTGGCTCCGTGTATCGGAAGGCCGCCGTTGTCGCCGACAAGGGCAAGGAAGCCGTCCGCGACGCCTTTGCCCATATGATCACGGGTCTGACGCCGCAAGAGAAGCGGATCCTGCTAGACGTCGTGCGGACGGCGTTGGGAGAAGCCTGAATGGCTGACCAAGGGGAGGCCGTGCGCCAATTGAAGGCTGGCGAATTTCTGCTGTGGCGGATTCGCGCGCGTCCGGCGCCGGAGGCCGAAGCCTGCGCGCGCGATATGGGCCGTCGGGCCGATCTCCATCGTCTAGGTGAGTGGGGCATGGGGCCAATAGGGCTTGGCGCCAGCTGGTGGTTCGATCTGACCCTTGCAACTGACGTCGACGAGATTTTCGTCATCGCCCTGTTCGGCAGGATGCCCGACGAGCATTACTAGTAATCAGGGCCGGTTTCGCCCGACGCAACGGAGGGCCCCTAAGCGGCCTCACATCCGCCTTCCTCGACGCCCGCTTCAGCCCGAGTACGCCACGGGACCATTATGCCGTGACGTCAGTCCTGTCCGCTCTGCGGCAGGCTGGCCGGCGCAAGCCGTCTCTCGCGCTGCTTCGGCGGCGCGTTTCGCGCCGGCGGCGCTGCTCGGCGGCTACGCGGCTTCGGCCTTGCGGCTCGCCCGCTTGCGCTCATGCGGATCCAGGTAGCGCTTCCGGATCCGGATCACCTTGGGCGTCACCTCGACCAGCTCGTCGTCCTGGATATAGGCGATCGCCTGCTCGAGCGTCATGCGCCTGGGCGGGGTCAGGCGGATGCTGTCTTCCTTGGGGCCGGAGGCGCGGAAGTTGGTGAGCTGGCGGGCTTTCAGCGCATTGACCTCGAGGTCCTGCGGCTTGGCGTTCTCGCCGATGATCATGCCTTCGTAGAGCTTGTCGCCGGGCGCGATGAAGAGCACGCCGCGCTCCTCGATCATGTTGAGCGCGTAGGCGACCGCCTCGCCATTGCCCATCGCGATGAGGACGCCGTTCTGCCGGCCCTGGATCGGGCCCTTATAGGGGCCGTATTTCTCGAACAGGCGGTTCATGATGCCGGTGCCGCGCGTGTCGGAGAGGAACTCGCCATGATAGCCGATCAGGCCGCGCGAGGGGGCTGAGAAGGTGAGCCGGGTCTTGCCGCCGCCCGAGGGGCGCATGTCGAGGAGCTCGCCCTTGCGCTGCGCCATCTTCTCGACGACCGTGCCCGAATGCTCGTCGTCGACGTCGATGACGCAGGTCTCATAGGGCTCTTCCCGCCCCTTGGGCCCGTCGCGGAAGAGGACGCGCGGGCGGCTGATCGAGAGCTCGAAGCCCTCGCGCCGCATGGTCTCGATGAGCACGCCGAGCTGAAGCTCGCCGCGGCCGGCCACTTCGAACGCGTCCTTCTCGCGGCTCTCGGTCAGCCGGATCGCGACATTGCCCTCGGCCTCGCGCTCGAGCCGGTCGCGGATGACGCGGCTCTGCACCTTGTCGCCGTCGCGGCCCGCATAAGGGCTGTCGTTGACCGAAAAGCTCATCGCCAGCGTCGGCGGATCGATCTTCTGGGCGTGGAGCGGCTCGGTGACATTGGGCTCGACGATCGAGTTGGAGACGGTCGCTTTGGTGAGGCCCGCAATGGCGACGATGTCGCCCGCTCCCGCCTCCTCGACCGCGACCCGCTCGAGCCCGCGAAAGGCCATGATCTTGGTCGCGCGGCCTTCCTCGACGACATTGCCCTCGTCGTCGAGCGACTTGATCGGCATGTTGACGGTCAGCTTGCCGCTGGAGATGCGCCCGGTCAGCACGCGGCCGACGAAATTGTCGCGGTCGAGCAAGGTGACGAGCATCTTGAAGGGGCCGTCCGGATCGCAGTCGGGCGGCGGGATGTGGGAGACGATGGTCTCGAACATCGGCTCGAGCGTCCCTGCGCGGACGTCGTCGGTGAGGCCCGCATAGCCGTTGCGGCCGCTGGCGTAGAGGGTGGGGAAATCGAGCTGCGCGTCGCTGGCGTCGAGGCTGAGGAAGAGCTCGAACACCTCGTCCAAAACTTCGGCCGGGCGCGCGTCGGGGCGGTCGATCTTGTTGACGACGACGATCGGCTTGAGGCCCAGCGCCAGCGCCTTGCCGGTGACGAACTTGGTCTGCGGCATCGGCCCCTCGGCGGCGTCGACGAGCAGGATGACGCCGTCGACCATCGAAAGGATGCGCTCGACCTCGGCGCCGAAATCGGCGTGGCCGGGCGTGTCGACGATGTTGATATGGGTGGTGGCGCCGTCATGCTCCCATTCGACGCTGGTGCATTTGGCGAGGATGGTGATGCCGCGCTCTTTCTCGAGGTCGTTCGAATCCATCGCCCGCTCCTCGACGCGCTGATTGTCGCGGAAGGTGCCGGACTGGCGGAACAGCTGATCGACAAGGGTCGTCTTGCCGTGATCGACGTGGGCGATGATCGCCACGTTGCGAAGGCTCATCTGAAGTAACTCGCGAAAAAGGAAGAAAGGTTCGGCGGTGATATAGGCGTTATGCTGCAGTGCAGCAAGGGCGCGGAAAGCCGAAGTCGACCGGCAAGGCCGGTGGCCGCGAAAGCTGCGCTCGCTTGCGCCCGGTCGGACCGGCCGGCCGGCGGACGCGGTGCGGGCGCCGGACGGCCAAGGCAAGGAGGGCGGCGGGCATGAGGGGAGCCTTAAGCAGACGGCGGCAGTTTTTGGAAGCCCAAGCGGGGCCTCAGGCGAAGACGCCGCTCTCCATGTCCTCCCCTTTCGGGTCTTCGCCGAAGCGATTGGGGCCCGGATCCCCCTCGTCGATGTAGAAATAGAGCAGGACGAAGGCACCGACGGGTACCAGGGCCCACAATAAGTTCCAGGCCGACCGGTCGGTGTCGTGCAGCCGCCGGATCGTGACCGCCAGGCCGGGAATGAGACAGAAGAGCGAGAACAGCCCGGCGAGAACCAGCACGGGGTTCAGCACCATCGTCATCTGGTCCCTTGTGGTAGTCGTATTGCCGAGAAGAAGGGCGAGCAGGCCGACGGCGGCGCCGACCAGCAATTGAAGAAGCACGAACATCCAATATTCCTTGCGTCTGGACCGGCCGGAAAAGTCGGCGTAACGGCGCAGCGGCATCAGCATCCAGTGCATGATTTCTCTCCCCCGACGATATGTTTCTGCCTGCCGCTTCGGCGACGGGCGCATCGGATGAGGCATGAATAGGCGCGTCCGCGTCGAGTCGCTGTGACCGCCGTCACGCCGGTGCGACGCGGCGGCCGCGGCTTCGCGGCGGCGGCGCGAAAATGAGGAAAGCGGAATTGGCGCGGGCGTCCCGCCGGGCCGCGCGCCAGTTCAGCCTGAAGCGGACGGCTGTCCTGAAAGCCTGAGCGGGGCCTCAGGCAAAGACGCCGCTGTCCATGTCCCCGCCTTTCGGGTCCGGACCGAAGCGGTTGGGGCCCTGGTCGCCGTCGCTGACGTAGAAATAGAGCAGGATGAAGCCGCCGACGAGCGGCACCAGGCCCCACAATATGTTCCAGCCCGACCGTTCGGTGTCGTGCAGCCGCCGGACGGTGACCGCCAGGCCGGGAATGAGCGTGACCAGGCCGTACAGGCACGCAATGTACACCACCGGCATGAGATATGTGTCCATCTCGCCTTGGCTCATGTCCGCATAATAGCCCACCAGGAAGACCAGGCCGACGAACAGGGCGACCAGGATGTTGAGCAGATAGAACATCCAATATTCCTTGCGCCGCCAACGCCCGGTGAATTCGGCGTAGCGGCGCAGCGGCATCAGCATCCAGTGCATGATTTTTCTCCCCCGAGACGGCGGGAGTGTCGTTCCGTTGCCGAAAATATTCAAGCCCCGCGCGGGGCTGCGTCAGCGGGCGACGCGCTCCAGGATCTCGACGCCGCGGGCGAGCGCGCGCTGCTCGGAATCGGCGAGCTTGTGGAGGCGGCCGATCAAAGCGTGGACCCGGCGCTCGCCGCCGCCGATCAGGAGCTGGCTGCCCTCCTGGGTGGGCATGATGCGGACGCTGCGCCGATCGCGCGGCTCGACGATCCGGGTGACGAGGCCGCGCTCGACGAGCGCGTCGACGATCCGGCTCATCGTCGGCGGCCGGACCTGCTCGGCCTCGGCGAGCTCGGCCAGCGAGACCGGCCCTTCGACGACGATATAGGAAAGCGCCGACAGGCGCGGCGCGGAAAGGCCGCTGCCGTCATCCTCGCGGCGGAGCGCGCGCAGCAGCCGGATCGAGGCCGAATGCAGCCGTGCGGCAACGTCGCGAGTCTGGCCTTCCCCCACTTTGGCCTCCAATTAGCATTGCTAATGATTGTCCGTCTCGAATTGTTAGCACGGACCTGTGGATAAGTCGACGGCACCAAGTGGCTTAAAACATTCCCTTTTTGGAACAGGTTAGGGCTGCCGCGACAGGGACTGGCCCCAATTCGGGGCGAATCATCCACAGGGTCGCGGCGCGAGTCGCGACCCTCGCCGTCATTCCAGCGAAAGCTGGAATCTCTCTGCCTTTTGCGGCCGACGGAAGAACAAGCGGGGTTCCAGCTTTCGCTGGAATGACGGGGATTCCTCACGGATGCAGCCACCAGCGCAGCGCATAGCCGACCGCGCCGACGACGAGCACGCCCGCCGCCCACAGGCCCGCGAACCAGGCGAGGCGCTGCCACAGCGGTCCCTGCGCACCGTCGGCCACCCGCACATCCTTTCCTTTTGTCTGCACCCGCCATAGCCTTTAAGCTGCGCGCGATGAAGAACGGCTCCTTCATTGCCCGGCTGGGCTACGCGCTCTCCGGGGTGCGCATGGTCTGGCGGCGCGAGAAGAGCTTCCGCATGCATTGCGGCTTCGGCCTGCTGGCGATCGCGGTCGCCGCCGCCTTGCAGGTCAGCCTGGTCTGGTGGGCGATCGTCGGTCTGTGCATCGCTCTCGTCCTCGCGGTCGAGATGATCAATGCCGCGCTCGAATATCTGATCGATCGGCTCCATCCCGAGATCCACGACGAGATCAAGCACGCCAAGGACGCGGCGGCGGGCGCGGTCCTGCTCGCCTGCATCGGCACCGCCAGCGTCGGCGGCCTGATGATCCTGGGCTGGTGGCTGGGCCGGCCGTAATGGGGACAGTCACTTTTCCGCGCCGCGGCGCGCCTTTTTCCACCGACGTGCGGAAAAGTGACTGTCCCTATCTTCGCTAAGAAAAAGGGCGGCGCTCCATGGGGGGGAGGGAGCGCCGCCCGTGCCACGAGCGAAGTCAGAGGATGACGTCGACCGGCAGCATCAGGATATTTGTTCCCCTCGCGTGCCCTCGCCCGTCGACGGCGGCAGCGCACGAGGAAGGCATGGTTTCGGGCAAGACTCAATCTGGGATTCTTACTAGGTCTGTACTTTAGGCTGCTGGGCGACGATTATAACCAACTTGTTGCGATCTTGATCCTATTTGCCGCCGGCAGCCCGGTGCGAGACCGTTGGGGCGTGTCGGGAGATTCGCGCGCGCGGTGTTGGAAGCGACCTGGAGCAGCCGAGTCGCGGCGCGGGCGTGGCCAGCCTTATCCTTGCGGGCGTTCCGAACGCTCGAAACCCATCTCGCCCATCTCCGGAGGGGCGCGATATATCAACCCGCGTGACGAAGCAGCTTCCGAACAATATTGAGGATAGCTTGCTCGCGTGTCGGCTTGTCGCATCCGATAAGGGACGTATAGACAACCTGCCTTGAGAGTGGGTTTAGCTCCGTGGGCTGCACAAGAAACTGGAGCAACGTGGATTTCGTAGCGCCCGGGTCCATGGCATAGGCCGCCGCCCATTCGGCCTGACAATGGTCGGAACTCTCATAATCTGGAGATAGGACGGCGATTAGCCTCTCGCTTTTTGCAAGGCCTCTTTGCATTTCTCGAACGAAATTCGCCCCTGTTCCAATATCGTCAAATTGCACGAAGGTCGTGTATCCATTCCGCAAGAGAACGTTGTTGATCTCTTCGGCAATCATCCGATCTGCCGATGCGTAACTGATGAAGAAATCTCGGCGGTCTCTGCCAGCGGCCGCTATCCACTCCGAAATCTCCGCATTCACAATTGCAGGATGGCGGCTCCAGAAGGCGTCATCCTGCCGAATCAGGCGGTACATGAGACCCCTGTCAGCACCGGATTCAAGATCGAACGCCCTTTCTTCACCAGCTACTCGGCGCTCGAACCAATCGATCCAGCATTCAAATCCACTGGTGCCGGCGGAGAGTCGTGACGCGCACTCGCGCCACACCCCGCCAAACCAATCTGGTTCCCTGTACCAAAGCCGCTGGCAAGCCAATTTATTGGCCGGCTCATCCGCGTTGGAGGGAAAACGGTAGTTTTCCAGCATTTCGGCGTCGCTTTGTACGGCGCCGACGAGAGAGCTAGCAACGCATTCCCCATCCGCGTGAGGCCTGAACCACGCAGTGCCATAGTGGAAGGCCCCGGTAACCGCACGCCGATCTCCAGACGCGACATAGGCTGCATATGCAGCCGCGTTCTCGGAACCATAAGCATAGGAGTCTGTCGCTTCTAGGTAGGACTCGTCCACGGTCGTAAGATATGGCCGGCTCAATTCTCCAGCTGCGGCAGCCGCTGCGCTGGTCAAATTTTCTTCGGTGACTTTGCAAGCGATCCATGAAATCGCTGTTGCGCGAAGGAGGGCGAGGTTCCTTCGAGCAACAGTTAAACGACTATAATTACCTCGCCGCCCAATCCAGGGCAACACCCTGAGCGCTGCACGCGCCGTAAGCGCCCGGGACCAGCTCATCGGTCGATTGCTGAGCCAATGTGAGAAACTCTGCTGGCTATCAAATCGGATCATCTATTTCCCGCTCGTGGCACCAAGACCTTGTGACTCGGCATAACGGCCCAAACTAACCCTACCGTGTTCGGGGCGTAATCGGCGCGGTTCTTGAAATGGCGCGCAATGGTGCTGCCGTGTTTCTTGGAATGTCAATGCTAATGATAGCCGTGCTCCCCCACCTTCCCCCGGAACACCCAATAGGACCAGGCCGTGTAGGCAAGGATGAGCGGGACCAGGAGGAGCGCGCCGACCAGCATGAAGGCCTGGCTCGAATGCGGCGCGGCGGCCTGCCAGATGGTGACCCGGCCCGGGATGACGTCGGGCCAGATCGAGATGGCGAGCCCGGCCAGGGTGAGGCCGAACATGGCCAGCGTCGCGGCGAAGGGCAGCCAATCGCGCCCGCGCCTGATCCCGCGCCAGCAGAGCAGGGCGCCGCCGCCGAACAGCAAAGGCATGAGAAGGGTGATCAGCAGGCCCGGCCACTGGAACCAGCGCTGCTCATATTGCCCTTCGAGGAAGGGCGTCGCGAGGCTCACCGCGCCGACCGCGACGAGGAAGGCGGGCAGCAACAGGCGCGCGAAGCGGCGGGCGCGGGCGTTCAGCTCGGCCTCGGTCTTCCAGATCAGCCAGCAGGCGCCGAGCAGGGCATAAGCGACGACGAGGCTCGCCCCGGTCAGCAGGCTGAACGGGCTCAGCCATTCCCACCAGCCGCCGGCATAGGCCCGGCCCTCGACCGTGATCCCCTGCAGGAGCGCGCCGAGCGTGATCCCCTGCGCGAAGGTCGCGACCAGCGAGCCGAGGCAGAAGCCGGCATCCCAGAACTTGCGGTGGCCCGGATCGCGCCAGCGATATTCGAAGGCGACGCCGCGGAAGACGAGCCCAAGCAGCATCGCGATCAGCGGCGCGTAGAGCGCCGGCAGCACGATCGCATAAGCGAGCGGGAAAGCGGCGAGCAGCCCGCCGCCGCCGAGCACCAGCCAGGTTTCGTTGCCATCCCAGACCGGCGCGATCGAGTTCATCGCGACGTCGCGCTCGCGGCCGACGGCGAGCCGCGCGAAGAGGATGCCGATGCCGAGATCGAACCCGTCCATCACCACGTACATCGCCACCGCAAACGCGATAATGATGGCCCAGATCACGGTGAGGTCCATCAGTGCCCTCCCGTCATTCCAGCGGAAGCTGGAATCCCACTTCTTTTCTCGGACGCCGCAAAGGCAAGGAGATTCCAGCTTTCGCTGGAATGACGGGAAATGGTCACCTCTCCTCCTCCCTGCCCTTGGCCACCGAGGCGGCGGGCGTGATGCCGGCGCTGCGGATCGGGCCGCCTTCCTCGCCGCTCTCGCCGGCGGCGGGCGCATGGGCCATGAGCCGCAGGATGTAGAGCGTGCCCGCGGCGAAGACGGCGAAATAGACGATGACGAAGGCGATCAGCGAACCGGTTACGCCCGGCGCCGCGATCGGCGAGACCGCATCGCGGGTTCGCAGCAGGCCGTAAATCACCCAGGGCTGGCGGCCGACCTCGGTGGTGACCCAGCCCGCAATCACCGCGACGAAGCCAGCCGGCCCCATCGCCAGCGCGAGCCGGTGCAGCCATCGCCAGTCGTGCAGCTTGCGCCGCGCCCGCGCGAGCAGGCTCCACAGGCCCAATGCGAACATCAGGAAGCCGAGCGCGACCATGATCCGGAACGACCAGAAGACGATGGCGACCGGCGGCTGATTCTCCAGCGGCACCGTGTCGAGACCCGACATCGGCGCATCGGGATCGTGCTCCAGCAGCAGCGAGCCGAGATGCGGGATCGCGACCGGGAAACGGACGGTCTGCGCCGCCTGGTCCGGAAAGCCGAACAGGTAGAGAGGCGCGCCTTCCGGGTGGCTCTGGAAATGGCCTTCCATCGCCATGATCTTGACCGGCTGATGCGCGTGGGTGTTGAGCCCGTGCTGGTCGCCGGCGAAGATCTGCACCGGCGCGACCAAAGCCGCCATCCACATCGCCATCGAGAACATGGTGCGGACCTCGGGCGTCTTGCGGCCGCGCAGCAAATGCCAAGCGGCGACGCCGCCGACCGCGAGCGCGGTGGTCAGGTAAGCGGCGAGCACGGTGTGGACGAGCCGGTAGGGGAAGCTCGGATTGAAGATGATGTCGAGCCAGGAGCCGGCCGGCACGAACTGGCCTGCTTCGTTCACCGCATAGCCGGTGGGGGTGTGCATCCAGCTGTTGGCGGCGAGGATCCAGAAGGCCGAGATGAAGGTGCCGAGCGCGACCAGGCAGGTGGCGGCGAAATGGAGCTTCCGCCCGACCTTGTTCATCCCGAACAGCATCACGCCGAGGAAGCCGGCCTCCAGGAAGAAGGCGGTCAGCACCTCATAGGCCATGAGCGGCCCGATGATCGGCCCGGCCCGGTCGGAGAAGACCGACCAGTTGGTGCCGAACTGATAGGACATGACGATCCCCGACACGACCCCCATGGCGAAGGCGATGGCGAAGATCTTCAGCCAATATTTGAAGAGGTTGAGATAGCGCTCTTGGCCGGTCTTCAGCCACAGCCCCTCGAGCACGGCGAGATAGGAGGCAAGCCCGATCGAGAAGGCCGGGAAGATGAAGTGGAACGAGATGGTGAACGCGAATTGCAGCCGCGCCAGAAGCAATGCAATGCCGTCCGGATCGGGCATTCGCCCCTCACTCCCTTCGCCTGACGCTTCCTAGCGCGGCGGCCGGGAAAGTCACCCCCGCGCGGCTGCGCCCTGCCGGGTGGCGCGTGCGCTTATTGCATCCGCGCCGAGGCGCCGGCGCCAGAAGGGCGCGTCCGGCCAGCGCCGCTCCATCCCGTAATAGAGGGCGCGGTGAAAGAGATAGGCGTCCCAAACCGGTTCGAGCGCTGCGGCGAAGGCGGGGCCGGCATCATCGTCGCCCGCCAGGATGAGCGCAGTCGCCTCGCCGCTTTTCATTCCGGTATACAAAGCGTGGAACAGGCCCTGCGAGGAAAGCGGGTCGAAGCTCATCGCGGCGTCGCCGACCGCCAGCCAGCCGGGCCCGGCGGCGCTCGCCAGCCGGCCGCCATGCGCCGCGCACAGCCGCATCGGGCTTGCCTTCGCCAGGTCGGCGTCGGCGACCGTCTCGGCCAGGCTCGGCGTGGCCAGCGCCCGCTCGACGAGCCGCAGCGAGGCGCCGCCGCCGCGGGCGAGGTCGCTGTCGGTGTGGAAGGCGATGAGCCGGCGCCCGTCGGGCAGCGGCGCGCTGTACCACCAGCCGTCCTCGGCGCTTTCGGTATAGGTGACCGACGCCGCTTCCGCGCGCAAAGGCGCGTGCAGCCAGGCGCAGATCAGCCGGTCGGCGCTGACCGGGGCGCCGGCTTGAGCGCGAAGCGGCCGCGCGCCGCGCCCGCTCGCGTCGATCAGCAGCCTCGCCTCGATCCGCGCAGGCGCGGGGCCGTCGGCGTCGATCCGCCAGCCCCCATCGGTGCGCGTCACGCTGCCGGCGCCGGCCGGAGCGAGCAGCAGCGCGCCTTTCGCCGCCGCCGCGCGCAGCCGGGTCTCGAACCGCCGCCGGTCGAGCCGCCAGCCGGGTCCGTCGGGATCGCACATTGCGTCCAGCGTGATCGGCTCGCCGCCGCCCCAGACGCTGCGCCGCGCGTGGCACGGGCTGTGGCCGTCCTTGAGGAAATCCTCCCACAGGCCGAGCGCGCCGAGCAGCCGGCGCGCGGCGGCGGGCAGCGTTTCGCCGATCCGGTCCGCCGGCGCCGCGGCGCGGTCGAGCAGCACCACCCGGTGCGCTTGCCCGAGCGCGATCGCCGCCGCCGCGCCGGCCGGGCCGGCGCCAAGGATCGCGACGTCGGCCTCGATCCGCTTCAGCGCCGGAACCCGCCGGGGAAGCGGCGCACCTTCTCGATGCCGCTCAAATCGACGTCGGCGGCCGAGCGGGCGGCGCCGAAGCGCACCCCGACGCCGCTGTTCGACGGCGCGCTGGGCGGGCCGGCATTGCTCATCAACGCCTCGTTGAGCGCCGCTTCGTCGGCGCTGTCCGGCTTGATGTCCTTGTGGCGGTCCTCGACCTCGATCCGGGACGGGAAGAGATCGGTATCCTTCGGCCCGTCGCGCACCTCGACCACGCCGAGATGGTCGAAATGGTGGATCATGTTGTTGATCTGGCTGGTATAGTCGATCGAGCCAAGCGGCTCGATCCAGGCCGCGCGATTGGCGAAGGCGGCCTGGCGCTCGGTCATCGGCTTCCGCGCGTTCATGACGATCTCGTAATTCTCCTTGGTCAGCACCTGATTGGGCACGCGCGCCGGCCAGAAGGTCGGCACATAGGGATCGTAGCTCACCTCATAGCCGGAGCGGCAGCTCGCGGTGTCGGTCTGCCAGGGCACCGCCATCCAGCGGGTGATGCCGCCGGGTTCCTGAGCGCAGAGCGGCCCGTTTGGGATGGTGACGCTGTCCGAGGTCAGCACCGCGCCGAGATTGGGCGGCACCCAGCCCGGCCGCGCCGGGGTGAAGCGGAACGGCTTCATGTACATCGTCCAGGTGCGGACCGGCCAGGTCATCTCGCAGCCCGGGTGGAAGGCGTCGGCGAGGCAGAATTCGAGCGCCGCGCGGGTCAGCATCTCGCCCTGCCCGGCGAGCGGCACCTCGTCGATCGTGCGCGGCGGCACCCGATCGGGATCGTAATCCGCTTCGAAATTGCCTTCCGCCCATTTGTCGAGCATCGCCAGCTGGCAGTCGGATAAAGCCGCATTCTGGCGCGGCGTGTCGACCGGCGGGATCGCCATCGCGTCGCCATAGAGCCAGGGCCAGGGCGACGGCGCCCAGGCATCGTCGGCGAAGCGGCGGAAGGCCTTGTTGACGACCCGCCTCTTCTCGCGCTCGGCCGGGCCGTTGCTGGAGAGCCGCAGCAGCGCCTCGGGCGAGGTCAGGTCGAACGCGCCCTTCCAGCCGAAGCCGGCGGCGAACCCCGCATTGACCCATTGCAGCCCGGCCATCCGCTCGAAGATCGGCAGGATGTCGAAGGTGAAGGACGGCCGCACCGGCGCCGGCAGCGCATTGTTCCGGATGGCGAGGCAGCGCATCAGATCCCACATCGTGCGCACCGACTTGCGCTGCGGCGCGTAATTGGGCGGCGCCACGATCACCCAGGACGGGATCACTTCGAGCGGCAGCCCGTCGAGCACCACCTCGGCGTCGACCGGCCCGTCGGAGACGTCGTCATGCCAGCCTTCATTATTGGCGAAGGTGATGGCGTGGCTGCCGTCATATGAGCCCGATTTGCCATGGCCGCCGAGCACGATCAGCCGCCCGTCATCGTCCGTGAAGATTTCGCCCAGATAGACCTTCGTGCCCCTGAACTTGCCATCGTCGAACTTCCTGGGCTTGGCCCCGGCGCCGGACACTTCGCGCATCTTGGGCGTGATGGCGAGGCTGGCGCGGTCGGCGATGGTCGAGTTGCGGAGCGTCGTCGGCGGCGCCTGCGCGGCCTCCGGTATGTCGAGCGCGAGCTGGAAGCCGTACCAGGCCGCCTTGGTGTTGGCGAGCTGCACCTTCCAGGTCACCTTGGCGTCCGAATCCGGCCCGCTCAGCTCGCGGACGATCCTGCCCTTGGCGTTGACGCCGTAGATGCGGAAGCGCGCCGCCTGCCGCGCCAGCCGGTGCTTCGAGTCGCGATAGGCGCTCGGGGCGAGCGGCTCGGGATCGGCGACCTCGGGGCCGATGAACCAAGCGTCCGGGCTGTTGCCGACGCGGGCGATGCCGATCGGCGGGTAGATCACCGCCTCGACGATGCAGGTGTCGGGCTCCGGCGCGGACGGCGCGAGTGGGCGCGGCTGGCGCGGATCGTCGATCGGCTGGCCGTTGGCGCGGTGGCGCAGCTCGGCGCCGGCGGCATAGACGCCCCTGCGCACCCAGGCGATCGTCGATTCGCGCGCCGGCGCGTTGGCCGCCGGCACCCGCCAGATGTTGAACGACAGGCTCTGGCCGTAATCGGCCTGGCCGCGCGCGCAGACGTCCTGGCGCGGCAGGGTCAGCCGGGCGACCGGGCGCCACTTGCTCTCCTCCTCGGGCCACCGCACGGTCGCCTCGTCGAGCGGCATCGTGTCGGGGTCGGTGCGCAGCTGCACTTCGAGAAGGAAGCTGTAATCCTCTTTCTCGAGCCGGTTGGCGAGGTCGGTGGCGAGATAATCGTCGGCGTCATCGGGGACGTTTTGCGCCTCGGTTTCCGGGCGGAACCGGTATTTGACGATCTCCCCGCCCATCCGGAACGGCAGGATCGCCCAATAAGTGGTGGTGAGGCAGCTCCCCTCCACCGTGTCCGACATGTCGGTCAGGATGTCGTAGGTCTTCTTGTGGTTCGCCAGATAGGTCGGATAATCCTGCTGGACGACGCCGGCATAGGTGAACTCGACCATCTCCTGCGCATTGTCGAGGAAGAAGATCGGGTAATTCTGCATGATCAGGTCGGCGGTGTCGCCATGGTCGCCGAGCGCCTTCTCGCCGGGCACGCCGAACAATTTGACGCCGATGCCGAGCGTCGAGCCGAGATCGGGATCGGTCGGCGCGGTGTCGCTGGAGAAGCGCACCCAGGCGTCGAGCCGCTCATGCGCGAAGATGCCGACCCGCCAGGCCTTGGGCATCGCGTCGAGCCGTTCGAAGCGCGCGTGGGCGACGCCGTGCAGCTTGCGGAAGACGGCGCGCTGGGCCGGGCACTGGCCGTTTCGGATGCGCTTGCCCTGGGCGATCTCGACGAACATCTCGACCAGGCGCTCGGTCGCCTCGCCCTCCTTGTCGAAGCATGGCGGAATCGGGAAATCGCTGTCTTTGCTCATGATTTTCTCCCCGGCGACGCTTCCGCGGCGAAATCGCTCGCCGCTTTAGTCCGGCCCATCGAGCAGCCTAAGATGAGTTAAAGTAATTCGCCAGTCCTTCCCGGTCACTTTTTCGAGAAAATGTTGCGACCTTTGCTCGGAATTCGAATTATCGACCGGCCGCGCACCCGTAGAAATACGGTGGCGCCCGCGCCGCGTGCCGGACCAGGCGGCGCGCATGTTCGTCGCGCGATCCTGCATTTTCGTCACGGCCCCCTTGGCCCGCCGCCGCGGCGCCGTCAGGGGTCGGCCGATGCGTTGGACCCGATTTTCGTGAACATGATGGCCCGTGACACCCTGCCCGACTTGCGGCAGGATCAAAGCGTCTCAGTCCGGGGGGTCGCGCGTTTCATGCCGTCATCGAAAAGCCATGCGCGCTGGACGGATGCCCTCCGCTCGACGGTCGCCTTGTGGATGTTCGTCCTTCTCGTCTTCCTGCCCAAGATCATCCAGCGCCACGCCGGCGAGCCCTGGACCGGAGTCGCGCTCGATTGCGCGACCTTCCCGGTTTCGATGGCGCTGGCGATGATGATGTTCATGGTTTCGCGGGCGACGATCGGCATGGCCTATCACTGGCGGCTGCCGATCCGGGCGACCGCCGTGCTCGTCTTCGCCGCGATGAACACGATCTTCGACCTGATCTTCCAGGGCTGGATCGCCAACAATGTCATGCAGACATGGGCGAACCTGCCCGCCGATTTCGGCCGCGCCTACACCTCGATGCTCAATTACATCCTCGTCTTCGGGGTCAACATGATCCTGTTCCACGTCAATTACGCCCGCCGCGCCGGCCTCCAGCAGGAGCGCCAGCTCGCCGACGCCAATCTCGCCGCCCAGCAGGCCCAGCTCGCCGCCTTGCGCTACCAGCTCAATCCGCACTTCCTGTTCAACGCGCTCAATTCGATCTCCGCCCTCATCGTCACCCAGCGCAACAAGGACGCGGAGGCGATGACCGACAAATTGTCGAGCTTCCTGCGCTCCTCATTGAACGCCGACCCCTCCGAGCTCATCCCGCTCGACGAGGAGCTCGCGCTCACCGAGGAATATCTCGCCATCGAGAGCGTCCGCTTCGGCGAGCGGCTCGGCATCAGCATCGATTGCCAGGACCAGGCCTGCCATGCTCTGGTGCCGAGCTTCCTGGTCCAGCCGCTCGTCGAGAATGCGGTCAAGCACGGCGTCGCCCGCTCGAGCGCGCCGGTCGAGATCGCGATCGACGCGACGCTGACCGGCGGGTCGCTCAGGATCACCGTGTCGAACTGCCTGACCAGGGACGAAACCGACCACCTGCCAGACGCCGAGGGCGCCGGCGTCGGCCTCGACAATGTCCGCCACCGGCTCCAGGCGGTGTTCGGCCGGCGCGCCTCGCTGACCGCCGGCGCCGCCGGCGACCGCTTCGTCGCCACCATCTCGATCCCCGACGTCAAGCTGGCGTCGTAGGGAACCGGGACAGTCACTTTTTCGCACGGCAGGGGGAATGGGGACAGTCACTTTTCCCCAGGCCGGTAACCATTTGAACGCGACGTGCGGAAAAGTGACTGTCCCCTCCAGCGCGTGCGGAAAAGTGACTGTCCCCATCTTCGCGCCCTCCGGAGTCCCGAATTGACTTGAGCCGCCGCGCGCCCGAAGATTAAGCCGCTGTCCGGGGGGCTCTGAGTCGATGCGCGTATTGCTGGTGGACGACGAATCGCTGGCGCTGGACCGGCTGGCCAGCTTCTTTGCCGATATCGAGGGCGTCGAGGTGGTCGGCCGGGCGTCCGACGGCAACCAGGCGCTCGAGCGGATTCGCGAGCTCACGCCCGATCTCGTCATCATGGACATCCAGATGCCGGGCAAGACCGGCCTGCGCGCCGCCGCCGACA
>Ga0307503_10000038_pt1 | contig 102472 bp, 97 predicted proteins | sample 17_S_MG_FD_194514 | JGI IMG/M metagenome (GOLD analysis project Ga0307503, IMG submission 194514) | Soil microbial communities from Populus trichocarpa stands in riparian zone in the Pacific Northwest, United States - 17_S | ecosystem: Environmental > Terrestrial > Soil > Riparian zone > Trees... | reverse complement strand
GCAGGTCTGGTGGCAACAGCATCGGTTGGTCACGGTCACAGGTGAGGAAGTTCTGGGGCATGCCTGGATGGTCCAGAACAGGCCGGATGGCAGGGGGTTTGTGCGACAGCCTCCATGCATTGCAAGAGCCCTGGCGCTGCGCCTGGTCGGTGCCGGGTTGTCAGTCTTTGGGGCGGGGCCGACCTGACAGGGGGTAATCAGGGTCCGGGTCGAAGGCGGCACCCTTGGCGAATAGGCCTATCCCGGGGACGTGGTTGAGCTCGAGCCTGATGCCTTCTGGATCTCGGAAGGAGAGGGAGTAATAGCCCGGCGCCCAGGGCCCTTCCACTGGCGCACGCACAACATCCGCGCCTATGCCTTGCAGAAATGTGTACAGGGCGTCGACATCCTCGCGTCGTCGGGCCCTGAAGCACAGGTGGTCGATGCCGGGTGCGGTCTCTACGTGCGCGGCGTCGGCGTGTTCTGGATCGGCGCGGCGAATAGCGAGGGCGGTACGACCGCCGACGTAGTAGACGAAGTCCTCAGAGCGAGGATGAACGGCCTGTAGACCGAGAAACGGCATCAGCTGGTCATAGAAGGCGATGCACTGCTCGATGCGATCGACCCTGAAGATGACATGGGCGACACCGTTGATGTCGATTCCGCTGGGGGAATCCGTCGTTCTCGACATTGCGCTGCAGCTTATTCGTAGCGACGCGTCCCATGGTGCTATTGGGCGTTCGCTCATCGGGCCGCGGCGAGCGCTTGGCGTTGGCCGCAATGCTCACGACGGTTGACAGGCAAGGCTCCCCTCGACGATACTCGCAGTCCGCAGCCCCACTCGCCCTTAGGAGGCGAAAATGTCCTGGAAGCTTGGAGGTTCGTATTTTGAGACATGCTCCTGTGACGTGATCTGCCCTTGCACAGCGTCGCTGGCACTCGGAGCCACGAATGACCGCTGCAACGTCGTCTTGGTCTTCAACGTCAAGAGCGGCGAGGTGGATGGCGTCGATGTGAGCGGGCTCACGGTTGCCGCGGTCTGCGACACGCCGAAGGTGATGAGTGAAGGGAACTGGCGCCTTGGCGTCATCATCGACGCGGCGGCATCCGAGGAGCAGGCGCAGAAGCTCGGCGGAGTGTTCTCGGGGGCGCTTGGTGGTCCGATGGAGGCCCTGGGGCCGCTGGTGGGTGAGAACCTGGGCATCGAGCGCCTGCCGATCGAGGTACACGAGGATGGCCTCAAGCACTCGATCCGCATCGGCGAGGAGGTCGACTTCGAGATCGAGGACGTCGTGCCCTTCGGCGTGGAGAGCGGCGAGCCCGCGAAGCTCACCGGAATCTTCCACCCCGCCGGTTCCGAGTTGACCGTGGCACACGCGACGCGCTCGAAGATCGACTCCTTCGGCATCCAATATGAGGGGAAGGCGGCCTTCTCCACCGCGCAGTTCTCATGGGCGGCCTGAGCGCAGCGGAATCTCCCGCATTCCCCGACCGGCTCACGGGCCGTAGCGAGTTCGCCGGTGTCATTGCGGCGATGCGCACGCGGCTAGGGCTCATCGCCCTGCTATTCGGGCTGGCTGGCCTCGCTTGGTGGGCTACGGCCAATCAGATGGCCGGAATGGACGCTGGGCCCGGCACCGACCTGGGGACCTTCGGCTGGTTCCTGGGGGTATGGATCGTGATGATGGCGGCGATGATGTTCCCGTCGGTCTCGCCGACGGTGGCGCTCTACGCGCAAATGACGCGTCAGCGCGGCCTCAGCCGCCCGCTGCTGTTCACGAGCGGCTACCTGCTCGTCTGGGGCGCGGCGGGAGCGGCCGCCTATGGCCTGTTTGGGCTCGGCAGGACCCTGTTCGGCGCCGGCCTTGCCTGGCACGCCGGCGGCCGGTGGCTGGCCGGAGGCGTGCTGGCCCTGGCCGCGATCTACGAGCTCACGCCGCTGAAGGACGTTTGCCTGGCGAAGTGCCGGAGCCCCCTGGGATTCCTGCTTGGGAGCTGGCGCGACGGGCCGCGAGGCGCTCTGGGGATGGGCGCCAGGCACGCCGCCTGGTGCGTCGGCTGCTGTTGGGCGCTCATGGCCGCGCTCTTTGCCCTCGGGGTGATGAGCCTCGCCTGGACGGCGCTCATCGCGGCCCTGATCGCGCTCGAGAAGACGCTTCCCTATGGACGTGCTGTGACCTGGGGCACTGCGGCGGTGCTGGTCGCCCTCGCGGTCGCGCTTGTGGTTGCACCACACGCGGTTCCCGGCTTTGTCGTGCCGGATGGCGCACATGGGGGCGCCCACACGATGGCAGCGATGCGGTAGGGGCGCGTGCGGTTGAGGTTCACCCCGGCTTACAGGAGTAACGCCACTCAGCAGCGCACCGCGATCTCAACCCTGACGGTCCGGACCCGCCCGCTCGAGCTCGATCCGGATCAGCACGCGTCGCTCGCGGTCCATCCGCGCCCGGTAGTCGTCCCAGTCGGGGTTCTCGTCCGGGAAGCGCTTGTAGTAGTCGATCAGCGGGTCCATCGCCTCCGGCAGCGAGAGCACCTGGGCACTGCCCTCGACGAAGAGCCACTGCCCAACGAAGCCGTCTGTGAAGACGCAGGCCTGCGCCCAGGGGTCGCGACGCAGGTTGCGCACCTTGTAGGCGGTCTCCCTGCTCGAGACGATCGCCCGCCCCTCGCCATCCACGTTCACGAGCACCGGACTCTGCTGGATGCGACCGCCGCCGCGGCGAGTCGCGAGCACGCCGCGATGGTTCTCGTGCAGGAACGCGCGCGCCTCGTCGAGGTCCACGTTCAGGACTCTAAACGCTAGGCGGCAGTCAGCCGGGTGGGATCTACGTACTCGTCGAAGCGAACGCAGACGCCGTCGCGCAGGGTCCAGGCGTGCACGAAGCCGTAGTCCGCCTGCCTTCCGTCGATTGTGCCGCCGGCTCGGCCGATCATGCACACACGATCGCCGGAGGCAACAACGTCATCTATCTCGAGGCCGAACTCCTCCCAAGTCGAAGCGATGCTTTGAAAGAACTTCGCAGCATCGTCACGACTGCCCACCGGGATCGCGTGCGGGAGCACGTCGGGAGCGTTCCAGACGATGTCCTCGTCGAGCACCGCCAGCACCGCCGGAATGTCTCCGCGCCCGAATGCCTCGTATGTGCCCTGCAGCAGCTCAGCGTTGGTCGGCATGTCTCCTCCTTGGTTGGGCCGCAGCGAGTTGCGGCATCGACGCGATCCTATTCCTGGTCGACTCGCTGATCCGATGTAGAGTGGCCCGACGACGACGACGGCAGGCCAAACAGAGGAGAAAAGATGGCGGTAGGAACGATTACCCGGTTCTCTGAGGGGATGGGTGCTGATCAATACGACGCCGTGACCGAGAAGCTGGGCTTGGCGGACGAGCCGCCGGAGGGGCTGATCTTTCACTCCGCAGGCGAGCTTGAAGGTCGCTTCCAAGTCTTCAACGTCTGGGAGACACGCGAGAACTTCGAGCGGTTCACAGCGGACCGACTTCGGCCGGCCCAGGTTGCTGTCATGGGCGAGGAGCGTGTTGCGGCGCTTCCTGCCGCCGACGTCGTCGACGTCGCGATACACAACTACGTCATTCCGTAACAGGCTCCATCCGTCCCGAAGGGCGTACGAACCCGGAGCCGGCACGTTCGCCGCCGCTTCGCGCGAAACCGTCCAGACCGCACATGGTCCCCCCTTTGCGCGAACGGCTAAACAGGCGATTCGCGGTTAGGGTGGTCGGAGTTTCGAAAACGGCTGAGGAGGATTTGATGCGAAGACGGATGATCTGCGGGCTGGCTCTGATGACAGCCCTCATCGTCGGAGCCTGCGTGGCTGGATGTGGCAGCAGCAGCTCGACTACCACCGAAACGACGGCCGCAATCACCAAGGTTGAATTCGTAACCAAGGGCAACGCGGTCTGTGTCAAAGGCGAAAAGGCGCAGGAAGCTGAAATCAACGCCTACATCAAGAAAAACGGCCTGGAAAAGCAGAAGCCGACCAAGGCTCAAAATGTCGAAATCGTGGAAACCGTCCTTGCTCCCAACATTCAGTCCCAGATAGACGGCGTCAAAGCCCTCGGAGCGCCGAGCGGCGAGGAACAACAGGTGAACTCGGCACTGGAACTCTCCCAGCAGACCCTGGAAAAGATCGAAGCGAACCCAGAACTGGCCTTCGGCAAGGGAAACGCCTTCGCCGCCGCGGGCAAGCAGCTGCACGCGCTCGGTCTCAAGGAGTGCGCGCCGAACAGCTGAGCACGCGACATCTCGGCAACTGGCCAGAAGGCGTCCTCGGGCGCCTTCTGGCTTTCGAAGGGCGCTTCCGCTCTGCGCGAAAGCGACTCGCCAGTCCCGCTGGAAGCGGGCCCCTGATTGCTAACCCGGTGTCGAGCCGCCCGTGCGCCTCAGTGCTTCATGGCGAAGCGGCCTGGGGACGAGCCTTGACCTGGCCCCAGGTCAGTAGCCGACCGCTCTTCGGATCGATCACCTTGAGTCGGATCGAGCGCAGCCCCTCGCGAATGTTCAGCGTCGGGACATCGTGGAAGATCGGGTTCTCATCGTGGGCGCGCTGCAGGTTGTAATTGGGAATCTTGGCGCTGAGATGGTGAACGTGGTGCAGGCCGATGTTCCCGCTGAAGAACTGCAAGAGCTTCGGCAGCTTCAGGTAGGAGCTGCCCTGCAGGGCTGCGTCGGCGTAGCTCCAGTTCTCGGAGCTCTCCCAGTAGACCTCCTCGAACTGATGCTGCACGTAGAACATGAAGATGCCCATCGTGCCGGCGAGGATGGCGATCGGCATCTGCACCAGCAGCCACGCCTGCGGGCCGGCGAGCCAGACGATCGCCCCGACGACGATCGCGAGGGTCAGGTTCGTCGCGATCACGCTGCGACGCTGACGTGGCCGCATCTTGCTCGACCAGATGCGAGGGCCGATCATCAAAGACCAGACCGGGCCGACCCCGAACATCACCAAGGGATTGCGAAACAGCCGGTAACCCAGCCGCGCCTTCCAGGGACGGGAAAGGTACTCCTCAACGGTCAGTGTCGGCACGTCTCCGGTCCCGCGACGGTCGAGGTCGCCCGAGGTGCCGTGATGAACGGCGTGGTTGTGGCGCCAGTTCCCGAACGGCTGAAAGACGAGCAAGCCCGTGAGCCGGCCGAGCCACAGGTTCGCTCGCTTAGTCGGCAGAAAGGAGCCGTGTGCGCAGTCATGGAAGACGACGAACGTCCGCAGCAGGAAGCCCGCCGCCGGAACTGCGAGGGCAAGGGCAATCCAGACCGAGACGTTGAGGCAGAGGTACATCGCGACGGTCAGAGCCAGGTACGGCACCACGGAGGTGGCTATGTCGACGAAGCTGCGTCGAAGCGAGGGTTGCTCGTGCCGAGCCACCGACTCCCGCCAGAAGGAGCGGCCCGCGTCAGCATCGACGTCCGGCAGGGCGGGAGTGGGCTGCGAGGTTAGGGTCACGGCCGGCTGATAGTAAATGCGCCTCCTAAAGCTCAGCGTAGGACCGCCGCGTCGGCGCCTGTTTCCCCCCTCATCGTCGTGGCAACACCGTCGGGCGAACGTGGAAGCCGTAGCGGTCGAGGTTGCCGAAGACCATTCGCTGCCCCAGCCAGCTGATCTGATCAGCCAAGCGCAACGGTAGGTGGTTGAGCACCAGCCCGGGGATGTTGGTCTAAGCCCTCGAGGGCAGCGCCTCTGCCTGCTACTTTGAGCGCTCAATCCGAGCCGCTTCGCTTATAGCGAGGCGGACGGGGGACCCAAGCAGTTGGGGCGAGTGGGCCGGTGATCCGGCCCTAGCGGCATCGGCCGCGAGCCCGTCAGCTAACCCCGTAGGAAAACCGATAGAGGAGGCGTGAGATGAAGGCCCAGGCCGGTGTAAATCGCTACCTACTCAGTCCCGCGACGACGATCCCGCAGCGGAGAGTCAGGTCGATCAGGGAGCACAACCCCGACGCCGAGGAGGGGGGTGTGGGAGACGCGTCCGCGTCAACTTCGGTCGGAACCTCTCTTGTCCAACGCTCCTTTGCGCCCCTTGTCGAATCGCCGGAGTCCGTCTATTTGGCCGGCCTCGGACTGGGAATTGGATGTGGCGGGCTGGTAGTGGTGCTTTTGCTCGGCATGCTCAGCCTTTGAGTTGACTGTCGGGCCTTGGCGTTCCTCAGACCCGCGATCGCGGTTCCCTGGCCATGGTTGCGCTCGGGGCTGTCGCCGCGGGGGTTCCTGCTTGATCTCGGTCTCCACCTCTTCTCACAGGGCCCGATCGAAGGACGCTTGCCCGGCTGGAGCCCCAGCTTTCGCGGAAGGCTGGAAGTGTGCGTTGACACGAGTACGCACTAAGAACCGCTTCGACACTAGGAATCCGGCGGCGAGGTGCCTGGATGAATCCGCTCTGGAAACGTCGGCAAGCCGTCATCCGGGACCGGCGCCCATGGCGCAGCGTAGTTCGTGAACTGGTGTGCACTCGGGCGGATGCCGGGGTCCTCGTCAAGGGCGCCCATGCGGATCGCGAGCAGTTCGGGGCTGTCGGGGTGGCTGGTGAATAGCTGGCTGCCGCATTTGGAGCAGAAGGCCTTGACGTAGCCGCCGTCGCCAGGGTCCCACAGGCGAATCAGGTCCTTGCCGGAGACGGTTCGGTAGGAACCGGGAGCGGTCAGGGCGGTCGTTGACACTCCCGTGCCAGTGCGCCGCTGGCAGCGCTTGCAGTGGCAGAAGAGCGCACCGAGCAGTGGCTCGGAGACCTCGAAGCGGACGTCGCCGCACATGCATCCTCCGGTCAGCGGCAGCGTGGGATCTGGCATTCGCGCAGCCTAGCGTCCGCCGCCCCTTTCGCGAACGAACAGACGGGCGATTCGCGGTTAGGGTGATCGGGGTTCCGAAACCGCTTCTGCGTCAAAGGCGAAAAGGCTGAACTCGTGGAAACCGTCCTAGCGCCCAACGTCCAGAGACAGATTGACGGCGTCAAAGCCCTTGGCGCGCCGAACTGGCTTTCGAAAAGCGCCCCCGCTTCCCGCGAAGGGCTTTCTGCATCTGATTTTGAGAGTCTCCCCCTTGGCTAGCTGGAGACGAGCGTAGATCTCCGACGGGCGGAGATCGCCAGGTGGCCCGCATGCAGCCGGCAAAGGAGTGGTAATGATCGGCGGCGAATACCCCTGGGCGCAGTGTGCAAAACCTGAGAAGAAGGCGGCTGTCCGATGAGGTTGTCACGAGCCGATCGCGAGGAGCTCGGCGTAGTCGAGCCGTTCTGGCAAGCGCAGTTGGCTGTGCTCTTCGCGCTGCTGCTCTATCTAGTGCTGCCGGGCCGACTGACGCTCGGGCCACGCTGGCTATTGCCGTTGTTCGAGGGTGTGCTGCTACTAGGACTCGCGGTCTCGACTCCCTACCGTCATCACACTCAATCTCCGGCTCGCCGGCGCCTATCGATCGGGCTGATCGCGCTTGTGACGGCCGCCAACTTCACCGCTTTGGGCCTGCTCGTCCACCTGTTGCTTGAGCGCAACACAGCCGCTGGCCGCGATCTGATCATCGCCGCAGGGCAAATTTGGCTGACGAACGTGGCGGTCTTCGCGCTCTGGTACTGGGAGGTCGACTGCGGTGGGCCGCACCTCCGAACCAAGTCCGAACCGCAGACTCCAGACTTTCTCTTTCCACAGATGACTGTTCCCGAGTTGCCCCTTGGAGACTGGCGGCCAGGTTTCCTGGACTACCTCTATGTGGCCTTCACGAATGCCAGCGCATTCAGCCCAACCGACGCGATGCCGTTGAGCGTCCGGGTGAAGAGCCTGATGCTGGTCGAGGCCATTGCTTCGTTCTTGACAGTCGGCCTGATCGCGGCAAGGGCAGTCAACATCCTCGGCTGAGGGGGCATCTGTCCGCAACGCGAAGCACCGCCAGTCGGAAGGGGTGGCCCTTAGAGCTCGATCTCGACCTCGAACTCCGTCGTCTTCGGCGGGCCGGGCAACACGGACCCCCCTCCTTGGAACGCGGGCAGGAGCGTCTCGTCACGGAACTTCTCCCAGATCTCCTTCGACTCCCAGACTGCGACGACGACCCAGCCGTTCGTACTCGGCCCGGCGTAGTGATGCGTTTGGCCGGGGGGCAGGCCACCTGCCGGGTGCACCACCGCGGTGGTGGCGTCGTACTGCTCCCTCGTACCGCCCTCGAAGTCGTTGACGATCAAGTACGCCATCTCATCCTCCAGTTCCTCACAGGTTTGCCGGGCGAATTTCCCCGGCTGAGCCACGTTAGCCCATGAGTGACGTTGTGTCGATTTGCGCGAGGAGAGGTATTCCACCGCAAGGAGGAGACCCTTTCGCCTGTTGCCGCCGAGGTGCAGCTGGACGCTGCCGACGGAGTGAATCCCGTGGGTCTAGTCTCCATCAACCGATGGCGCGGCGAATGGGGAGGGTTCTCGTGGCGGCAGTGGCGCTGGCGCTGCCGGTCGCTTCTGCGGCTACGGCTGCGACCCGCTACGCAGCGCCAGGCGGAACCGGCGCCGATCCCTGTGCCAACCCTGCCAAGCCCTGCTCCATCGGGACCGCAGCCGAAAGGTACGCGCCGGGCTCGACGCTCAAAGCGGGGGACGTGGTCGAACTCGCGCCCGGCACCTACTCGGAACTCGAAAGGGAAATTGGCGAAATTGCCGGCGTGACTCTGCCTGCGGGCGTAACCGTTCGAGGGGAACCGGGGAAAGCGAGGCCGGTCTTCGTACTCCGAGCGAACGAGGTCAGCGGCAGCGGCGTCTTCTACGTCCCCACCGCGGCGGAAGTCGCAGACGTGGAAATCCGCAACCGGTCGGGAAATGGGCCGGCGATAGAAGTTTCGGGAGGAACGATAGATCGGGTGATCGCCCGCTCGACGAACAGCCCCGCGCCCGCCTGCGATTTCCTCTCGGGGACGATCCGCAGCAGCGCCTGCCTAAACTCGGGCGGGGGCCCGGCGATCGGCACCAACGTCGCCGCGAAGGGGACGTATGTGGGGGTCATCCGCAACAGCACCCTGATCGCCACCGGGCCGGGCTCGGTGGGGATGGATTTCATCTTCCAAGCCTTCAAGAGAGGGATGGCGGTGACCATCGACGCGGTCGGGGTGATGGTCAAGGGTGAGGAGAAGGACGTGATCGCTCGCGGTCTACCACTTGGCCGCCACCGGGGAGCAAGGGTCCGCATCGGCCTCCAAGCCTCCAGCTATGCGACGGTCGAAACCGAAGCCACCCATCACGGCAGGGCCTCGATCACACCACCGGGAACCAACGGCAACATCACGGAGCCGCCCCTGCTCGCCGCCGACAACCTGCACCAGCTGCTGGGATCGCCGACGGTCGACAAGGGCGCGATCGACCGCGCCAGCGACACGCTCGACGTCGACAAGCAAGCGTGGACGATGGGAGGGCTGCCGGACATCGGCGCGGATGAGCTGGGAAATCCGGCTCCGCAAGTCAACCCCACTCCTGCCACGGAACTAGGTGAATTCCCTTGGAAGCGCACACCTGAACGGATTGCGGAGTTCACCTTCGGTTCGAGCGAGCCCGCGTCGCGCTACGAATGCAAGTTCGACCGCCGGCCTTACCGCGCTTGCACCTCCCCGTTCAGAAAGAAAGTCAAGGTGGGGATGCACGTGTTCCAGGCGCGGGCCATCGACCCGCAGGGCCAGGTCGACCGGACCCCGGCCGTCTACCGTTGGCGGGTCTTTCCCTGGCGGCGTTTCCTGCCCTAAGCGCCACCCGGAACCCTCTAGCCAATCCCGATAACCTGTCATTGCTGTGGGTATGGAGACTGGGCAGGACCAAGGCGGCGGCGCCCCCACCGAGGGGAAGATGGAACGAGGCTGGCGCCTGACGAAGACCGCGTGGGCTCTGATCCGGCGGGACCCGACGATGATCTCGATCGCGCTGATAGGCGCGGGCTGCGGGTTGGCGGGGGCTGCCGCTCTCCTCTATTTCGCCGGCTACTTCAGCTCGCCGGCCCATGCGCGGGGCGACGTGGCACTAGTGGCGGTCATCGGCCTCTACCCGATGACCTTTCTCAGCGTCTTCTTCAACGTCGCCCTGGCCGGCGCCGCCGCGGCCAGCTTCGACGGCCGACCGATCGGCGTCCGCGAAGCTCTCGGCATCTCCTGGAAGCGGGTGGGCCGGATTGCGCAGTGGGCGCTGCTGGCGGCGGGAGTGGGGCTGATCTTGGAGCAGATCGCCTCGCGGATTCCCGGCGCCGGGCGCCTCGTGTCCTGGCTGCTCGGCGCCGCCTGGAGCCTGGCGACGATCTTCGCCGTGCCGCTGCTGGCGCTCGAGGGCGCCGGACCCCTCGAGACCGCAAAGGAGTCGGTCCACCTGATCAAGAGCAAATGGGGTGAGGGGATCACCGGCCTGGTCGGCATCGGCATCTGGACCGTCTTCGCCACGATCCCGGTAGCGATCCTCTTTGGGATCGGCCTCAGCGTCAGGAGCCGGGACGCGACCCTCGCCGCGGCGCTGATCGCGATCGCGGTCGGGGCGATCCTGCTGGTCTCCGCGGCCTCGCTCGCCACCCGGCAGGTCTTCTCCGTCGCCCTCTACCGCTACGCCAGCGGGGCGTCCGACACAGGTGGTTTCGCCGCCGCCGACCTCGAAGAACCGTTTCGCCGTCGCCGCCGCGACTGAACGACCAGCGCCCGGGACCGACCGCCGTCTATGCAGTCGAGTTTGCGAGGTTCTTGAACAGGCCGTTCGTGCTTATCGCGGCAGCTCGTACTCGATCCAGGTGCTGCGCTCGGCCCCTGTGGAGTCGTAGAGGCGCTGGGCCCTCTCGTTGTCGGGAGCCGTCGCCCACTCGAGGTGATGGGCGCCGCGTTCGCGGGCGACCGCGGCGCTTGCCTCGATCAGGGCTCGGCCGGCGCCCTGGCCGCGGGCCGCCGGGTCGACGTAGAGGTCGTTCATCAGCACCGTCTCGGCCGGGACGAGCGAGGTGAAGTGCCAGTAGAGGCAGGCGTAGCCGAGCAGCTCATGGTCTTGCCAGGCGCCGAGCAGCATGCCGTCGTCGCTGGGGGCGATGAAGCGGGAGAAGAAGGCGCGGTTGCGCTCTTCGTCGATCTCCTCGACTTCGTAGAAGCGCTGGTAGGCGGCGATCAGGGGAAGCAGCTCGTCCATCTGCCCGGCCTCGATCGGCTCGATTCGGAGGTCTGCCGACACCAGCCCACCGTACCGCGGACACGCAAGGTTCCGGTCGTGGGGAGGGACCAAGGCCCGCGCGCGGTAAAGACCGGCACCAACAGGGCCGGCTTGCACCCATCTCTAAGCTTTCGGGAACGCGAGCCGGTAGGCAACCTAGGCCCCACAAGGAGGGGATTCCGCTGGCACGGCCCACAGACTCGAACGAGCAGCTCCTCTGCAGCTTCTGCGGCAAGTCGCAGCGTCAGGTCAAGAAGTTGATCGCTGGTCCCGGCGTCTACATCTGCGACGAGTGCATCGACCTCTGCAACGAGATCATCGACGAGGAGCTGACCCCGCCGACCGGGGCCGTCGAACTGGAGAACCTGCCCAAGCCGCGCGAGATCCACGGCGTCCTGCAGGAGTACGTGGTCGGCCAGGAGGCCGCGAAGCGCGCCCTCTCGGTTGCCGTCTACAACCACTACAAGCGCGTCCAGATGAATATGTCCGAGGACGCCGAGGTGGAGCTGCAGAAGTCGAACATCATGTTGCTCGGTCCGACCGGGTGCGGCAAGACGCTGCTCGCCCAGACCCTCGCCCGGATCCTCAACGTCCCCTTCGCGATCGCCGACGCGACCGCGCTGACCGAGGCCGGCTATGTCGGCGAGGACGTCGAGAACATCCTTCTGAAGCTGATCCAGGCCGCCGACTACGACGTCAAAAAGGCCGAAACGGGGATCATCTACATCGACGAGATCGACAAGATCGCGCGCAAGGCCGACAACCCGTCGATCACCCGTGACGTCTCCGGCGAAGGCGTGCAGCAGGCGCTGCTGAAGATCCTCGAGGGGACGACCGCCTCGGTGCCGCCGCAGGGCGGGCGCAAGCACCCTCACCAGGAGTTCCTGACGATCGACACCACCAACATCCTCTTCGTCTGCGGCGGCTCCTTCGCCGAGCTTGACAAGGTGATCGAGCGGCGGGTCGGCGACCGCGGGATCGGCTTTGGCGCCGCGATCTCCTCGCGCGAGTCCAAAGACACCGGCGAATGGTTCGAGCAGGTGCTGCCCGAGGACCTGATGGAGTACGGCCTGATCCCCGAGTTCATCGGCCGCCTGCCGGTCGTCGCCGCGATCCACCAGCTCAGCCGCGACGACCTGATCACGATCCTCACCGAGCCCAAGCACGCTCTGACCAAGCAGTTCCAGCGCTTCTTCGAGTTCGACGAGATCGAGCTTGTCTTCGCCGAGGACAGCCTTGAGGCGATCGCCGACAAAGCGCTCGAGCGCGAGACCGGCGCCCGCGGTCTGCGCTCGATCCTCGAGGAGACGCTGCTCGACGTGCAGTTCGAGCTGCCCTCGCGCCGCGACGTGACCAAGTGCGTCGTTACCAGAGAGACGATCGAGCAGGGGCGGCGGCCGACCCTCGTCACCGAGGCTGCGCCACAGGACATCGGGCCGAGCGAGGAACAGCTGAGCGAGGAATCTGCGTAGGGGGGAGGGGACGGGCACCCGCCCTCAAAACGCGCGGCGGGAGCCGCGCTTGAGTGTTTTGAGGACGGGCACCCGCCCCCTCTTCTCGACGCCGCTGACTGCTGCTGTGACGCCTCAGGGCGCGGCTATCTAGACTCGCCCCGGTGGATGCCGAGCGGCTGAAAAAGCTTGAGGGAACGACGCGGTGGGAGCCTGCGGAGGTCGAGGGGCGGATCTTTGCCGAATGGATGGAGGCCGGGTACTTTCATCCGGCGGCTGAGGGTGCGCCTGAGGAGAATTTCTCCGTGGCGATTCCGCCGCCTAACGTGACCGGGGCGCTGCATATGGGGCATGCGTTGAACGGGTCGATGCAGGATGCGCTGGTGCGGATGAACCGGATGCGGGGCCGCAACGCGCTCTGGATCCTCGGCACCGACCACGCCGGCATCGCAACCCAGTCTGTGGTGGAGAAGATGCTGCGCGCGGAGGGCGTATCCCGTCACGACCTCGGCCGCGAGAAGTTCGTCGAGCGGGTCTGGGAGTGGCGCGAGGAGTACGGCTCGCGGATCGTCGAGCAGTACAAGCGGCTCGGCGCCTCCTGCGATTACGAACGCGAGCGCTTCACCCTGGACGACGGATACGTCAAGGCCGTCTACCGCGTCTTCAAGCGGCTCTTCGACAAGGGCTACATCTACCGCGACAACTACATGGTCAACTGGGACCCCGGTTCGCACTCGGCGATCTCCGACCTCGAGGTCGAGAATCGCGAGGTCGAGGACGTCCTCTACTCGATCGACTACCCGGTCGAGGGCTCGGACCGGGTGCTGACCGTCGCCACGGTGCGGCCGGAGACGATGCTCGCCGACACCGCGGTTGCGGTGAGCCCTGGCGACGAGCGCTACGCCGACCTCGTCGGCCGGCACTGCATCCTGCCGCTGGTCGGCCGCCGCCTGCCGATCATCGCCGACGAGCACGTCGACCCCGAGTTCGGCACAGGGGCACTTAAGATCACCCCCGGCCACGACCCAAACGACTTCGAGATCGGCCGCAAGCACGGGCTCGAGGAGATCGGCGTCATCGGGCCCGACGGCCGCCTGACCGAGGAGGCGGGGGAGAGGTTCGCCGGCCTGACTGCGGCCGAGGCCCAGAAGGCCGTCGTCGCCGCGCTGCGCGAGGAGGGCGTGCTCAGCGTCGAGGAGCCCTACGTTCACTCTGTCCCGTTTTCGCACCGCTCCGGCGAGCGGATCGAGCCGCTGATCTCGCTGCAGTGGTTCTGCCGCATGGACGAGCTGGCGGCACCGGCGATCGAGGCGGTCGAAAAGGACCGGGTACGGATTGCTCCGGCCCAGTGGAAGCGCGTCTACCTCGACTGGATGCGGGAGATCCGCCCATGGTGCATCTCGCGCCAGCTCTGGTGGGGGCACCGGATCCCGGTCTGGTACTGCGATCCCTGCGAGGAAACGATCGTCGCCGAGCAGGCCCCCGAGCGCTGCGGCGCCTGCGGCGGCGAGCTACGCCAGGAGGAGGACGTGCTCGACACCTGGTTCAGCTCGGCGATCTGGCCCTTCGCCACGCTCGGCTGGCCCGACGACACCCCCGAGCTGCGTGCCTTCTACCCGACCAGCTTCCTCACCACGGCGCGCGAGATCCTCTTCCTCTGGGTGGCGCGGATGATCATGACCGGGCTCGAGTTCGCCGGCGACGTGCCCTTCGGCGACGTCTACGTGCACTCGGTGATCCAGGCCCGCGACGGTCGGCGGATGTCGAAGAGCCTCGGCACCGGGATCGACCCGCTGGAGGAGATCGACGTCCACGGCGCCGACGCGCTGCGCTTCGGCCTGCTGGCGATGTCCTCGACCCAGGACGTGCGCTACTCCGACGCCAAGGTCCAGCAGGGCCGCGACCTCGCCAACAAGCTCTGGAACGCGTCGCGATTGATCTTGCTGAATTGCAAATTCGAGCAAGATCAATCGCACCTCAAGGCGCCGCAGGGCCAAGTCCCTGCGGCGGTTGGACGAGGGACGATCAACCTTGATCGTGTGGAGGACCGCTGGATCCTCTCGCGGATGGAGCGGACGATCGCCTCGGTGACCGAGAAGCTCGACACCTTCGACTTCGCTCATGCGGCGGCCGAGGCCTACGGCTTCTTCTGGTCGGAGCTCTGCGACTGGTACCTGGAGATAGCCAAGCCGCGCCTCTACGACGGCGAAGCGGAGGTGTCAGCGAACCTGCTCTGGCTGCTGGAGAGGACGCTGGCGTTGCTGCACCCGCTGATGCCGTTCGTCACCGAGGAGGTCTGGAGTTACCACCCGGCACGCCAGGGGCACCTCGCTGTGCACCGCTTCCCCGAGGCGGACGAGTCGCTGTTCGACGCCGAGGCCGAGGCCGAGGTCGGGCGTGGGATCGAGCTGACCGGGCGCCTGCGCGCCTGGCGCGACATGGTCGAGGCGCCGGCCGCCAGTCAGCTTTCCGCCCGTGTCGACGGCGAGTCGCCGCAGGAGTTCGTCGGGCGCCTGGCTCGTTTCGAGTTCGGCGATGACGGCGGGGACCCGATCGCCTCCGTCGGCCCGGTCAAGGTGCTCGCCTCGGCCGAGATCGATGCCGATGCCGTCGCGGCCCGGCTGGATAAGCGCCGCGAGGAGCTGCGCTCGGAGGTGACCCGCGCCGAGGGCAAGCTCGCCAACGAGAAGTTCGTCGCCAGGGCGCCCGCCGAGCTGGTCGAGGAGGAGCGGGCCAAGCTCGAGCGTTACCGGGCCGAGCTCGAGGAGCTCACGGAATAGACCCGCAGGCCTACCTCGACGGGCTGGAGCCGATCGGCTGGAAGCTGGGCCTGGAGCGGATGCACCGGCTCAGCACGGCGCTCGGCATGCCCCAGCACCGCTTCGCCTCGATCCACGTAGTCGGCACCAATGGCAAGTCCTCTGTGACCCGGATGGTCGCGGCGTTGCTCGAGGCGCATGGCGTCAGGAGCGGGGCCTGCATCTCTCCTCACCCGCTGCACTGGTCCGAACGGGTACTGATCGGCGGCGAGGAGATCGGGGCGACGGAGTTCTCGGCTGCGGTCGAGCGCACCGCGCAGGCGGCCGAGACCGTCAACCGCAGCCTGGACGAGGGTGAGGCGGTGACCCAGTTCGAGGTCGCCACCGCGGCCACGTTTGTTGCCTTCGCGGCCGCCCGGGTCGAGGCCGCCGTCGTCGAGGCCGGGCTGGGGGGGAGGTTGGACGCGACCAACACGATCCCCTCACGGGTCACGGTCCTGACCTCGATCGGGCTCGACCACACCGACTGGCTGGGCGAGACCGAGCTCGAGATCGCGACTGAGAAGCTCGCTGTGCTGCGCGACCACACCGTCCTGGTGCTGGGCAGGGTGAGCCCAGAGGTCGCGGCCCTGGCCGAGCGGACGGCGACGGAGCGCGGGGCGAAGTTGATCGTCGCCCCCGAGGATCCGGGCGAGGGGATCGAGCTGCGCGCCGCCGGCCGCTTCCAGCGGCGCAACTTCGCCCTCGCCTGCACTGCAGCCGAGGCTTTCCTTGGGGAACTCGACCGCTCGCGGGTTGCCACCGTTGCGGAGACGTTGATAGTGCCCGGCCGCCTCGAGCGAGTCGCCGAGAGCCCACCGACATTCCTCGACGCCGCCCACAACCCCGACGGCGCCGCCGCCCTGGCCGAGGGCCTGTGCGAAGTCGCCGGCAAGCGCCCGGTAGTCGTCTGTATGGCCGTCCTGGCCGAAAAGGACGCGGGCGCCATGATCGCGGCCCTAGCCCCAGCCATAACCCACCTAGTCACCACCAAACTCCCCGCCGACGGGCCGATCCGTCAAGGTCACCTTGACGGATCGGCCCGTCGGCGGTCGGTTGCCGCTGGCGCGCTGGCCAGGGCTGCCGCGGGGGCCGGGGTTGAGGTCGAGGCGGTTGAGGGTTTCGGGGACGCGGTGACGCGGGCGCGCGATCTTGCTCTCGATCTCGATGGCATGTTGCTCGTCACCGGATCGCACTACGTGCTGGCGCCCGCCCGCGCGACGCTGCGCCTGTGGAAGGATTGAGCCGATGGAGGCGAAGTCCAAGAGTGCCGGCACGGAATTGCTGGCGATGATGGCCCTGGTAGCGGGTGTCGTTGCCGCGGTGATCCTCGTCTTCTTCGGTATCGGCTACCTCTTCGGCAGTCTCTTTCTCTAGGACCGGCCGAGCGTCGCGTATCCGACATTGACCACGCTGGGGTGGGGCAAAGGTCGGATGCGAGGGTTCCCAGGCCCGGCGGCGAAGTAGACTTCCCGCCCCCTGAGGTGGGGCCCCAGCCATGGCACTAGCGATCTTCGGCATCAGCAACAACGGCCTCAACCTGGCCGTCACCCTCTTCATCCTGGCGATAGTCGTCGTCTGGCTTGCCCTGATCGTTTACACGTACTTCGACGCCAAGCGCCGTATCTCGGACCCGTTCCTGATCGCCTGCGCGACGATCGGCTCCTTCTTCCCCTACATCGGCACGGCGGTCTACGCGATCGTGCGCCCGCCCGAGTTCCTCGAGGACGCCCACGAACGCGAGCTGGAGATCCGCGCTGCCGAGCTGAAGGTGCGCCAGCTGACCGAGGCCTCCTGTCCCAACTGCGAATACCCGGTCGAGAAGAACTTCCTGCGCTGTCCCAAGTGCCAGCGCCGCCTCAAGGATCCCTGCCCGAGTTGCGGCAAGCCGGTCGATCCGCGCTGGGCCCTTTGTCCCTACTGCGAGGGCGCCCTGGCCGAGCGGCCGCGACGGAAGAAACCCCCGACAGAAGGTCGCCGCGAGCCACGTGCCGAGCATTCTGCGGCAAGCCCGGAGCGTCCCAAGCGCGAAGAGCGAAAGGCGGGGGAGGAGCGCCCCAAGCGCCGTCAACCCGCCCGCCCGAAAGCCACGGAGCCGCCCGCGCCGGAGAACGACGATCTCACCGAATCCAAACGACCCCCAAGGAGCCCCGCCCGTGAGCCGGACGCTGATCCTCGTAAAGCCTGACGCCTTCCAGCGCGCCCTGACCGGTGAGGTGATCGCCCGCTTCGAGCGCAAGGGACTGCGGATCGTAGCCCTGAAGACGATGCGAGCCGACGAGTCGATCGCCAACAAGCATTACGAAGAGCACGCCGAGAAGCCCTTTTTCGGCGAGCTGGTCTCTTTCATCACCGGGGGGACGTTGGTGGCGATGGTGCTGGAGGGGACCGAAGCGGTTGCGGCGGCACGCCAGTTGATCGGGGCTACCAACCCGGTCGAGGCTGCGCCTGGGTCGATCCGCGGGGACTTTGCGCTTGAGGTCACCTTCAACATGGTCCACGGCTCCGACTCCGACGAGTCTGCGGTGCGCGAGATCGGGATCTGGTTTCCAGAGTTGGGCTGACGTGAGCTGTCGGGCCGGCGGGTCCTGTCGTGGTTTTGGTGCCACCACCCCTGCGGTAGCTAAAGCTTCCTCGGGGTGGTCCCCCAAAACCGCGCCACCCCCCGGCAGGCGCGGATGAAGCTGACGCTGGCATCCGGATCGCCGCAGAGGAGCGAGATTCTGCGGAAGCTGGGTCTTGAGTTCGAGGTCGTCGTTTCTGGTGTCGACGAGCTCACGGGAGGAGACCCCGAGTTCGAGGTGGTCGAGAACGCGCGGCGCAAGGCAAGAGCGGTAGTCGACACCGCTTCTCGCGTGGGTGGCACCGCAGGGGGTGGGGGATCCCCTGCAGTGACAGGACCCGCGCGCGTGGTGGTGGCTTGCGATACGGATGTGGTGCTCGATGGGAAGGCGCTCGGTAAGCCTGTCGATGCTGCTGAGTCGCGGCGCTACCTGGATCGGATGTCAGGGCGGGCGCACACGGTTATGAGCGGGCTGGTGGTGCTTGTCGACGGGGAGGAGCGGTCTGGGCTGGATCGCACGGCCGTGGTTTTCAAGGAATTGAGCGAGGCCGAGAAGGAGCGGTACGTCGCCTTTGGCGAGTGGGAGGGGCGCTCTGGCGGTTACGCAATCCAAACCCTGGGGTCGACGCTGGTGGAGCGGATCGAGGGGAGCGTCTCAAATGTGGTGGGGCTGCCGGTGGGGCTGCTGTTCGAACTGGCACCCGAGTTGTTTGAGCGAAACTGACCAGATCCAGGCCCATTTGCGGTATTTGGGATGATTTCGGACAGTTCTCCGAATCCACATGGGTGTCATCAGCTATCTCAGAGGACTCGGCGGTCGCGACATGGCCGTCGACCTCGGCACGGCCAACACCCTCGTCTATGTGCGGGGGCGTGGAATCGTCCTCTCCGAGCCCTCGGTGGTGGCGATCGACTCTCACAGCGGCCAGGTGCATGCCGTCGGCGTCGAGGCGAAGCGGATGCTGGGCCGGACCCCCGGCAACATCACTGCGATCCGGCCGCTCAAGGACGGGGTGATCGCCGACTTCGACGTCACCGAGCAGATGCTGCGCCACTTCATCAAGCAGGTGCACTCCAACCGCTTCGCCCACCCGCGCGTTGTCGTCTGCGTTCCCTCGGGAGTTACAGGCGTGGAGAAGCGGGCGGTCGAGGAGGCCTGCCTCTCGGCCGGGGCGCGCCAGGCCTACCTGATCGAGGAGCCGATGGCGGCGGCGATCGGGGCCGGGCTGCCGGTGGCCGAGCCGACCGGCTCGATGGTCGTCGATGTCGGCGGCGGCACCACCGAGGTCGCCGTGATCTCGCTGGGCGGGATCGTCGTCTCGCAGTCGATCCGGGTCGGCGGCGACGAGCTCGACGAGGCGATCGTCAACCACTGCAAGCATTCCTACAAGCTGGCGATCGGCACCCAGACCGCGGAGGAGGTCAAGCTCGAGGCGGGCTCGGCCTCGCCGCTGCCCGAGGAGGTGCGGGCCGAGATCCGCGGCCGCGACCTCGTATCCGGCTTGCCGAAGACGATCGTGATTGGCTCCGAGGAGATTCGCGAGGCGCTCGACGAAACGGTCGGCCGCATCGTCGAAGCGGTCAAGGACACGCTCGATCGCACCCCTCCAGAGCTGGCGGGTGACATCATGGACCGCGGCATCACCCTCGCCGGCGGCGGCGCGCTCTTGCAAGGACTCGAACAGCGCCTCCGCGACGAGTGCCAGATGCCCTGTCAACTGGCAGAGTCACCGCTGACGTGCGTGGCGGTGGGCTCGGGCATCTCCCTCGAGGAGTTCGAGGCCATCCATCGCGCCAGCAAGCGGAATTCCGGGACCAGGCGACTTGCTTAGGTTCCTTTCATCTCAAGCCCCGAACTTAGGTCTCCCCTGTGTACCGAAAGCAAGTACGCCGCCGTAGGGCGGTGCTCGCACTTCTGATCGTCGGCTCCTTCGTGCTGCTCACCCTCACCTACCAGGGGTCGCGCGGCCTTCAGAGCGGCGTCAGCACGGTCTTCAGCCCGGTCCAGTCGGTTGCCGACCGCGCCCTGAAGCCGGCCCGCGACCTCGTCGACTGGTTTGACAAGACCTTCGATGCGCGCGGCGAAAACAGCCGGCTCAAGTCCGAGCTGGTGACGGCTCGCACCCAGGCGGTGGCCGGCCAGGAGGCCCTGTCGGAAAACGCGCAGCTGCGCAAGCTGGTGGAACTGGATCGCGGCCCGGCGCTCGCCTCCTCGCCGTACAAGGAGGTGACCGGTCGGGTGATCGCCCGCTCGCCGACGGTCTGGCGCTCGAGCGTGAATATCGATGTGGGCAGCAGCGACGGCGTCCACGTCGACGACCCGGTGATCAGCGGCGATGGCGTGGTCGGCCGCATCGCCTCGGTGGAGGGTGGTTCTTCACAGGTGATGCTGCTCACCGACCACGAAAGCGCGATCTCGGGCAAGGTGGTGCCGAGCGGTGCCCAGGGGGTGATCAAGCCCGAAGTCGGAAACCCGGAAGACCTGATCCTGGACTTCATCGACTCGACCAAGCTCGTCCACGGGGGCCAGACCGTCGTCACCGCCGGCTGGCGCGCCCAGGGGCTGGCACCCCTCTTTCCGCCGGGCCTACCCCTGGGGGAAGTGACCCAGGCCTCGATCGTCGAACAGGAGGCAAAAGAACAGGTGCAGGTGCGCCCCTACGCCGACCTGCGCAACCTCGACCTCGTGCAGGTCCTGACCGGAGGCTCCCGCGGATGATCCTGACGCCGAAGATCCTCATCCGGATGGCCGCGATCGGGCTGCTCGGCGTGCTTCTCCAGCTCTCCTTCTTCTCCCGTGTCGAACTCTTCCACGTCAGCCCCGACATACTGCCGGCGCTGGTCGTCTGCCTCGGACTGCTCGGCGGCAGCCTGACCGGCGCGGTCAGCGGCTTCGCGATCGGCTTCTTCGTCGACTGCCTGCTGGTCGAGGCGCTCGGGATCAGTTCGCTGGTCCTGCTCGGGATCGGTTACCTGGCCGGCCTCTTCCGCGAGCGCTTCGAGATCCACAGCACGCTCGTCCCGGCGCTGCTCTGCATGGGCCTCACCCTCGTCGCCGAGCTCGGCTTCGCCGCGATTCAGCTGCTGTTCGGCATCGACGCCCCGGTCAGCATCCTGATCGTGCGGGACATGCTGCTGAAGAGCGTCTATGCGTTCTTCCTCGGCTGGCCGACCTATTTGCTCATCCGGCGCATCCTGCGTCCCGCCCTGGTCGAGGAGCCGAGGGTGCAGCGCCGCCGCGAGCCGAGAGTTCTGGGGGCATAGGAGGGATGGCGGGCGGGCCTCTGCGGGAATTGACGTCACCCGCGCCTATGGCGCGTAGCGACGAGATGAAGTGCGCGGGCTACGCCCGCGCAGATACCGGATTGCATTTCCGCCGCTTCGCGACATTCCCGCAGAGGCCCACCCGCCATCCCTCTCGAAGCCTCACCGAGCTTCAAATTCCACCGCATGAGGCGATACCTCCGCTCGAAGCTTTCAAGCAAACGCATGAGGCGCCGTCCTCGCTTGAAGCTTTTGTGCAGCGGGAGCCCCTCCTGGGCTTCGGAGCTTCGGTCTATCGGGTCGTGTCGAGAGGAGCCTGGTCGCCCTCCATTCGAATGTCGCGAAGCGGCGGAAATGCAATCCGGTTCCTGCGCGGCGAAGCCGCGCTCCTCATTCACCCCAAGAGCGAAGCTCTTGGGGTGTCAATTCGAATGGAGGGCGACCAGGCTCCCCCAACCCCCACCGCAGAATCCGTAATCGACCACCTCGGGAGCCCCTGATGTACCTGCGCTCCGATGAGCGAGGCCCGGCGATGAACAACCGGCTGGCCCTGCGGATCGCCATCTTCGGCGGCTTCGCCGTGGTCCTCTTCGCCGTCCTCTTCTTCCGCCTCTGGCTGCTGCAGGTGATCGACGGCGAAAAGTACCTAGCCGAAGCGAAGAACAACCGCACCCGCTCATACCGCGTCAGCGCGCCGCGCGGTGAAATCCTCGACCGCAACGGCGAAGTGCTGGTCGCGAACCGCACCAGCCTGGCGCTCCAGGTCAACCCGCGCAAATTGCCCACCGACCCGGCCCGGCGGGGGGCTGAGATCGCCCGGCTCGCCGAACTCACCCACAGCAGCCCGCGTCATCTGCGCCGCACGATGCACAAAGAACTGGAGCTGGCGCCTGCCGCGCCGGTGACGCTGCGCCGCGACGTCGGCCACTACCTCGTCTACTACCTGCAGGAAAACCAGGATCGCTTTCCCGGAGTCGAGGTGCAAACGGTCTTCGTCCGCGCCTACCCGGACGGGACGCTGGCAGCCCACATCCTCGGCTACGTCGGCGAGATCTCCAAGAAACAGCTGAAGGAACCGCAATATCGCGGTCTGCAGCCGGCCGACGAGATCGGCCAGGACGGGGTGGAGTACACCTACGACCGATTCCTGCGCGGTAAACCGGGCCTGACCAGGGTTCAGGTCGACGCCCTGGGCGAGCCGACGCCCAACGGCCAGCTCGTCTCCAAGCCTCCGGCCCCCGGCGACAACCTCAAGCTCTCGATCAACGGCAAGGTCCAGGAAGCCGGGGAGGCGGCGCTGGCCGAACGGGGTCTACCCGGAGCCTTCGTCACCATGGACGTCCACACGGGCGAAATCCTTGGTCTCGGCTCGTTCCCGACCTTCGAACCGGCGACGTTCACCCGGCCGCTGACCCAGAGGCAGGTCGACGAATTCATCCGCAACCCGGCGGCGCCGTTGACGGACCGGGCGACCGCCGGCCTCTACCCGACCGGCTCGACCTTCAAGCCGATCACGGCGATCGCCGCGCTCGAAAGCGGCAAATTGCAACTCAGCGAAGTGATCGAAGACACGGGTCAGCTGGTCGTCGGCGGCCAGCCGTTCAAAAACGCTGGGGAAGCGGCCAATGGGTCGGTCGACCTCGTCTCCGCGCTCGAAGTGTCCTCGGACGTGTTCTTCTACACGCTCGGCCTGCGCATGTGGGACACCGGCAAGCTTCAGCACTGGGCGCACGCGCTCGGCATCGGGCGACCCACGGGCATCGACCTGCCTGGCACCGAAGAAGGCCTGCTGCCGAGCAAACACTGGCGCGACCAGCTCTACAAGGAAGGCGGAACCGAACGGCCCTGGTCCGAGGGCGACAACGTGCAGCTCGCCACCGGGCAGGGCGACCTGCAGACCAACCCGCTGCAGATGGCGGTCGCCTACGCGACGCTCGCCAACGGCGGCACCGTGGTGACTCCGCATCTCGGCCTGCAGATCGACGACGCGGCCGGCCGGGTGCTGAAGGAATTCGACCCCAAGCCGCGCCGTCACGTTCGCATCGATCCCGAATACCGGGCCGCGATCTTGGAAGGGCTGCACGACGCGGCGCAGAACGGCGGCGGCACCTCGTTCGAAGTCTTCGGCAACTTCCCGATCCCGGTCGCCGGCAAGACCGGCACCGCCCAGCGCCCGCCGCATCTGGACCAGTCCTGGTACGGCGTCCTCGCTCCCTACCCGAATCCGCGTATCGTCACCTTCGTGACGATGGAGGAAGGCGGCTTCGGCGTCGAATCGGCGGCGCCCGCGGCAAAGAAGATCCTGGAAGCGTATTTCGCGGGCCGGCTCGCCAAGGAAGCGGGCTCCAAAGGCGGCGAAGGCTGATGTACGCGACCCGCGCCCGCCAGGCTCGGCCCGAGCCCTTCGCCGTCCATCCCGGCATCGCCGAGCGCCTCGGCCTGCCCTACATGGACGGCACCCTGGCGCTATCCGCAGCGGCCCTCGCCGTCTTCAGCGTCTTCGTGCTGGCCCAGGCGACGCTGCACGACGTGCCCGGCGACCCCTATTACTATGCCGATCGCCAGGGTCTCTACGCTGCACTTGGCATCGTCGGCATGTATCTCCTCACCCGCATCGACTACTCGCGCTTCCGCGAGCTGCGGGTCGGCATCTACACCTTCCTCTGCGTGAGCATCTCGCTTGTCTTTGTTTTTGGCTTCGCGGCGCGCGGCTCACGGCGCGCTTTCGAACTTCCCTTTTTCAGTTTCCAGCCATCGGAGCTCGGCAAGCTCCTGCTTGTGCTTGCGCTTGCCGGGTTCGTCATCGATGGCGCCAGGAGCGGGTCGGATTGGCAGCGCACGGTGCGCTACCTCTGCCTCGGCCTGGCACCGGCTGCGCTCGTCTTCTTGCAGCCGGACCTCGGCACCGCCCTGGTGTTCGGGGCAATCACCCTCGCCGTGATGTACGTGGGGGGCGTCCGCTGGACGCACTTCGCGGTGATCGGCGCGGCCCTAGTCGCAGTGACAGCGATCGTCCTCGTGGCGGCTCCCGCAGTCGGGACGCCGATCCTCAAGGGCTATCAGGCACAGAGGCTCACCTCTTTCCTGAATCCAAGCGCTGATCCAGCCGACGCGGGCTACCAGCAGAACCAGGCCAAGATCGCCATCGGCTCCGGGGGAAAGACCGGCCGAGGCAATCGGGCCACCCAGACGCGGCTCGACTTTGTCCCTGAGCGGCACACCGATTTCATTTTTGCCGTGATCGGTGAGCGCTACGGATTCATGGGAGCCGCGTTGGTCCTATCCCTATACGCCCTGCTGATCTGGCGGGCGCTGCGGATTGTGACGCTCTCGAAGAACTCCTACGGGACCCTGGTGGCAGGTGGCATCGCCGCCATGCTGCTCTTCCAGGTTTTCGTAAACGTGGGGATGAACCTGGGGATCATGCCGATCACCGGGATCCCCCTGCCGTTGATGAGCTATGGAGGGTCGTCGGTCTTGGCGACGTTCCTGGCGATCGGGGTCCTTCAGAGCGTTCACATGCAAGCGCGGCTCAGCCAGAGGGGCAGGTCCGCCTGGTGACTCCTAGAAGGAGCGCAGGCAATGCGTACCTATCTGAACTGAGCTGAATCGATGAAAAAGACAATTCTGGTTTCCGCCGATCGCGGCGAGACCCGCGTGGCCGTGCTCGAGTCAAAGACGAAAGGCGGCAAGCGCGACGTTGCGGAGCTCTACATAGAGCGCCGCGGCCGGCGTTCCATCGTCGGCAACATCTACAAGGGCAAGGTCGACAACGTCCTGCCCGGAATGGAGGCCGCCTTCGTCGACATCGGCCTCGAGCGCAACGGCTTCCTGCACGTCGACGAGATCCTCATGGCCAACGGCGAACAGGCGCCGAGGCGCGGTCGCGGCACTGGCCGCCGCATCGACGAGTTGATCAAACCCGGCCAGGAGATCGTCGTGCAGGCGGTCAAGGACCCGCTGAAGTCGAAGGGCGCACGGCTCTCGATGAACATCTCGATCGCCGGCCGCTACCTGGTCTACGCGCCGCAGGGCAGCGGGGTCGGCGTCAGCCGGCGCCTTTCGGACTCCGAGCGCGACCGCCTGCGCAAGATGGTCGACCGCACCTACAAAGGGCCCGGCGGGCTGATCGTCCGCACCGCTGCGCACGGGGCGAAAAAGGCCGACTTCGTGCGTGAGGTCGGTTACCTGCACAAGCTCAACCAGGTGCTCCAACGGCGCACCGAGCAGATCGAAGCGCCCGACCTCGTCTTCCAGGAGGCTGACCTGCCGGTCCGGGTTCTGCGCGACGTCTTCCTCAGCGATTTCGAGAAGGCGATCATCGACTCCGAGAAGCAGTTCGAACGGGTGACCAGCTTCTTCCAGCGCACGGCGCCCGAGCTCGTCGATGGTGTCGAGCTCTACAAGGAGCGCAAGCCGCTGTTCGAGAAGTGGGGGATCGACAAGGAGATCGAGTCGACGCTCGGCAATCGCGTCGATCTCGCCTCGGGCGGCTACCTGATCATCGACTACGCCGAGGCGCTGACGGTGATGGACGTCAACAGCGGCAGCTTCACCGGCCGCGGCAAAGGGGGCCTGGAGGAGACGATCACCCGGGTCAACACCGAGGCCGCCGAGGAGGCCGTGCGACAGCTTCGCCTACGCGACATCGGCGGCATAATCGTGATCGATTTCATCGACATGGCGCGGGCCCGCAACCGGGACAAGGTGCTGAAAACGCTGCGCAAAGCGCTCGACGCCGACAAGTCGAAGAGCTATGTGGTCGAGGTCTCGCCACTGGGGCTGGTCGAGATGACGCGCCAGAACGTCACCGACGGGGTGCGCGAGATTCTCACCGTGCCCTGCCCGACCTGCGAGGGCGAAGGGGTAGTCCTCTCCGCCGAGACGGTGGCGCTGGACGCGATGCGGCGCCTGCCCGACGTCGCGGCGGGAGCCAAGGACGCCGAGGCGCTGCTGCTGCGGGTTCATCCGAAGGTCGCCGCAGAGCTGATCGACCCCGACAGCGGTCTGGCCGAGCTGGAGGCCGAGACCGGCAAGCAGTTCCACTTCGAGGGCGGCGACGCGCTGCCGGTCGACACCTTCGACATGGTCGAAGCCGGAACCCGGGCTGAGATCGAGGAGCGGGCGCTTCCGTTCAAGGTCGGCGAGGAGGTGCTGGTCAAGATCGATGAGCCGCACATGTACAACGCCGACGACGCGGTCGCCCGCGTCGACTCCTACATCGTCAGCGTCACCGGTGGCGGCCGCTTCGTCGGCGAGCGCAAGCTGGTGCGGATCGAGAGGGTCGAGCGGGCCGCTGCGGTGGCCTCGCTGCCGGGGGTCGAGGCGACCAACGGGGTCGCAGGCGGCGGCGAAAACGGCTCCGAGCTAGAATCCTCGCCCTCGCGCAGTCGCCGTCGTGGCCGCAGGGGCGGTCGGGGTCGGTCGAGCTCAACCCAGAGCAAGGACGAATGAACACGTACGCAGTCATAGAGAGCGGTGGCAAGCAGTACAAGGTCGAGAAGGGCACGTCCCTGCTCGTGGATCGGCTGAGCGCCAAAGAAGGCGACAAGGTCGCCCTGCGCCCGGTGATGTTCCGCGACAAGGAGGTCGTCGCCGGAGCCAAGGAGCTGGAGAAGGTCAAGGTCGAGGCGACCGTTACCGAGCACCTGCGCGGCGAGAAGATCAAGGTCTTCAAATACAAGCCGAAGAAGGGCTACCGCCGCCGTGCCGGCCACCGCTCCGAGCTGACCAAGCTCGAGGTGACCGAGGTCAAACTGCTGACGCGGAAACCGGCGGCGGCCAAAGAAGAGAAACCGGCCGAGGCAAAGCCGGCTCCGGCCGAGAAACCTGTCGAGGCCAAAAAACCGGCCGCTGCGAAACCAGCCGAGGCCAAAAAGCCGGCGGCGGAGAAACAACCCGCCGCTAAAAAAGAGCCCGCAAAAAAACCTACTGCCAAAAAAGCGCCGGCCAAAAAAGCTGGCGCTAAAAAACCCGCGGCGAAAAAAGCTCCTGCGAAAAAACCCGCCGCTAAAAAACCGGCTAAAAAGGATCCTGACGATGGCTCATAAGAAGGGACTCGGCTCAAGCCGCAACGGACGCGAATCCAACCCCAACATGCTTGGGGTCAAGGTCTTCGCGGGCCAGAAGGTCTCCGGTGGCGAGATCATCGTCCGCCAGCGGGGAACCCGCTTCTGGCCTGGCGAGGGCACCGGCCTCGGCCGCGACCACACGATCTTTGCCACCCGGCCGGGGACCGTCGATTTCAAGTCGGCTCGCCGGGGCCGCACCATTTCCGTCCTCCAGGACTAGAAAGGACCCTCGGGTGAATTCTCCCTCCAAGCGCCGGCCGGACCGGTGCCACGTTGCGTTTTCTGCGGTGCTCGCCACGGCCCTTGCCGGGCTCCTCGCTCTTGCGACGGTGGCCCAGGCGAGCGAACTCCTCTACTGGGACAACTACGGATATGACCCCGACAGCGTCGGTTTCGCCAATGTCGACGGCAGCGGCGGTGGCCTGCTGAACCTCGGCGCCGCGAGCATCACCGGGCCGGAAGGCATGGCTTACGACAGCGTCACCAACAGGCTCTTCGTGGCCGACGAAACCGGGAAAGGACAAATCCTCGCGATCAACCTCGACGGCAGCGGCGCCGCTCCGTTCACGGCTTCCGGCGCGCCGATCGAAGAACCCGAAGGCGTCGCGGTCGACCCGGTATCGAGGACGATCTACTGGGAGAACGTCGATGGCGAAGGGTCGATCGTTTGGGCCAAGCTCGACGGTAGCGCTGGCGGCCTGCTCAACCTCACCGGAGTGACCCTGAATGGTCCGTGTTGCCGTATCGCCATCGATCCGGCCGGCGGACGAGTCTACTGGGCGAACACCGGCGCCGGCACGAACACCATCGCCTTCGCGAATCTCAATAACACCGGCGGCGGTGGCGAACTCAACCTGACCGGTAGCACGGTCGAACCGGGAGGCGAAGGTCTCGCCGTCGACGACGCGACCGGTCGCCTGTACTTCCTTGGTGGCACCAACGAAATCGGCTACGCCAACCTCAACGGCAGCGGTGGCGGGAACGTGTCTTCGGGGGGTGCGGTGATCAAAAGTCCTTGGGGGATCGCCCTCGACCCGTCGATCAACCGCCTCTACTGGGCCAACGAGGGCAACGCGAAAGGCGAAGGGATCAACGCCTTCGGCTTCGTCAACCCCAGCGGCGGGTCCGCCGGCAACATCAGCGTGGCCAACACCTTGGCGGCGAGCCCCCAAGACCCGGTCATCCTGAAGAGCCCGAGCGGTACGGAAGCCCCGACGGTGACCCGATCGAAAAAATCACCCTCCGAACTCTCCTGCTCAACCGGAAACTGGGCAGCCGACTTTGCCGGCTCCTTCGTCTACCAGGCCCCGCATACCTTCGTCTACCAGTGGAAGAGCAAAGGCAAATTGCTTAAAGGCGCAACGAAAGCAACCCTGCAGGCGAAATCGGCCGGAAAGTACACCTGCGCCGTGACGGCGTCGAACCAGGCGGGCTCTGCGAGCCAGACCAGTGCGGCCGTCAACGTGAAGGCGGCCAAGGTCAAGCTGACCACGAAGAAGAAGGTCAGCGCCGCGCCCGGCGGGGTGGCAAAGTTCAAGGTCAAAGCCGTCAACCAAGGGGACCTGAAGTCCGGCAATGCACGCATCTGCGTCAAAGTCGCCAAGAAGGACAAGTCCGACCTGAAGGCGCCTAAGTGCAAGTCGCTGGGCACGCTCAAAGGTCGCGGCAAGCGGGCAGCCACGCTGAAGGTCAAGGTTGGCCAGGGAGCCGGTGGCACCTACAAGCTGAGCTTCTCGGTTCGCGGCAGTGCCGGTACTTCGGCCAAGGCGAAGATTCTTGTGAAGTAGGGAGGGCCGGAGGGCCCTCCCTCAAAACGCGCGGCAGGAGCCGCGCTTGAGTGTTTTGAGAGAGGGCCCCACGGCCCTCTTACTCTCTCCATAGCTGATGTACGACCGCGCGAAGATCTGGGTTGAGGGTGGGGCCGGGGGGGACGGTTGCATCAGCTTCCGCCGTGAGGCTCATGTGCCTCGGGGTGGGCCCGATGGCGGCGATGGCGGCCACGGCGGGGATGTGGTGCTTGTTTGCGATGCATCGAAGCGGGACCTGGGGGCTCTGAAGGGGAGCAAGCACTTTCGCGGCGGTCGTGGGAAGCACGGGGAAGGGTCGAACCGTCAGGGGGGACGGGGCGAGGAGCGGGAGATTCTGGTTCCCGCAGGGACCCAGGCCGAGACCGTGGATGGCAGTCGGGTCGATCTGGTCGAAGTCGGGCAGCGGGCCGTTGTGGCTCATGGTGGGCGCGGGGGGCATGGGAACAAGCGTTTTGCGACCTCGACGCGGCAGGCGCCGCGGTTTGCCGAGAACGGGACGAGCGGGGAGGAGGGGTGGATCGAGCTGCAATTGAAGTTGCTTGCGGACGTGGGGCTGATCGGGCTGCCGAACGCGGGCAAGTCCTCGCTGCTGGGGCGGCTGACGCGGGCAGCGCCGAAGGTGGCCGACTACCCGTTCACGACGCTCTCCCCGGTGCTGGGGACGATCGAGAGCGACGAGCGGCAGGCGATCGTCGCGGATATCCCGGGCCTGATCGAAGGCGCTGCAGAGGGCGCCGGGCTCGGGCACGAGTTCCTCGCCCATGTCGAGCGCTGCGCGATGCTGGTGCACTTGGTCGAGCTTGCCCCGCTGGAGGGCGAGCCGGTGGCGAATTACGAGGCGGTGCGCGCTGAGCTGTCCTCTTACGGGGCCGATCTGGACCGGCTACCCGAGCTGGTCGTGCTCTCGAAGCGGGACCTGCTGCCCAAGGAAGAGGTCGAGGCGGCGCTAGGGGAATGGCGGCAGCGACTAGGCGAGGACGGCCTCGGCGTCATCGCGGCATCGTCGGCGACAGGCGAGGGGTTGCCTGAGCTGCGCGACCGCATTTTCTCCTCGCTGCCGGAGGCAGCACCCGCTCGCCCGGAGAGAGTCGCCGGGGAGCCGGCCGCCGAATTCGAGGCCGAGCACCGCGTCTACCGACCGGCCGGCGAGGGCGGCTACTCGGTGCAGCGCGAGGACGACGGCGCCTACCGAGTCACTGGCCGCGGCGTCGAGCTTCTCTTCGAGCGCCACGACATCGCCAACGAAGAGGCCCTGTCCTACCTGGAGCAGCGCCTCAACGAGATCGGCGTCGTAGCCGCCCTGCGGGCCGCCGGCTTCGAGCCCGGCGACGACGTCCGCGTCGGCGAGCACGAGTTCGAGCTGTACCCGTGAAGCTCTGGGGGGAGAGTTCCGCACCCTGGGTCCTTGTAGAGGAGTGCATCTACCGGAGGCGGCATCGATCAGCGCTGGATCTCTTCTGCAAGGCGCCCTCGTCGGTGCGGGCGCGGGTTCATTTGCGGGCCGGCTGATTGTCCATCGGACAGAGCAGCGCCTTGGAAAGGAGTTGTCTGCACATCGTGTGCGGCAGCTCGAAGCAACCTGGATATCCGTTGGGATCGCGGGTGGTCTCGTCGTACGGCTAGCATTGGGTTGATGTCAACGCTTCGGTTTGCTCGCATAACGCTGGCGATCGTCGCTGCCGGGCTCGTGATGGGGACGGTAGATCGCGCTCTTGGCCTCGACGGCTTCGACGGCGAAATCGCCAACGTCTTCTTCATCGTGGCCGCGATGCTCCTTGCCAGCCTCAGCGACCGGGAGCTGTTCTGGGCGACGCCACCGAAGCGCCACCGCCAGTAGGCGGCGCGGGGGCTCGTCGGCGGCTCATACACTTGAGCCGCTATGACCCTCATCGTCAAGCTCGGTTCCTCGATCGTCGCAGCCGACGACGGCTTCCTGCGTGCCGAGGTCCTCGACTCGGTTTGCGAGCAGGTTGCGGCCTTGGAGCAGGGCGGGGAGCGGGTGGTGATGGTCACCTCGGGCGCGATCGCCCGCGGCATGCGGCTGATGGAGATGCAGGTTCGGCCGCGGTCGATGGACGAGCTGCAGGCCGCCTCCGCAGTCGGCCAGGGCGATCTCTTCCGCGCCTACGAGAGTCGCCTCGCCGAGCATGGGACCCGGGCCGCGCAGGTGCTGCTTACCGCGGCCGACATCGGCGCCCGCACCAACTACCTCAACGCGCGCCAGACGCTACGGCGGCTGGTCGAGTGGGGGGTGGTGCCGGTGGTCAACGAGAACGACACGACCGCCACCGACGAGATCACCTTCGGCGACAACGACTTCCTCGCCGCCCAGGTCGCGATATTGCTCGACGCGCGACTGCTTGTGTTGTTGACGAATACCGACGGGCTTTTCACGGCGGATCCGTCGATGGACTCCGAGGCGAAGCGGATTCCGGAGGTCGCCGACTTTGCAGAGCTGGAGGGCCTCGACATAGGAGATCGGACCTCGGCCTTCGGATCGGGCGGGATGCGGAGCAAGGTTGCCGCTGCCGAGATGGCGAGCGAGGCCGGAATCCCGGCTGTCGTTTGCAATGGGACGAGTCGGGGCACGCTTGTCGCGGCAGCGGGCGGCGACCCGGTCGGGACTCGCTTCGCAGCTAATGCCACGCGCGCCTCGAGCTTCAAGCTCTGGCTCAAGTACGCGAAGCCGGCGCGAGGGACGCTGGTCGTTGACGAAGGCGCCGCGCGGGTGCTGCGCGAGAAAGGCTCCAGTCTGTTGCCGGTCGGGATCACGGCAGTCGACGGCGACTTCAAGGCCGGCGACGCGGTCGACGTCGCCGCTAACGGGTCGACCGTCGGCAAGGGGATCGTCGACTACTCGGCAGCAGAGCTTTCGCAGGTGATCGGTATGAAGAGCGGTGAGGTTCGCGAACTGCTGCCTCATGCTGCCGACGAGGTGATCCATAGAGATCGGTTTGTGTTGGTCTGAGGGCCGGGTGCCCCCTCCCAAAACGCGCGGCGAGAGCCGCGCTTGAGTTGTTTTGGGAGGGGGCACCCGGCCCTCGTAGCTACCCTTAGCGGTCATGGCTGTGACGACGAAAACGGTGGGGGAGATATGCGCGGCTGCCCGGAGGGCTTCCCGGGAGCTTGCCGGTGTTTCGACGGCCGGCAAGGATGCGGCGCTAGCAGCGACCGCTCGCTTGCTGGAGGGGCGAACGTCGGAGATCCTCGAGGCCAACGCCGCCGACCTGGCCGACGAGCGGGCCGCGGGGCTTACCGAGGCGCTGCGGGACCGATTGACGCTGACGGAGGATCGGGTCGCCGCTATGGCCGAGGGCGTGCGAGTCGTCGCCGCCCTCGACGATCCGGTCGGCGAGGAGCTTGAACGGAAATCCCTTGAGGGCGGCTTGGACCTGCGCAAGGCCCGGGTGCCCCTTGGGGTTGTGGCCGTGGTCTATGAGGCACGGCCGAACGTGACGATCGATTGCGCGGCGCTGACGATCAAGAGCGGCAATGCGATCGTGCTGCGGGGGTCCAGCTATGCGGAACGCTCGAATGGGGCGCTTGCGGCCGTGGTACGGGAGGGGCTGGCCGAGGTCGGGTTGCCGGAGGATGCCGTGCTGCTGGTCGCCGGTGGCGGTCGCGAGGAGCTGACGGAGCTGGCGACTCAGGACGGGGTGGTCGACCTGTTGATTCCCCGTGGCGGAGAAGGTCTGAAGAATGCCCTCAAGGATGTGGCGACGGTGCCGGTGATCTACGCCGCCGCCGGCAACTGCCACGTCTACGTGCACGCCGACGCCGATCTGGAGATGGCGCGGCGGATCGCCTACAACGCGAAGGTGCAGCGGCCCGGCGTCTGCAATGCAGCGGAGACGTTGCTGGTCGATGCCGCGGTTGCCGCCGACTTCCTGCCCGGCGCGTTGAGCGACCTTCACGGCGCCGGCGTCGAGCTGGTCGGCGACGAGCGCGCGCGCGAGCTTGCCGGCGGGGTCGAGGTCGGGATCGCCGAGGACGCCGACTGGGGGACCGAGTACCTCGACCTGAAGATGGTGGTGGGCGTGGTCGACTCCCTCGAGGAAGCCGTCGATCACGTCAACGATCACGGCACAAGCCACTCCGAGGCGATCGTCACCTCCTCCGAGGAGGCCTCGGCCCGTTTCAGCGCCGGGGTCGACGCAGCCGTCGTCTACACCAATGCCTCGACCCGCTTCACCGACGGCTTCGAGTTCGGCATGGGGGCCGAGATCGGCAACTCGACCCAGAAGCTGCACGCGCGCGGGCCGATCGGGCTGCGCGAGCTGACGACCTACAAGTACGTCGTCCATGGCGACGGCCAGGTACGTGAGTAGCGCCTCCACGGGTGGCGTAGGTGTCCTCGGCTCGGCGTTCAACCCGCCGCACCTCGGTCATCTCGCCCTCGCCCAGGAGGCGCTCTGGCAGCTCGGCCTCGACGAGGTGGTCATGGTCCCGACCGGCACCGCACCGCACAAGCGGATCGCCGACGACCCCGGCCGCGAGCTGCGCCTGGCGATGACGCGGCTGGCGGCGGCCGACGACTCGCGCTTCTCGGTCTCGACCTCGGAGGTCGAGCGCGAGGGGCCGTCCTACACGTATGAGACGTTGGAGCAGCTTGCCAAGGAAAGAGGCGACAGAGATCTTGTCTTCGTGATGGGGGCCGACGCGGCGGTGGGCCTGGAGAGCTGGCGCGAGCCCCAGCGGGTGACCGAGCTGGCGCGTCTCGCGGTCGCCCGGCGCGCGGGGATCTCCGACGCCGACGTCGCCGCCGTTCTACGCAGCCTCGGCGCCGAGGGCAGGGCGACGATGCTGGAGATGCCGCAGTTCGGCGTCTCGTCCTCGTCGGTCCGCGAGCGGGCGGCGGCGGGACGGCCGCTTCGCTACCTCGTGCCCGAGTCGGTCGCCCGCTTCATCGAAGAGAAGGGGATCTACCGGTGAGCGTCGAGCGCAAACCCGACGTGTCCGAGGCGCTGGCGCGGCGCTTGGCGGAGCTGGCAGATGCGAAAGCCGCGACCGAGATCGTCATCCTCGACATGCGCGGGCTCGTTTCGTACACGGACTTCCTGACGATCTGTACGGCGCGCAACGAGCGCCAGGCGCGGGCGATCGCCGACGAGGCGAAGTTGCGCCTCAAGCAGGAGCAGAAGCTGCTCCCGGCCGGCTCCGAAGCGGCCGAGGCCGCTGGCTGGATCGTCCTCGACTACCTCGATTGCGTCCTGCACGTGTTCACCGAGGAGGAGCGGCAGCGCTACCAGCTCGAGGACCTCTGGCGAGAGGCACCGCGGCTCGAGTTCCAGGCGTCGCAAGATGGCGTCCGAGGGCACCTTTACGGTGCCGCGCATGGGTAGCTTCAAGAGGGCGTTCCTCGGCTACCGCCGCACCGAAGTAGATGCGGCGTTTGCCGGCTTGGACGCACGGGGATGGGCACTCGAGCGCGACGCGCAGGACGCGCTGGCTGGGTGGCGCGACGCCGCCGAGGCGGCTGCGCGTGCCGAAGAAGAGCTTTCCTCGCTTTCGGCGATGGTGATCGAGCGCGAGCGCGAGATCCGCGGCCTCAACGAGCGTTTGCGCGAGGCCAACGAGCGGCACGACCGCGGCATCGCCTCGCTGGAGTCGGTCTCCGCGAAGCTGGAGGAGATCCAGGCCCAGGCCCGCGGCCAGGCAACCCGCATTCGCATGAAGGCACTGCGCGAGGCGGTCGAGGTTGGACGCCGGGCTCAGGAGCTGACCGATGCCCAGGCGGGCCTTGACGCAGGGGTGCCGAGCGCGAACGGGGACGGGAGCGGCGAGAGTGAGATCGAGCGCGCCGCCCGCAGCCTCTACGAGGGCATCGTCAAAGTCGAGATCGGACCCTTCGACGACTTCTCCCAGCTGGTCGGCTTCGAGGACGCCGCCGGCCAGATCGACGCCACGGCGGAGATCTCGGTCGAGCGCTTCTCCGAGGGCCGCGCGACCCTCTCGATGCGCCTCGACGAACCGGTCGACTTGCTGCGTGAGCTGGAGGAGCGCTCCCCACTCGATTTCCGCGTCCGCCGCACGGCAGAGGACAACCTGATCCTCGACGTCGACGACGACACCGGCCCCGAACAACACGCGGCCTAGCGCCCCTCGCGAAGCCCGGCCCGCCGCTACCCTTCAATCCGCCCGGCGCCCTGGCGGAGTGGTTACGCAGCGGCCTGCAAAGCCGTTTACACCGGTTCGATTCCGGTGGGCGCCTCTGGCCCTGGCGAGCGACTTTGCCTTTCCAGAGCCGCTGAACGACTTTCGCGCCGCATCGACAGAGGGCTGCCCGGTTCGACGGTGGCCCTCCGCTGAATGGCGAGGGCGGCTCACCCCTCCTGCTAGCACCCCTCCTGCGACGCCGACCTCTTAATTAGAAAACTTCGATTGAAAAACTTCGATTAAAACCTCGTCTCGGGGTAGCCTCGTTTACGCCTACAGGAAGAGAGGTGGAATGTCCGACGACCGACAACGAAGCGCAGGGGGTGCTGGGAGCCGTGCTGGCCGCTGAGCCGATTTCTGTCCTCGTCGTCGACGGCCAGCCGCTGTTTCGCGAGCGCGCCGCCCAGGTGATCCAGGCTGACGAGCGGCTCGAGCTCGTCGGCGTTGCGGCAGATGGCCATGAGGCGCTGGAGAAGGTCCGCGAGCTACGACCCGACGCCGTCCTGCTCGACATCTTTATGCGGCAGGTGGGCGGCGACGAGGTACTGCGGGTCGTGCGAAGCGAGCGAATCAAGGTCAAGGTCCTCGTCCTGACCGCCTACCCGATGGCCGAGCTGCACGACGCGCTCGAACAGCAACCAGACGCGCTGCTGTTCAAGGAGGCGCCCTGCGACCAGGTCTGCGAGGAGATCGTCGCCATGATGAGAGGCGAGGAGCACTCGCCTGGCAAGGTGGTGCTGCGCGAGGCCACCGCCCTGGCCATTGCGCGGGTGAAGCTCACCGGTCGCGAGCAGGCCGTGCTCGCACTGGCTGCAGGCGGGCTGACGGCGCACGAAGCCGCCGCCCGCCTCTCCGTCTCAAAGAGGGTTGTCGAGGGGTACCTCCGCGACGCCCGCGAAAAGCTCGAAGTCCCCACGACCACGGCAGCAGTGGCAAGAGCCTACGAGGTCGGCCTGCTCGGCAAACGGATCTTGGTCTGAGCAGGAATAGCACTTCTGCGCACCGCTGAGCCGGAGCCTCGGTTCGCGGGAAATACTGCGGGATATACGGCGGAAAATACTGCGAGATATACGGGTTGTTCGCTTGCGTCGGTTGCGGAACTATCACCACATGTTCTGGACGCGCGATGGACGAACGTCCGCCGTGATGAAAGACCAGCGACGGGGTATCCAGGAGTTGAGGCCCCGGACGTACCGTAATCGACATAGCCGGCGGCTCAGCCGTCGGCACAAATAAAGGAGAGTCAAGTGAGACTCATCAAGATGGTCGGCCTCGCTGCGATCGCAGTCGTGGCCGCAATGGCGTTCATTGGAGCCAGCTCGGCTTCGGCAGCCGTCTTCTGCTTAACTAACACAAGTTCGTGCACGGAAACGAAGGAAACTGTGAATATGTTATCCGCGAAGGGAGAAGGTAAATTCGTCTCCGGCTTCGTAACGGTGGAATGTCACGTCGCAGCGACAGCCAAAAATGGAGCGTCATTCACCATTTCATTCACATTCAAAGAATGCTCTGGCTGCACAGAAGTTACAGCGACGGTAAGCAGCGCTACGCTCACAGCCACCGGCGGCGGCAATGGCCTTGTGGAAGGCACCGGCGACGCGACATTCAAAGGCTGTCCGTTCGGCGCTGAATGTAAATACCACGGCGCAGGCGTCAAAACTATTCTCGACGGCAGCGCAACGAACGCTCTGGCTTTAGTGGTCAAACAGTCGTTGAAAAAGTCTGGTGGCAGTGGACTTTGCAACGAAACCGGAGAATGGAACGCAACGTTCCATGGTGTCTCAGAAACAGACAAAATGACGTTCATCGAGTAGAGCAAGTCAGAGGTTCGACGACACTGCCGAACCTCTTCGAGCGACCAAGGGCCCGTGCTATGCGCGGGTCCTTGGTCTATGGCGTGAAGGTGAAGTTTGGCGCGTACTTGCCCGGCTCCCCCCAAGCCATAGCTGGACTTGCCGATACCCGCCGGAGAAGGAACTGAGCCCGGCTAGGGTCCGTTTGAGACGTTTTGTTTGTTCGAAGCGGGGATGGGGTAGCGAGATGTCGATGGGGACGAGAGCATGCTTTAAAACTTATGCTAGAGTACCTAAATTAGCATTTTTGGGTATGAATACGGCCGTAAACTTGGTAGAGCATTAAGGGAAGAAGGCAAGGGATGAGCTACGTGAGACGTCACGGGAAGGCACCATCCGAGGGTTCTGTGGAACGGCTTGCGGGATCCGCTTCGGGTATGGCACTCAGTCGTGCCCGCAAGGGCCTGCTTATAGCTGTATGCCCTTGCGCCCTCGTCCTCGCCGTCCTCGCCGGAAGCGGCGTGCCCTCAGTCGCCGCCGATACCTGCCCCAACGCTGCCTTCCGCATCGGACCCTCGGCCTTCCTCCCCGACTGCCGCGCCTACGAGCAGGTCTCCTCAGTGGACAAGAACGGCTCCGACATCGACAACAGCGGCGGCAGCGAGGCCGCTCCCACAGGAGATCGCGTCGCCTACGCGGTGGCCAATTCCTTCGGCGACGCCCAGAGCTCCGGGCTCATCAACTACTACCGATCGATCCGCGCCGCCGCCGGTTGGTCGATTCGTGCGATTTCGCCGCCGATGTCCTCCGTCCCCCCGTCTTCTTCTCTCCTCAACTCCACCCTCCTCAGCGCGCTCACCCCCGATCTCTCCGCCGGCGTCTTCCGGGCGAGCCCCGACCCGCCGGCTCTTCCCGGCACCCAGCCCGGCGCGTTCAACGTCTATCGCCAGCTCTCCATGCCGGATGGTCCCTACGAGCTGCTCAACCCCCCGTATCCCAATCCCGACCAGAGCTCGGGTTCCGACCCGCTAGTCGTCGATGCGTCGACTGACTTGAGCCACGTCCTCGTCGAGTCGACCCAGCCGCTGACACCGGACGCTCCTGCGCAAAGAGACGTCTATGACCTGACCGCCGCTGGGCAGGTGCATCTCGTCGGCGTCCTACCCGAAGACACCGTGGCGCCGGAAGGCGCCCACACCTCCTCCGGGCCGGGCGGTGCGGGGATCCAGAACGGCCCAATGTCCGCGGACGGCTCCCGTATTTTCTTCATCGCCGGGGCCGGTGCTGAAGCTGCACTCTACGTTCGCGTCAACAACGCCACCACGACCAAGATTGCGACTCTCGGGGACGTTGGTAATTTCCAGGGCGCTACGCCCGACGGCTCGCGGGTATTCTTCACCGACGAAAACCGTGAGCTCTTCGAATACGATCTCGGCTCCGGGAAGACCACCGATCTCGCGCCCCTTGCCAACGGGGACGTGGTCGGCTTCGGGGATGACGGCCACTACGTCTACCTGCTCTTCGACGGGGCAGACCTCGAGGTTTGGCACGACGGCACGGTCACGCCGATCGCTGCCGGGATCGGGGGGATTCAGACCCTGGACACTTGGGATGTCAGTCCCAGCGGCCGCTACATGGTCTTCCAGAGCACCCAGCCGCTGACGGCGTACGACAACGCCGGCCGTCAGGAGGTGTACCGCTATGACGCACAGGCAGCGGTTCTCGACTGTGTTTCCTGCGATCCGAGCGGCGCGCCGGCCAACGGCGACGCCGCTCTGCACTCGTTCCATGTCTTCTTCACCGTCATGACGGCGCAGATCTACCACCAGCGCAATGTCCTCGATAACGGACGCGTCTTCTTCGAGAGCACCGACGCACTGGTCCCATCCGATACGAACGGCGATGGTGGCTGCCCGATCGTCAACGCTACGTATCACGACCGCTCCTGCCAGGACGTCTACCAGTGGGAGGACGGCCAGCCGCGGCTGATCTCCGGCGGTCAATCCGATAGTCCTTCCAGCTTCGTCGACGCGAGCCCGAGCGGCGACGACGTCTTCTTCCTCACCCGCCAACAGCTCGTTGGTTCAGACATCGACAACAACGTCGATGTCTACGACGCCCGGGCCGGCGGCGGCTTCCCGCCCCCGCCTCCCCCGCCGCCCCCTTGCTCGGGAGACGCCTGCCAGGGGAGCGCCACCGCGCCCCCGACTGAGCCCAGTCCGGGCAGCTCCTCCTTCTCCGGGCCCGGCAACCAGGGCAGGAATCGCACGGCCAACCGCTGCGGCAAGCACCGCAAGCCCAAGCATGGCAAGTGCGTGAGGAAGCGAAGGCACGCCAAGCGATCGCCGAGGCACCGAAAAGGAGCACCAAGGAGACCATGATCAGCGCGAGCATGTCGAGCAGCTTCCCGCGCCGGCGGTTCTTTCTCAGCTTGTTCACCATCGGCGCCTGCCTGCTCATCGGCTCGACCTCGACGGCGACTGCCTTCGCCGACTTCGGCATCGCCAGCTTCGACGGCCAGATCACCGACGAAAACGGCGACACCTACACCCAGGCCGGCGGCCATCCCTTCGCCGCCAGCACGACCATCGACCTCAACCAGACCACCGACAGCCAGGGGAACCCCAACCCGGACGGCTCGCTCAAGAGCGTCATCGTCGGCTTGCCCGCGGGGTTCGTCGGCAATCCCAACGCAACCCCGACCAAGTGCACCGCCGATCAGCTTCAAGCGGGCGGAGACATTTTCGCGCCGGCGAGCTGCCCGGCGAGTTCGCAGATCGGGACCACGATCGTTCAGTTCAAGGAACTTGGCCCGATCAACGAGCCGGTTTACAACATGATTCCCCCACCCGGCCTGCCGGCGCAGCTCGGTTTCAAGGCCGTGAGTGCCGTCGTGCATCTCGACCCGGCTGTGCGTGTGGGCGGTGACTATGGGCTCACCGTTGACGTCAATGACATTTCGCAGGCGATCCCGGTCTTCGGGAGCTCGCTCACCGTCTGGGGCGTTCCTGCCGATCCGGCCCACGATGGCGAGCGCGGCTCCTGCCTCGGGCTCTTCGGTACGACGGGCGAACAGTGCCCGACCGATGCTCCACGCAGGCCGTTTATCACCAACCCTACCGCCTGCACCCCGCCGAGCATCGGCCTCGAAACCACCCTCCACGCCGATTCCTGGCAGGGAGAATCCGACGACGCCAGCTTCTTCAGTCATTTGCCTCCCGGGCCGCCGACCCCCGGCCCCCAGCAGGGCCCGACCGGCTGCGACCGGCTGGCGTTCGACCCTTCGATCACGGTGCAGCCGACCAGCCACGCCGCCGACTCGCCAACCGGCCTCCACGTCGAGCTCAGCCTCCCTCAAAATGAAAATCCCGACGGCCTCGCCGAGGCTCACTTGAAGAAGGCGACCGTGCAGCTGCCGGCAGGAATGGCGGTTAACCCCTCCTCCGCTGATGGCCTCGCCGCTTGCAACCCTGCCCAGATCGACCTCTCCGGCCCTAATCCCGCCACTTGCCCGGACGCCTCCAAGGTTGGCACGGTCGAGGTCGACACTCCGCTGCTCGACCACCCACTCGACGGCGCTGTCTACCTTGCCGCCCAAAATGACAACCCCTTCAACTCGCTGCTCGCGATCTACGTCGCCGTCGATGACCCGCAGACCGGGATCGTGGTCAAGCTGGCGGGCAAGGTCGAGTCCGATCCGCAGACCGGCCAACTCCGCACGACCTTCGACGACAACCCGCAGCTGCCGTTCTCCGACTTTAAGCTCGACCTCTTCGGGGGCTCGCGGGCGCCACTGATCACCCCACCCTCGTGCGGCACCTACGCCGCAACCGCCGACTTTGCACCCTGGTCGGCTGCCGACCCGAACAACCCAACGCCGTCCGAGATTGCCCAGCGGACGAGCTCCTTCGAGATCACCTCCGGCCCCGGTGGCGGCCCCTGCCCTTCGGACGATTTCAAGCCGAGTTTTGAGGCCGGCACCGTGACGCCCCTGGCCGGCGACTACACCCCGCTGGTGGTCAAGGCAAGGCGCCCCGACGGCTCCCAGCTGATGCGAGGGCTGAATCTCGACCTGCCGCCGGGCCTGACCGGCAAGCTTGCCGGTATCGCGACCTGCCCCGACAGCGCCCTCGCCGCCGCCACCAACAACACCGGGACCGCCGAGCTCGCCTCTTCCGATTGCCCCGCCGCCTCCAGACTGGGCAGCGTGGACGCCGCGGCCGGAGCGGGTTCCACCCCGTTCCACGTCCCCGGTAACGCCTATCTCGCCGGCCCATACAAGGGCGCCCCACTGAGCGTCGCGGTGATCACCCCGGCGGTCGCTGGCCCCTTCGACCTCGGCACCGTGGTGGTCAGGGCGGCCGCTGAGATCGATCCGACCACCGCACAGATCCACGTCCAAAGCGACCAGCTGCCGACCATCTTGCAGGGCATCCCGCTCGATCTGCGCTCGGTTGCGGTGTCTGCCGACCGCGACCGCTTCACCCTCAACCCGACCAGTTGTAACCCGATGAGCCTCGACGGCACGATCTTCGGCTCACCAACCCAGACTTCGGTCGCCAGTCGCTTCCAGGTCGGCGGCTGCAAGGGTCTCGATTTCGCCCCCCGCCTCTCGCTCAATGTCAAGGGCGGGACCAAGCGCGGCGCCCACCCCAGGCTGCGTGCGGTGCTCAGAGCCAAGCCGGGCGAAGCCAGCATCGCAAAGACGGTGGTCGCGCTGCCGCACTCCGAGTTCCTCGACCAGGCCCACATCAAGACCATCTGCACCCGGGTTCAGTTCGCGCAAGACGCCTGCCCAGCGGGATCGGTCTACGGCCACGCTCGGGCAATCACGCCACTGCTCGACTATGCCCTCGAAGGCCCGGTGTACCTACGCTCCTCCTCCAACACGCTCCCCGACCTGGTGGCGGCGCTCAAAGGCCCGGCGAGGCAGCCGGTCGAGATCGACCTCGATGGGCGAATCGACTCCATCCATGGAGGAATCAGGACCAGCTTCGAAGCGGTCCCCGATGCCCCCGTCTCCAAGTTTGTCCTCACAATGCAGAGCGCCAAAAAGGGCCTTTTGGTCAATTCGACTGGACTCTGCTCCGAGGAAAACCGGGCGAATGTGAAAATGAAAGGGCAGAACGGCAAGGTCTACAACTTCAAGCCGGAGCTGACCAGCAGTTGCGGGAAGTAGGCAGCGCCAAAAGGCGCATAGCTGGCTCGGCTCCTTGCTGGGCCGCTGCACGATCGGCGTTTCTTGCCGGGGGGCCCCCATGCGAGGCTGATGCGCATCATTTGCTGATAAGTAGACTGCTTGCGATGAACGGATGTGGCCGGGGGGCGGATCGGGCTCCCGCCAAGTCGAGGGTGGCCGCGACGCTTGCTGCAGGGCTGCTTATGGCGTCTCTCGCCGTCGGACTGTCGGCGCCTGACGCCGGTGCCTTCATGGTCACGCAAGCGCAGGCGCGGCACGCGATCCCGTTCTGGACCACGGCGCGGATGAAGAGGGCGCGGCCGCTGGATGCGCTGCTGCCGGGTCGCCCCAAAGTTGGGCTCGCGCGGACCGATCGGGCTTCCGCCGAAAACCCGCACCGGTATCCGCCCTTGGCCCCGGCGACCACAGGCGCATCGGCGAGCTCAACATTTGAAGAAGTGCCCGATCCGGTCGCTCCCGCGGCCCGGGTCAACGGCGTGATCTTCATCGTCACGCCATTCGGTCTGGGACGCTGTTCAGGGACCTCGGTCAACGCGCCGAACTACAGCGTCGTCATGACCGCCGGGCACTGCATCCACAGCGGCGGCCCGTTCGGCTGGTGGCTCGGGGGCCGCTGGGTGTTCGTGCCCGGGTACCGGTACGGGCAGCGCCCGTTCGGTGTCTTTCCCGCGAAGTGGATCGATACGACGCGGCAGTGGCGCAAGACCGGCAGCGAGAACTTCGACGTCGGCGCCGCCGTCGTCTCGCGCAACGAACGCGGCCAGCTGCTCGCCAAGGCGGTTGGCGGCACCGGGATCGCCTGGGGCCTGACGGCAAAACAGGTATTCGATGTCCACGGCTACCCGGCGGAACTTCCGTTCGATGGCGAAACCCAGCACGTTTGCACCCAGACGCCCTTCCTCGGCCACGACACGCTTTCGTTTCTCTCGCCTGGGCCGCTCAATCTCGCGGTCGATTGCGATGTCACCGGCGGCGCCTCCGGCGGCGGCTGGACCATCGTCGACAAGGATCTCCTCAACAGCGTCACCAACTACGGCTACACGGACGACCCGGCGACGGACTTCGGTGCCTACTTCGGCAAGGAAGTGGGGCGACTCTTCTCGCGGGCCGGGAGCATCAAGTGATCAGGTCCCTGTTCCGCTGCGCGACTCTTGCCGCTTTTGCCTTTGCCTTGGCGCCGTCAATGTGCGCAGCCAGCCCACTCGACATCCCGGCTGCCGTTCCGCCGAAGTTCCGGCCCTTGGTCAGGGCGGGGCTGCGCTCGGGAAAGCACACGCCGCGTGCCGCATCGGAGTCGCGATTCGCGCTGAAGACCCGGCAGGGCTACGAAGTGGTGGTCATCGCTGTCCGAAACATCGTGGCGCTCGAGGTCACCCGAACGCGAAGCAATGAATCAAAATCGCTGAAACAAGGCCGCGCAATTACCGCCTATGTTGCGCACGGGAGGGTTACTCCCGGGCGGATCGAAGCGAAGTTCGGTGACCTCGGCCGGATCGCGATGCGATTCCACCCGTCCGGGCGAGTCGTGAGGTCGAAGCCTCTTCGCCATTGCAATGGCGCCCATCGGTACACCCGCCGATTCGGTGCATTCGCAGGCACGGTTCGCTTCACCGGAGAGGGCCACTACGTTGCCGTGCGTGCCCACCGGGCGAAGGGGGTAGTGCGCCGTCCGATTCAACTCGACTGCGCGACTCGGAACTTCCATTCCCATCCGGTGCGATTCGGTCGGCCGGTCGGCCACTGGCCGGAATTCATGCCGACGATCCTGGCTGCCTTCTGGCGTCAGGTTGTCTCGTCGACGGATTTCTTTTCCTTCCAGATCGGCAAGAAGACGCTTTACCTCGCCGTCACCGAAGAGAGCAAGGGCTCGATGGCTGAGGTGCGCTACGCCGCTGTCATCGCACCGTCCAAGACCTTCGTTTCCGATGACGCGCTGACTTCTGCCACGGTCAAGCCCCCGGCGCCGTTCCACGGCAAGGGGTCCTACGGTGCCGCCCCCGACGGGACGAAATCATGGTCCGGCCCGCTTTCAGTGGCGTTCCCAGGCGCGCCGCGATTCCCGCTGACCGGGACCCAGTTCGAACCCGTGCTGGAGACCGGTTTCTGATCGATCGCCCTGCGAAGTTCGGGTAGCTTGGGAGGATGCGGGCCCATGCTTCTGAGCTGCGCTTCTCGACGCAGGGCAACGGCGACGCCATCGACATTACCGGTCACGTTCAGAGGGCCGTCGGCGAGGCCGGAGTCGTCGACGGGCAGGCGACTGCGTTCGTGCGCGGCTCGACCGCGGCGATCACGACGATGGAGTACGAGCCCGGGGGAGCGCATGACCTCAAGGCGATGCTCGAGCGCCTGATACCTGCGCACGGCGACTACGAACACAACCGCCTCAATCACGACACCAACTCGCACGCGCACCAGCGTGCTTCCGTCGTCGGGCCGTCGCTGTCGGTTCCCGTGATCGATGGCCGACTCGCGCTGGGAACCTGGCAGCAGGTCGTCCTGCTCGACTTCGACGACCGGCCGCGCGAGCGGACCGTCGTCATCCAGGTCTTCGGCTGAACGGAAAAGGGCCCCGTGAGGGGCCCTTTGTCCGAAGGACGTGCCACCAAGTGAGACTCTGCTTCCCTGGCTCGTCGGTCCTAAGCTCTGTCTTGAGAAACACCGTGTGTCGGAAAAAGTTGCACCCACTGCATCGGAGCGTGCAGCGGCGAACTTTAGGCCGGGACCCCGGGGTCCCCGCGCACCTGTTGCAGGCTTGCCGCAGGCCTCGCCGTCCTGTCCGCCGCTGCTAGATTCAGCTTCCCCGGGCGTATAGCTCAGTTGGGAGAGCGCCGCCTCGACAAGGCGGAGGTCACTGGTTCGAGCCCAGTTACGCCCATCGTCCCCCTGTCCGGTCGGGGCCCGAGGCTCAAACCTCGGCCGGCATCCGCACCTCGGCGAGGCGGATGCTGTTGCCCGAGGGGTCGCGGAAGGCTGAGTCGATCCCGTAGGGCCGCTCCTCCGGCTCTTCGCTGAAGTCGACACCGCGCGCCTTTAGCTCCTCGTAGGAGGCCTGGCAGTCGTCGGTCGTCAGGAAGACGGTTCCGGCGAAGCCCTTCGCCATCAGTCCGCGAACCTGCCCGGCGGTGTCGGCGTCCATCACCGGCGGGTCGGGGATGGCCATCAGCACGATCGAGACGTCCTCCTGGCCGGCCGGGCCGACCGTGAGCCAGCGGAAGTCGCCCATCTCGGCAAGCGTGACGTCGGCGCGAACCTCCATGCCGACCTTCTCGGTGTAGAAGGCGAGGGCCTCGTCCTGGTCGTGCACCCACAGCTGTGCGTTGGCAATCCTGATCATCGTGTCCTCCTTCGGTTTGAACGGAAAGGTCGAGGGCGATGCTAGGCGCGGGCCGGGGCGCTGTCTTCTCGAAACGTGCGGTGTTGCGGACGGGCGTAGGCGCGGACCACGCAGCCAGGAACGAGCGCCCGCTGCGTCGCCGGCGGATGCGCGGCCCGGTAGGCGGTCGGCGAGAGCCCGTAGGTGCGACCGAAGCTCGTCGTGAAGGAGCCGATGCTCTGCAGGCCGACCGAAAGGCAGATGTCGGCGACCGAGCGGTCGGTTGTGCGAAGCAGCGCCGCCGCCCGCTCCAGCCTCCGCGTCAGCAGGTACGCGTGGGGCGACTCCCCGAAGGCTTGTTTGAACTCGCGACTGAAATGCGCCCGCGAAAGTCTTGCGGCAGCGGCGAGGTCGTCGACCCCGAGCGGCTCGGCGTAACGGGCGTCGGCAAGGTCTCGAGCGCGCACCAGATGGCGGGCGGGGGGTACGAACGCCATGCCATCAGTCTAGGCTCGCGGGCCTCGTGATCGGGACCTATGCAGCAGTGCTGGCCGTCGGCATCGCTTCGCTGGCGATCGGTCAGGCCGCGATGGCGCTCTGCGGAGCGCGGTGCTGGTCCTGGCTCTCGCCTGCGGTCGGGCTGGCACTGCTCTGCGCTATCTGCTGGGGAACGGTGCGGCTGCCGGGTCACGGCACGATCTCGGCGGCGGTCGTCGCGCTGCTGAGCGCGGCCTCGGTCGCCTACCTGTGGCGACGAGTCGAGGGGGCGCGGGAGGCCCTTCGCGCCGGTGCTCCGGTGGCAATCCTGGCCCTGGCGGCCACGTCGCTCCCCTTCATAGCCGAGGGCCACTTCGGCATCCTCGGCACCAGCTTCAACCCGGACATGTCCCAGCACCTCCTAGCGGCCGACCGGCTGGCCCACGGCCAAGGCTCCCAGCTCCTCCACCAGGGCTACCCGCTGGGCCCCCACGCAATAGTCGTAGCCCTCAACAAGGGCCTCGGAATCGGTCTCGTCCAGGGCTTCGCCGGCCTGACCATCGCCACAGCCGTACTGGCGTCCCTGGCCGCCCTGACGACATTCCGCGACCAACCGGCCCTACTACGCACCCCGGCGTCCCTCGTAATCGGCCTCGCCTACCTGGTCGCCTCCTACTTCGCCCAGGGCGCCTTCAAGGAGACGATGCAAGCCCTATTCGTCCTGGCTTTTGTCCTGGCTCTAAGGGAGGCATCGACGAATCCCGACTGGCGAGAGCTCCCCCTCCGCTTCGCGCCCGCGGCTCTCCTAGCCGCCGGCAGCATCTACACCTACAGCTTCCCAGGCCTCATCTGGCTGATCGCCGCAGCAGCGATCTGGGCGGTCGCGGAGTACGCCATAGGCCGACTCCGTCTCTCTGCGGGTGGCGCGGATGCGGGGGGGCCGAGAACGGACGCGCAGCGCCCGCCCGCAGGTCCCCCCGCATCCGGGACGGGCCCCGCAGCCAACCGCGCCGGCATCTACGCCGTCCTCCTATTCCTCGTCCTGGTCGCCCCCGAGATCGGCCGGATGATCGATTTCCACAGCTTTGAGACCTTCGACCCCCACGGCCCAGGACTAGGCAACCTCTTCGGCCAGATATCGCCCTTCGAGGCTTTCGGCATCTGGCCCTCGGGAGACTTCCGCCTCACGCCGGGCGCCGGCGCCGTGCCGGCTCTCGGCTACTACCTAGGCGCAGCTTTTGCCTCGATCCTGATCGTCTATGGCGCCTTCCTCTGCTGGCGCCGGCGCGAGACGGCCCTCCTCGCCGGGCTCGCCGCCGCGGCGCTGGCCTACGCGGCGGCCCGCATCGGCGGCACGCCCTACACGGCAGCAAAGGCGCTGGAGATCGGCGCGCCGCTGGCCGCTCTCGTCATCGTTTTGCCGCTGCTACGTCGCCCGGTCGCCTGGCTCTATCTGCTCGCTGCCGGCGGTTGCTCGCTGCTGGCGCTCGCCAACGCGCCGGTCGGCCCCGTTTCGTACTCCCCGGCACTGACCGAGCTGCGCGCAGACGTCGGCGAAGGCCCGACCCTCGTGCTCGCCTCACGTCAGCTCCTCGCCGAAGAAAACGGCACGCCCTACATAACGTGGGAGTTGCGGGGCGGCCGCGTCTGTATCGAGACCGACGCCGACGCCGACGGTCATCCACCCCTCGGGGTGCGCTTCGTGGTGGCCGAGTCGCCGCCGTCTCGGCCCCCGTTCCCCGGGCTGAAGGTTCGGCGCCTGGCACCGCCATACGTCCTCTGGGAACGAGTCCACCCGGTCCACGGCTCGAGCCCTTGTCCCCAAATCGCCGTCCGCCAGGCCCGCCAAGGCCCGCGCTGACCGCTGACTTCCCGTTTAGTTCCGCTATGCGGAACTAAACGGGAAGTCAGCCGGGAAGGACGGTGCTTTCCCGGGCCGTGGGTAGCATGGGCCGCATCGAGGCGGCTACGCAAAAGATCACCGTTCGCTTGCCTGACGGCACGCCGTTGGAGTTGCCAGACGGCGCCTCCGGGGCCGACGCAGCTGCTGCGATCGGGCCGGGCTTGGCCAAGGCCGCGCTGGCGATCCGTATCGACGACGAGCTGCGGGACCTCTCGGCCGCGCTTCCCGACGGTGCCGAGATCGCGATCCTCACCGACCGCGACCCTGAGGCTCTGGACCTGATCCGCCACGACGCCGCGCACGTGATGGCCGAGGCGGTGCAGGAGCTCTACCCGGGCACCAAGGTGACGATCGGGCCGGCGATCGAGAACGGCTTCTACTACGACTTCGACTTCCCGGCCGAGGTCAAGGTCACCGAGGCCGACCTGGAGAAGATCGAGGCGGCGATGCGCGCCCACATCGAGGCCGACGAGGCCTTCGAGCGCCGCGACGTCCCGGTCGCCGAGGCGATCGAGATCTTCGAAGGCCAGGGCGAGGACTACAAGGTCGAGCTGATCCGCGACCTAATCGAGGGCGAAGGCGTGGAGACCGTCTCGCTCTACCGCAACGGCCCTTTCGAGGACCTCTGCCGCGGGCCCCACGGGCCCTCGACCGGCCGGATCAAGGCGATCAAGCTCAATTCGCTCGCCGGCGCCTACTGGCGCGGCGACGAGAAGCGCCAGATGCTGACCCGGATCTACGGCACCGCCTTCTTCTCGAAGAAAGACCTGAACAAGCACCTGGAGCTGATCGAGCAGGCCAAGGCACGCGACCACCGCCGCCTCGGGCCTCAGCTCGGCATCTTCATGCTGCGCGAAGAGGCGCCGGGGATGCCCTTCTGGCTGCCCAACGGCACGACCCTGCTGCACCTGATCGAGGACCAGGTCCAGGCCCAGTTGCGCAAGCGCGGCTACAAGGAGATCGCTACGCCTCAGGTGCTCGACGAGGAGCTCTGGCACCGCTCCGGGCACTGGGAGAACTACCGCGACGACATGTACTTCATGCAGTCCGACGAGAAGCGCCTGGCGCTGCGGCCGATGAACTGCCCCGGCGCCTGCCTCGTCTTCGACTCCGAGCGCCACTCCTACCGCGAGCTGCCGCTGCGGCTGGCCGAGTTCGGCCGGGTCTCGCGCAACGAGCGCGAGGGCGTCCTCCACGGGCTGCTGCGCGTGCGCGCCTTCACCCAGGACGACGCCCACGTCTACTGCACCGAGGAGCAGATCGCCGACGAGGTAGCCGACATCTGCGCGGCGATCGACGAGCTCTACGCCCGCTTCGGCTTCGACGACGTGCGGGTCGAGCTCTCGACCCGGCCGGAGAAGTCGATGGGCAGCGAGGAGCAGTGGGCCAAGGCCGAGGCGGCGCTGACCGAGGCGCTCGAGCGCCAGGGCCGCGAGTACGAGCTCAACCCCGGCGACGGTGCCTTCTACGGGCCGAAGATCGACTTCCACGTCACCGACGCGCTCGGCCGCTCCTGGCAGTGCGGCACCTGCCAGCTCGACTTCCAGATGCCCGAGCGCTTCGAGCTCTCCTACGTCGGAACCGACGACGCCGCTCACCGCCCGGTGATGATCCACCGCGCCCTGCTCGGCTCGATGGAGCGCTTCGCCGGGATCCTGATCGAGCACTACGCCGGCCGCTTCCCGGTCTGGCTGGCGCCGGTGCAGGCGGTCGTCCTGCCGGTCTCCGATCGTCACAACTCCTACGCCGAAGGTGTCGTCGCCAAGTTGCGCGAGGCGGGCGTGCGGGTCGAGATAGACGGTCGCTCGGAGTCGGTCGGGAAGAAGATCCGCGATGCCGAGCTGGGTCGCTACCCCTACATGCTTGTCGTCGGCGACCGCGAGCAGGAGGCCGGGGCGCTCTCCGTTCGCTCCCACGAGGATGGTGAGCTGGGGGCGATGCCGGCGGCGGACTTCGCTGCTCGCGTACGTGTCGAGAGCGAGCCCGGCTGAGCCGGGCGCTTGCCACCCGCCGTCCTCTGTCTATACTCCGGACACTTGATCGCAGGCACGCCAAACACCCCGCGCCACTGAGCGTCCCGTGTCCCGGTCCCTACATCTCGTCCTCTTGAAGCTCCACCACTCCTTTAGATAGTGCCGGTCCCGCGTAGGTTCGACCGGCGCCCACCAGAGCGCGACACGACTCGGATCAACGAGCGGATCCGCGTTCCTAAAGTCCGTCTGATCGGAGCCGACGGGGAGCAGCTCGGGATCGTCGAGATCGCCGATGCGCTCAAACGCGCCCAGGACGCCGACCTCGACCTGGTCGAGGTCGCCCCCGGCTCGAAGCCGCCGGTCACCCGCCTGCTCGACTACTCGAAGTACAAGTACGAGCAGGAGCAGAAGCAGAAGCAGGCGCGCAAGCACCAGCAGCAGGTCAACATCCGCGAGATCAAGCTGCGGCCGAAGATCGCCCAGCATGACTACGAAACCAAGAAGGGCCACGTCGAGCGCTTTCTGCGTCACCAGGACAAGGTCAAGATCACGATCATGTTCCGTGGTCGCGAGCAGGCCCATCCGGAGCGGGGCAGGGCACTGCTGCAAAAGCTCTACGAGGACCTCGACGGGCTTGCGGTCATCGAGTCGCAGCCCCTGCAGGAAGGGCGCAACATGAGCATGCTTTTGGCGCCGGGCAAAGAGGCGGCGAAAGCGGAGACCGAGGCAACGGAGCCTGAGACGACAGAGCCGTCCGAGGCAACGGAGCCCGAGGCGGCGACTAGCGCGGAGTCTGAGGCGGCGCCTGGTGACGATTCGTCTGGCGACGGCGAAGCGGCTGCTTAGGGCCTATCCCGGCAGGGGTTCCACTTAACTTTTTCGGTGGGACGGGGTTGGGCTTGGCGCTCGGAGGCGGTCGACGAAAAAGTACAAGACGTTCCACCCCTGCCGGGATAGGCCTTTAGCCCGCGAGAGTGTCGGCGATTCGTTTGGCCGCTTGGCCGTCCCAGAGAGGCGGGGGTTCAGGGATCTTGGCCGGTCGCTGGGATAGAGCTTGGGGGATCCCCGAGATCGCGGCGGGGTCCAATCCCAGCAGGGTGTTCGTGCCTGCCGTGATCGTTATCGGGCGCTCGGTGTTGGCTCGGAGGGTGAAGCAGGGGATGCCTAGGTAAGTGGTCTCCTCTTGGATGCCGCCCGAGTCGGTGAGGACGGCGCCGGCGTCTGCGAGCAGCGAGAGGAAGTCGAGGTAGCCGAGTGGCTCGCAGAGGTGAAGGCCCGGATGCGCCGAGTCGATCGTCTCCATCGTCTTTCGCGTGCGGGGGTGGACCGGGAAGACGACCGGCATCTCGCGCGCCAGGTCCGCGAGACGCTCCATCGTCTCCGCCAGCAGCGGTCCGTCGACCAGGGCGGGGCGGTGCAGGGTGACGAGCACGTACTCGCTTGGCGCGACGCCGAGTTGCTGTGCTGTCCCGGCCGCGCGGAAACGCTCTTCCAGGGCGACGAGCGTGTCGATCATCGTGTTGCCGACGAGGTGGATGCGCTCCGCCGGGATTCCCTCGGCGTGCAGGTTGTCGCTGGCCTCGGGACTGTGGATGAAGAGGTGGTCGGAGAGCTGGTCGGCGACGATCCGGTTCAGCTCCTCGGGCATCGTGCGGTCGAAGCTGCGCAGGCCCGACTCGATGTGGGCGACCGGTATCTGCATCTTGGCCGCGGTCAGCGCCGCGGCCAGGGTCGAGTTGACGTCGCCGGGGACGATGACCAGGTCCGACCGCTCCTCCTCCAGGACCGGCTCCAGCCGTTCCATCGCCCGCGCCGTCTGTTGTGCGTGGCTGCCCGAGCCGACCTCGAGCATGTGGTCGGGCGCCGGCACGCCCAGCTGCTCGAGGAAGATCTCCGACATCAGGCGGTCGTAGTGCTGGCCGGTGTGGACGATCGTGTGGCGACCCTCGGGCAGCCGCGCCCGCAGCGCCCCGATCACGGGGGCCGTCTTGACGAAGTTCGGCCGCGTTCCGACCACGTAGACGATGCGCATCGGGCGCCACAGTACCCGGCTCCATCCCTGCCACATGCAAGACAGCGAGCACTCAGGCGCGCGCGTCTGCTTCAATAGCGACCCCGATGCCCAAGATGAAAACCCATTCCGGCGCCAAGAAGCGCTTCCGCAAGACCGGCACCGGCAAGCTTCGCGGCCGGCGTGCCTACTCGAGCCACATCCTCGAGAAGAAGTCGCCGAAGCGCAAGCGGCGGATGGCACGGCCGGTGGAGATCGCTCCGTCCGATGTCAAGTCGGTGCGTCACCTGCTTGGAGGCGGCAAGTGAGCCGGGTAAAACGGTCCGTCCACGCGCGCAAGAAGCGCCGCAAAGTCCTCAAAGAAGCGAAAGGCTACTTCGGGCGCAAGCACTCCTCCTACCGCTTCGCCAAAGAGCAGGTGCAGCGGTCGGGCATGTATGCCTACCGCGACCGGCGCAACCGCAAGCGCGAGTTCCGCCGGCTCTGGATCACCCGGATCAACGCAGCCGCGCGGCTGGAGGGCATGAGCTACTCGCAGTTGATCCACGGCCTCGATGCAGCCGGCGTCGAGGTAAACCGCAAGATGCTTGCCGATATCGCGGTCAACGACCGTGAGGCGTTCCGCCGATTTGTGGAGCTAGCCCGGGAGGGTGCGGCCGCCTAGCCGCAGCCAAGACTCCACTTTCCCGGGCGGGCCGTCTTCACGGCCCGCTTTTTCGTTCCAGGAGAAAAAACACAGGATAAGAACAGACAAACGGACCCACCCCGATGATCGAGAGCCCCCAGAACGAGAAGCTGAAGCTGGTCCGTAAGCTGCGCGAGCGCAAGTACCGCGAGCGCGAGGCCGCCTTCATCACCGAGGGCGAGGACCTGGTCGAGGCCGGCCTCGCCGCCGCTGTCGAGCCGCTCTTCGTGCTGTCCGTGCCCGGAAGCGGGCTGGGTGGCGAGAAGGTCGAGCCCGAGCTGCTGGCCAGTGTGTCGAGTCTTGGCTCCGGCACGCGGGCGATCGCCGTCTGGCCGCAGAGCTGGGCCGAGCCGGGAGGCTCGCCCTGTCTTTACCTGCACGGCGTCGCCGACCCCGGCAACGTAGGCGCGATCGTCCGCACCGCTCACGCCCTGCTCGGCGGCACGGTCGTGCTTGGCCCCGGATGCGCGGATCCGTTCGGCCCGAAGGCGGTGCGGGCGAGCATGGGCTCGATCTTCGGCCAGGCGGTCGCTCGTGGCGAGGTAGGCGAGACGCCGGCGCCCCGGGCCGCGCTGGTCGCGCACGACGGCAAGCCCCTGCCGGCGCTGGAGGGAGCGGCGACTCTCTGCCTCGGCGCCGAGCGGGACGGCCTGCCCGGCGACGTGCTGGCGGCCTGCGCGGACCAGGTGACGATCGTGCTGCGGGACGGCGGCGCCGAGTCTCTGAACGTCGCGGCCGTGGCCGCAATTTGCGCCGAGCGGATATCGTCGCTCGCCATGCCAGAGGCCGGACCCGATGCTTGAGCGGATCGAGAAGATCGAGGTGGAGGCTGCGGCGGCGATCGAGGCCGCGACCGGCACGGCGGAGCTGGAGGAGCAGCGGGTGCGCTACCTCGGCCGCAAGGCCGAGCTGACGACGATCCTGCGCGGGATAGCCGATCTGCCTGCGGAGGAACGGGGCCAGGTCGGCGCAGGCGCCAACAAGGTACGCAAGGCGCTCGAGGCGCTGATCGAAGCGCGCGCCGAGTCGCTCGACGCCGGCGAGCTCGAGTCGCGGCTCGCCGAGGACCGGGTCGACGTGACCCTGCCCGGCGCCCCGGCCCGGCCGGTCGGTCACGTCCACCTGATCACCCGCACCACCCGCCAGATCGAGGACACGATGGTCGGCCTCGGCTACCGGGTGATGGAGGGCCCCGAGGTGGAGCACGACTACTACAACTTCACCGCGCTCAACCACCCGCCCGGCCACCCGGCGCGGATGCTCCAGGACACCTTCTATGTGCAGTCCGACCCCGAGGTGCTGCTGCGCACCCACACCTCGCCGGTGCAGATCCGCAGCATGGAGTCCCAGCCGCCGCCGATCTTCATGATCGCCCCCGGCAAGGTCTACCGGCGCGATTCCGACGCCACCCACAGCCCGATGTTCCACCAGGTGGAGGGCTTGGCGATCGGCGAGGGGATCACCCTGGCCGACCTACAGGGGACGCTCGACGAGCTGCTGCGGGCGATCTTCGGCGCCACCCGCGAGGCGCGCATGCGGCCGCACTTCTTCCCCTTCACAGAGCCCAGTGTCGAGTTCGACGTCTCCTGCTTCCAGTGCGACGGCACCGGAACGCTTGCCGACGGCGCCCGTTGCAATCTCTGCAAGGGGATCGGCTGGATCGAGGTCGGCGGCGCCGGGATGGTCGACCCCAAGGTGCTCGGCTTCGTCGAGTCGAACGGCTACGACCCGGAGCGGGTGCAAGGCTTCGCCTTCGGCATGGGGGTCGAGCGGATCGCGATGCTGCGCCACGGCGTCCCCGACCTGCGGCGCTTCTTCGACAACGACGTGCGGGTGCTGGAGCAGTTCTCATGAGGGTTCCGTACTCATGGCTGCGCGAGTACTGCGATCCCGGCGTCGAGCCGGGCGAGCTGGCCGAGCGGCTGGCGATGACCGGTACCGAGGTCGAGCGGGTCGGCGCGGTCGGGCCGCCCTCGGCCGAGGGCTTCGTCGTCGGCAGGGTGTTGGCGGCCGAGCCGCATCCCAACGCCGACCGCTTGAGCGTCTGCACGGTCGACACCGGCGACGGCGAGCGGACGATCGTCTGCGGCGCTCCGAACGTCGCGGCCGGACAAACTGTCCCTGTCGCGCTGCCTGGGGCGACCTTGCCGGGCGGTCACAAGATCGGCAAGGCGAAGCTGCGCGGGGTCGAGTCTTTCGGGATGATCTGCGCCTCGTCCGAGCTGGAGCTGGGGGAGGGCCCGCCCGGGATCATGGTCCTCGAGGACGACGGCCTCGCGCCTGGGACGCCGCTGGCCGAGGCGCTGCCGATCGCCGAGCCGGTTCTCGAGCTGGAGGTGACCCCGAACCGGGTCGACTGCTTCGGGGTCTACGGCGTCGCCCGCGAGGTCCACGCGATCGGCGGTACGCTGCTCGGGCCCGAGCCCTGGGCCGAGGACGCCCCCGCCGAGGGCAAGGGCGATGCGAGCGACTACGCCTCTGTCGCGGTCGAGGTCCCGGACCTCTGCCCGCGCTTCACCGCCCGTGTCTTCACCGACGTCACGATCGCACCCTCGCCGGCCTGGCTGCAGGCGCGGCTGGCGGCTGCGGGACAGCGGCCGATCAACAACGTCGTCGACATCACCAACTACACGATGCTGCTCACCGCACAACCGCTGCACGCTTTCGACCTCGACAAGGTCCCGGACGGGGCGCTGACGATCCGCGCCGCGGCCGAGGGGGAGAAGATGACGACGCTCGACGACGTCGAGCGGACCTTCGACTCGGAGACCGTGCTGGTCTGCGACCGCAACGGCCCCTCGGGGATCGCCGGGATCATGGGCAGCCAGGTCTCCGAGGTCTCCGAGGGCACGACCAGCGTCCTGCTCGAGGTCGCGACCTGGAGCGGGACGAACATCCTGCGCACCTCGCGGATGCTCGGCCTGCGCTCCGAGGCCTCCTCGCGCTTCGAGAAGCAGCTCCACCCCGATCTCTGCCTGCGAGCGCAGCGGATCGCCTCACGCCTGATGGTCGAGCTCTGCGGGGCGAGGATGGTGCCGGGGACGATCGACGTCGCCGACGAGATCCCGGAGCCGCGGCGGCTTACCCTGCGCGGTGGCCGGGTCGAAGGCCTGCTGGGGATGAAGATCGAGCAGGCCGATCAGGTCGCCTACCTGGAGCGGCTCGGCTTCGGGGTCGAGGTCTCGGGCGAGGATCTCGAGGTCACCGTCTCGGCAGACCGCCACTATGACGTCACCCGCGAGGTCGACCTGATTGAGGAGGTCGGTCGCATCCATGGCCTCGACGAGCATCTGCCGAGCACGCTGCCGGCTGTCGCCGGCCGGGTCGGCGGTCTCAGCCGCGAGCAGCGATTGCGGCGCCGCGCCGAGGACACGATGCGGGACCTCGGCTTCGACGAAGTAGTCGGCTGGAGCTTCACCGACCCGGGCGAGGCCGGCAGGCTGCGGATTCCCGAGGACGACCCCCGCGCCAACCCGGTCGTCATCTCCAACCCCCTCTCAGAGGACCAATCCGTGATGCGGACAACCATCCTCGGCTCGCTGCTCGACGTAGCCCAGCGCAACCAAGCCCACGGCGTCGCCAGCGTCGCCCTCTTCGAGTCCGCCCGCGTCTACCTCCCGACTTCCGCGAGTCCGCAAGAACCCGTGTACAAGACGGGTAATCGCGACTTCGACGTCCTTTCCGGGGCGTTCGCTGGCGAACGGCTCGCGCCCGGCCGTGAGCCGCACCGGATTGGCTGCCTCGCCGTTGGCACGTCAACGGTTGAGACATGGCGCGGAGGTGGCGATCCTGCTGACTTCTTTGCCCTCAAGGGGGTCTTCGAGGCACTCGCCGGGCAGCTCGGGGTCGAGCTTGCCTTCGAGGTCGGCGAGGAGCCGTTTCTCCATCCGGGACGGTCTGCCCATGTCAGCGTCGGCGACGATGCTGCCGGTTGGATCGGTGAGCTGCATCCACTCGTCTGCCGGGCCTGGGACATCGAGGCCGCCGTCGGCTTCGAAATCGATCTGGCGGCGCTCGTTGCCGCCGCCACGGCGGGTGAGGAGGCCTTCGAGGACGTGACCAGCTACCCGGCTGCCAGTCAGGACATCGCCGTCGTCGTCCCGGATGAGATCGCGGCGGAGCAGGTCCGGGTCGCCGTGCTTGCCGCGGGCGGAGAGCTGCTGCGGGCCGCCGGCGTATTCGACCTCTACGAGGGCGAGCAGGTTGGCGAGGGCAACAAGAGCCTCGCCCTGCGGCTCGAGTTCCGGGCTCCGGACCGGACGCTGACCGACGAGGAGGTCGCTGCGCAGCGCTCGGCGATCGAGGCCGAGCTGGCGAAGATCGGGGGGTCGCTCCGTGCCTGATATTGCCGCCCAGCCGCTTCATGGCGACCCCGCCGCGCGAGTTCTGGTCGCCGGTGCCTCCGGCTTCACCGGGGCGCTGGCAGCTCAGATCGTCTGGCGCCACCCGAAGCTGGAGCTGGTCGCCGTCACCTCGCGCAGCGACGTTGGCACCCGGCTCGACAAGCTCTACCCGCGCTACCGGGTGCCGCTGGAGCTGACCGAGCTGGACCTCGAGCGCATCGAGGGGGTCGACGCGGCGATCGTCGCCTACCCGCATGGCGCCTCGGCGCCGGCTGTGGCGGCACTGCGCGGCCTCGGCGCACTCGTCGTCGACCTCTCCGCCGACTTCCGCCTGCGCGACCTGCCCACCTACGAGCGCTGGTACGGCGAGCACGGCGCGCCGGAGCTGCTCGAGGGCGCCGTCTACGGACTGACAGAGCTCTACCGGGAGCAGTTGCGAGAGGCCGAGCTGGTGGCGACGCCCGGCTGCTACCCGACCGCGAGCGTGCTCGCACTGGCGCCGCTGGCCGAGAAGGGCCTGCTCGCCGATGTCGTGATCGATGCCAAGCAGGGCGTCTCCGGCGCCGGCCGCGGCGGCGGCGACGCGATGCACTACGTCTCGATGGACGAGAACGCCTTCGCCTACAAGACCGAGGGCCACAGGCACAGGCCCGAGATCGAGCAGGAGCTGGCGGCGCTGGGCAGCCCGGCGCCGGTCACCTTCGTCCCGCACCTGCTGCCGCTCGACCAGGGCGAGCTGACCAGCTGCTACGCGCAGACCAGCGAGCCGATCTCCAAGGACGAGGTGCAGGCGCTCTATCGCGAGCGCTACGCCGGCGAGCCCTTCGTCCACGTCGTCGACGGCCCGCCCGGGCTGCGCGACGTGCGCGACACCAACGAGTGCCACATCTATGTCACGGTCGAGGAGCGCGGCCGGGTGATGGCCTTCTCGGCGATCGACAACCTCTGGAAGGGCGCCTCCGGACAGGGCGTGCAGAACCTCAACCTGATGCTCGGCCTCGACGAGGGAATGGGGTTGAGATGAGCGCCGGCTTCTTCAAGTCGCGCTGGGTCGAGCCTCCAGTCGGGGTCGAGGAGCTCGACCCCGCCCAGCTCGCGCCCGGCTTCCGGGCCGGTGGCGCCCACTGCGGTCTCAAGGGCGGCGGCAAGACCGACATCGGCCTGCTCGTCTGCGACGCGCCGGAGGTCTCCTCGGCGATCCTGCTCACCCGCAATGCCTCCTCGGCAGCGCCGGTGCGGGTCTGCCGCGAGCGCTGCGAGCGGGGCGCGATCCGCGCCGCCGTCGTCAACGCCGGCAACGCCAATGCCGAGACCGGCGAGAAGGGCTACGCCGACGCCGTCGCAATGTGCGACGAGGCGGCAGCGAAGCTCGGCCTGCGGCCAGAGGCTGTCGCCGTGGCGGAGACCGGCGTGATCGGGGTCCCCCTGCCGATCGACGCGGTGCTCGGAGGAATCGGCGAGGCCGCCGAAGGCCTCACCGAGGCCGGAGGCGTGGCCTTCTCCGACGCGATCCTCACCACCGACCGCTGGCCCAAGCGCTGCACGGTGCGGGCCGGTGGCGTGACTCTTTCCGCCCAGGCCAAGGGCGGCGGGATGATTCAGCCGAACATGGCGACGATGCTCTGCTTCGTTCAGACCGATGCGGTTGTCGAGGGCCCCGACGCCGCCCTGCGCACCGCCACCGATGCCTCCTTCGAGCGGATCACGGTCGACGGCCAGATGAGCACCAACGACACCGTCCTGCTGCAGGCGACCGGGGCCTCCGGCGAGCCTCTTCCCGAGGGACTGCTCGAGGCCGTCCTTCTGCAGCTGGCGATCGAGGTCGTCGCCGATGGAGAGGGGGCCACGCGGGTCGGCCGGATCCAGGTGGATGGGGCCGCTTCGCAGGACGAGGCCGAGCGCGTCGCCCGCGCGATCGCCAACTCGCCACTGGTCAAGACGGCGCTCTTCGGCCGCGATCCCAACTGGGGCCGGATCGCCCAGGCGGCCGGCATGGCGCTGGCCGGCGAGGACCTCGATGAGATCGGCGCCGACTCGATTGACAACGACGAGTTGGGCGCGGACGTCGCCGAGGCCGAGATCGGGGTGCGGCTGGATCGCGGCGAGCATGGAACCCACGTCTGGTTCTCGGACCTCGGCTACGAGTACGTGCGGATCAACGGGGAATACACAACATGACCACGAACGAGAGGGGGCAGCGATGACCGAGCAGGCGCCGCAGTCGCGGGCGGCCGGAGTCAGTGTCGAGACGCTGATGGAGGCGCTGCCCTATATCCGCGAGTTCCACGGCCGCACCGTGGTGATCAAGTACGGCGGCGCCGCGATGCGCGAGGAGGCGCTGCGCGAGGCCTTCGCCACCGACGTCGTCCTGCTCAAGTACGTCGGCCTCAACCCGATCGTCGTCCACGGCGGCGGCCCCGAGATCACCGAGTACATGGACCGCCTCGGCATGGAGGTGCGCTTCCACGAGGGCCTGCGCGTCTCCGACGCGGAGACGGTCGAGGTCGCCCAGATGGTCCTGCTTGGCAAGCTCAACTCCGACATCGTCCAGCGGCTCAACCGCCACGGCCAGCCCGCCGTCGGCCTCTCCGGCAGCGACGGCTCGATGTTCGAGGTGGCGCCGGTGCCCAACGCCGAGCAGGTCGGCTTCGTCGGCTCGGTCGAGCGGGTCGACGTCGACGTGCTCAACCACATCGCCGCCGATTACATCCCGGTGGTCGCCTCCTCGGCCTCCGACCGGGCCGGCCAGTCCTACAACGTCAACGCCGACGAGGCCGCCGGCAAGGTGGCCGCCGCGCTCGGCGCCCACAAGGCGATCTTCCTCACCGACGTCGAGGGCTGGCTCGCCGACTCCGCCGAGGCCGGCTCGCTGATCTCCCGCGCCACGGTTGCCGAGGTCGAGGAGCGGCTGGCGGGGATCGACGGCGGCATGCGCCCCAAGCTCGGCGCCTGCGTCGACGCGATCCGCGGCGGCGCCCAGTCGGCCCACATCATCGACGGCCGCAAGCCGCACTCGTTGCTGCTCGAGCTCTTCACCGATGCCGGCATCGGCACGATGGTGACGCCGTGAACCTGACCGACCTGCAGGCGCTCGCGGAGCGCTATCTGATGCGCACCTACAAGCGCGCCCCGGTCGAGTTCGTGCGCGGCGAGGGCGCCCTGCTCTGGGACGCCGAGGGCAAGGAGTACCTCGACTTCCTCGCCGGGATCTCGGTCTGCTCGGTCGGCCACTGCAATCCCGAGGTGGTCGCGGCGGTGCGGGACCAGACCAGTCGCCTCATGCACACCTCCAACCTCTTCTACACCGAGCCGATGATCCGTCTCGCCGAGCGCCTCGCCGAGTCGAGCCTCGGTGGCCGCGTCTTCTTCTCGAACTCGGGCACCGAGGCCAACGAGTGCGCGATCAAGATTGCCCGCAAGCACGCTCACCGGCGTGGCGTCGAGGCACCGGAGATCGTCAGCTTCGAGCGCGACTTCCACGGCCGCACCTATGGCTCGCTCTCGGCCACGCCGGCACTCGCCGCCAACCCCGACCTGGCGCCGATGCTGCCCGGCTTCCGCGCAGTGCCGTTCGACGACGCCGATGCCCTGCGGGCGGCGGTGGGGGAGGGCACCGCCGCGGTGCTGATCGAGCCGATCCAGGGCGAGGCCGGCATCTACCCGGTAAGCGAGCAGACGCTGCTCGCGGCCCGCGAGGCGTGCGACGAAGCCGGCGCCCTGTTGATCTTCGACGAGATCCAGACCGGGATGGGCCGCACGGGCTCGCTCTGGGGATACGAGCAGACGCCGGTGCGCCCGGATGTTCTGACCAGCGCCAAGGCGCTCGGCGGCGGGATGCCGATCGGCGCCTGCGTAGCTACGCCCGAGGCGGGCGAGGTGCTCGAGCCCGGCGATCATGGCTCGACCTTCGCCGGGGGTCCGGTCGCCTGTGCGGCTGCGCTTGCCGTGCTCGAGATCGTCGACGACCCGGCGCTGCTGCGGCGGGTGCGTGAGTTGGGCGCGGCGCTCCGTGACGATCTGCTCGCCCTCGATGGCGTGCGCGAGGTGCGCGGTCGCGGCCTGATGGCTGGGGTCGGTTTGGAGGCCGGGATCGACGCTGCGGCCGTCGCTGCCGACCTGCTCGAGCGCGGTCTCATCGTCAACGTGCCGGAGCCCGGAACCCTGCGCCTGCTGCCGCCGCTGACGGTAGATCCGGACCAGATAGAGCGCGCCGTCGCCGCGATCGGCGCCGCACTCCTAAGCTACGCGGCTCAATGAGCTCGAAGAAGCGACCCCGAGAGCCGCGCGCTCTGACCAGCAGCACGGCGGAGCGGCTGGCAGCGATCGTCGAGGCTGCCGAGCAGGCCGCCTCGAAGGTGATCGACGACGCCGAGGAGCAGGCACGCCGGCAGATCGAGGAGGCGAGCGTCCGCGCCGACCGGATCGTCGCCGAGCGCCTGCGCGACATTGCCGACGAGCTCGACCCTTCCCCTGCGCCGCCCCCCGAGAATCATCTGAGGCCGGTCGAGCCGGAAGGGGAGCCCGCTGCGCCCCTCGGCCCGCGCTCGACCTCGGCCGGCGCCCGCCTGCTCGCCACCCAGATGGCAGTCTCCGGCAGTAGCCGCGCGGAGATCGAGCAGCGCCTGCGAGATGGCTTCGACATCGAGGACACAAGCGAGATACTCGACGCGATACTTGGACCGGAGGAGTAGACCATGCATGAGGACCCGACCCGGATGATGCGCCAGCCAGACGACCAAAAACCCCACGGCAACATGCGCTTGCTCGTCGCGGGCCTGATCGCAGTCATCGTCGGCCTGCTCGTAGCGGTGGTGGTGATCGCCGGCAGCGGCGGCAGCGACACGACTGTGACATCGACGCCCAGCGAAACAAGCTCGGCGACCGAGACGACGACCGGATCGACCACGACAGGGTCGACCACCACCGGATCGACAACGACCGGAACGACTCCCACGACGACGACAACGACCGACACCACCCCGACGACCACCACTCCGCCGAGCGAAGAAGAAAACGGCAGCGGCGGCATCGGCGCACCCTGACGCGGTCATCATTTCCACCGCTATGCGGATGCAAAGACGACCGCAACGCCTCTCTTAGCCCTTGTGACTTCCGACTCCCCCGCACAGATCCGCACCGCCTCCTACGAGGCGGATCCGGCCGAGGTCAAGCGCGTCCTGCTGCTCTACTCGGGTGGCCTGGACACGAGCGTGATGCTGAAGTGGATTCAGGATTCCTACGACGCCGAGGTCGTCTGCCTCACGGTCAATCTCGGTCAGCCCGGCGAGGACTACGCCGTGATCGAGGACAAGGCGAAGCGGCTCGGCGCCCTCGAGTGCCACGTCGTCGACGCCCGCGAGGAGTTTGCGGCGGAGTACATCCTGCCGGCGATCAAGGCCAACGCCCTCTACGGCGGCGGCTACCCGCTCTTCACTGCGCTTGGAAGGCCGCTGATCGCCAAGCTCGCGGTCGACTACGCCCGCCGCACGGGCTGCGACACGATCGCCCACGGCTGCACCGGCAAGGGCAACGACCAGGTACGGATCGAGGCCACGGTGGCGACGCTGGCGCCGGAGCTGAAGACGATCGCGCCGGTGCGCTCCTGGCAGATGGGCCGCGAGGAGGAGATCGCCTACGCCCGCGAGCACGGCATCCCGGTAAAGGGCGGCACCGAGGTCGCGCCCTACTCGATCGACGACAATCTCTGGGGTCGCTCCTCGGAGGGGCGCTGGATCGAGGACCTCGACCACGCGCCCGAGGACGATGTCTTTCAGCTGGTGACACGCCCCGAGGAGGCGCCGGACGAAGCCGAGATCGTCGACATCGAGTTCGAGGCCGGGATTCCCGTCGGCCTCAACGGGGAGCGCCTGGAGCTCGTCGAGCTGCTCGAACGCGTCGCCGAGATCGGTTGTCGCCACGGCGCCGGCATCGTCGACCACATCGAGGACCGCATTGTCGGGCTCAAGGTGCGCGACATCTACGAGGTCCCGGCGGCGGCGATCCTGCTCCCGGCCCATCAGGAGCTTGAGAAGCTGGTCGGCACGATCCACCAGAACCAGTTCAAGCCCTCGCTGGACCAGAAGTGGGCCTATCTCGTCTACGCCGGCCTCTGGTGGGAGCCGCTGCGCACCCACCTCGACGCCTACATGGACGCTGTAAACGCCCATGTCACCGGCACCATCGGCCTCAAGCTCTTCAAGGGAAGCGTGCGAGTCGTTACTCGCTCCTCGCCCAACGCCGTATACGACGCCGACCTTGCCTCGTTCGCCGAGTCCGGCGGCCTCTTCTCCCAGACCGCCTCGCCGGGCTTCATCGAGCTCTGGTCTCTGCAGTCGCGGATGGCGTACCGGATCCGCCAGCGCGGGGAGAAGGAGGGCGCATGACGTCCGACAAGCTCGGAAGAGCGGCGATCCGCTTCGCCGTCAAGTACGTCCGCCGTCGCTACCGCCGCCAGATCCGCATCGGCGTAGGAGTAGCGATCGCAGGCGTAGCCGTCGCCGCCTACATGGCCACCCGCAACGTCCCCGAGGGCTAGACAGTCCCGAATCGGCTTCCGGTGCGATTTATGCCGCTCATAGGCACATAAATCGCACCGGAAGGGTTGCTGGAGGGCTGGGCGACGCAAGATCCGTTGCGGGTTACGGTCAACTTGTGAGTGTTCGCTAACAAAGTTCGCTAGCCTCGGCCGCTTCGTGGCGCGAGCACTCGCGACAATGGCCGGAAGGCGCGGGCGCTTGCTCGCGCTCGCCTGCGCGACCCTTGCGGTCACGCTGGCGCTGGCCGGCGCGGCCGGCGCCACGGATATCGGGGCCCTGCAGACCAAGGTCTCTACGGGACGCGAAGAAGCCGGCTCGCTCGCCTCGCAGCTGCAGGCGGCTCAGGGCGAACTTGCCGCGGCCCAGGAAGAAGCCGACGCGGCGAGTGCCCGCGAGGAAAAGCTCAACGGGCTGCTCGCCAGCGGTGAGGAGCAGGCAGCTCGCCTGGCCGATGACGTGCGGCGCACACAACGCCATCTGTCGGCCGATAAGAGGCGGCTGCACCGGGCCCGGACGGCGCTCTCTCAGCGCCTCGTCGCGATCTATGAGAGCGGTACGCCGAGCACCGCTAGCGTCATCCTCGCCTCCACCAGCTACGACGAACTCGCCACCCGGACCGAATACTTGGACCGGATCGAGCAGTCCGACTCCGACCTGGCCGGCCGGGTAGCCCAGGTGCGCCACTCGGTAGCTGCCGCCCTCGAACGCGTCGCCGCCCTCAAGGCCCGGGTGGACGCCTACAACGCTCGCCTCGCAGCGGCCCGTTCCGAAATTGCGGGAGTACGCGCGAGCGCCGAAGCAGCCGCCGTACAGCTCGATTCGGTCACTGCCGCCCGCTCCGCAGCCCTGGCAACCCTGAAGTCGAAGATCGGCAACTGGGTGAGCGACATCGAAGCAGCCGAAGCAGCCAGCCGCGCAGAAGCCGAAAGCACGGTCGAACGCTGGCTCGGCGGCCCCTACTCGATCCCCGCCTACATAGTGATGTGCGAGTCCGGCGGCAACTACTCCGCCCTCAACGCCTCCAGCGGAGCGGGCGGGGCGTACCAGATCCTCCCGTCCACTTGGCAGCTCTACGGCGGCCAGGGCGAACCTCAGAACGCTCCGAAGTCCGAACAGGACCGCATAGCTTCAGAAATCTGGGCCGATTCAGGCTCCAGCGCCTGGGTCTGCGGCTAGACGTCCGAGGCCAAACGGAGATCCCGGGGAGGGGTGGAGCGTCTTGTACTTTTTCGCGAGCGCGGTTCGAGCGCCAGCAATCCCCGCCCCTCGAAAAAGTTAAGCGGAACCCCTCCCCGGGATCTCCGTCCCCGCCTCGCCACGAAATACACACGGAACTAGCGCGGAAGACCGACAAAATCGGCCCGCTCCATCTGACCTGCTTGGCATGATCGCCGGCAGCCCGTGAGTAGCCCCTCCGCCGTCCATCTCCACGCCCACAGCGAGTACTCGCTGCTCGACGGGCATTGCAAGATCGACGCGATGGCGGCTCGTGCCGCGGAGATGGGCCAACCCGCTCTCGGGCTGACCGACCACGGTGTGATGAACGGGGCCGTCGACCTCTACAAGGCCTGCAAGAAGCACGGGATCAAGCCGATCGCCGGCTTTGAGGCCTACTTCGTCGACGACGTGAAGACGCTCAAGGAAAAGCCCAAGTACGAGCGCAACCACCTCACCCTCCTGGCTGAGAACGATGCCGGCCTGGCGAACCTGGTCAAGCTCACCTCGGCAGGCTTCCTCGAAGGCTTCTCGCGCGGCAAGGCCAACGTCGACATGGAGATGCTCGCGGCGCATGCGGAGGGCGTGATCATCCTCACCGGGTGCCTGCAGTCGCGCTTCTGCCGCCGCCTGATCGAGGAGCGCCCCGACGACGCCCGCGCCCACCTCGACGACCTGATCCAGGCCTTCGGTCCCGAGCAGGTCTACTTCGAGGTACAGAAGAACGGCATCCCCGAGCAGGACAAGGCCAACGAGGGGATCGTCCGCTACGCGCGTGAGTTGGGCCGGCCACTGGTCGGCACTGCCGACGTCCACTACCTGCGGCGCGAGGACTTCGACAACCACGCGGCGCTGCTCTGCGTGCAGACCAAGTCCACTCTGGAAGCGCCGAAGATGAGCTTCGACACCAACGAGTTCTATCTCAAGGACTCCGAGGAAATGGCCGACTCCTTCGCCGAGTGGCCCGAGGCGGTGCCGACCACGCTGGAGATCGCCGAGCGCTGCGACGCCGAGATCGAGTTGGGCAAGCTGTTGCTGCCGCGCTACCCGGCGCCAGATGGCGAGGAGCCCGAGGCGATGCTGCGCCGGATCGTCGACGAGGGCATGCGATCCCGCTATGGCGACCCGGTCCCGGCCGAGGCCCAGGAGCGGCTCGAGTTCGAGCTCGGCGTGATCGAGGAGATGGGCTTCTCCTCCTACTTCCTGATCGTCTGGGACTTCGTTCGCTACGCCAAGGACAACGGTGTCGCGGTGGGCCCGGGGCGCGGCTCTGCGGCCGGCTCGATCGTCGCCTATGCGTTGACGATCACCGACATCGACCCGCTCGCCAACGACCTTCTCTTCGAGCGCTTCCTCAACCCCGGCCGCAAGTCGATGCCCGACATCGACATCGACTTCTCGGTGCGCGGGCGCGAGCGGGTGATCCGCTACGTCGCCGAGAAATACGGGCGCGAGTCGGTGGCCCAGATCATCACCTTCGGCAAGATGGCCCCGCGCGCCGCAACCCGCGACGCCGCTCGCGTTCTCGGCTTCGACTACGGCAGCGGAGACCGTCTCGCCAAGCAGATCCCGGAGCCGGTCATGGGTCGCAGCCCCTCCTTCGAGGAATGCCTCAAGGCGGGCCAGGAGCTGAAGAAGACCTATGACTCCGAGCCCGAGGCGAAGCGGATCATCGACGTCGCCCAGGGCCTCGAGGGGATCATCCGCAACAACTCGATCCACGCCGCCGCGGTGGTGATCGCCGACCGGCCGCTGCAGGAGGTGGTGCCGCTGCAGCTGGCCGAGGACAAGACTGCCCCGGCCGCCGCCAACGGCAGCGGCAAAGCCGAGCGCCAGTACAAGATCGTGACCCAGTACTCGATGGGGCCGATCGAGGAGATCGGCCTGCTGAAGATGGACTTCCTCGGCCTGCGCAACCTCGACGTGATCGAGGACGCGATCGACATCATCCAACGCTCCCGCGGCGAGTCGATCGCGATCGAAGAGATCCCGATCGACGACGACAAGACCTACGCGATGCTCGCCGGCGGCGACTCGACCGGCGTCTTCCAGTTCGAGTCCGAGGGGATGCGCGAGGCGCTGCGCAAGGTCGGCCCGACCGAGTTCGCCGACCTGGTCGCGCTCGGCGCCCTGTACCGGCCCGGCGCGATGGCCTACATCCCCGCCTACGCGAAGGGCAAGAAGGACCCCTCGACGGTGCGCTACCCAGACCCGCGCCTCCGCGCGATCACCGAGGAGACCCACGGCTGCGTCGTCTACCAGGAGCAGCTGATGGCGATCGCCCGCGAGATGGCCGGCTTCTCCGGGGCCGAGGCGGACGACTTGCGCAAGGCGATCGGCAAGAAGAAGCGCGACCTGATGGCGACGATGAAGGACAAATTCATGGCCGGCCTGAAGGAGTCCGGCACGGCGCCCAACGTCGCCGCCGACCTCTGGAAGCTGAACGAAGCCGCGGCCGACTACTCCTTCAACAAGTCCCACGCCGCCTGCTACGGGCTGATCTCCTACCGCACCGCCTACCTCAAGGCCAACTACCCGGCCGAGTACATGGCCGCGGTGATCTCCTCGGTGATGAACACCAAGGACAAGGTCCCCTTCTTCGTCAACCGCTGCGAGGAGATGGGGATCGAGGTGCTGCCGCCTGACGTCAACTCCTCCGACCACGACTTCGTCGTCTCCGAGAAGGCGATCCGCTTCGGCCTCGATGCGGTCAAGAACGTCGGCCACGCCGCGGTCGAGGCGATCCTGCGCGCCCGCGAGGACAGCCCGATCGGCTCGATCTGGGACTTCTGCGAACGGGTGGATTCCCGCGCGGTGAACAAGAGGGCGATCGAATGCCTGATCAAGTGCGGCGCGCTCGACTCCACCAACGCCAGCCGCAAGGGGATGCTCGAGGCGTTGCCGGCGGCCCAGTCCTCCGGCCAGAAGGCCCAGGAGGACGCGCAGCTCGGCCAGGGTTCGATCTTCGATTTCGGCGACGCGGGCGACAGCGGGGGCGCTGCCGCCGGTCAAGCCCATCACCGGCCGCCGATCTCTGCCGAGGAGTTCGAGCGTGCCGAGTTGCTGGCGATGGAGAAGGAGACGCTCGGCACCTACCTCTCGTCTCATCCCTTGACCGAGGTGCGGGGGGCGCTACGCGCACGGGTCGACTGCAGTCTTGCCGACCTCGCGAACAAGCAGGATGGCTCCTGGCTGACCGTCGGCGGCATCGTCACCGAGTGCAAGAAGATCCGAACCAAGAGCGGCAGCCAGATGATGTTCGCCACCCTCGACGACGTCGAAGGCCAGGTCGAGCTGCTGGTCTTCAAGGCCGACCAGGCGGAGAGCGCCGCGATCATCGCCCCCGACGCGATCGTGGTCGTGCGCGGTCGCCTCGACCACAAGGACCGCGGCGAGACCAAGCTCGTCGTGCAGGAGGCGGAGCGCTTCGAACCGGGCGCCGCCGAGATCGCCGCTGCGCCGGCGGTGGCGAGCGCGCACAGCGGTCCGTTCGAGGTTCCGCTTGACGCCGGGATGGCCTCCCAGGGCCTGCTCGACGAACTGAAGTCGGTCCTCGAGCACCACAAAGGGGACACCGACGTGCACTTCGTGGTCCATAACGCCGGCGAGACCACGTTGCTTCAGTGCGGCGAGGGCTACCGGGTGCGGCCCTCGGGGCGGCTCCGCAGCGAGCTCGACCACGTGCTCGAGAGCGCATCGGCCCTGGCTGCCTAGCCAGTCCAGGCCTTGGTTTTCGGGGCCGTACGTCCCTAGACTTCATCCATGCCAGCTACTCGCGAGAAGACCGGCGAGTGTCGCCAGTGCCGCTCCTTCTGCGACAAGATGGTCGAGCCCCGCGGTTGCGTCGAAATGCGCTGCCGCTACCTCTACAGCTTCGTCGACATGCTCAACGGCATCCAGTACGTCGGCTGCATGCAGGACGTCTTCGCCGCCAAGGTCGAGCTCGACGCGGTCCTGCAGCCGGGTGGCTTCGGCGGGGTCAAGATGACCGGAGAAGCGCTGCCGCAGTGCCAGTTCTCGGTCGAGCGCGCCTACGAGGGCTCGGGCGAGTCATATGACTGCGTCAACCGTCGTTTCTTCGACTGCGCCGACGGCGGTCCCGAGGGTATAAAGGCCTTCGACCTGCGCGATATCTGAGCGGATTTCGACACGATTCCGTGTAGAATCGCGGGCCATGACTGAGACTTCCGCAGTGGCAGAGGCAGAGAAGCTGGTGGCTGAGGCGGCCGGCAATACCGACAGCGCGTCCAGCGAGGGGCCGAAGTTCACCCTCGAGCTGAACCAGGACCAGAAGGACATCCGCGAGTGGGTGCACGGCTTCGCGGAGGGCGTCGTCCGGCCCGCCGCCGAGGAATGGGACGAGCGCGAGGAGACGCCGTGGCCGGTGATCCAGGAGGCCGCCAAGATCGGCCTCTACGGCTTCGAAGCCCTCGGCCAGTTCTGGGCCGACGAGACCGGCCTGACCCTGCCGATCGCCAACGAGGAGCTCTTCTGGGGCGATGCCGGCATCGGCATGGCGATCATGGGCACCTCGCTTGCAGTAGCCGCAATCTTCGGGCAGGGAACCCCGGAGCAGATGGGCGAGTGGATCCCGCAGTGCTTCGGCAGCGCGGACGATCCCAAAGTCGCCTCCTTCTGCTCGTCGGAGCCGGACGCCGGCTCCGACGTGTCTGCGATTCGCACCACGGCCAAGTACGACGAGGCAACCGACGAGTGGGTGCTCAACGGCCAGAAGGCCTGGGCGACCAACGGCGGCATCGCCGACGTCCACGTCGTTATTGCCACGGTCGACCGCGAGCTGCGCTCGCGCGGCCACGCCGCCTTCGTGATCCCGCCCGGGACCAAGGGCTGCGAGCAGGGCGCCAAGGTCAAGAAGCACGGCCTGCGCGCCTCTCACACCGCCGACGTCCACCTCGACGACTGTCGCATCCCGGGCGCCTGCCTGCTGGGCGGCAAGGAGAAGCTCGACGAACGCCTCGCCCGCGTCCGCGAGGGCAAGCGCTCGAACTCACAGGCGGCGATGCAGACCTTCGAGGCGAGCCGGCCGACGGTCGGCGCCCAGGCGCTCGGCATCGCCCGCGCCGCCTACGAGTACTCGCTCAACTACGCCAAGGAGCGCGAACAGTTCGGCAAGGCGATCATCGAGAACCAGGCGATCGCCTTCACCCTCGCCGACATGAAGCTGGAGATCGACGCCGCCCGCCTGCTCGTCTGGCGCGCCGCCTGGATGGGCCGCAACGGCCACAAATTCGAAAACGCCGAGGGCTCGATGTCGAAGCTGAAGGCCGGCGAGGTCGCTGTCTGGTCGACCGAGCGCGCGATCCAGATCCTCGGCGGCAACGGCTACACCCGCGAGTTCCCGGTAGAGCGGATGCACCGCGACGCCAAGATCTACACGATCTTCGAGGGCACCTCCGAGATCCAGCGCCTGGTCATCTCACGCGCCATCTCGGGCGTCCACGTCAAATAGGCGAGCCCGGGGTTCGGTGACTGGCGCGTAGGTCGGACTATTTCCGACTTTCGCGCCAGGAAGACCCCCTTCCTACCCCCACCGTCGCTTCAGGCCGGCTTTGCGGAGCCGCCTGGCCGCTTGCACTTCTTTACGGTCGGCACCTTTCTTGTTTGGCCCTGGCGTCTCCAGGGTGGCTGGAAGGCCCTCGAACCTTGGCTCTGAGAGGAAAGCGGCCAGGCCCTGTTTGCCCATCTCGCCTTTGCCGATGTTGGCGTGGCGGTCGCGGCAGGAGCCGAGGGGGGCTGCCGCGTCGTTGACGTGGAGGCATTGGAGGCGGTCCAGGCCGACCTTGGCGTCGGCTTCGTCGACGACGGCGGAGAGGTGCTCTTCGTCGGTTATGTCGTAACCCTGGACGAAGAGGTGGCAGGAGTCGAGGCAGAGGCCGAGGCGTTTGCCGGAGCCGGCCAACTCGATCAGTTCGGCAGTCTGGTCGAAGTCGCGACCGAGGAGGCCCTTGTGGCCGGCGGTCTGCTCCAGCAGGAGGGGGCAGCGGTCGCTGTCCTTGAGCGCCGCCGCGATCACTTTCGCGGCGCGTTTGATCGAGGGGCCAAGGGCCTCGCCCTTCTGTGCGCCCGGGTGCAAGACGACGCCGGCGGCGCCGATGGCGGCGCCGATCCGCAGGGCGTGGGTCAGCGAGGCCAGAGACTTCTTGCGCAGCTCTTTGTCCTTGGTGGCGCAGTTGATCAGGTAGACGGCGTGGATCACGACCGCTTCGACCGGCGAATCCGCCATCGCCTCTTTGAAGGCGGCGAAATCGTCGGGGCCGTATTTCGTCGGCCGCCACATGCGTGGGCTCTGGTTGAAGATCTGGATCGATTCGCAGCCCAACGCGGTGCCGTGCTCGATCGCCTTGTCGAGGCCGCCAGATGTTGAGACATGCGCGCCGATCAGCATGAAGTGCGCATCCTATGGAGCCAATTGTGTGACGCGCCTTGTTGTCTCGAAGTCCCGTCATATCGTCGCCGTGTCCCCCCGTAGCTCAGCGGATAGAGCGCACCTTTGACTAAGGGCGAGGTCGCGGGTTCGAGTCCCGCCGGGGGGATGCACGCTTCGGTCACACTCCGGTTTCTGCGCTACGCTGTGAGTCCTTAGTCAAAGGTGCTGCTGACGCTGAGGCGGGTTCGGCTCATGGCCGGGCTGCTAGCTGAGCGGCTTCTTCACGACAGGCCCGCTTTGGCGGGCCTGTCGTGTGTTCGAGCAGGCTTTGGCCGCTGTGGAAACATGTGTCCGTCGCACAGACCCGATCCATCCAGGAGCCACCGATGAAGAGTTGGGATTTGAGAACGGTCGAAGCGCCGCCCCATGAGCCGCAGATCCTCGCCACGGCAGACGATGCGCGGGCGATCGTGCTGAATCTCCCGGCGGGTGAGCAGCTGCAGGAGCATGAGGTCTATGAGCGGGCCCGGCTCGTCGTTGTCGAGGGCGAGGTGGAGGTAAGCACCCCCGACGGCAAGAGCATTGCGGCCGAGGGCGGCCACCTGTTCGAGTTCGCTCCCGGCGAGCGCCGCACCGTTACCGCTCGCTCCGACGCCCGGCTCTTGCTGCTCCTAACTCCGTGGCCGGGAGACGGTCATCCGGGGGCGATGACTCTTGAGCAGAAGGGTGAGGCTCGGGAGCGCGCGGCCGAACGCGCGCAGCGATGACAACCCGCCTCAGGTTCGCCCCCTCCCCAACGGGGGCGCTGCACATCGGTGGAGCGCGGACGGCGCTCTACAACTGGCTCGCCGCTCGGCATGGCGGCGGGGAGCTGGTGCTGCGGATCGAGGACACCGACCGGGAGCGCTCGACCGAGGCGAACGTGGCGCAGATCCTCGATGCGATGGAGTGGCTGGAGCTGGACTGGGACGTGGGGCCGGTATCGCAGGCCTCCCTGGCCGAGCGCCATGCGGAGGCGCTGCAGAAACTGCTCGATTCCGGCGCGGCCTATCGCGATTCGGCCACGGCCAAGGAGGTCGAGGCCTGGAAGGCCGAGCACGGGACGGGCCGGGGCTACCGCGGTGAGCCCGTCGACGATCCGGGCGCCGCTGTGCGACTGCGCGTACCCGACGTGGGGGAGACCGTCGTCGAGGACCTGATCCGCGGCCAGGTCAGCTTCCCCAACCGCAGCTACGACGACTTCGTCATCGCCCGCGGCGACGGCTCGGTCCTCTACAACTTCGCCGTCGCGGTCGACGATGCCGAGATGGGGATCACCGAGGTGGTGCGCGGCGACGACCATCTCTCCAACACGCCGAAGCAGCTCCTCGTCCTCGCTGCGCTCGGTCACGAGCCGCCGCGCTACGCGCACCTGCCGCTGCTGCACGGGCCCGACGGCAAGAAGCTCTCCAAGCGCCACGGCGCGGCATCGGTGCAGGAGCTGCGCGATGCCGGGTATCTGCCCGCCGCCGTTCGCAACTACCTGGCGCTGCTCGGCTGGGGGACCGACGACGACACGACGCTGATGCCGACCGAGGAGCTGGTGCGGCGCTTCCGGGTGGAGGACGTCGGCAAGGCGGCGGCGATCTTCGACGAGAAGAAGCTGCGCTGGGTCAACGGGCGCTTCATGCGCGAGCTGCCCCAGGACGAGTACGCGGCGGCGGTCGCCCGGCACCTCGGTCGCGAGGTGGATGACCGCTTGCGCGGGGCATGCGCGATCGCCCAGGAAAAAGCCCAGACGCTCGACGAGGTCTGGGCGCTGATCCGCTTCCTCTTCGAGCCGCCGGTCGACGACGAGAAGTCCTGGAACAAGGTGATGAAGGATGGTGCCCTGCCTTCCCTCGAGGCCGCCCATGCGGCACTGGAAGGCATCGGGGGCGAGTTCGACGCCGAGGCTGTGGAGGCCGCTCTCGACCCGCTCCCAGATCGCCTCGACGCCAAGCCGGGGCGGGTCTATCAGCCGATTCGCGTGGCGATTACCGGAACCGCCGTCTCGCCCGGGATTTTCGAGTCGCTGGCGGCGCTGGGACGCGAGGAATCGCTCTCCCGCATAGGTGCGGCGATCGCTCGCCTCCGTTCTTAGCGGACAACCGGGGCCGCCAAGTCTCACCCAAATGGACAAATAGCCCCCCGTCTATCTCAGTTTTGGGGACCTGTGGGCTAAACCGTGCGTCCTCGACTGCCGATGACCCATGCGGAAGCCAGTCTCCCATGGAGTCGACCAAGCCACACAGCAACGGGAAGGTGAAAGCGGGCGCGATGCGCTCCCGCAATGGCAGCTCGAAACGGGCACCCGGGGCTCGCCTTGCCGCCGCTTTTGAGGCGGTCGAGAAGTTTCCGGTTCTCATGGAGTCGCGAGCGCGGGTGATGCGCGCGGCGACGGCCGATCCGGCTCGCATCGCCGAGCTGGTCGAGACGGTGGAGTCGGATGTGGGCCTCATGATCGCGGTTCTGCGCTTCGCCAACCGCAATGACGGAACGGGAACTGGAGTCGGCAGCATTCCTAAGGCGATCGACGTCCTCAAGCCATCCGGCATCCTGGCGATCGCCGGCACCGCACCTGTCTTCGACTTCTTCGAGCCCAACGGGGGCCGCGAGATGCGCCCCGAGCACGTACGGGTCCATGCTCTCGCCACCCAGCAGGCTGCCGACGAGATCGGGCGTGCGGTCGGCTGGGAGGAGCGCGACGAACTCGCGGTCGCGACGCTCCTCCACGACGTCGGGCGGCTCGTCATCGCCAATCTGCACCCGGCCGACCGTGGACACCTCGATGCGGTCGACAAGACGCCCGAGCTGCGCCTGCGCGAGGAACGCGACCGCCTCGGCATCGACCACGCGCTGGTCGGTGGCGTGCTGGCGCGGCGCTGGAACCTCCCCCAGCGGATCGCCGTGGCAGTCGAGCGCCATCACGCAGAGGACGCCGAAGGCCTGGCGGCGATGGTGGCGACGGCCGATATGGTCGCCCACTACTCCCAGGGCGAGGCGATCGCGCCCGAGAGGCTGCGCGCCTCCGCCGGTCGTTGCGGCCTCGACGCCGACGGATTGCGAGAGATCCTCTACCAGCTTCCCTATGCCCGCACGGACGGCTCTCGCATTTCCGAGCCCTGTCCGCTCTCGGGTCGCGAGCTCGATGTCCTACGCCTCCTCTCCGAGGGCCTGGTCTACAAGCAGATCGCCGGCGAGATGCAGCTCTCGGTCTCGACGATCCGCACTCACCTGCACAACGTCTACGGCAAGATCGGCGCCGTCGACCGCGCCCAGGCCGTTCTCACCGCGCGCGACCGCGGCTGGATCTAGGCGGCGCCTGGCGACCCGGTCGCCGGAACCAGACGATTCGAGTCGTGGGGCGGCCCTCGCTGCCGAGTGGACGATTGACCCACGCATACGGGGGCAAATCGTCCACTCTGCAGCGCACTGCTGCCCGTGCGGCGCGCTTGCAGCAGAAAGGTCGGCCACGGCTGTCGCCGTGGAATCGATCATTTAGTCGATCAGGGATTCGCGCAGGGCGATCGCGACTGCGTGCGTCCTGTTTTTTGCGCCTAGCCGCGCAAGGGCGTGCTTGGTGTGGGTCTTGACCGTTTCTTCGCTGAGGCCAAGTTCGCGTGCGGCCACCGTGGTCGACTCGCCGTTGGCGAGTAGCTGGAAGATTTCGCGCTGGCGTCGGGTCAGCTTGCCGCGGCTGCCGCGAGGAGGCACGGCGGGGTCGAGGTAGCGCTCTTGGTCGAGAGCGGCCTGCACCGCGCGACGCAGCTCCTCGATACCTGCGGTGCGTGAGACGTACGCGCTGGCGCCGGCCTGCATGGCGGCGCTGGCGAGGTGGCGCTCGGCGCGCTCCCCGTGGGCGACGATGCCGATGCCGGGCTCGGATTTGAGTAGGGCCCTGATCGCCTCGGTACCGGCCACGGGGGCGGCTCCGTCGGACCAGGTCCGCATGTCGACGATCGCAACGTCGAAGCTGCCGATGTCGCGCACCAGCTCGATCGCCTCGGCGCGGCTGGCGACTTCATAGATCTCGAACTCGTCCTGCAGGACCCCGCGCACGCCAAGCCGGACGATCGGGTGACCGTCGATAACTAGGCATTGGGGACGCTCGGTCAGGACCGCTTTCCGATCTCTCGGGGTTCGCCGTGACGGCTCCATCGTCAGCCCTGGAGCCCAACTCCCCCGATCCTAACCCAGCCTGGTCCGGGCGGTGCGGTAGAAAGGCCTTGATGATCTCGATCACCTCGAAGTCGCGCTACGCCGTCGTTGCGATGGCGGAGCTGGCCCGCTCCGGCGAGAGGCCGGTGCCGATCAAGGAGCTCGCCGAGCGGCGCGACATACCGGAGCAGTTCCTGGAGCAGCTCTTCTCGACTTTGCGCCGCGCCGGCCTGCTGACCAGCCACCGCGGGATGAAAGGCGGCTACACGCTCTCGCGACCCGCCGAGGAGATCGCCGTCCTCGAGGTGGTCCAGGCCCTCGACGGCAAGGTCGGCCAGGAGGCCGACGAGGCAGGCGGAATCTGGGCCGAGGGCGTCACCGCCCTGCGCAAGGTCTTCGGCCAGACCACGATCGCCGAAGTGGCCCGCCGCGAGGCCGAGGCTGCGGGCTCTGGGATGTACTTCATCTGATGCGAATCGGGCCCACAGCCGCGGCCGTCGTCGGCGACACGCCGTTGGTCGCTCTCGCCCGATTGGGTGAGGGAATGCCCGGCGAGGTCTGCGTCAAGCTCGAGTACCTCAACCCCGGCGGCTCGGTCAAGGACCGGATCGGGGTGGCGATGATCGACGCAGCCGAAGCCGATGGGCTGATCGAGCCGGGGCGGGGGGTGATCGTCGAGCCGACCAGCGGCAACACCGGGATCGCGCTGGCGATGGTCTGCGCGGCCCGGGGGTATGAGCTGATTTTGACCCTGCCGGAGGGGATGAGCCGGGAGCGGTCGAAGCTGCTGCGCGCCTACGGCGCCGAAGTGCGGGAGACGCCGTCGCTGGGCGGGATGACCGAGGCGGTCGAGTTGGCCGAAGAGATCTGCGAGCAGCGCAAGGGGTTTATGCCGCAGCAGTTCGCCAACCCTGCCAACCCCGAGGTGCACCGGCGCACCACGGCCGAGGAGATCTGGCGCGACTGCGACGGAGAGGTCGGCGCGTTCGTCGCCGGCGTCGGGACCGGTGGCACGATCACGGGCGTGGGGCGGATGCTGCGGGAGCGCAGTCCCGAGACCCTGGTCGTCGCCGTCGAGCCCGCCAGCTCGCCGGTCCTCTCAGGCGGCGCCCCGGGCCCGCACAAGATTCAGGGAATCGGCGCCGGCTTCGTGCCGGAGGTGCTCGATCGCTCGGTGATCGACGAGATCGTCTCGGTCGGCGACGAGGACGCGCTGGAGACGGCCCGCCTCGCGGCTCGCCGCGAGGGCGTCCTCGCCGGCATCTCCGCCGGGGCCAATATCAGGGCGGCGCTCGAGGTCGCAGCGCGGCCCGAGATGGCGGGCAAGCGGGTGGTCACGGTCGTCTGCGACTCGGGCGAGCGCTACGTGTCCCTACCCTTCTTTGCACCTTGAATAGCTGGAAGCGCGTTATCCATGAGGTGAAGGCCGATGTCTCAGCGGCGCGCGATCGCGATCCTGCGGCGCAGGGCGTCTCGACTTTCGAGATTCTCACCAGCTGGGCCGGCGTGCAGGCCCTGCTCGCCCACCGCATCGCCCACGCGCTCGCCGAGGCCGGCGTGCCCCTCCTGCCGCGACTGCTCGCCTACCTGACCCGCGCGGTCACCGGCGTCGAGATCCACCCGGCGGCGCGGATCGGTCGCGAGTTCTTCATCGACCACGGCTCCGGCGTGGTGATCGGCGAGACCGCCGAGATCGGCGAGCGGGTGACGCTCTACCAAGGAGTGACGCTGGGTGGCACAGGCTTCCAGCGCGGCAAGCGCCACCCGACGCTCGGCGACAACGTCACGGTCGGGTCCGGCGCCAAGTTGCTGGGCCCGATCGCCGTCGGCGACGGGGCCAAGATCGGCGCCAACACGGTGGTGATCGAGGACGTTCCCCCCGGTGCGACCGTCGTCGGCAACCCCGGCCACCAGGTCAAGGTCGACGGCAAGCGGGTCGAGGGCCCCGACGCCGACTGGATCCACCTGCCCGACCCGATCGCCGAGGCGATCAAAACGCTCTCGCAGCGGATCGCCGATCTCGAGCGTCGCCTCGCCGACCTCGACGGGGCCGGGACTCCGGACGGAGAGCCTCCGCAGTTGCGCGAGCGCACGGGCCGGTCTTCGGCCGGTGGCTGATATAGCCTGGCGCAAATCCCTCGTATAGGAAAGGATTACCGTGCTCAAGCGCCGTTTCGCCCTTACCTGCCTCCTCGTCTTCTCCGCCCTTTCCGTTGTCGCCTGCGGCAACAGCGGCAACAGCGACGAAAGCCAGATCGAAGAAGCGATCGAAGCCTCGGCGACGAGCACCGACCCGGCCGATTGCACGAAGCTGGAGACACAGCGGTTCATGGAACAGACCACGCAGTCGGAAGGCGCCGAAGCCGTTGCGAGATGCGAAAAACAAGCGACCGAAGAAAAAGGAAGCGAAGCCGCTACTGCCTCGAACATCGAAGTCGAAGGCTCGAAGGCCACGGCCGACGCGGCGATCTCCGGGGGAAGCTTCGATGGACAGACGGTGGAAGTCGCGCTGGTCAAGGAAGGCAACCAGTGGAAGCTCGATGAACTCACCGGCTTTGCAAAATTCGACACGGCAAAGCTGATCGAAGCTTTCGAAAAGACGTTCGCAGACCCGTCGAACCGGGTGAGCAAAAGCCTTGCGTCTTGTCTCCTCGAATCGCTCGAAGCGGACTCGGAGGAAGAATTCGAAGGCCTGATGCTCAGTGGCTCGGCCAAAGGGTTCGAAGAAATCGCCGAAGCCTGCCAGTAGCCCCGCCTGGCATCGCCCGCCGAGCGCCTGGCTATGCTCGGCGGGTGACGCTTCAGACTGAGTCCGAGACCCCCGCGGAGGGCATCGGAATGCCGGAGGGAGCCCCGATCGAACCCGGGGCCGACCGCGCCGAGCAGCTGCTGGCCGGCCTCAACGATCCCCAGCGCGAGGCGGTCCGCCACGGCGAGGGGCCACTGTTGGTGCTTGCCGGAGCCGGCTCCGGCAAGACCCGGGTCCTGACTCACCGGATCGCCTACCTGCTGGCCACCGGCGCCGCCCGCCCGGGCGAGATCCTCGCGATCACCTTCACCAACAAGGCAGCCAGCGAGATGCGCGAGCGAGTGGGGGAGCTGGTCGGCCGCTCGGTGAGGGCGATGTGGGTGACGACCTTCCACTCGGCCTGTGCGCGGATGCTGCGCGCCGACGCCGAGAAGCTCGGCTACGCCCGCACCTTCACGATCTACGACGAGTCCGACTCGCTGCGGATGCTGAAGCGCTGCATGGCCGAGGTCGGCGTGGACCCGAAACGCTACCCGCCGCGGGCGCTGCGCTCGCAGATCTCCGGCGCCAAGAACAAGCTGGTCGATGCCGCTGCCTACGCCCAGGCCCAGGGCAGCGTCTTCGAGGAAGTCGCGGCGGCCGTCTACGAGCTCTACGAGAAGCGCATGCTCGAGGCCAACGCGATGGATTTCGACGACCTCCTCGTCCGCACGGTCAACGTCCTGGAGACCTCGGAGGAGGCGCGCGAGCGCTGGCGCCGCACCTTCCGCCACGTCCTCGTCGACGAGTACCAAGACACCAACCACGCCCAGTACCGCCTGCTGCAATTGCTCGTCGCCGAGCACGGGAACTTGATGGTGGTAGGTGACGACGACCAGTCTGTCTACAGCTTCAGGCACGCCGATATTCAGAACATCCTGGACTTCGAGAAAGACTTTCCCGACGCCGAGGAAATCAAGCTCGAGCAGAACTACCGCTCGACCCAGACCATCCTCTCCGCCGCCAACGCCGTTGTCGAGCGCAACCGCGAGCGACGGCCGAAGCGGCTCTGGACCGAGATCGCCGGCGGCGAGCCGGTGCAGCTCTCTGAGCTCTCAGACGAGCACGAGGAGGCGCGCTGGGTCGCCGGGGAGATCGAGCGGCTCGCCGAGGAGGACGGGGTCAAGCGCGAGGACGTCGCCGTCTTCTACCGGACCAACGCGATGAGCCGGGTGCTGGAGGACACGCTCAACCGCTTCGACGTCGCCTACCAGGTGATCGGCGGCACCAAGTTCTACGAACGGGCCGAGATCAAGGACGCGGTCGCCTATCTCAGCCTGCTCGCCAATCCCGCCGATCAGGTCTCCTTCGCTCGCATCGTCAACTCGCCCCGGCGCGGTATCGGCAACACGACGCAGGGCCGCATTGCCTCCCACGCCAACACCACCGGCCAGACGATCTGGGAAGTGATCGAGGCGGTAGAGGAAGTGCCGGGCTTGAACGGCGGCGCGATCAAGGCGGTCTCGCGTTTCTACGAGACGATGGCCGGGCTGCGCGAACGGGCCGAGGAGGAAGGGCCGGTCGCGGGCTTGCTCGAGGCGGTGTTGAACGAGAGCGGCTATCTGGAGGCGCTTGCGGCCGAGCGCACGATCGAAGCCGAAGGACGGGCCGAGAACCTCGAGGCGCTGATTGCCGGTGCGGCTGAGTTCGATATCGAGCGCGAGCAGGAGGGCGAAAACGCCAACTTGGCGCCCCTGGAGGAGTATCTGCAGCAGATCTCCCTCTACACCCAGCAGGACGACCTGCTCGACGGCGAGCAGGAGTCGATGGTCACGCTGATGACCTTGCACAACGCCAAGGGCCTGGAGTACGACACGGTCTTCATCATCGGTTGCGAGGACGGCGCCTTTCCTCACATGCGGGCCTTGGAAGAGGGGGGAGAGGAGGAGGAGCGGCGGCTCTGTTACGTCGGCATCACCCGCGCCCGCCGGCGCCTCTACATGACCTGGGCGCGCGAACGCAGCCTCTTCGGCCGCTCCGAGCGAAACCTGCCCTCGCGCTTCACCGACGAGTTGCCGGCGGACCTGACCGAGCGGCACTCGAGCGCGCCTGGTGCCGCCGCGGGCCTCGGCTGGGAGACAGGCGGAGCGGAGGCCGCATCGCCGATCGATCCGGGGCCGACGCTGGAGATGCAAACCGGCGACGACGTCGTTCACGCCAGCTTCGGCGAGGGCGTCGTCACCGCGGTCGAGCCGGGCGGGATCGTCGTCGTGCGCTTCTCCGCCGACGGCGCCGAGCGCAAGCTGATGGCCGATTACGCCCCGATCAGGAGGCGCTGATGGCGGCCAGGGTCATCGACGGCAAGGCGGTCGGCGCCGCGGTTCGCGCCAGGGTCGCCGACGAAGTGGCCGCTTACGAGGCCGAGCGGGGCCGGGCCCCGATGCTGGTCACGGTGATCGTCGGCGACGACCCCGCCTCGGAGATCTACGTCCGCAACAAGCACCGCGCCTGCGAGGAGGTCGGGATGCGCTCGGCCCACCACGGCCTACCGGGGGACACGGGCGAGAACGAGCTGCTGGAGCTGGTTGCGGAGCTGGGGATGGATCGCGACGTCGATGGCATCCTGGTCCAGCTCCCCGTTCCCGACCAGATCGACCCCGACCGGGTGGTGGCGGCGATCGATCCGGCCAAGGACGTCGATGGGCTGACCCCGGTCAACGCGGGACTACTCGCACACGGCATGCCGGGGCTTGTCCCCTGCACACCGGCAGGGGTGATGGAGTTGCTCCGCCACGAGGGGGTCGAGCTGGAGGGCGCCGAGGCGGTCGTCGTCGGCCGCTCGAAGCTGGTCGGCGTTCCGATCGCGCGGCTGCTGCTCCAGGCCAACGCGACCGTGACGATGTGCCACTCGCGTACCCGTGGTCTCGTCGAGGTGTGCAGGCGTGGCGACGTCCTCGTCGCCGCCGCCGGCTCGCCCGGCCTGGTCGGCGGCGACGCGATCAAGCCAGGCGCGGTGGTGATCGACGTGGGCACGAACCGGACCGAGGACGGGCTCCGCGGCGACGTCGACTTCGAGGCGGCTGTGGAGGTGGCGGAGGCGATCACGCCAGTGCCCGGCGGCGTCGGGCCGATGACGATCGCGATGCTGCTCGTGAATACGCTGGCTGCCGCCCGAGCCCGGGTGTAGTGTCGGGCCGACCCTTGCCCACGGCCCACGGAGGGATACCCAGATGGACCTAGACAGGCTCAGTCTCGGCGAGAAGATCGCGGCGGTCTCCGCGATCCTGCTTTTCGTCTTCATGTTCTTCGAATGGTTCGGTGTCGAAGTCTCCGGCGTCGGAGACTTCTCCGGGACGGTCTCCGGCGAGGGGGGGGGCAGCGCCTGGGACGCGCTCGAATACATCCCGATCGTCCTCGTGGTGACGATCCTTGCCGCGCTGGCGCTTGCGGCCATTCGCCTCACCGACTCGACCTACGAGCCGCCCGTCTCGATGAGCACCGTGGTCACCGTCCTGGGCGTCTTCTCGGTGCTGCTGATCCTCTTCCGCATCATCGACCCACCCAGCTTCGGCAGCTTCGGCGGTGTCTCGGTCGACGCGACCCTGAGCATCGGGATCTTCCTTGGGCTGATTTCGGCTGGTGGGATCGCCTACGGCGGGTATAGCGCTATGCGCGAGGAAGGGATCACCTTTGGCGATGCGGCGGACCACTTGTCGGGTGGCGGGCGCGGTGCCGCCCCGCCGCCACCGCCTCCCTCGCAGCCGCCCTCGTCCTCGGCACCGCCTCCTCCGCCACCGCCTCCGTCGAATCCGCAGGCGCCACCTCCTCCACCGCCTCCCCCCGGGGCGTAGTGGGGCTGCGGGCAGGGGGCTCCGCTTAACTTTTTCGAGGGGCGGGGATTGCTGGCGCCCGGGGCGGTGCTCGCGAAAAAGCACAAGACGCTCCACCCCCTGCCCGCAGCCCTAGAATCCCGCGCGTGATCGAGCGGGAGCAGGTATTGCACGTGGCGAAGTTGGCACGGTTGGGCCTCTCCGAGGAGGAGGTCGAGACGATGGCTGGGGAGCTTTCGGGGATCCTCGAGCACGTCGACCGGATCAGTGAGCTTGAGTTGGACGACGTGGCGCCGACCTCGCATGTCGTTGAGCTTGAGAACGTGCTGCGGGCGGATGTGCCGCACGAGAGCTTGGCTCGGGATGTGGCGTTGGCATCTGCGCCCGATCCGGTGGATGGAGCTTTTCGGGTGCCTTCTCCGCAGGCGGAGGGGTAGATGGGCGACATGCTCGATCTGACCGCCGTTCAGGCGCATGAGGCGATGGCCGCGGGTGAGCTGTCGGCTGTCGAGTACAGCGCGGCTTGGGCCGAGGCTGCGGCTGGGGATGAGCTGAACGCTTATCTGTGGCGTGACGGCGATGGGGACGGTGGTGCGATCGCGGTCGAGCGGCCGAGCATCGCGCCGGTCGCGGTCAAGGACATCTTCTGCACCGAGGGAGTGCCGACCACCGCGGGTTCGCGGATCCTCGAGGGCTACCGGCCGCCGTACACGTCGACCGCGGTGCGGCGGTTGATCGAGGCGGGGGCGCCGGTCCTCGGCAAGACCAACATGGACGAGTTTGCGATGGGGTCTTCCAACGAGAACTCGGCGTATGGGCCGGTGCTCAACCCTTGGGACCGGGGCCGAGTCCCGGGCGGCTCCTCCGGCGGCTCGGCAGCCGTGGTCGCCGGCGGCCTCGCGCCCTGGGCGATCGGCACCGACACCGGCGGTTCGATCCGACAGCCCGCCGCGCTCTGTGGGATCGTCGGGCTGAAGCCGACCTACGGGGCTATCTCGCGTTACGGGATGATCGCCTTCGCCTCCTCGCTCGACCAGTGCGGGCCGCTGACGCGCGACGTCAGCGATGCCGCCCTGATGCTGGCGATCCTGCAGGGAAGCGACCCCTGCGACTCGACTTCGGTCGGCATGTCTGAGGCTCCTCGCCTGCCGGACCGGGAGAACCTCGAGGGGCTGAGCTTTGCCGTCCCGACCGACCTGACCGGGCACGTCTTCGACTCGGGCGTGAGGGCAAAATTCGACGCCACGCTGGAGCTGATCGAAAGCCTCGGCGGCACGGTCGGCGAAGTCGCGCTGCCCCATGCCGAGCACGGGATCTCCGCTTACTACGTGATCGCCCCCGCCGAGGCTTCCTCGAACCTCTCCCGTTACGACGGCGTCCGCTACGGGATGCGGGCGGAGGCGAGCGGCGACGTGATCGAGATGTACGAGGCGACGCGGGCGCAGGGTTTCGGCCCCGAGGTGAAGCGCCGGATCATGCTCGGCACCTACGCGCTCTCCTCCGGCTACTACGACGCCTACTACGGGCAGGCGCAGAAGGTGCGGACCAAGATCGCCGCCGACTTCGCCGCCGCCTTCGCGGATTTCGACTTCGTCGTCACTCCCACCTCGCCCTCGGTCGCCTTCGGCCTCGGCGAGAAGACCGGCGACCCGCTGGCGATGTACCTCAACGACTTCTTCACCGTGCCGATGAGCCTCGCCGGTATCCCGGCGATCTCGATCCCGGCCGGCCTTGCCGAGCCGGCGGGCGGCGGTCCGCAGCTCCCGGTCGGCTTCCAGATCGCGGCGCCCGCCTTCGGCGAGCAGAAGCTGCTCGACGTCGCCTACGCCCTCGAGCAGGCGATCGGCTTCGACGCCACCCCCCCTCGTTCCGGTGCGACTTATGTGCCTATGGATGGCATAAATCGCACCGGAAGCGGAGGTGATGGCGGTGGCTGAGCTGGAGGCGGTTATTGGGTTGGAGATTCATGTCCAGCTGGCTACGAAGACGAAGATGTTCTGCGGGTGCTCGCTTTCCTTCGGCGACGAGCCCAACGTCCACACCTGTCCGGTCTGCCTTGCTCATCCGGGGGTTCTGCCGGTGACCAATGAGCAGGCGATCCTCTACGCGCTGAAGATCGCCGCGGCGCTGGAGTGCGAGGTGGCGCCGCGCTCGATCTTCCACCGCAAGAACTACTTCTACCCCGACAGCCCCAAGGCGTACCAGATCAGCCAGTACGACATCCCGATCGCCAGCAACGGCCGGCTCGGAGAGGTCCGCATCAACCGGGCCCACCTCGAGGAGGACGCGGCGAAGATGGTCCACGTCGGCGATTCGGGTCGTATCCACGGCTCTGGCGCCTCCCTGGTCGACTTCAACCGCGGCGGCACGCCGTTGGTCGAGATCGTCACCGAACCGGACCTGCGCAGCGCTGCCGAGGCAGCCGCCTGGGCGCGGCTGCTGCGCGAGACGGTCCGCCAGCTCGGCGTCTCCGACGTGAACATGGAGGAGGGCAGCCTGCGGGTCGACGCCAACGTCTCGGTGCGCCCCGCCGGCAGCGAGGAACTGGGGACGAAGACCGAGCTGAAGAACATGAACAGCTTCCGCTTCCTCGAGCGCGGCATGGAAGCGGAGCTGGCCCGCCAGCGCGAGCTGATCGAGGCGGGGGGGACGGTGGTTCAGGAGACGCTCCACTTCCACCCCGAGGACGGCACCCTGCACCCACTGCGCTCGAAGGAGGAGGCGCACGACTACCGCTACTTCCCCGAGCCCGACCTGGTGCCCATCGCTCCCACTGAGGAGATGATCCGCGAAGCACGCGACTCGCTGCCGGAGCTACCTGCGGCTCGAGCTGTTCGCTACGAGGGGGAGATGGGGCTGGCTGGAGACGTCGCTGCGCTGCTGGCGGCCGACCCCGAGACCGCCGGGTACTTCGAGCGGGTCGCGGAGGCGGTGGAGGGCGTCGAGCCGCGAGTGGTCGCCAACTGGGTCACTGGCGAGCTGGCGGCGGCTCTGCGCCAGGACGGGGGGGAGGCGAGTGCCGAGGGCTCGAAGGTCGAGCCAGGTGCCCTGGCGACTCTCGTGGTCATGGTCCAGGAGAAGAAGATCTCCCACGGCAGCGGCAAGACCGTGCTCGCCGCTCTCGTCGCGGAGGGCGGCGACCCGGCGGCGATCGTCGACCGCGAGGGTCTCGCCCAGATCTCCGACAGCGGCGAGCTGGAGGCGATAGTGGCCACCGCCGTCGACGCCAACCCCGAGGCGGCAGAGCAGATCCGCGCAGGCAACCAGAAGGCGATCGGCGCCATCGTCGGCGCCGTGATGAAGGAGACCAAGGGGCGGGCTGACGGCAGCGAAGTCAACCGGCTCATCAAGAAGCAGCTCGGTCTCTGAGGCGGTCGGGGAAGGGCTCGTCGAGCAACAGCGGGGAGGCTCCGACGAGCCCTCACCCCGACCGCCCCTGCGGGGGGTGAACTTGTCGCCCCAGCGGCTTAGGTGAACGTTAACGCCATAACCGCGGCGGTTCTGCTGGCTTACGCGGGCGTGATGCAGGCGCTGATAGCGCTCGCATCGAAGCTCGCGAATCGTCGGTAGAGCACGCCGCAAAAAGAAACGGCCCCGGGGTAGCGCCCGGGGCCGTTCAATGTGAACACCATCTGGGCGAAACCTTATCGCTACATCGGGTCGCATGCAAGGGTGACCCCCGAAAAGTGCGTTCCGATACTTTGTAACAGATTGTTACAAAGTGCTAAGTTGGGCTCATGGCCTGGAACGTCGTCATCGTCGGTGGAGGATTTGGCGGGGCGATGGCCGCGCGGGAGCTGGAGCGGATCATGCCGCGGCAGTCGACGCGGCTGGTCCTGGTCAACGACGTCAACTTCCTGCTCTACACGCCGTTCCTCCCGGAGGCCGCGGCGGGGACGCTGGAGCCGCGCCACGTGGTCACGCCGCTGCGCGAGATCCTCAAGCGGACCTACCTGCGCCTGGGGTCGGTCGTCGGCCATGACGCGGCGGCGAAGACGGTCGAGTTGCGCACCCGGGAGGGCGAGGCGGAGCAGCTTCCCTACGACCAGCTGCTGATCGCGCTGGGGTCTGTCTCGCGGGTACTGCCGGTGCCCGGCCTCTCCGAGCACGCGATCGGGTTCAAGAGCCTCGCCGACGCGATCTGGCTACGCAACCACGTGATCGAGACGCTCGAGGCCGCCAATGCGACCGACGACGCGGCCCGGCGCGAGGAGCTGCTCACCTACGTATTCGTCGGTGGCGGCTACGCCGGCCTCGAGGCGCTCGCCGAGCTGCAGGACTTCGCCACCGACGCGATCGAGAGCTACCCGCGCGCCCGCCTGCACGGGATGCGCTGGGTGCTGGTCGAGGCCAGCAACAGGGTCCTGCCCGAGATCGACGCCGAGCTGGCCGACTATGCGCTGCGTGAGCTGCGCGGCCGCGGCATCGACGTCCGCCTCGGCACGACGCTGGAGGAGCTACACGCCGACAGCGCCCGCCTCTCGACCGGGGAGACCCTGCCGACCCGGACCGCGGTATGGACCGCGGGGGTGGCGCCGCACCCGAGCCTGCGGCAGCTCTCGCTGCCGCTCGACGAGCGTGGGCGCGTCCCCGTCGACGATCATCTGCGCGTTCAGGGCATGGACTCGGTCTGGGCCATCGGCGACTGCGCCGCCGCACCCGACCCACGGGGCGGACTCTGCCCGCCCACGGCCCAGCATGCCGTGCGCCAAGGCCCGGTCGCCGCGCACAACATCGCCGCCGAGCTCGGCATCGGTAGCGCTCGTTCCTTCGAGTACCGCGGCAACGCCGCCTTCGTCAACCTCGGCCGCTACAAGGCCGTGGGCAAGGTCGGCAACCGCACTTTCCGCGGCTTCCCCGCCTGGTGGATGGCCCGGACCTACCACATGAGCCAGATCCCGGGTGCCGCCCGCAAGACCCGCGCCGTGATCGACTGGACCGCCAGCCTGCCGTTCCGGCGCGACATCTCCGAGGTCGGCTCGATCGGGCACCCGAAGCGTCTTGACGCGACAATGGACCCATGGGATTCGAGTACCTCATCATCGCCTTCTCCTTCGGCCTAGCCACGGCGATCATCGGCAAGGGCAAGGGCAGCTCGTTCTGGATCTGGCTGCTGGTCGGAACGGTGCTGCCACCGTTCGGCCTGATCGCCGTGATCCTCTACCGCACGGAGAAAGACGAACCCGAACGCCAGTGCCCCAACTGCCTCAAGGCGGTCAAGCTCTACGTCCAGGTCTGCCCCCGCTGCGGCATGGACCTCTACTTGCCGGACCCGGCGGCAGTCAGGCACCCTGGGGTCCGGTAGGCGGCGCGAAACCGTCTCAGCCCACCTATGTCGGGGTCTGGGACGGTTTCGCGGCGTCCGACTAGCGCAGCCAGGTCCTGACGATCGCGTTGGCGAAGCCGACGCCGTAGCGGAAGACGGCCGGCTTCTTCGAGTGGCCATGGAGGCGGCGCTCGACCGTGATCGGGACCTCCTTGGCCGGGACGCCGCGCTTGATCGCCTCGATCATGAACTCGGAGGTGTGGAACTGCTCCTGGCGCAGGACCAGCTGGGGCAAGACAGTGGTGCGCACGGCGCGGTAGCCGTTGGAGCAGTCGGTGACGTGGGTGCGGGTGATGAAGGAGACGACGCGGTTGAAGAAGACGATGCCGAGCTCGCGGGCGAAGTGATTGCGATCGGCCTGGCCGAGCACGCGCGAGCCGTGGGCGACGTCGACCTCGCCGTCGAGAACGGGTTTGACCAGGCGCTCCATCTCCGATGGCAGGTGCTGGCCGTCGGCATCGAGCGTCACCACGATCTCGGCGCCCGATTCGACCATCAACCGGTAGCCGGTTCGAAGCGCAGCGCCGCCGCCGCGGTTGATCACGTGACGAGCGACCGCGGCACCATGCTCGGCGGCGACGTCGCCGGTGCCGTCCTTGGAGCCGTCGTCGACGACCAGCACCGCCGTCGGTACGCCACAGGCCTCGGCCGGCATCCGATCGAGCACGTAGCCGATGTTCTCTGCCTCGTTGTAGGCGGGAATGAGGATCGCCACCTTGCCGTGGAAGCGTTCGGGCAGCGCCGCCTGGCGGAACTCCTCCCAGGCGAGGCCCTCGAGCACCGCCGAGAGCTGGCGCGAGTTGCGGGCCGCCTGCGAGAGCGCCCGCAGGATGAGCAGGAAGAGGATGAAGATGGCGAAGACGGCGAGGCCGAGGATGCGGCCGCCGTTGCCCTTTTCGAAGGAGAAGGCGGAGAGCAGCTTGTCGGTGATTTCGGTGCCGGAGACGAGCGCCAGGCCGAGCCCGGCGACGAGCAGGATCAGCACGTCGGCGTTGCGCAGGGCGCGGCGGCGGATTACCGCGTAGGCGGCTAGGGCGAGGCCGAAGAGCAGCCCGGCGCTGCGTAGCGCCGTCAGTTCGGCGGGGAAGATGCCTGCGTAGAGGTCCATTGTCGGTTGGACAATAGGGCCGCCGTCGCCCGGCAGAGCGCCACAGCAGCAAGCGGAAAGATCAGCGTCATCAGTACCTCGTTACGGCGGGGCGCCGCCAGCGAGGCGGCGCCAACCGCGGTGACGAGGGCAAGCGGCGTCGCCATCGCGACCATCTCCCACCAGCGGCGGCCCCAGGCGAGCACGCCGAGGCCTGCCAGCGCCAGCAAGACGATCGCGATCTGGAGCGCGCGCCCGGCGGTGCTACTCATCGCTTCCCCGATCCCGCTGCTCCACATCCGCCCGACCTTTCGCGCGGTCATCGCCAGGTAGCCGACCGGGTCTTCGCCGAAGTAGTGGGAGAAGTTCTGCTTGCCGATCTTGCCCAGGGCCGAGTCGCGCGGAAGGTCGGGATAGCGGGCGGCGACGCGATTGAAGAGCGGCGTGGGGTCGATTTCTTCCAGCGCTTGCGAGTAGGGATCCAGGTCCTTGTGCTGGTAGCAGCGGACGAGCAGCGCCTTGACCTTCTGGTATTCGCCATCGGCGGGGAGGAAGGTGCCGACGTACAGCGCCTTGCCGCCACCTGTGGAGATCGGCACGGTGCGGTCGAGGGAGATCTCGTTGTGGATCGTCCAGGGGACGATTGGCACCAGCAGGGCTGCGACGAACAGCGCCGTGCTGGTGAGCCCTGGCTTCCAGCCGCGGTCGCGGCCTACCCGGACCAGCGCCAGTACGGCGAAGGCGACCCCGACAAGCAGGTACTCGGGGCGGATCAGCGCCGTGAGGCCGAACAGCAGGCCAGGTGCCAGCCACCTGGCGCGCGGGTCCTGTCGCGGGGTGAGGGGGGCACTGCGGGCGGGCCACGGTCCGTCCTCGACCCCCCTCACCCCGCGCCACCCGCGCGAGGGGCGGTTGTCCAGGGCGTCGGAAGCCCAGAGGAAGGCGAGGACCGCAGCGGGGAGGGTGAAGATCGCGGAGGGCTCGCTGTAGAGGGCGCCGGTCGAGTGGATGAACGGCGGGTAGACGGCAACCGCGAAAGCGGCGAGTAGTCCCGCCGGCCGGCAGTTGATGAGTCGCCCTAGGAGGTAGACGACGACGATTGAGGCGAGTCCGAGCAGGAGCTCGATGATGCGAGCCGTCCCTTCGCGGGCTCTGCCCGTCGCGTAGAAACTCGCCGCGTAGAGAAGGGGTGCCCCGGGAGACCAGTCGCTGGCGTTTTTGAAGCTCGGGCCGCCGTAGCTTCCTTCCGTGTAGAGCGCCTTGGAGAGCCCGTAGTACGCGTGGGCGTCGTCACCCGGGGTCGGCAGCGGCTCGACCACGCGGTAGGCGCGCAGGCCGAAGCCGATCACGAGGATCGCTGCAAGCAGAATCAGGGTCGTGCAGCCGTGGCGCTCCGAAAGAGAGCGCAGCCACCTTGCAGCTCGGTCGACCATGGCTGCGCAGGCTATCCCGGCGGTGCGGCCGCAAGCGCATCCGACTTTCACCACACTGGGGTGGGGTCAATGTCGGATGCGTGCGTGGAGCCACTGGTAGGCGTTGACCGTTCCGGTGCCGGCTAGGGCGGCGAGGACCGGGAGGACGACGAGCTCGCGCCGGGGCGAGGCGATCAGCAGCGCTCCTACCGCGGTCATATAGGCGAGGACGAGGCCGAGGATCGCGGCCTCGAAGCGGCGCCGAAGCGCGAGCACCATGAGGCCGAGCAAGGCGAGGAGGATCGTTCCGAGCTGGAGGACCCGCCAAGGCTCTCTCTCCATCACCGCCCGTGCCGAGTCGGTCCACGATTCGTAGGCCTTGTCCACGAGCATGCCCGCGAAGGCGACCGGTTCCTGGGCGATGTCATTCTCGAGGTTCTTGCGGCCCATCCGGCCCAGGGCGGCGTCGGTTTCGAGGCCGGGATAGCGCTCCGCCGCGACCCTGCTAAGCGCCCGCTCGAGGACGAAGCGGTCGGGGTCGTCCACCGGCCCGCCCCGGGAGAGTCGTTCGCGCAGCGCGGGCCGTTCGGAAAGGAGCAGTTCGCGCAGCCTCGGCCCGTCGCCGTCGGCGTCGAGGTAGGTGCCGATGAAGAGGGCCTTGCCGCCGCCGGTCGAGACCGGCACGGCCCGGTCAAGGACGATCGCGTTGCGGATCGTCCAGGGCGCGAGGACGAGGGCCGTCCCGAGCACCGACACCCCCGCCAGCGCGGCCGAGCGCCGGAGCCGCCCGCGAAAGCGCTCCCGGACGAGCCAGGCCAGCGGCAGCAGGACGGCGACGGCCAGGTACTCCGGTCGCACAAGTGCGAGCGCGCCCAGCAGCGCCCCGCCGCCGAGCCACCTCCACGGCGATGGGCGGTCGACTGCGTAGAGGAAGGCGACGAGGGCGGCGCTGAGCAGGAAGGCGGCCAGCGGCTCGGTCAGAAGCAGGCCCTGGTACTGGAGCAGCGCGGGGTAGATCGCGAACGCCGCGGCCCCGATCAGGCCGGCGACGGGCCCCGCCATCCGCCTGCCGAGCAGGAACGTGAGCGGGATCGTGCCGGCCCCGAACAGCGCCAGGACGACCAGGACGAAGGTGAGGTGGACGCCGCCGCTGAGCTCGTAGAGGCCGGCGACGAAGAGCGGCAGGCCGGGGGCATAGGAGCTGGACGGCTGAACTTCTCTCGACACCCCCGGGGGCCGCGCGTCGAACGAGCCGTCGCGGTAGAGGCTCTTCGCTATCCGCGCATAGGCGCCGGCGTCCGGCGGCTGCGCGGCGGGTTGCTCGACCGCGTAGCCGACCCGCAGTCCCAGGCCGGCGATCGCGATGACTCCGAGTACGGCCAGAACCGCCATTTTTCCGCCGCGGGCGGAGGTCTCCATGCCGCGATGCTATGCGCGCGCCCGGGTCTCACTTCCGTTACGCTGCCGCGCCTATGCGAGTGCTCATCCTTGGAGGCGACGGCTACCTGGGTTGGCCGACGGCCCTGAGATTCTCGGCTCGCGGTCACGAGGTCGCGGTCGTCGACGACTTCTCCCGTCGCCGCTGGCACGAGGAAGCCGGGACAGGCTCGCTGACGCCGATCTCCGGCCTCGAGCAGCGCATCGCCGCCTGGAAGGAGCTCACGGGAGAGGAGATCCGCAGCTTCGTCGGCTCGGTGCAGGACGGCGACTTCCTCGACGGCGTCGTCGCCGAGATTCGCCCCGAGGCGGTCGTCCACTACGGCCAGCAGGCCTCCGCGCCCTACTCGATGGCCTCGCGCGAGAAGGCGGTCGAAACCCAGCACGCGAACGTGATCGGCAATCTCAACCTGCTCTTCGCGATCCGCGACCACGTGCCCGACTGCCACCTGGTCAAGCTCGGCACGATGGGCGAGTACGGCCAGCCCGACATCGACATCGAGGAGGGCTACATCGAGATCGAGCACAAGGGGCGCAAGGACACCCTGCCGTTCCCCAAGCTGCCGGCCTCGCTGTATCACTGCTCGAAGGTCCACGACTCGACCAACATCCACTTCGCCTGTCGCACATGGGGGCTGCGCGCCACCGACCTCAACCAGGGCGTCGTCTACGGGATCGAGACCGAGGAGACGGCGAGCGACGAGCGTCTGATCACCCGCTTCGACTACGACGAGGTCTTCGGCACCGTGCTCAACCGCTTCTGCCTGCAGGCGGTGATCGGGCACCCGCTGACCGTCTACGGCGCCGGCACCCAAACCCGGGGATTCCTCAACATCCGCGACACGCTCGCCTGCGTCGAACTGGCGGCGGAGAACCCCGCCGAGCGCGGCGAGTTCCGCGTCTTCAACCAGTTCACAGAGCAGTTCTCGGTGATCGAGCTGGCGGGGCTGGTCAAGCACGCCGGCGAGCACCTCGGCTACTCGGTCGAGGTACAGCACTGCGAGAACCCGCGGGTCGAGAAGGAGCACCACTACTACAACGCGATCCACACCAAGCTGCTCGACCTCGGCCTCGAGCCGACCCTGCTGGGCGAGGAGCTGGTCGAGTCGATGATCCACACGATCGAGCGGCACAAGGACCGGGCGATCGAGTCGTCGATCGATCCCAAGACTCGCTGGAACCCTGGGGAGCCCGTTCAGCTTTAGCGTTCGGCGCGGCGGGTCCTGTCACGGATTTGGAACCACCACCCGCTGCGGGGGCGGCTGCGCCGCCTCCTCGGAGTGGCCCCCCAAATCCGCGCCACCCCCCGCGAGGAGCGGCTATTGCGGACGAAGAAACCCCTGGTCGGCAGGCAGGGGTCCGCTGGTAGCATCGCCACACGATGAGAGCGGCAGATGCGCTTATGCAGAGCTTGAAGGCCGAGGGCGTGGAGCATGTCTTCGGGATTCCGGGTGGGGCGAACCTGCCTACGTATGACGCGCTGGTCGATGCGGATTTCCGCCATATCCAGGTGCGCCACGAGCAGGGGGGAGGTCACGCGGCCGAGGGTTATGCCAAGGCCTCGGGCAAAGTCGGGGTCGCCTTCGCCACCTCGGGGCCCGGGGCGACCAACCTCGTCACCGCGATCGCCGACGCGATGCTGGACTCGGTGCCGACCGTCTTCATCACCGGCCAGGTGCGGACCGAGCTGATCGGCACCGACGGCTTCCAGGAGGCCGACATCCTCGGCGCCACCCTGCCCTTCGTCAAGCACTCCTTCCAGGCCACCGACCCGCGACACATCCCCGAGTACGTCCACGAGGCCTTCCACGTCGCCTCGACCGGGCGCCCGGGGCCGGTGCTGCTCGACGTTCCGCAGGACCTCTCGCGCGCCGACATCGAGTACGTGCCGCGCACCGAGCCGGTCGAGCTCGCCGGCTACAAACCGCCGAGCGCTCCCAACATCAAGCAGGTCCGGATCGCCGCCAAGGCGATCGCCAACGCGCGCCGGCCGATCCTCTACACGGGTGGCGGTGTGGTCAACGCCAACGCTTCCGAGGAGCTGCGCGAGCTGGCCGCCGCCGACCGCTTCCCGGTCACCTCGACCCTGATGGGGCTGGGCTCCTACCCGGCTTCCGGCGAGCAGTGGCTGGGGATGCTCGGCATGCACGGAACCCGCGCCGCCAACTACGCGATGGACGAGGCGGACCTGATCGTCGCGATCGGCGCCCGCTTCGACGACCGCATCACCGGCAAGCTCTCCGAGTTCGCCCCGCACGCCAAGTTCATCCACATCGACGTCGACCCGGCGGAGATCTCCAAGAACGTCCCCGCCCACATCCCGATCGTTGGCGACGCCAAGCTGGTGCTGCCGGAGCTGACCCGCGAGTACCGGGCGCTGCAGACCGACCCGTCCCGGCTAGAGGGCTGGTGGAACCAGATCAAGGCCTGGCAGGACGAGTACCCGCTGCGCTACGACGAGGGCACCGGCGGCGAGATCAAGCCCCAGTTCATGGTCGAGGCGATGCACCGCGCGACCGGGGGTGACGCGATCGTCACCTCCGACGTCGGCCAGCACCAGATGTGGGCGGCGCAGTACTACGGCTTCGACAAACCCCGCCGCTGGATCAACTCCGGCGGCCTGGGGACGATGGGCTTCGGCCTGCCCGCCGCGATCGGCGCCAAGGTCGCCTGTCCCGAGGAGGCGGTCGTCTGCCTCGCCGGCGACGGCAGCCTGATCATGAACTGCCAGGAGCTGGCGACCTGTGTCAGCCAGGACATTCCGGTCAAGGTCTTCCTGATGAACAACGGCTACATGGGCATGGTGCGCCAGTGGCAGGAGCTCTTCTGGGACGGCCGTTACAGCTCGGTCGAGATGGGCCCGAGCCCCGACTGGGTGAAGCTGGCCGAGGCCTTCGGCGCGACCGGGATGCGCTGCGAGGACTCCGCCGACCTCGAGCAGACGATGGCGAAGGCGCTGGAGACCGACGGTCCGGTCCTGCTCGACGTGCGCGTCTCGCCCGAGGAGAACTGCTTCCCGATGATCCCCGCGGGTGCCGCGGCCCGGGACATGGTGGGCTGATGGAGGCCGGTACTCCACAGGTCGTGAAGCTCGAGGAGCTGCGGGTGCCCGGTGCGCTCAGCGGCCGCAAGCACATCCTCTCGATCCTGGTCGAGAACAAGCCCGGCGTGCTGGCGCGGACCGCCGGCCTCTTCTCGCGGCGTGGCTTCAACATCGACACGCTCGCAGTCGGGCCGACCGACGACCCCAGCATCTCCCGCATCACCCTCACCCTCGACGGCGCCGTGCACCCGATCGACCAGGTGACCAAGCAGCTGCACAAGCTGGTCAACGTGCTGAAGATCCGCGACATGGAGCCGGAAGAGACCGTCGCCCGCGAGATGGCGATGTTCAAAGTCTCAGCCGCGGTCGAGAGCCGGGCGGAGATCATCCAGTTCGCCGAGATCTTCCGCGCCAAGATCGTCGACGTCTCACGCCGTACCCTGACGATCGAGGTCACCGGCTCCGCCGACAAGATCGAGGCCTTCGAGCGGATGATCCGCCCCCACGGCCTGATCGAGATGGTCCGCACAGGCGAGATCGCCATAGCCCGTGGTGCCGACTGACTCCCTTCTCGCCAGCCTGAGCGAAAGCGTCGAGCGGGCCGCTGCCCGGAGGCGGCGAACGGCCGTCAGCGTCACCGTGCCGGTCGAGGATGTCGATCCCTGTGCGGCGGTGTTCGCCTCGCGGCTGGCGTCGGACCGCTGGTTCTGCTGGGAGCAGCCGGACCGGGGATTTGCGCTGGCCGCATTGGGCGTCGCCCACGAAGTGACCTCGCGTGGGCCGGATCGCTTCCGCGACGCCGCCCGCGGGTGCCTCGGCGTGGAGGCGATCTTCGACGAGCCACCTGGGCTGCCGGCCGGGGCTGGTGCGGTCTGGACAGGCGGCTTCGCCTTCGACCCCGACGGGGGCGGCTCCTCGCCCTGGTCCTCGCTGGCGCCGGCCTCGCTGGCCTTACCGGAGCTCTCGATCTGTCGCAGTGGCGAGGAGGCCTTCCTCACCGTCAACGCCGTCGTCCATCCGGGCGACGATCCCAGCGCCAAGGCCGAGGCGCTTGCCGCTCGGCTCGCCGGCCTGCGCACAGATCCCCTGCCGCTGCTCGACCCGCACCCGACTTCGCATGTGGAGATCAGCAGCGTCCGCCCGCCGGAGGAGTTCGAGCGTTCGGTGGCGGCGGCGACCGAGCGCATCGAGGCCGGCGAGATGTCGAAGGTGGTGCTGGCCCGGGAGGTCCTTGTCACCGCCGGCGCCGCCCACAATCCGGCTTCGCTTTTCGGCGCGCTCCGCCAGCAGTTCTCTTCCTGCTTCTGCTTCTGCTGCGGAACGCCGGAGGCCGCCTTCGTCGGAGCCAGCCCCGAGCTTCTGCTGCGCCGCTCGGGCGCGAGCGTCTCCACCGTCGCGCTTGCCGGCTCGACCAGGCGCAGCTCCGACCCGGCCGTCGATGACCATCTCGGCGAGCAGCTCCTGCGCAGCGACAAGGACCGCCGCGAGCAGGCGATCGTCACCGAGCGCATCGTCCGCAAGCTGCGTCCGCACGCCGTCTGGGTCGAGGCCGCGCCCGAGCCGGAGATCGTCAAGGTCGCCAACATCCAGCACCTGGCGACGCCGGTGGTGGCCCAGCTCGCCGAGCCTCGTTCGGCGGTCGAGCTGGCCGGGATGCTGCACCCGACACCGGCCGTCGGTGGCGAGCCTTGGCAACCCGCCGCAGCCGCGATCTCCGACCTGGAGCAGATGGACCGAGGCTGGTATGCGGGCCCGGTCGGCTGGATGGACGCGACCGAGGACGGCGAATTCTGCGTCGCCCTGCGCAGTGCTCTCCTCCGCGACCGAGAGGCGCGTCTCTACGCCGGAGTCGGCGTGGTCGCCGGCTCCGATCCCGCTGCCGAGCTGGCCGAGACCGAGATCAAGCTCGGGGCGCTTCTGCCGCTGCTGGCCGAATGACCCGTGGGGTCCTCGCGTGTCCCTTCGCTTGGTGCTACTTTCGCGGCATGGCTCGCCCGCTTCGAGCTTTCGTGCTTGCCGCCCTGTGCGCACTTTGGGTGGCGGCGCCCGCCTTGGCCGTGAGCCCTGGCGAGAACGGCAGGATCTATTTCCAAGCATGCGGCACGCCATGCATGAACTACGACATCTATTCGGTCGCTCCAGGTGGCGGCGACCTGGTCAACCTGACCGGGGTGCTGACCGGCCCGGAAGGCCCGCCGGACGCCGCCTTCGAACCGTCGGTCTCGGCCGACGGCAACAGGATCGTCTTCGGGGTCGATTCCCAGGCGACCGCCGAGATCTGGGCGATCAACGCCGACGGCAGCGGCGCCAAGCAGCTGACCGAAGACAACCTGCTCGACCAGGCGCCGGCGATCTCGCCCGACGGCTCGCGAGTTGTCTGGAACCAGCACTCGCCCTTCCCGACGTATACGGATCGAGACCTCTGGACGATGGGCTCGGACGGCTCCGGTCAGCAGCTCTTCTACGACGGCGCTAACGAGGAGCGGTCGTCTCAGTTCACCCCTGACGGTCAGACCGTCGTGATCGCCTCCGAGACCGGCGACTACGACATCCGCAAGGTTCCGGCGACACTGACGGGCCTGCCACTCACGACCTCGACCGGGATCGCCGATGAAGACGATCAGCTCACCTACGAGCCAAGCGTCTCCCCGGACGGCGCTCAGGTCGCCTTCATGCAGGTGCCGACCGCGACGCCGTTTGCCCCCTTCGACATCTACGGCGTCAGCATCGAAGGCGGTACGCCGGTGCCGCTCTTCGACTCGCCGGGAAGCGAGAGGGATCCGAGCTACTCGCCCGACGGGACGAAGATGGTGTTCAGCGTCGACGGGGTCGCGATGATCGGCAATGCCGACGGCAGCGGCGAACCCCAGCCGCTCGACGTGGGCGGCGTGGAAGCGGGGGCCTTCGAATGGGCGGTCAAGCCCAAAGCCATCGCAACCGCCAGCGGACAGGCGCCGAACGGCCGCATCCGCAAGCACCCCCGGAAGCGCAGCAGGAAGCGCCGTGCCAGGTTCACCTTCACCTCGAACCAGCCCGGCTCGCACTTCGAATGCAAGCTCGACAGGCGGCGCTTCCGCTCCTGCAAATCGCCTTTCGTGCGCAGGCTGACGCCCGGCCGTCACACGTTCCGGCTGCGTGCGATCAATGGCGCGGGCGTCCCCGATCCCGCGCCCGCGGTCTTCCGCTGGCGGATCCTTCCGCGCTGACCGGCGAATTCCCACTGGGGACGCCTGCGCGGTCCGTTGAGGACGAAGCCGACCAGAGGAGCATGCCCGTCGGGACTGCGAGGACCACGGAGTAGGCGTGGTTGCCGGCTCCGACCCCGCCGCCGAGCTGGCCGAGACCGAGATCAAGCTGGGGGCTCTCCTGCCGTTGCTGGCGGAGTAGGGTCGGGGGCGTGGCTCGTGCCGTCTCCGTATCCGCCCTGGTATGTCTCCTTCTCCTTTTGGGAACTTCCCAGCCCGCGCAGGCGGCTGCCCCCGAGGGGCCGCAGATCACGGTCTTGGCCCACGCGGGAGTTGAGTTCGGGCTGGACATCACCACGATGGGTCCTAGCGGAGAATCTCCTCAGACCGTGATCAAGGAGGCTGGTTGGAGCCGGCCATCGTGGTCGGCCGACGGAAGCCTGCTGACGTTTGGGTCCTACGGAGAGTGGAGCGGGGAAGTGGTTGCGGTGGCTGAAGCCAACGGTCCGGGGATCCGTTTCTTCAGGCGTGCCTCACTTGTAGGCGACCATCCGGTGATGGCGCCGGACGGACGTGTGGTTGCTTATGCGCATAAGGGCTCCGTCTGGCTCCTCAACGTCATGTCGGGCTCGGTGCGGCGAGCGCTCCCATCGTGGCCGTCTACGGAATTCGAACCGAGTTCGTTCTCTCCAGATGGCTCGAAGCTCGCCGGGACGGTCGGTTGGCTGGGGAGCAGTGCGGTTGCCGTCGACCTGCGTACCGGCCACGTCTCGCTGCTGGCGCGGGAAGCGTCGGAACCCGTCTATTCACCCGACGGATCGGAAGTGGCCTTCATCCGCTGGAAGAACTGGAGGGCGAGCGCGGTCGACGATGGCTCGCCGCCGATCGACGAGCTGCGCGTCACCCGGGTCGGCACCTTCCCCCGATCCCGGCTCCTGCGGCGCAGTCACAAGTTGCTTGTCAGGCCTAGCTGGGATCCGTCCGGACAGCGCCTCGCGTTCATCCGCACCCGCGTCGTCGAAAACGGCTACGACGACCCGAAGAAAGGCGATGCGCTCATGGCGATCAACGCCGACGGTACCTGCCTGAAGAGGGTCTACTCCGATCCGGAAACGACGCTCTACGGCTCTGCATGGCAGCACGGGCCGGGGCGCGAAGCTGGGCCGATCTCCTGCTAGCGAGGAAGCGCCGCGCGCACCCGGGCCGTGAGCTCCCGGTGAGCCTCGACGTTCGAGCTGCGGTCGGTCTTCGCCTCGATCAGGCCGGTGCCGGCGGCGAGGGCTTCGGGCAGTTCGGAGAGCGAGTCGAGGCGGCGGTGGGGTAGGTCGAAGAGCGCCGCGGCCTTGACAGTGTCGACGCTGCGTGGGGTGCCCAGCAGGGCCTCGAACTCGTCGCTGCCCAGGGCCGCCTCCTGGGGCAGGAAGTGGAAGATGCCGCCACCGTCGTTGTCGATCACGACGATCCGGACCGGGGTCTCGACCTCGCGCAGCGCTGCGAGGCCGCCGATGTCGTGCAGTAGGCCGAGGTCGCCGGTGACGATCGTCGTCGGGCGGCCCGTGGCCCGTGCGGCGCCGATGCCGGAGGAGATCAGGCCGTCGATCCCGTTGGCGCCGCGGTTGCAGAGGAAGAGGGCATCGGTCGCGGTCGGCGGGAGGAAGGCCTCCTGGTCGCGGATCGGCATGCTCGAGGCCGTGTAGACGAGGTCGACGTCGCTGTGGGCGAGGCCGAGCGCCCGGTGAAGCCCTGGCTCTGTGATCTCGTCCAGGGCGTCGAGCTCGGCATTCAGGGCGGCCCGGGCGGCCGCCTCGGCCTTCAGCCACCGTGACGGCGCGGGCCGATCCTCGTTTCCGAGACGGGCCGCCCATCCCGATGCCAGCTCGGTCGGGTCGGCACGCAGCAGCGCCGCCGCGCGGCTAGTCGGCTCGTTCCAGCCGCAACCGGGGTCGACGACGATCTGGTCGGCGCCGGAAGCAGCCAGCCAGGCCCGCAGCGGCTTGCTGGTCGGCATCCCGCCGAAGCGCAGGACCAAATCGGGCCGGACCGACTCGCGGAAGCGCTCGTCGCGCAGCAGGTGGTCGTAAGTGGCGACGACGTGGGAGCGGTCGTGGGGTCCGCAGCGAACCTGCGAGGTCGGCTCGGCCAAGATCGGGAAGCTGGCGGCCCGCGCCAGAGCGGCTAGTGGCTTGCGGAGCTCCGGGTCGAGCTGCCGGCCGGCCACGATCACGCCTGAGCCGGCGCCGGCGATGTGACCGGCCACCTCGTCGAGGAGGAAGGCCGAAGGCTCCATGTCGATCGGCGTCACCGCGGTCAGCGGTCGTCCGTCGCGGCCCTCAAGTGCAAGCGGGTCGGTTGCCGTGATCGCGCTCTCGGCGGGGATCGGGGCAAGCGGCTCGCGCCAGGGCAGGTTGAGGTGGACGGGCCCGGGCCGCTGCTCGCCGCGGGCCGCGGCGAGCGCGCGGCAGGCGACCAAGCGGTAGTGGAGGAGCCCGTCGTCGTCGGCATCGTGGGTTCCGACCTCGAAGAACCAGCGAACCGAGGAGCCGAAGAGCTTCAGCTGGTCGATCGTCTGGCCGGCGCCGATTCCGCGCAACTCCGGCGGCCGGTCGGCCGTCAGTGCGATCAGCGGGATCGCGGACTCGTCGGCCTCGCAGATCGCCGGGTGGTAGTTGGCGGCGGCCGTCCCGGAGGTGCAGAGCATCGCCACCGGCAGTCCCGTCGCCTGCGCGGCGCCCAGCGCGAAGAAGGCGGCCGAGCGCTCGTCGAGGATCACGCTGACCTCGATCTCAGGCTGGCGCCAGAGGGCAACCGCAAGCGGGGTGGAGCGGGAGCCGGGAGAGACGACGGCCCGGCTCAGCCCTCCCCGCGCCAGCTCCTCGACGAAGGCCGAGGCGAGCGCGGTGTTGGCGTTGGTCGGGTCCATCGGGGGGAACCTAGACGACTTCACCGCTCCCGGCGGTCGAAGCATTTTCAGCGCCGTGGCCCCTAAAAAGCTTCAGCGGGCATCCAGTCGGTGCGCTGTCAGGGCCGCCTCGTCTATCTCCACGCCCAGGCCCGGGCCATCGGGCGGATGGAGCATCCCGTTTCGCAGCTCACACTCCACGGAGGCGATCGTCGAGGCGAAGAGGCGCTGCGTGGCGAGTCCGTGGGCGAGTTGTGCGCCCTGGCCGCCCGCCGCCTCGTCCAGCGTCTGCGCGACCTGTGCCGCCGCCGCGATCCCGACCGGCCCGTCGAGGGCGCTCGAGAGGTAGGACGGCAGCACCTCGGCGATCTCGATCGCGGCCTCCGGACCGCCCACCTTGGAGAGCTTCACGCCGGTCATCGCGCATGCGTTCATCGACACTGCCCGCTCTGCGTCGGCCTTGGTCTCGACGCTCTCGTCGCCGGCGATCGGAATCGTGGTCGAGGCTGCCACCTCGGTCGCCTCCTCCAGCGTCGCCACCGGCTGCTCGGCGAGCTCGACCTCGAGCGGCTCCAATGCCTTCAGTGTCCGCTTTGCGGTCTCGATGTCCCAGGTGGCGTTGGCGTCGACGCGGATATGCGCTCGCGGGCCGACGGCTTCGCGCACGGCAAGCACCTGGCCGAAATCGTCGCCGGCACCCAGCTTCAACTTGAACGACTCGAAGCCGTCTGCGGCCCAACGCTCGGCGTCCGCGGCGACCGCGGCGGGCTCGCCGGCTATCAGCGTTGCATTGCACTCGACCGACCGTGAGACATCAGGCCCACGACCGCGGTCGTCATTTCGTTCGCTTGGCGGTTGAGATGACGACCGCGCTGCGATGGAGTGGCCTGTTGCCGCGGTGCATCTCCCGCGCAGGTCCAGAAGCGCGGTGAGGGCGGCGCAGCGCGCCGGAGCGGAAAGCCCGAGCGCCTCGCTCCTCAGCGTTGCCTCGTCGAGAGAGTCGCGCTCGGCCAGCCGCTCAAGCTCTCCGACCACCTGTGCCAGGCTTGTCCAGCCGCGCATCGACAGCGGCACTGCTTCTCCCAGCCCAGTCAGTCCATCGCCGGAGCGCAGGCGCAGCAGGACCATCTCGCGCTGGTCGAGCCGCCCACGTGCAGTCACATATGGCTCGCGGAAGGGCAGCGCGTAGGGGATGACCTCAGCCGAGGCGATCTTCACCTCAACAGCATCGCACTCGCGCCGAGTTCGCATTTACCCGTCCATAACACGGGTAAATGCGAACTCGGCGATTCGAGCAGGCTCAGGCTGCTAGTAGGAGGCCTATTGAGACTAGGAGGCTGAAGACTGCCAGTAGGGCGCCGGTGGCGGCTAGGGCGCCGTTTAGGGCCGGGCCGTCGGTGCGGTTGGTCATTGCCCGCATCGGGCCGATCGCCATCGGCAGCGCCACCAGGCCGATCAGCGGTAGCAGGCTTCCACCGCCTGCCACCAGGGCGATCGGGAGGACGACGAAGGCGCCGAGCACCAGCATCCGGTAGAGCGCCACGGCGTTGTGGCGGCCCATCCGCACGGCCAGGGTCATCTTGGCGGCCCGCCGGTCGGTCTCCAGGTCGCGGACGTTGTTGACGACGAGGATCGCCGTGGCGAGGAAGCCGACCGCGATCGAGAGGCCGAGCGGCAGCGCGTCGAGCCGCTCCAGCTGCACGTAGTAGGAGCCGTTGACGGCAACCAGGCCGAAGAAGAGGAAGACGAAGACCTCGCCCAGTCCCGCATACCCGTAGGGCCGCGGCCCGCCCGTGTAGAGGATGCCGGCAGCGATCGACACCGCCCCGATCAGCAGGATCACGATCCCCGCCACGGCAGCGAGGTAGATCCCGCAAGCGATCGCAACCCCAAAGGCGATCCAGGTCGCGTTGAGGACCCGCCGCGGTGTCACCAACCCGGCTGAGGTGACCCGCACAGGCCCGAGCCGGTCGGCGGTATCGGCCCCCCGCTTCGCGTCCGAGTAGTCGTTGGCGAGGTTCGTGCCGATCTGGATGAAGATCGACCCGACCAGGGCAGCGACGAACGCCCCGACCCTCGGAAGCTCCCCGGCCCATTCGACCGCCGCCGCCGTCCCGACAAGCACCGGAGCTATCGCGGCGGGCAGCGTCCGCGGCCTCGCCGCCATAAGCCAAATCCTCATCGGCCAGCTCCCGTCAGCCATGACCGAGTCTCGCGCGGGTGGCGCAGGGTGAGGGGGGTCGAGGACGGACCGTGGCCCGCCCGCCGCACCCCCCACACCC
>Ga0307503_10000037_pt1 | contig 103131 bp, 105 predicted proteins | sample 17_S_MG_FD_194514 | JGI IMG/M metagenome (GOLD analysis project Ga0307503, IMG submission 194514) | Soil microbial communities from Populus trichocarpa stands in riparian zone in the Pacific Northwest, United States - 17_S | ecosystem: Environmental > Terrestrial > Soil > Riparian zone >... | reverse complement strand
TCATAGCCATGCGTCAGCAGCAGGACGAGGCCCGACGCGCGCAGCCACTTGGCCTCGCCGGCGGCGATGAACTGGTCGATGATGACCTGCGCTCCGTTGACGAAATCGCCGAACTGCGCCTCCCACAGCACCAAAGTCTGCGGATCGGCGATCGACCAGCCATATTCGAAGCCGAGCACGCCATATTCGGAGAGCGGGCTGTCGCGCACCTCGAAGCGGGCCGGGCCGACCTTGGTCAGCGGGATATATTTGGCGCCGTTATTCTGGTCGACCCAGACCGAGTGGCGCTGGCTGAACGTGCCGCGCCCCGAATCCTGGCCCGAGAGGCGGACCGGATGCTTCTCGCGCAGCAGGGTGCCGAAGGCGAGCGCCTCGGCGGTGGCCCAGTCGAAGCCGGTGCCGCTCTCGAACATCTCGCGGCGTGCATCGATGATCCTGACCAGGGTCTTGTGGACGGCGACGTCGGCCGGGACATTGGTCAGCACCGCGCCGATCTCGCGCACCATCGTCTCGTCGCAGCCGGTGGCGACGTTGCGGCGCTCGGTGATCGCCTCGTCGGGCCGGCCGAGGCCGCTCCACGCCCCTTCGAACCAGTCGGCCTTGTTGGGCAGATAGGATTTGGCCGCCTCGAACTCGCCTTCGAGCAGGGTGGTGAAGGCGGCGACCTCGCCGTCGACCCAGCCTTTCTCGATCACCCCCTCCTGCTCCAGCCGGGCGCCGTAGATGGCGGAGATCGGCGCGTGATCGCGGATCTCCTTGTACATGAGCGGCTGGGTGAAGCTCGGCTCGTCGCCCTCATTGTGGCCGAAGCGGCGGTAGCACCACATGTCGATGACGATGTCGCGGTTGAAGGTCTGGCGATATTCGATGGCGAGCTTGCAGCAGAAGGTGACCGCCTCGGGATCGTCGCCGTTGACGTGGAGGATCGGCGCCTGGACCGCCTTGGCGACGTCCGACGGATAAGGCGAGGAGCGGCCGAACTGCGGCGAGGTGGTGAAGCCGACCTGGTTGTTGATCACGAAATGGAGGCAGCCGCCCGTGTTGTAGCCGGGGATTCCGGAAAAGCCGAAACATTCGGCGACGATGCCCTGGCCGGCGAAGGCGGCGTCGCCATGGAGCAAAACGGGCAGCACGCTGTCGCCCTCGATATCGTCGCGCGCGATCTGCTGGGCGCGGACCTTGCCGAGCACGACCGGATCGACCGCTTCGAGGTGGCTCGGATTGGGGACCAAAGAGAGGTGGACCTTGATGCCGTCGAACTCGCGGTCGGACGAGGTGCCGAGATGATATTTGACATCGCCCGAGCCGCCGACATCCTCGGGATTGGCCGATCCCCCGGCGAATTCGGAGAAGATTGCGCGATAGGGCTTGGCCATGACGTTCGCGAGCACGTTGAGCCGCCCGCGATGGGCCATTCCAAAGACCATCGAGCCGACGCCGTATTGGCCGCCATATTTGATCACCGCCTCCAGCGCCGGCACCATCGCCTCGCCGCCGTCGAGCCCGAACCTCTTGGTCCCGACATATTTGCGGGCGAGGAACTTCTCCCATTGCTCGGCCTGGACGACCTTGGTCAGGATCGATCTCTTGCCCTCGGGCGTGAAGACGATCTCGGCGTCCTTGCCCTCCATCCGGTCCTGGAGGAAGCGGCGCTCCTTAAGGTCGTTGATGTGCATATATTCGAGGCCGACATGGCCGCAATAATTGCGCCTGAGGATCTCGACGAGCTCGCGCACGCTCGCCTTCTCCAGCCCGAGCGCGCCGCCGAGCCAGACCGGGCGGTCAAGCGCTTCGCCGGTGAAGCCGTGGAATTCCGGCGTGAGATCGGCGGGCATCTCGCGCTTGGCGAGGCCGAGCGGATCGAGGTCGGCGGCGAGATGGCCGCGCACGCGGTAGGTGCGGATCAGCATCATCGCGCAGATCGAATCGTTGGCGGCCCGCTCGATCTCGGTTTCGGACGCGCCCGCGGCCGCTGCGGCGTCCTTCGCCTTCGCCGCGACCGTCTCGATCGTCATGCCGGTCGGATCGAGGCCGGCGTTGAGGTCGTCGAGCTCGATGACCGGCCAATTGTCGCGCGCCCAGCTGGGGCCTTTTTCCTCAGTCATCCCGCCCTCGTTCCCCGGCGAAGGCCGGGGCCCAGGCCCGGCGGAAGCCGGGCTCAGCAGAGTGTCGGGTAAAGATCGTCCCACTCAACATTCGTTTCCTCGATCAACCTGATCTTCCAGGCCCGTTTCCATTCCTTGATCTGCAGCTCGCGCCTCCGCGCCTCCTGCAGGTCGTCATACGCTTCGAACCACACCAGCAATTTGCACCCGTATCGCTTCGTGAAGCCCTTCACCAACCCTTCGCGGTGCTCATAGACGCGCTTCACGAGGTCGCTGGTCACGCCGGTATAGATCGTTCCGTTCTTCTGGCTCGCCACGATGTAGACGAAGCCGCCTTTCATCATAACCTCCAAGAGAGCCTCCGGCTCCTGGGCCCCGGCCTTCGCCGGGGAACTAGCCCTTCAAAAGGGCCGCGAGCGTCTTGCCCAGCTCAGATGGGCTCGGCGACACCTTTATTCCAGCCGCCTCCATCGCCGCGATCTTGTCCTCGGCGCCGCCCTGCCCGCCGGAGACGATCGCGCCGGCATGACCCATCCGGCGCCCGGGCGGCGCGGTGCGGCCGGCGATGAAGCCGACGACGGGCTTGGACCGGCCCTTCTTCGCCTCGTCGGCGAGGAAAGAGGCGGCCTCCTCCTCGGCCGAGCCGCCGATCTCGCCGATCATGATCATCGATTCCGTCGCGTCGTCGGCCAGGAACAGCTCGAGCACGTCGATGAAATTGGTGCCGTTGACCGGATCGCCGCCGATGCCGACCGCGGTGGTCTGGCCGAGGCCGGCATTGGTCGTCTGGAACACCGCCTCATAAGTGAGCGTGCCCGAGCGGCTGACGATGCCGACGCTCCCTTTGCGGAAGATGTTGCCGGGCATGATCCCGATCTTGCATTCGCCGGGCGTCAGCACGCCCGGGCAATTGGGCCCGATCAGCCGCGAGGCCGAGCCCGACAAGGCGCGCTTCACCCGCACCATGTCGAGCACCGGAATGCCCTCGGTGATGGCGACGATCAGCGGCACCCCGGCGTCGATCGCCTCGAGGATCGAATCGGCGGCGAAGGGCGGCGGCACGTAGATCACGCTGGCATCGGCGCCGGTCGCCGCCACCGCCTCGGCGACGGTATCGAAGACGGGCAGGCCGATATGGGTCGTCCCGCCCTTGCCCGGCGTCACCCCGCCGACCATCTTCGTCCCGTAAGCGAGCGCCTGCTCGGTGTGGAAGGTGCCGGTCTCGCCGGTCATCCCCTGGGTGATGACCTTGGTGGACGCGTTTACGAGGATGGACATCGTCTCTCCAAACCTAGGCCACGGACGTCGGCATATCCGCAAGCCCGACTTCCGTGACTAATAAGCTATGTTTACTCGAGCCGAATTGCCCGAGACCGTATAAGTGATGGTTTCATCTGGCGGACCATCGCGCCATCTGCCAAGCCCGCTGCTTGGCCCGAACGCGTCAACCGTTCGCCAGATAACGCGATTGCGCTCGAATTTGCACTCGTTGGTCCACACGGTCCCGTCATCAGGCCGGGTGTATCTCACGCGCACAATATCTCCGTCATGGGAGACAACTCTGATCGTCCTCTTTTCGCGGCCATTCAATTCGGCGATCGTGGTTCGACACGCATCGGCTCTTTGAGCAGCGGTAAGAGCGATGTCGGGAGCTGGCGGGTCAGGTGCGGGCGTGTTCTGTGCCCTGTTGTCTAGCCGAGACCCCGACGTACCAGGCACAGGTCCGTTGGAGGCGGCCGGCTCGTTGCTGCAAGCGGAAGCGGCTCCAGTCGAGAGCAGTAGGGCACCGACCTTACGCAAGTGTCGCATCGATCGCCCTGCACGCCGCCAGCAGCTCCTTCACCGCGTCGACCGAGACCTGGAAATTGGCCTTGGCCTCCGCGTTCAGCTCGATCTCGACGATCTTCTCGACGCCGCCGGCGCCGATGATGCAGGGAACGCCGACATAAAGGTCGCTGACGCCGTACTGGCCGGTCAAATTGACTGCGCAGGGGAGGAGCCGTTTCTTGTCCTTTAGATAGGATTCCGCCATTTCGATGCCGCTCGCCGCCGGCGCGTAATAAGCCGAGCCGGTGCCGAGCAGGGCGACGATCTCGCCGCCGCCGCCGCGCGTCCGCTTGACGATCGCGTCGATCTTCTCCTGCGTCGACCAACCCATCTTGATGAGATCGGGGATGGGGATGCCGGCGACGGTCGAATATTCGACGATCGGCACCATCGTGTCGCCATGGCCGCCGAGCACGAAGGCGGTGACGTCCTGGACCGAGACTCCGAACTCCTGGGCGAGGAAGGTGCGGAAGCGCGCGGAATCCAGCACGCCCGCCATGCCGACCACCATGTGGTGCGGCAGGCCGGAAAACTCCCTCAGCGCCCAGACCATCGCGTCGAGCGGGTTGGTGATGCAGATCACGAACGCGCCGGGGGCGTTGTTCCTGATGCCCTCGCCGACCGCCTTCATGACCTTGAGGTTGATGCCGAGCAGATCGTCGCGGCTCATCCCCGGCTTGCGGGCGACGCCGGCGGTGACGATGATGACGTCGGCGCCCTCGATGTCGGCATAATCGTTCGAGCCCTTGAGCGCGACGTCGAACCCTTCGACCGGGCCGCATTGGGAAAGGTCGAGAGCCTTGCCCTGCGGCACGCCCTCGACGACATCGAACAGGACGACGTCGCCCAGCTCCTTCGCCGCCGCGAGATAGGCCAGGGTTCCGCCGATATTGCCGGCGCCGATAAGCGCGATCTTGTTGCGAGCCATGGGGCCCTCCCACCCTTGTTTCAGGTCAAAAAGCGAAGGGGCTGCGGGCGCAGCCGGAACGTGGCGACCGCTTAGCCCCCTCGCGCCCGGCGGGCAACCGCCGTGGGGGGGACACGTACTTTTTCGCGAAAAAGTACGTGTCCCCTCGATTCAGGCGGGCGGGGAGGCGCCCTGCTCGACATAGCGGCGCTCGCCGGTCGCCGGGTTGAACCAGACCGTGACCATCTCCCCGCTTTCCTCGTCGCGGAAGCGTTCCGCGGTCGGCCGCCAGCCGCCGCCGCTGGGCGCCGCGGCGCCGCGATAGAAGGTGCGCTCGTAAAAGACGCCGACCGCGAACAGGGCGGCGACGGCGAGGAACGGCCAGGCCAGCGGCTGGAGCGCGGTCAGCACCGCCGCGGCCACCAGGAACAGGCCCGTGCAGACCTGGATCGCCTCGCGCAGCATCAGCTTTGGCCGTCCACGATCTCGACGGCGGTGCCGTAGGCGACGACCTCGTTCATGGTCGAGCCGATGTCGCCCGAATCGAAGCGCATCATGACCACCGCATTGGCGCCCATCGCCGAAGCGTTGGAAACCATGCGGTCGAGCGCCTGGCGCCGCGTATCCTCGACCAGCCTGGTATATTCCTTGATCTCGCCGCCGACGAGCGAGCGCAGGCCGGCGGCGATGTTGCTGCCGAGGCCGCGGCTGCGCACGACGACGCCGAAGCACTGGCCGAGCACGCGCGTCACTCTGGCGCCCGGGATATTCTCGGTGGTGGTGACGATCATCGCCGGCCCTCCTGGGACAGTTACTCGTAACTGTCCCCATCCACCGCCGCAAGCCGCGCTAGAGGAAAGTCCGTCCTTCCAGCGAAAGCTGGAATCTCACTTCTTCAATCGCCGAAGGAAACGAGATTCCAGCTTTCGCTGGAATGACGTCTGAACGATCGGGCGATCCTTAATCCTCGACGATGTTGAGGATGTTGCCGTCCGGATCCTTGAACCAGGCGATCTTCATGCCGCTGCCGACATGGACGTCGCCGACCAGCGCGAGGCCCGGCATGTCGTAATGCTCGAAGAAGATGCCCTTGCTTTTGAGCGAGGCCACCTCGGCCGCGATATCGTCCACCGCCCAGGTCACCGCGGTGGCCTCGTTGGTGCCGGCGAAATCGGACCGGTAGACGTTGAGCATGGTGTCGCCGCTCTTCAGCACGACCAGCTCGTCGCCCTCATTGTCGACCTGCTCGAGGCCGAGCGTGTCCGTGTAGAATGCCCGCGCCCGATCGAGGTCCTTGACGGCCAGGTTGGCGACTGCGTTGCGTTTTCCCAGCATGGTTTCCTCCTGGGGACAGTTACTTTTTCAACCGCTGGTGCGATCAGCTCGACCCGCGGCGCGTAAAAGTAACTGTCCCCATTCCGCCCGGTTCCGTTCAGTCCTCGCCGTGCCCCAGAGCCAGATAGTCGGCGCTTTGCATCTCGATCAGGCGCGAGGCGGTGCGCTCGAATTCGAAGGCGCCGTCGCCGGCGACGTAGAGATCCTGCGGCCCGGCGTCGGCGGCGGCGAGCAATTTGACCTTATGCTCGTAGAGCGCGTCGATCAGGGTGACGAAGCGGGCGGCCTCGTTGCGGTTCTCTGGCCCCATCAGGGGCACGCCGACCAGGATGATCGTGTGGTAATGGCGGGCGATGGCGAGATAATCGGCCGCCCCCCGCGCCTCCCCGCACAGCCGCCGGAACGAGAAGACGGCGACGCCCTTGAGGCTCTTGGGCACGTGCAGGCCGCGGCCGCCGGGCAAAGCGAGGTCCTCGGCCGGCACCCGGGCGCGGTCCTCGACCGGATGGTCGGTGAGCCGGAAGAAGGCTTCGGCGAGCGCCTTCGTCGCCTCCGGGCCGTTGGGCACGTACCAGGTCGGCATGCCGCCGAGGCGCTCGAGCCGATAGTCGGTCGGGCCGTTCAGCGGCACCACCTTCAGCGCGCGCTCGATCAGCGCGATGAAGGGCAGGAAGAGCTCGCGGTTGAGGCCGCCGAGATAGAGGTCGCCGGGCGGCCGGTTCGAGGTGGTGACGATGGTGACCCCCGCCTCGAGCAATTGCGAGAAGAGCCGCGACAGGATCATCGCGTCGGCGCTGTTGTTGATCACCATCTCGTCGAAGCAGAGCAATTTCGCTTGCGATCCGATCGCCTTGACGACGGGCGGGATCGGGTCGCCTTCCTCCTTGGCCCGCTCGGCGCGCAGCCGCTCGTGCACTTCGAGCATGAATTCGTGGAAATGGACGCGGCGCTTGGGCGCGTAAGGGATGGTCTCGAACGCGAGGTCCATCAGCATCGATTTGCCGCGCCCGACCCCGCCCCACAGATAGACGCCGCCCGGCGGCGGCGCCATCCGCCCGGCGAGGCGCCAGATCAGGCTGCCGCGGTTGGCCGTTTCCGCCAGCCTGTCGGAAAGCTCGTCGAGCACCGCGACCGCGGCGCGCTGGTCGGCATCGGGCCGAAGCTCGCCGGCCGCGACCAAAGCGGCGTAGCGCTCGGCGAGCCCGGTCACGGCTTGCGGCTGAACTTGCGCAGCGCGCCCGAAAAAGCGGCGACCGTCTCGCCGTCCTGCACGACCTTGCCCTGCAGGACGATGAGCCGGCCGGTCTCGCGCAGCAATTCGACCTCGGCGTCGAGCGGCACGCCGATCCTGCCGGGGCTCAGAAAGCGCGTGTTGAGATCGAGCGTGACGGCGCGGGTGACGTCCGCCCCCGCCAGCCGCCCGCCGGCGAACAAAGCCATGTCGATGAAGGTCAGGATCGCCCCGCCATGGACCATGTCGCCGAGGTTCGAATGGCGGCTTTCCGGAAACATCCGGCAGGCGGCCCGCCCCGGCCCGTCCGCGCGGACGAGGAGCCTGCCGATGACGGCGTTGAACTTGGTGTCGTCGGCCAGCGCCCAGGTCCACCAGCCCGGATGGTCTGGGTCGGGTTCGTGGTGGATGAGGGGATGGACGTCCATGGCCGGTGCAGTGGCGGGAAAAGCCATCCCTTTCAAGATGAGCTCGGCAGCCCCCGCTCGTCATTCCAGCGAAAGCTGGAATCTCCCTTCCCTGTCGAGGGCGCGCGCCGGGCTGCCGGCGAGGGTGGCGTAGACCCACGCACGCTATTCGCTTCCGCTCACGTAAGGCGGTCGCGCGAGATGCGAGCTAGGGTGGCATTGTGCAGCTACGGGCGTCGATCCTGGGAGGGCGCGCCCATGGCCGGGCGGCCCGGATTGACCCCGATTTGAAGATCTCCCGGCTGGTAGAGTACCCGGACTTTGTCGGGCGGGCATTGGACGACGACCGCGCGCTCGCCTGCCCACAAGACGTAAGGTGCGTGACAGTCGCGAAGTTCAGGGCTGAGAAGATAGGCGGTCCGTGCGCTGAACATGCCATCATCGCTGAGATCGTTGATGCGCTCCAGCATGGCGGTGGACGCAATGAGTAAGCAGATGAAGACGGAATTGAAGCGCCCGTCCAATTTTAGGACGCGGATCGACTTGAGGGCCGCCGGTGTCGTCACGTCGACCCCGGGAGGAAGCTCAGCCTCGACGTGGTCACCCGTGCCCACAAGCGCGGCGAATAGAAATATCACCGCACCAACTAGATACCGGAAATAGCCGTGATGGATCAGCGCGTCCGCGAACCACAACATCGAAACCAATGCCGCGGCCCATAGGAAAAGCAGAGTCCTTCGCCAGCGAGCGGTGTTTGACAGCCCAAATAAGTCTCTACCCAAGAGCCAGCCGCCGGCGAAGACGAAGCAGGGGGCCGCCAGGACAAGGCTGTTCTGCAATCCTGAAAGGATCACGTCGGTCGGGCTGGCAATCTGGAGGAACGTTAGTCCCCATCGATTGAAGATAAAGCTGTCCAGGGCGATGGCAGCGATGAATCCCACAAGTCCTGCGAGCGACGCGGCTTCCGCCGTCAAGGCCAGAACAGAGTGCAGGCGAGGAATTAAGCGGGACGCCTTTTTGGGTGCAGTCCGGGGCTCGTCTTTGTCCGGTTCGCGACCACTCATATGACCCCGCTAGGCGCCGGCCATCATACTCCTGCCACGAACACTAACAATCAAGAATCCAGCGGGAACTCCGGAGAGGCAATCCCTACCCACGGCTCCAGCAACCCGTTGGGATGCCGGGGACAAATACGTACCCGTCACCAATGAAGCCCGGTTCACTCGCCGCCGAGCCCCTTCTCGATCAGCCGCCGGATCGCCTCGGAGCGGGGGGCTTCGGGTCGGGCTGGCGTTCGATCCAGGCTGTCATCCTGGCCGTCAGCGCCGGAGAGACGATGGCCGTCGCCGAGCTTAACCTCTCGCGCCGCGCGTTGCTAGGCGCGGCGTTCGCTGTCGCACCCCTCTTCGTCATCCTGAACTCGTTTCAGGATCCACCTTCTTCTTCCCGTCGCCAGTTCCGGCACGAAGATGGACCCCGGATCAGGTCCGGGACGACGAGCTATCCCGCACGGTCACCAAATGGAACCGCGCTCTCGCCCGCTTTCGCAACGCCGAGGCCGCGCTTGCCGCCGTCAAGGGCGCCGACGAGGAAAAAGGGGACAGTCACTGTGACTGTCCCCTTTCCAAGCCAAGGGCGCCGACGAGGAAAAGGGGACAGTCACTGTGACTGTCCCCTTTCCAAGCTGGCTGGCCCGGCGGCCTGATTTCGCGCAGAGACGCAGAGAGGTCGCCCACCGGGGGCCGCGCAGCGGACCCTCATGCAGCCTGTCGACCCTTCTCCTCCGCGCCCGAATGGGCCTATGGCCCGTGCCGCCTCTGACTCTCCGCGCCTCCGCGTCTCCGCGCGAACCAGACCTTTTCTTGCAATGTAGGATTCGGCCTGCGATCCTCTCCGCGGCTCGCGGTCCGCCGCGGGTCCGGCTCTTTCCGATGGTGCATCATCGCGGCATCCGGCGCGTCTTCCGACGCGGAAGGTCACAGTGAAAATTTACCCCGGATTCCCTAAACTTTGTGACCTTCCGGCCGGGTGCGATCTTCGAACGTGACAGTTCGCACGCGATTCCACGCATCCGGCGTCATTCTTGTCACGTTCCGACGAGAAAGCGCCGCCTCGCCTAGACCGCCCGTTCCAGCAGCATCTTCTTGGTCTCGGCGATCGCCTTGGCCGGGTTGAGGCCCTTGGGGCAGGCGTTGGCGCAGTTCATGATCGTGTGGCAGCGATAGAGGCGGAACGGGTCCTCGAGCGCGTCGAGCCGCTCGCCGGCAAATTCGTCGCGGCTGTCGGCGAGCCAGCGATAGGCCTGGAGCAGGATCGCGGGGCCCAGGAACTTGTCGCTGTTCCACCAATAGCTCGGACAGGAGGTCGAGCAGCAGGCGCACAAGATGCACTCGTAAAGGCCGTCGAGCCTGGCCCGGTCCTCGGGCGCCTGCAGCCGCTCGGCACCCGAAGGGGTCGGCGTCTTGGTCTTCAGCCAGGGCTCGATCGAGGCATATTGGGCGTAGAAATGGGTGAAATCGGGAACCAGGTCCTTGATCACGTCCATATGCGGCAGCGGCGTGATCCGGATCTCGCCCTTCACGTCCTCGATGGCGGTGGTGCAGGCGAGGCCGTTCTTCCCCGCCATATTCATCGAGCAGGAGCCGCAAATCCCCTCGCGGCAGGAGCGGCGGAAGGTCAGGGTCGGGTCCTGCTCGGACTTGATCTTGATGAGGGCGTCGAGGACCATCGGGCCGCAGCTGTCGAGATCGACGTCATAGGTGTCGTAGCGCGGGTTCTCGCCGCTGTCGGGGTCGTAGCGGTAGATCTTGAACTTCCTGACTCGGCCGCCGGCGCCCGGCGGCGCGTCATGCGCCTCGCCTTTCCTGATCCGGCTGTTCTTCGGCAGTCTGAATTCGGCCATGCGCTCTTCCCTTGAGACCCGGATAGCTTCAGGCGGCGCGCCTGTCGAGAAGCTGGGCGGCGATGTCGTAGGTGCGCTGATTGTCGACGTCGATCGCATGGGCGCCGTCGGCGAGCACCACGGCCGAGACGCGGACCCTGAAGCGGCGGCCGAGCCGCTTCATCGCTCGGTCGAGCGGGACCAGGCCGAAGCGCAGGAGGAGAAGGTTGAGGAAGCCGAAGGCGCGCGCGATCCGCATCGGATTCTTGGCGAACTGGCCGCCCTCGCGGAAGGTCTCGGCCAGCCCCAGGCCGCCCTGCGAGAGGCCGTAGAGGTTGCAGTTCGAGAATTCGCCGTCGCGGAATTTGTAGAAGCGCCGCTGGCCCTGCGGATGGGCGGCGAGCACGGCCTCCTTGCGGGCGAGCGCGATCACGGTGTCGTCGCCGGCCGCCAGCCGGTCGATGATTTGGCGCACGGCGGCCGAGGTCAGCAGGACGTTGTCGGCGGTGGTGATCACCACCGGCCCGTCCGTTCCCATGGCGGCGGCATAGACCGAATCGGCGATATTGTCCGCCGCCGCGACGAAGACCGCGGGCCGGCCGGAGGCCGCGACGATCGGGCGCAGGCTGTCGTCGGCGCCCGGCTCGACCGAGATTCGGATCGAGTCGAGCCCCTCCACCTCGCCAAGCGCGGCAAGGACGTGGGCGAGCAAAGGCCGGCCGCCGATCGGGACCAGGCATTTGTGGGTGACGCCCGCTTCCGCGGCGAGCGGATCGAGCTGGCCGTCGCGCTGCGCGGCGAGGACGATGACGGTGAAGCCTGGCTCAGCCATCCGTCGGCTCCGCTCCGAGCAGGCCGTGGCGGGCCAGGCCCTCGTAGAGGATGGTCTCGATCAATTCGGCCTGGCTCCAGCCGGCGCGCTTCGCCGACCGGCCGAACACCTTCTCGGACCACAGATTGGCCTGGAGGTTCACCTCGAGGAAATCGCAGCGGCCGGTTTCGACGTCGAGGCGGAACTCGAAGCGGCCATAATCGAACGGGCGGAAGTCCTCGGCCATGGCCCGGGTCATCTCGGCGATCCTGGGCACCCAGGCGGCATCGTCGAAATCGACCAGCTGATATTTGTGGCCGCGCTCGACCAGGTCGCGCTTCTCGTAATAGGTCCGAAGGTGGGTCGGATCGGCCTGCTCGAACAGCATCATCGGCATCACCGTCGGCACGCCATGGATGGTGACGACCGGGACCTCGACGTCGCTGCCGTTGAGAAAGGGCTCGACGATCGCGTCATGGCCTTCGGCGTGGATCGAGGCGACCGCGGCTTCGACGCCGGCCCAGTCGCGCGCGTCCTGCACGCCCCAGCTCGCCGAGGAGGCGTTGGGCTTGATCACAAGCCGTTCGCCTTGCGGGCATTGCGCCTGCTCGACCGGGGCGCCGCGACGGTAGACCGTCCAGGCCGCGGTCGGCACGCCGCGCGCGGCGGCGCAGAGCTTGGACAGATGCTTGTCGTCGGCGAGGCCGCGCAGGATCGGGCTCGCGCCGAGATAGGGCAGGCCGAGCCGCGTGCAGAGCAAAGGCAGCATCATCTCGCTGTTGAGGAAGCCGCCGCGGTTCAGCAGCGGGAAGACGAAGTCGACGACGGGCTTTTCGAACAAAGCCTCATAATTGTCCTCGAGCACCAGGTTGAGGCCCAGCGATTCCAGAACCTCGCGCGTCTCGACATGGTAGAGCGCGTGATTGCCGTCCTCCGGGTGGAGGCCGCCCGGCCATTTGGCGTGCTTGGCGATGAACATGATCCGCAGCCGCTCTTTGGCGTCCGCCGGAATATAGCGGGGGTTGATGCTGCTGTTCACTGGAAATCGCGACCTCTGATACAAAAAATCGCCGGGCGGCCCCCTATTCCCCTGCCGCGCCAGCCGATATGGGGGCGCGTTAGTCGCGTAGAGAGGGGCGTGCAAGATTGATGACCGCGCGCCCAGAGATATCCGACGCCGGCCGGCTGATGACCGGAGGCTGCGACGACCGGATCGTCCTCAAGCCCGACACCGGCCTCAACCGCTATCATAGCGCGCCTTATCCGCGCGACGTGCTCGCCTACGCCTCCTCGACCGCCAATGACATTTCGGCCGCGGCTTATGCCCGGGCCGAGGCGGTGCTGGCCGAAACCGGCGCCGCGCCGGATGCGGGCGTCTATCGCGACCGGCTCGAGACGATGCGGGCGCGGATCCGGGCCGCTTATCGAATTGCCGCGGACGTGGCTGTGGTGTTCGCGCCCTCGGGCACCGACCTCGAATATGTCGCTTTGGCGCTGGTCGCCGGGCGCGCGCCGGGCGGGACCAACGCGATCCTGCTCGGCGCGGACGAAGTCGGCACCGGCTGCATCCATTCGGCGCATGGCCTCTATTTCGCGGAATCGACCGCCCTCGGCACGGCGGTCGCGCCCGGCGCGCCGGTGCCCGGGCTCGGCGGCGCCACCCTCGACCTCATCGACATCCCGGTCCGCGACCGGATGGGCCGGGTCCGGCCGTCGACCTATATCGCCGCGCGGATGAGCGCCTCGATCGCGTCCGCCCACGCCGCCGGCCGGCACAGCCTCGTCCATATCGTCCACGGCTCGAAGACCGGGCTGATCCTGCCCTCGCTCGCCGAGGTCGACGCCTTGTGCGACCGCCATGGCGACGCCGCGACCCTGGTCGTCGATGCCTGTCAGGCGCGGATCACGAGCGCGGCGGTCAATGACTATCTGGCCCGCGGCGCGATCGTCTTCGTGACCGGCTCCAAGTTCATGGGCGGCCCGCCGTTCAGCGGCTTCGCGCTCGTGCCCGCGGCTTTGGCCGGGCGCGCGCCGGCGCTGCCCGAGGGGTTGGCCACCCTCTTCCGGCGCTCCGAATGGCCGGCGCTGTGGCCGGGCGCCGAGGCGCTGCCGGACAGCGTCAACATCGGCCTGCTGCTGCGGCTCGAAGCCTCGTTGTTCGAGCTCGAGCGCTTCCAGGCGCTCGCCGACGCTGCGGTCTGGCGCGTGATCCGCGCCTTCCACGCCGCCGTGCGCGCCGAGATCGTCGATCGGATCCCTGCCCGCCGCGTCGCGCCTTATCCGCCCGGCGACGTCGCCGAGGCGGACAGCCACCCAATCGAGATGCGCACCCTTTCGACGCTCGATCTGTCGGCGCTGAAGCCGCGCGGCGCGAGCTTCGAGGACGCCCAGGCCTGGCACAGGGAGATGGCGCTTGCCGGCGTGCGCGTCGGCCAGCCGGTCAAATGCGTGCGGCTGGCCGACGGGCGCTGGGGCGCCACTTTGCGCATCGGCCTCGCAATGGGCCAGGTGATGGACCGGGTCGCGCTCACCGACGACGATCTCGCGCGGTCCTTCGCCGTCGACATGGCGGCGATCCGCGAGGCGCTGATCGCGGCCGCGGCCTAGCCGCCCGGCCGACAGTATCGCCGCCGTTCTTCGGGGGCCGAACGCAGCCGGCTGTCGAGATAATATCCGGCCAGCTGCTCGACCATCGCCTCGCGCCCGGCGGGGATGAAGCGCGCCGCATCCCGGCGCCAGCCGGCGATGCAGTCGGCGCGGGGCCGGCTTGACTGGCCGCAATCGACGAAGGCGTTGAACGCGGCGCGCCAGGCGAGGAAGCCCTGCCGGTCCATCGGCGCGCCATGGCCGGGGACCAGGGTGGCGAAGGGCGTCGCCGCGATCGCGTCGAGCGCGCGCCGCCAGCCTTCGGCGCAGGCCGTGTCCATGAAGGGCACCGGAGCGACGACGAGGTCGCCGGCGACGACCAGCCGCGCGGCGCGGTCGTAGAGCCAGACGTCGCCCTCGGTTGCGGCGAAGCGGGCGAGGTTCACGCGCAGCCGCCGGCCGGCGATGCTCATCTCGGCCGAGCGGACGATCGGGCGGGTCGGCCGCAACGTCTCGGGACGGTCCAGCACCGAAAAGGCGCGCTCGATCTCGGCGCGGTTCGCCTCGGGGATCTCGCCCGCCGCCAGCGCCCGCTCGTTGCTCTCCCGGCCGCGGCGCAGGAAGCCGGCGAGCGCGCCGTCAATGGCGTTGCTCGCGTAAAGCGGGGCGTCCGGGAAAGCCGCGCGGATCTCGGCATTGCCGGTGCTGTGGTCGAGGTGCCAGTGGGTGTTGACGATCGCGGCGACCGGCCGGCCGCGCGCCCTTGCATAAGCGAGCAGCCGGTCGCGATGGGCCGGATGGCGCCCGGTATCGATCAGGATCAGGCCCTCGGGCGCGTCGAGGAAGATGCTGTTCCCATCGGGCCCGCGATTGGGCTCCAGGCTGCCCGGGACGAGGTGCCAGCCCGTCGCCGGCGCGCGCGCCGAAATGCACAGGATCGCGGCGAGGATGAAGAAGGCGCGCATGCGGCCGATGCTGGAGCCCTGCCGCCGATCCGCCACCGCGCTTCGGCGAAGCGCGGCGGGCTTTCGATCAATGTCGCGGCGGCGGCGTCTCGTAGCGCAGGCCGCTCCGGGCGCTGAGCGCGACCGGCCCGCGCGGCCGCGCCGGCAGCAGCGCACGGATCGAGCGGAACAGCCGGCCCGCATCCGCGGCGCTGCGGGTGCGGACGCAATAGGTGACCTCGCCTTCGCGGCCCCAATGGTGGCGGGTGACGGCGCGCACCGCCCGGTCGCGGCGGAGCAGGCGGTCGACGGCCTCGACGCTGCTCCGGTCGATGCCGGCGCCGTAGCTCGCAAAGGCGATCGTCAGCGGGCAATCGGCGGGCGCCGGGGCCACGCGTCCAGGCAGGCGGGCGATCGCGGCCGGCGCGGCGAGCATGGCCGCGGCGGCCAAAAGCGGAAGCATCGTCTTCATGGGCAGGGTCGTGCGCCCGGCCGGCTGCACCCGTCGTGAACGGTCCCTAACGCGCCCGCGCCATGGTCACCGTCGCCGGCGGCGTGTCGTCCCGCCCCGGGGTCCAGCGCAGGGTGAAGCGGCGGATGCGCGTGGCGATCTCGTCCCCGCTCATATAATTTTCCCGGACCTGCACGTTGATCCGCCCGGCCGTCGCGGAAAGAATGCGATAGTCGAGGAAATCGCCGATCCGGAAGGTGATCCAGCCCACGTCCACGTCGCCGTAAAAGGCGAGATAGGTCTGGAAGCCGTTCACCGCGGGATCGCCGCCGGCCAGAGCGAACATCTTGACGCTGTTGCCGGGCTGGTTGGGCACCATGTTGATCTGCGCGACCGACGCCGCATATTCCAGATTCTCGTCATTGTCGGTATCGTCTGGGCGGCGGCTTGGCCGGCCGGGGCGATTGCGAACAGAAAAACGGCGGCAGCTATCAGTGGACGCGTCATCGATCCCCCCCCGAGACGCGCGACCCTCGGCCAAAACGGCACCCGTGGCAATGCCGCGATACGCTGTGGAAAACTGCGCTTTCGCCTTCGACTTCCGCGAAGGCCCGTTCTAGTCTCCCGCGATGATCGATTCCGACGACGATTTCGAGTTCGAACGCGCGCCTGTCGCCGCCGCGGACCGGCTGACGCTCGATCTCGACGGCTGGGAGGGGCCGCTCGATCTGCTGCTGACGCTGGCGCGCAGCCAGAAGGTCGATCTCGCCAAGATCTCGATCCTGGCGCTGGTCGAGCAATATCTCGCCTTCATCGCCGACGCCAAGAAGCTCCGGCTTGAGATCGCCGCCGATTATCTCGTCATGGCCGCCTGGCTGGCCTACCTCAAATCCTGCCTGCTGCTGCCCAAGGAGGCGGGCGTCGATCCGTCGCCGGAGGAGCTGGCGATGCGGCTCCAGCTCAGGCTGCAGCGGCTGCAGGCGATGCGCGAGGCCGGGGCGCGGCTGATCGGCCGCGACCGGATCGGCCGCGACGTCTTCCTGAGGACCGCGCCCGAGGGCCTGAAGGTGGTCCGCCGCGCGGCCTGGCAGGCCGATCTCTACGATCTCATCTCCGCTTATGGCATCGTGCGGGCGCGGACCGAGCCTTCGGTCCACGTCATCGCGCGGCGGCCGGTGATGACCCTCGAAGAGGCCATCCACCGGCTCGAGCGGATGATCGGGACCAGGCTCGCATGGACCGCGCTCGAAGCCTTCCTGCCGGAAACCCAGGATCCCGAGTTCCGGCGTTCGGCTTTGGCCTCGAGCTTCGTCGCCACGCTCGAGCTGGCCCGGCTCGGCAAGGTCGCCTTCCAGCAGGACGAGCCCTTCGCCACGCTCTACGTGAGGGCGGCATGAGGGGGTGGGGACCGTCATTTTCACGCGGCGGCGAGGCATGGGGACAGTCACTTTCAGACTCGTTGGTCGAGAAATCTCACCACCGTGCTGAAAGTGACTGTCCCCGTTCGTGCTACCGTGCCGAAAGTAACCGTCCCCATTCGGAGCGGGTCGCGTGAGGGAGATCGATGACGCCCTGCGCGCCGTCGAGGCGACTTTGTTCGCCGCCGAGGAGCCGCTGAGCGCCGCGGAGATCGCGCTCCATGTCGGCGAGGGCATCGACGTTAAAGCGGCGCTCGCCGAGCTCGAAGGCCATTATGCCGGGCGGGGGGTTGAGCTGGTCGAGCGCGGGGGGCGCTGGCATTTCCAGACCGCCGCCGATCTCGCCCACATCCTTCGGCGTGAGCGCGAGGAGAGCCGCAAGCTGAGCCGGGCCGCGGTCGAGACCTTGGCGATCATCGCCTATCACGAGCCGGTCAGCCGCGCCGAGATCGAGGCGATCAGGGGCGTGCAGATCTCGCGCGGCACGCTCGACGTGCTGATGGAGGCGGGCTGGGTGCGGCCGGCGGGGCGGCGCGAGGTGCCGGGGCGGCCGCTCACCTATGCGACGACGCTGGAGTTTCTTTCACATTTCGGCCTTAAGAGCCGGCGCGACCTGCCCGGGATCGACGATCTCAAGGCGGCGGGGCTGCTCGATCCGGTCGATACCGCGCTCGAGCGGCTCGGGCTGGAGGACGCGGACCTCGGCGCCGAAGAGTCGGATTACGACGGCGCTGGCGAGGTCGAACTGGAAACTGGCGCCGAAGACGCCTAGATTTAGCGAGCATTGGGAGAATTTTCATATGGGCGGTTTCAGCCTGGTCCACTGGATCATCGTCATTCTCGTGGTCGTGCTGCTGTTCGGCGCGGGGCGGGTGTCAGGCCTGATGGGCGATGTCGCCAAGGGCATTAAGAGCTTCAAGAAGGGCATGGCGGACGACGAGGAGGCCGAGCCGCGGCGGCTCTCCTCCGAGCGCAGTGCCGAGGCGCAGCCGGTGCCGCCGCCGGCGGCGGCCGCCGCTCCCGCCGTCCCCGTCACTCCCGCCGAGCCGGCGCGGCCGGCCGAGCCGGACCGCAACCAGGCCTAAGGCGGGCCGCTGCCGGAAGGGACGCGATGTTCGGGATCGATTCCGGCGAATTGCTGATCATCGCGATCGTCGCCTTGGTGGTGATCGGGCCCAAGGATCTGCCGCGAGTGATGCGCGCGGTCGGCAATTTCGTCGGCCAGGCGCGTGGCATGGCGCGCCATTTCCGCAGCGGCATCGACGCGATGCTGCGCGAATCCGAGCTCGCCGACATGGAAAAGAAGTGGCAGGCGGACAATGAGCGGATCATGCGCGAGCATCCGGTCGGCGCCAGCGTGCCCGCATTGGACGGCGATGCGCCGCCCGCCGACGACTGGGCCGAGCCCGCCGCCGGCCCGGATCTCGCCAAGCCGGCCAAGCCGCCGCGCCTCCCCAAGCCGAGGCCCGACCGGCCGAAGCCGCCGCCGCGCCGCGCTCCGGCCGCCAGACCCGCTGTCGCGCCGCCGCCGGCGCGGGATGAAAAGCCATGAGCGACACGGATCGCAAGGCGGGAGGCGAGGCCGACGATCTCGACAAGAGCAAGGCGCCCTTGCTCGACCATCTCGTCGAGCTGCGCCGCCGGTTGCTCTGGTGCGTCGTCGCGCTGGCGATCGCCTTCGGCCTCTGCCTGTGGCAGGCGCGGCCGATCTTCGGCTTCCTGGTCCAGCCCTTGCTCAAGGCCGGGCAGGGGCGGCTCATCTACACCAACATTTTCGAGGCCTTCTTCGCGGAGATCAAGGTCGCCTTCTTCTCGGCGCTGATGATCGCCTTCCCGATCATCGCCAACCAGATCTGGCGGTTCGTCGCGCCCGGCCTCTACGCCAAGGAGAAGAAGGCGTTCGCGCCCTTCCTGATTCTAACCCCGTTCCTGTTCCTGACCGGCGCAGCGCTCGCTTATTATGTCTGCATGCCGCTCGCGCTGCATTTCCTGCTCGGCTACCAGGGCAATATCGGCGGCGTCACCGCCGAAGCGATGCCGGCGATCGGCAATTACCTCTCCTTCGTCACCCGCTTCCTGTTCGGCTTCGGCATCGCATTCCTGCTGCCGGTGCTGCTGATGCTGCTCGAGCGGGCGGGAATCGTGACGCGGCAGCAATTGAAGCGCGGGCGGCGCTATGCGATCGTCATCGCCTTCGTCGTCGCGGCGGTGCTGACCCCGCCCGACGTGGTTTCGCAGCTGCTGCTCGCTTTGCCGTTGCTGCTGCTCTATGAATTCTCGCTGATCGCGATCTGGTTCACCGAGAAGAAAAGGGCCCGGATCGCCGCCGCCCAGACCGAACCATAAAAAAGGGCGCCCCCGAAGGGACGCCCAGCTCCTCTGATCTTGCGCAGCTACATCTCATTGTCGACCGCATTGGCGGCGGACTGGGCGTCGCGGCCGGCGCCGCGGACCGTGTTGCAGGCGCTGACGGTGATCAAGGTGGCGCTCAGCGCCAGAATCGCGAACAGCTTCTTCATCTCAAAATCCTCCTGAACCGCGGTCACGGGCGAAAGCGCGCGCCCGGCGCTCGAGCAGGTAAATGCCCACGCGGCAGTTCGGTTCCGCTCGCGGAGGGGGAAATGGGGACAGTTACTTTTCCCCGCTGTCGCTGTCGCTGTCGCTTCGGGCGCGGAGCCGGAAAAGTAACTGTCCCCAGCGGCATAGGCCGACAAAGTTGAGCCCGGACGCGCTACCGGGGGGGGGAGGTCGGCGCGTCCGGGCTCATGTTCTGGATAGCGAGAGCGGGGGGGCAAAAGGTCACTATCCGAACCCAAAAACGAGAAGCGGGGGCGTCGGTTCCACCGATTTGAACTTTTTTTCCGGGGAGAGGCTTTTTTCATGGCCCCGCGCCCAGGCTCGACACCGGCGGGCAGCGCAGGCTTGCGCGAATCGCCGAATCGGTCGACGCTCCCCCCTGGCAGCGCCGCGCGTCGACGGCGCCTTTGACAGGGGAATGTCATGAAGGGTTTTGCGCTACTGCTGGGCGGCACGTTCCTGATCGCCGGTTGCGGCCAGGCCGAGGGCCCGTTCGTCAGCAATCTGGTGCGCGAAGCGGTGTCGCCGAGTGGCAACGTCCAGCAGGTCGAGATGACCAAGCAGGCCGACAACAGCTATAGCGGCTTCGCCACGGTTCGCCTGCCGAGCGGCATCACCGCCCGCTTCAACTGCACCGCGAACCGTCAGGGCAACACCACCAGGTTCGAAGCGCAGTGCCGGCCGGTGCTCGATCAGGCTCAGGTCGATATGCTGGAAGAGGAGCTCAGGCGATCGTTCACCTCGCAGGGCGTGACCGTGCTGGCGCTGGAGCTGACCCGGCAGGACGACAACCATGTCACCGGTTATGCCGACATCAGAGAGGCGAGCGGCGCCGAAGGCCGGCTGCCCTGCACCGGCACCCGCAACCCGACCAGCGGCTTCCCCGTCGAGTGCCGGCCGCCGGCGACGCCGATCCCTGGGCGCCAGACCGCCCAGCCGGCGCCGGACGAGGGCGCCCAGCCCGCCGAGCAGGAAGAAGCGCCCGCCGAGGAAACCCAGTAAGGCGGAAGCCTGCTAGCTCGCGAGCCGGCGGATCATGTCGACCCAATGGTCGACATCCTCATAGAAGGCGCGGACCGGCAGGCGTTCGTCGCGGCCGTGGGCGCGCTCGTCGACCGGGGTGACGATCCACGAGCCTTCGACTCCGTAGACCGGGACGCCGCGCGCGCGGAAATAGAGGCCGTCGGTGGCGCCGGTGCTCATGTCGGGAACGATCACGGCGCCGGGATGGCGGGCGCGGACGGCCGCCGTATAGGCGCCGACCACGTCGGGCCTGAGCGGCGAGGCGTCGGTCGGCCGCGCCGGATCGACCGGCTCGACCGCGACAGTGTCGGGCGCGCCCAGGCCGCGCAAGGTCGCCAGCACGGTGGCGGGATCGACCCCGGGGAAGATCCGGCAATTGACCGTGGCGCGGGCGAGCTGCGGCAGCGCATTGTCGGCATGGCCGCCTTCGAGGCGGGTGGCGACGCAGCGCGTGCGGGTGAGGCCGACCTCGGTCGGCGAGGCCTCGACGATGTCGGCCGCCTCGCCGTCGTTCGGATCGGCGAGCCAGCGCCTGATCGCCGCGGCCAGCGGCGGGTCGGCGGTCTCGGCGCGATGGGCGAGCGAGGCGCGGGTGGTCTCGTTCAGCATCGGCGCGAAGCGGTGCCGTTCGACCCGCCCGAGCGTGTGGGCGAGCGCGTAGATCGCATTGTCGGGGCGCGGCCGCGAGCTGTGGCCGCCGGGGTTGGTCGCGGTCAGGATGTAGCTCTGATAGGTTTTCTCGGCGGTCTGGATGCCGAAGCCCAAAAGGGTGCCGTTCTCGAGGAAGGCGCCGCCGCCGGCATCGGCGTTGAGCGCGAAATCGAGCGTCGCGGTGTCGATCCACTGGCTGGCGGCGAGCTCGGCGCCGCGCCCGCCCGTCTCCTCGTCGCCGGTGAACAGGACGATGATGTCCCGATTGGGCCGGAAGCCCTCGGCGCGCAGGCGCAGCAGGGCGGCGGTCACGGCCACCACGCCCTGCTTGTCGTCGAGCGTGCCGCGGCCGTAGAAATGGCCGCCTTCCTCGCCGAGCAGGAACGGGTCGCGCGACCAATCCTCGCGGCGCGCCTCGACCACGTCCATATGGGCCATGAGCAGGATCGCCTTGCGGCCCGACGGCCGCGCCGCCGGCCAGCGCAGGATGAGCGCGGCGGTATGATCGTCGGGGCGGACGACGTCATAGGGATGAATGGTGACCCCGGTCAGGCCGCCGGCGCGGAACTGCTCCTGCAAATAGGTGGCCAGCTCGGGGACGCGGCCGCGGCCCTGGACGGTCGGGATGCCGATGGCGTGGGCGTAGATCTCGCGCGCCTTGGCGTGCCAGCGGTCGGCGGGCGGCGCGTTGGGCGCCTGGGCGGCGGCGGCGGCTGAGGACAGGAGCAAAGCGGCGAGAAAAGCGAGGCGCATGCGGCGGGCTCCTTGGCAAAATCGGCCGGAAGATCGGCGCGAATGCCGGGCCGGTCAAGCGTCCGGAAATTGGGGACAGCATATTTCTTCGCGGCCCGCGCCGTCGGTGGGAAGCCCGCACGCCGGGCCGGAAACATATCCTGCCCCCGGTCATCATTTTCGCTGGAAATGAATATCCTGTCACCGTTTTTGTTGATAAGAGCGCAGCGACGCCGAAAATCGCCCGGGAAGGGGCCAGTTACTATTTTCCGGCGATAAGGGGGGAATGGCGATGCCGTGGCGGGAAAATAGTAACCGTCCCCATTGCCGTCCCCATTGCCGAGGCAGCACATATGTCTAGGGGCGCCCGGCTCGTCGTGCCGGGCATTCCGCATCACGTCGCCCAACGCGGCAACCGCCGTCAGCAGACGTTCTTCTCGGACGACGATTATCGGCTCTATCTCGAGCTGCTGCGATATTGGTCCCGCCGGGCGGGAACCGCGGTCTGGGCCTGGTGCCTGATGCCGCACGATGTCCACTTGATAATGGTGCCCTCGCATGCGGACGGGCTGCGCGCCGCGCTTGCCGAAACTCATCGGCGTTATACCTGGGCGGTGAACCGGCGCGAGGGCTGGCGGGGGCATTTGTGGCAGAGCCGCTTCGCGTCCTGCCCGATGGACGAGGCGCACCTCGGCAGCTGCGTCCGCTATGTCGAGCTGAAACCGGTTCGGGCTGGCTTGGTTGCGCGAGCGGAGCAATGGCCGTGGTCGAGTGCGCGGACGCATCTCGGCTTGGCCGACGATCGTCTCACCGATGTGGCACCGATGCGGCAGCGGGTGGAGGATTGGCGGGCGATGCTCGACGCCGGGCTCGACGAGCGCGAGCGCGACCTCATCCAGGCCGCCGAGCGGAGCGGACACCCGCTCGGAAGCAAGGCCTTTCAGGATGAGCTGGCGGCGGCGCTGGGACGCCCCGTCGGACCGAGGCCGCGCGGCCGACCGCGCCGCGCGTAATCAGGGCCCCGCCTTTACCGCCACCACGATGCTGAGCGCGTAAAGGCCGCGTCCGGGATCGTGGTCGAGGGTCGAGCGGAGCTGGCGGGTGAGGCCGGTGATGATCCGGTCGAACCGTTCCTCGAACGCGGCGTCGCCGTCGGGCCGGCCGGCGAGCGCGTCGACCTCGACCGACAGGCGCGCGCTGGCCGGGCCGTCGCCGTCGAGCGCGATCGAAACCAGCCCGGCGCCGCGCAGCATGCCGAATTCGGCGATCTCGGTGATCAGGAAGGCGACCGAGACCGCCACGTCCTGGGTGACGTAAAAGGCGCCGATGTCGAGCCGGATCTGCATCCCCGCCGCGCTCGCCGGCGCGGTCGCGCGCAGATTGGCGGTCAATTCGGTGATCAGCGACTTGAGCGCGACCCCGCGATTCTCCTCGAGCTCGGCATAATGGTTGCGGTGGACGACCGCGAGCGCGTCGACCCGGCGCTGGATCGAGGCATAGGCGGCGGCGACCTGCTCGTTGGGCGAGCCGCGCGAATGGAGGTTCAAGAGGGAGGCGACGACCTGGAGATTGTTTTTGACCCGGTGATGAACCTCGCGCACCAGCCTGGTCTGGCGGACCACCGCCGCCTCGAGCTCGGCTTCGTGGCGGGCGACCGTCCGCGTCACCTCGGTGAAGGCCTGGCCGAGCGCGCCGATCTCGGCGGCGGGGCTCATCACCGCCGGCAGGTCGACGCCACGGTCGCCGGGCTTGTAGGCGGAGATGATCTTCTGGATCCGGCCGAGCGGGCGCAGCAGAAGCCGCTGGACGATGACCCAGCCGACCAGGGAGGCCCAGAGCCACATCAGGATCGGCGTCGCCACGACCAATATCTCGGTGAGGCTCATCAACGGCGCCGGGAGACGCACCCGAAGCGAATATTGGCCGTTTCCGAAGGGGTGGTCGGCGGTCACCTGCGGCGCCCGGGCGCCCGCCGCCGACATGGCGCGCAGCGGCATCGCCCGATCGCCCTGCACCAGCTCGAGCGCGAAATCCTCGGGCAGTCGCGGGGTGTCGACGACGGCGGCGATCGTCGCGCGGTCATATTCGGCGATGCCTTCGATCCGGCCGGACGGATCGTAGATGAAGACGTCGAGAAGATTGCCGCCCGGCACGATCGTGACGCGGCCGATCTGGCCCCGCGCGGGCGGGATGGCGGGCAAGGCGAAGCCGGCGCTCAGGCAGCTCGGCGCCGGGCCGTTTCCAAAGATCGCGAAGCGGCCGCTGACGTTGGGCGGCCGGCCGAGGCGGGCGAGGGTCCGCCGGCAGATCCCGCCGGTGTCGCCGGCTTCCGTGATCGCGTCGCGACCGGCGCGGACGGTGAATGCGTTGCGCGACAAAGCGAGCGTTAGGCGCTGCGTGTGCTGGGCGAGCAGGGCCTGCGCCTCCTGCTGGGCGGTGGTCCGGCTGGCGCGGGCATTTTGGATCGAGGCGACGATCGCGATCACCCCCAGCGGCAGCAGGCCGACGCTGAGGATGATCCACATCTTGAGGCCGGTTGAAAGGCGGGCCCAGCGGGAGGCCTGCGCCCAGCGGGAGGACTGCAGTCTGTCGTCGCTCACCGGGACGGCGCCATGATCGCGGTCAGCCGAGCTTTCCGAGCAGATCGAGCATTTCGGGCGGGATCGATTCCTTCAGCGTGTCGTCATAGACCGTGCGCAGGGCATTGCCGACCTCGCCGCCGGGCGCGCGCCTGCGGACGCGGCGTTCGCCAGCCTGGGCCTTGGTCTTGAGGGGTGTCGCGGCGTCGCTCGCGGATTTCTGGTCCCGGCTTCGCCTATCGTCACGAAAGGTCAAAATTCCACACCCCTCACGGCCAATCGCGCCGAGCCCCCCGGTATCGTGCCGCGGGCCTGCCCTGGCTCCAGCGCAGCCGCCCCGCTGAACAGACGCAAAAATACGGCGGCCTCGGATAATCAGGCCGCGCGGGCATGGAAACAAAAAACTCCGACGTTTGTTCCAGCTTGCGCGAGGACGGGGCACGATCGGATTTCCGGGCTGCTGACGTCGGTTGCGGTTGCATTCGCGACGAGGGCCAACCAATAGGCCCCGTAACGATTATCAAGGAGTCGCCCCTAACATGTCGCTTGGCCAGGATCTCGCGCCGCATCTTCCATTCCTCCGCCGTTACGCCCGCGCCCTGACCGGCACGCAGGTCCATGGCGACGCCTTCGTCCGCGCGACGCTGGAGGCGATCGTCGCGGCGCCGGACGATTTCCCCCGCGACGTCGATGCCCGGCTCGGCCTCTACCGGACCTTCCATGCCATCTGGTCGTCGGCCAATGTCGAGGAGGAGCCGGGCCACGCCGACACCGAGGCGCCCGAGGACATCGCCCGCGCCCGCCTCTCGCGGATCACGCCCTTGTCGCGCCAGGCGCTGCTGCTGACCGCGATGGAGGGCTTCACGCCGGAAGACGCCGGCTATCTGATCGGCGCGTCGGGCGACGAGGTCGAGGCTCTGGTCAACGAGGCGCTGGCCGAGATCGAACGCCAGACCCGCGCCGACGTCCTCATCATCGAGGACGAGCCGATCATCGCGATGGACATCGAAACCATCGTCCGCGACCTCGGCCACAACGTCACCGGCGTCGCGGTCACCCGCGACGAGGCGGTGAGCCAGGCGCTGGCGCGGCGGCCGGGCCTCGTCCTCGCCGACATCCAGCTTGCCGACGACAGCTCGGGGATCGACGCGGTCAAGGACATCCTCGCCGAATTCTCGGTGCCGGTGATCTTCATCACCGCCTTCCCCGAACGGCTGCTGACCGGCGAGCGGCCCGAGCCGACCTTCCTGATCACCAAGCCGTTCCAGCGCTCGACCGTGAAGGCGGCGATCGCCCAGGCCTTGTTCTTCGACACGGCGACGGTGCCGGCCTGACGTCAGAGGGGACAACCCCAGAGGGGACAGTTACTTTTCCGCACGACCGGCGTCGGAGGGGACAGTTACTTTTCCGCACGACCGGGGAAATCCGGATACGGCGTGCGGAAAAGTAACTGTCCCCATCCCACCGCGGATACGACGCGCGGAAACTGTCCCACTCCCCGCCCATCCGGAACCCGCTCATCCGAGGCGCGTTGCTCCGCGTAACGAATGGAACCCCAAGTCAGGAATAACGATGAGCGATCAGCGCGACCATATCAGCACGACCGACGCGCGCGCCGGCAGCACGCCGCATATGACGCGCTACATCCTCACATTCGGGCTAATCCTGGTTATTGCGGCTTTCGTTGCGATTGTACTTCTCTGGAAGTGATCCCATCTCGATGCGATGCCGCGGCGCCGGCCGGTGCCGCGCGGCACAGTGAAATGATGTGAGGGGCGAGTGATGGCGGGCGAACAGCCGGCGCAGGTCCAAGTCGAGCGGGGCGGGGGCGAATGGGCGCCGCTTCCCGATGACGAGTTCAAGGACCAGCTCGCCCTGGTCATCCCGCATTTGCGCGCGTTCGGCCGCTCGCTGTCGGGCAGCCGCGATCTCGCCGACGACCTCGTCCAGGAAACCCTGCTCAAGGCCTGGGCGGCGCGCAAGCGCTTCCAGGCGGGCACCAACATGCGCGCCTGGACCTTCATCATCCTTCGCAACCTCTTCCTCTCCCAGATGCGCCGGGCGCGGTTCAAGGGCGAGTGGGACGAATTGACGGCTTCGCGGCTGCTCGCCGCGCCGGCGAGCCAGGACCGCCATATCGAGCTCGGCGACATGCAGCGGGCCCTGTTGCATCTGCCGCAGCCGCAGCGCGAGGCGCTGATCCTGGTCGGGGCCGGCGGCTTCGCCTACGAGGAGGCGGCCGAGATTTGCGGCTGCGCGGTCGGCACGATCAAGAGCCGGGTCGCGCGCGGCCGGGTCGCGCTCGAAAGCCTGCTGAACGACGGCAAATTGCCTTCGCGCCGCGCCCACCGCACGCCTGAGAACGAAACCGCGCTGCAGACGATCATGAACGAGGTCGACCATCTCAGCCGCGACCGCGACCCGGACCCGGACGAGGAATAAAAGAGGGCGGGACGGGGACGGTTGGAAGAAGGCGGGCCGGGGACGGTTAAAGAAGGCGGGACGGGGACAGTTGCTGGCAACTGCCCCCGGTAGGAGCTCAATCCAGACGGGAGAGCAGGTCCTCGAACGGCCTGAGCGAGCGGATCTCGCCGTCCATGCGAAAGGCTTGGCGCAAGGCGTCGCCCACGCCGGCGTGGACGGTGGGCGGAGCCACCTTCACATATCGCCGCGTCGGGTAATGGGCCTCGGCCTTCATCGTCTTGTTCCATTCCTTCACAACAGGATTAACGTGTGTTGCATCAGCAAGTTGCAATTGTTGCGGCACGCGAACGGATTGGCTTCGATCTGTGATATGAAGGAAACACATAATAAACAGGACGTTAATGCCGCTATCGAGCGCGCGCGCGCGCATTCGCCCTTCCTCGCCTTCCAGCTCGACCGCCTGCCCGAGCTCGCCGCCGTCCTCGCCCGGGGCGATCTCGACGCCGCGCGCGCCGCGGCCCGCGCCGCCGGCGAGAGCGGCGACGCGATGGCGGCGGTGCGGCGCGAGCGCAGCGCCGCCGCGCTCGCGCTCGGCATTGGCGATCTGGCCGGCGCGCTGACGCTCGAGCAGGTGGTCGGGCCGCTCTCCGAGCTCGCCGACCGCCAGCTCGAGCGCGCGCTCGCCGCGGCGCTCGCCGAACGGACGCCCGACGCGCCGGCCCGGGGTTTCGCCATCGTCGCGCTCGGCAAATTGGGCGGGCGCGAGCTTAATTATTCGTCCGACCTCGACCTGATCTTCCTCTACGATCCGGAGACCCTGCCCAGGAAGCCGCGCGAGGAGCCGGACCAGGCGGCCTTGCGCATCGGCCAGCGCGTCGTCGAGATCCTGCAGAAGCGCACCGAGGAAGGCTACGCCTTCCGCATCGACCTGCGCCTCCGGCCCTCGCCCGAAGTGACTCCGATCGCGCTGCCGGTGGATGCGGCCATCTCATATTATGAAAGCTCGGCTCTGCCCTGGGAGCGCTCGGCCTTCATCCGCGCTCGGATGGCCGCCGGCGATCCCGCGCTCGGCCGCTATTTCATGGAAGCCGTCCATCCGTTCGTGTGGCGGCGCTCGCTCGATTATGGCGCGATTGGCGAGATCGGGTCGATCAGCCGCCGGATCCGCGACCATTATGCGCAAGGCCAGGCGTTCGGGCCCGGCTACGATCTGAAGCGCGGCCGCGGCGGCATCCGCGAGGTCGAATTCTTCGTCCAGGTCCACCAGCTCATCCATGGCGGCCGCGAGCCCGAGCTGCGCGCGGCGGCCACGCTCGACGCGCTGGCGGCGCTGGCCAGGGCCGGGCGGATCGGCGCCGCGGACGCCGCCGCCCTTGCCGAGGCCTATCGCCTCTATCGCACGATCGAGCATCGGCTGCAGATGGTCGATGACCGCCAGACCCACAGCCTTCCCGCCGATCCCGCCGCGCTCGACAATGTCGCGCGCCTGCACGGGCTCGCCGGCGGCGAGGCGCTGCTCGACCTGCTTCGCCCGCATGTCGAGCGGGTCGGGTCGCTCTACGACACCCTGGTCGAGGAGGACGGCGAGCGATTGCCCGAGGATCCCGACGCGCTCGATGCGGCGCTGACTCAAGCGGGCTTCGCCGCGCCGGCGGCGGCGCGGGCGCGGATCGAGGGCTGGCGCTCGGGCAAGGTCCGCTCATTGAGGACGGCGCCGGCGCTGGCGGCGTTCGAGGCGATGCTGCCGGTGCTGATCGAGGCGTTCGGCGCGGCGCCCGACCCGATCGCGGCGATGAACCGCTTCGAGGATCTGGTCATGCGGCTGCCGAGCGGGGTCAATTTCTACCGCCTGCTCGAGGCGCGGCCGGGCCTCACCCAGCATCTCGCCGCGATCTTGAGCCACGCGCCGGCGCTCGCCGAGCAATTGGGCCGCCGGCCCGAACTGCTCGACGGGCTGATCGACGCCAGCGCCTTCGACGAGGCGCGGCCCGTCGACGAGCTGGCGGCGCGCTTTGCTCGCACCGACCGCGCCGATGAGGATTATCAGCTGGTCCTCGATCGCGTGCGGCGGCGGGTCAACGAGATGCGCTTCGCTTTGGGCGCGCAGGTGGTGCTGGCGCTGAGCGACCCGATCGGCGTCGGCGAGGGCTATGCGCGAGTCGCCGAGGCCGCGATCAGGGTGCTCGCCGACGCCACCATCGCCGAGTTCGAGAAAGCGCATGGCAAGGTGCCGGGCTGCGCCCTCGTCATCCTCGGGCTCGGGCGGCTCGGCGGCGGCGCACTCACCCACGCCTCCGATCTCGACCTCATCTATCTGTTCAGCGGCAGCCACGAAAGCGAATCGGACGGCCCGAGGCCGCTGCGCGCCACCGATTATTTCAACCGGCTGGCGCCGCGGATCAGCGCGGCCTTGTCGGTGCCGACCGCGGCCGGGCCGCTCTACGATGTCGATACCAGGCTCAGGCCGTCCGGGGCGGACGGGCTGCTCGCCATCTCGCTCGACACCTTCGCCCGCTACCAGCGCGAGACCGCCTGGACCTTCGAGCATATGGCGCTGGCCCGGGCGCGGCCGGTCTACGGCTCGGACGCCGACAAAGCGGCGCTCGCCGCGATCATCGACGACGTCCTCAATATCGAGCGCGATCCGGCGGTCGTCGCCGCCGACGCCGCCCGCATGCGGATCGAGATCGCACGCCACAAGAAGCCGAAGGGCGTGTTCGACATCAAGCTCGCGCCCGGCGGGCTGGTCGACCTCGAATTCGCAATCCACACCCTGCAGCTCTCGCACCGCACCGCCTTCGCGCCCAGGCTCGGCACGGCGGTGGCGGCTTTGATCGAGGAGGGGCTGATCCCGCCCGAAATCGCCGACGCTCATCGCCTGCTCGTGCGCATGCTGGTGACATTGCGGCTGGTCGCGCCCGATTCGAGCGAGCCGGCGCCGGCCTCGCGGCCGCTGGTCGCGCGCGCCTGCCGGACGGACGGGTGGGAGGAACTGCTTGCCGCGCACGAAGCGGCGCGGCAAAGCATAGCGGCGATGTGGCGCAAGGTGACGGAGTCGCGCTGAATGGGGACAGTCAGGGGGACAGTCACTTTCACGCGCCGGTGCGGGCTGGAAAAGCGGGGCAGCCGAAAGTGACTGTCCCCATCCGGCGCATGAAAGTGACTGTCCCCGTGCGGAGGCCTGAATGCTGACCGAAGGCGATCAAATCCCCGACGTGTCCCTGACCGGGATGGACGGCCAGCCCGTCAGCCTGTCGGCCTTCCGCGGCAATAAACTGGTCCTCTATTTTTATCCCAAGGACGATACGTCGGGCTGCACCCGCGAGGCGAAGGACTTCACCGCTTCGGCCGGAGAATTCGAGAAGGCCGGGACCTGGGTGCTCGGCGTCTCCAAGGACGACCCCAAGAGGCACGCCAGGTTCACCGCCAAATATGATCTCGGCATCAAGCTGGCGAGCGATCTCGACGGCAGCGTCTGCGAGGCTTTCGGCACCTGGGGCGAGAAGAGCATGTGGGGCCGCAAATATATGGGCATCGAACGCGCCACCTTCCTGATCGACCGCGACGGCACCTTGGCCAGGGCCTGGCGCAAGGTGAAGGTGCCCGGCCATGTCGAGGAGGTTCTGGCCGCCGCTCGCGAGCTGCCATGATCGAGGCCGGCCCGCGATCCGGAACGAGGCGCGGCGGCCCGCGTTTTTCCGGAATGTTGCGGACCCGCTCGAGCGCGCTCGTCGCATCCGGCGCCGGCCTGATGGTCGCCGCCATATTCGGCATCCAGCTCGGCCAGAGCGCCGTGTCCGAGATCGATCCGGTTCATTTTCAGGGCCCCGCCGAGCGGCCGATCGGCATCGATCCGGCCGCGGCAGAGGCCGCCGAGCCCGACCCCTATCCGCAGGCCTATGGCTGGGGCGACAGCGGTGCGCCGGGCCCGATCTGCGGCGGCGATTGCGAGGCGGGCGAGGCGCGCGCCGCCGCGGCCTTCGACGGGCCGATCGGGACGCGCGAGCTTCCCGCCCCCTATTGGCGCGATGCGACGCCAACCACCGAATTGCGGCCCTGGCAGCCCGGCCAGGTCCCCTATCGCGGTCTCAGCGTCGAGCGCTACATGCATTATCCGGTGACGCAGGCCCAGGCCGACGGGGCGGCGGCGACGCCGCGGGCACCGGAGCCGGTTGCGCCGGACCCGGCCGCCTCCGCCCCCGCCGCCGCGCCGGCCCCGGGCGAGGAGCGGGTGGACGACTAGCCGTCCTCGCCAGCGGTGACGACGATCGCCCAGGCCTGCCGCTCGGTGCTGCTGGCCGCCGCGCCGCGCGCCAAGGTCAAGGCGGCGCGGGCAGCGTGGCGGGCGTCGCGGCAGGGCGCGCTCGCCCATCGGTTCGACGTCCTCATGCCCGATCGGCCGGCGCGCCCCGCCCGGCCGGAGCTGCTGCCGCCCAACCGCATGCCCAAGCGCGGCAAGGCGGGCTCCGAGCGCAGCCGGATCGCGATGCTGCACGCGCTCGCCCATATCGAATATGGCGCTATCGATCTCGCCTTCGACATGGTCGGGCGGTTCGGCGCTGCTTATCCCAGCGCCTTCGTGGACGACTGGCTTTCGGTCGGCGCCGACGAGGCGATGCATTTCGCCCTGCTCGACCGGCGGCTGGCGGCGCTCGGCGCGGGCTATGGCGCGCTGCCCGCCCATGACGGCCTGTGGGAAGCGGCGGCGGCAACCGCGCACGATCCGCTCGCCCGCCTGGCCGTGGTGCCGATGGTGCTGGAGGCGCGCGGGCTCGACGTGACGCCGGCGCTCGTGGCAGCGTTCACGCGCGCCGGCGACGCCCGCTCGGCCGCCATCCTGGCGCGCATCTACCGCGACGAGATCAGGCATGTCGCGGCGGGCACATTCTGGTTCAAACGGACCTGCGAATCCCGCGGGCTTGCCGCCGTGCCTGAGTGGCAAAGGCTGATTCGCAGCCACTTCCGGGGGGTCGTTAAGCCGCCGTTCAACGACTCAGCCCGGGACGAAGCCGGTCTGTCCCGCGAATTCTACCTTGGGGTTGCCGGGGGGGGACGACCTTAACATTGTCCATCCAGATTTCGGGTGGGCAGTTCTTCCACACAGTTCAAGCCGGGCCGTTGGGCCCCTTAAAACTCATGCGGCCGCCAAGCGCGGCCGTTCCGGTCGCAAGAGACCGAGCGGGGAAAATGATGACGACATTCGTTCCGGCGGCCAATTCGGGCCTGTCCAACAAGTTCAATGCGGGCCTCGCCCGAAAGTTCCGTAACCTCTTCAAGCCGCGCGATTTATTCCTTCATGACGGGAAGAGCCTGCGGCGCTTCACGATCGGGGCCAAGGTGCAGATGGCGGCCGCCGCCGCGCTCGTCCTGATTCTCGCCTGGTCGGTCGTCGCCACGGTCACCGCGTTCCACGCCATGAACAGCGACGTCGCCCGCATGGAGGCCGAGGTCGACCGGATGCAGTCCGAGGTTGTCGCGATCCGCGTCGCCGTCAATGAGCGCGCCGGCGAGCTCGAGCGCCGCCAGGCCTTCCTCACCACCATGCTGTCCGGCCATGCCAGCGCCGCCCAGCTCTCCCACCAGCTGCCGCGACAGCTCGCCACCCCGACCAATGCCGCCGCGCTCGCCATGACCAGCTCTTTCGACCGCGTCGACGCTATGCAGCTGGCGGTCGCCGAGCGCGCCCAGGAGATCACCCGCCAGCGCTACAGCCGGACCGCGAGCGCCCTGCGCGCGGTCGGCGTCGAGCCGGCCCGCATCCACGCCGCCGCCGCGTTCGGCATGGGCGGGCCGTTCGAGCCCATGGACGGCGCCGGCGACAATGCCGATCCGCGCTTCCGCCAGCTCTTCGCCAGCTGGCGCGCGCTCGATCAGCTCGAGCAGGGCGCCGCCTCCATCCCCTCGGCCCGTCCGATCGCCATTGCCAATTTCACCAGCGGCTACGGCGTCCGCTCCGATCCCTTCCGCGGCCGCGCCGCCATGCATGCCGGCATCGACCTCGCCGGTCCGATCGGCACCCCGATCTACGCCACCGCCGACGGCATTGTCGGCCGCTCCGAATATAATAGTGGCGGCTATGGCAATCTCGTCGAGATCAACCACGGTCCCGGCATCCAGACCCGCTACGGCCACCTCTCGCAGCGTATCGCCCAGCCCGGCCAGCGCGTCCGCCGCGGCCAGCTGATCGGCCTGATGGGCTCGACCGGCCGCTCGACCGGCAGCCACCTCCATTACGAAGTCCGCATCGACGGCCGCGCCGTCAATCCGATCCCCTTCATGCAGCCGGCGAACAGCCTCGCCGCGCTCAACCGCCCGGTCGCCGTCGGCGGCCCGGCCGGGGGCGGGCGCTGATCCGTTTCACAAGCTAGGGAGAGGCCTGAAAAGGGCCGAAGGCCCCGCCGGCGACGGTGGGGCCTTTTTTATGTGCGCAGAGGGGACAGTCACTTTTCCGCACGGCAGAACAGAACTGGATGCGGCGTGCGGAAAAGTGACTGTCCCCAGTCGGTGGTCCCTGTTTGGCGCGGAAAAGGACAGTTACTTTTGAACCGCCGGCGTGATCAACTCGACCTTCGGCGCGTAAAAGTAACTGTCCCCATTCACTTCCCGCGCTTCTGCCGGTGCTCGGCCAGATCGAGGACGCTGTTGGTTTCGCCTTCGGGGAGCAGGCCGAGCCGGCGGGCGACCTCCTGATAGGCTTCGGCCTCGCCGCCAAGGTCGCGGCGGAAGCGGTCCTTGTCGAGCTTCTCGCTGGTGGTGGCGTCCCACAGGCGACATCCATCGGGGCTGATCTCGTCGGCGAGGATGATGCGGGCGAAATCATTCTCCCAGAGCCGGCCGAACTCGAGCTTGAAGTCGATCAGGCGGATGCCGATGCCGGCGAAGAGGCCGCACAGGAAGTCGTTCACCCTTATCGCCATGTCGGCGATGTCGTCCATCTCCTCGCGCGTCGCCCAGCCGAAAGCGGCGATATGCTCGTCGGCGATCATCGGGTCGCCGAGCGCGTCGTCCTTGTAATAATATTCGATGATCGTTCGCGGCAGCTGGGTGCCTTCCTCGATTCCGAGCCGCTGCGAGAGCGTGCCCGCGGCGACGTTCCTGACCACCACCTCGATCGGCACGATCTCGACCTGGCGGATCAATTGCTCGCGCATGTTGAGGCGGCGGATGAAGTGGGTCGGGATGCCGATCGTTCCGAGCAAGGTGTAGAGATGCTCGGAGATGCGGTTGTTGAGCACGCCCTTGCCGGAGATCGTGCCCTTCTTCTGCGCGTTGAACGCGGTCGCGTCGTCCTTGAAATACTGGATCAGCGTGCCCGGTTCCGGGCCCTCGTAGAGGATCTTGGCCTTGCCTTCGTAGATCATGCGGCGGCGGGACATCTGGGCTTGGGCCTCCGGCTACGGGCTGGCGAGGGAAGGCGGCTCTATAGGGGAGCGCGGCCAAGAGGGCAAACCGGTGGGATGGGGACAGTTACTTTCACGCCTGGCGGGTCGAATGGATGGTGACGGCGCCTGGAAAGTAACTGTCCCCTTTTCGCCGAACCTTAGCGGGAAGGCTCCCATCCCAGGGCCTCGGCCGCCTGGAATGCACGCTGGTTCCCTTGCGCGAGCACCATGTAGCGGCCGCGCAGCGCAGGCGGGATCGCGGCCGGTGTCGGAAACCTCTCCAGGAACTCGGCGCGCATGAGCTCGCCATAGGCGCTCCCCAGCTTGACCAGCGTGTAGCCGTCGCGCGGATGATGAAGGAGGATTACCTCGGCGACGTCGATCGCGTCCTGAAAGCGTCCCTCGCCCGCCAGGAAATCGACCACCGTGCTCGCCATGAGCGCGACGGCCTCCCTGCGGCTCAGCGTCCGCATGTAGAGGCCGCTTTCGATCGCCCGGTTCGTCATCGGCAGGTTCTGGCGATACCAGGCCGTCCGCGCCGGCAGCGCGCCGCTGGTCGCCTCCAGGTTGATCTCGCGCCCGCTTTCCTCGGCATAACGAAGGAAGATGTGGAGCGGCGCGGTCGAGAGCGCCAGGTTCAGCCCCATCCGCTCGGCCACGATCAGGAACAGGATCGGCATCGAGACGCAATTGCCGCGCCGGCTGGCGAGGTAGGTCGGGATCAGCTTGTTGCGCACGTTCCGGCCGAGCGGATCGGCATGATCGTAGGCGAACGGACGGCGGCCGTTCCAGTCGCCGCTCTCGTAGATCACCCGGCGCAGCGCTGAAAGCTTCGCCGCCGGGGATGCGTGGGGGCCGGCCAGGCCGCTCGCTCTCCTCGCCAGCCGATCGATCTCTGCCATGGTGGCATCGGCGTTCAACGAGGGGTCGACGATCCGATCGAACGCCAGCTTGGCGCGACCATAATCGAGCTGGTCATCCGGAAGCGACAAGACGCCGCGAACGATGGCGGCGGGAGTGGAGGCGGCCTTAGCGACCGAGCATGAGGCAATTGCGAGAAAGAACAGGGTGGCTGCTCGAAGCACACCAAGAAATGTCACCGCAACCCTCACCTCCAGTAGGAATGTACATAGCGGTCGATGATCTCACCGCGAGCGTTGAATATATATATTGCGTGCCTGTCACTTTCACCGAAGTAGAATGCCATCATCGTTCGCCCATCCGAGCGCCGCGCGGCTTCGCCCAGTTCTATAGGAGCCTGGAAGCGCGGTGCGATCGGCGACAAACTAAAGTTCTCTTGGGCGCGGCGCACGAGATCGGCCACGTTCTCCGAATCGATCCTGGCATAACCTGTAAGGTCAGGCCGTTCATAACGCCACGGACTCGTGCACGAGACGCGATGCGTAATGGAAACGGGGACAGTTACGTGACTTTTCCCGTTCCCCTTCCATCGTGACGAACGAGCGACGCGCCTGGCATCATTTAGAACTCGGGCAGCGCAAATTTCGAGTTGGGTCTCCCAGCAATCCCCGCTGCTCAATCCCAGCAAGGAAGAATCTCCTCGCCGGAGTTCGACCTGGAATCGGGCGCGGACACGATCACCGACACGCGTCCATTCAAGGTGGCTTGGAATGTTGAAGACCAGGAAGTCCGGCTGGGAAACGCCGCTGACCATCGTGAAGGTGCCGGAGCGGCGTATGCCGGTTTCAAGGGCATCCGCAAAGCGCTGGGTCAACCCGTCATCTCCGCCTCGCCGGATTTCGACAGGAATCGGGGACTGAGGAGCAGCGGTGGCACACCCGGCCATGCCGGATGCAATCGCCAGGAATCTAATGACGTCGATGCTGGTCAGTCGCACGTGATGGTTTCCGCTTCTGGCTGGGTCCATATGCCTTGTGCCCCCGGGCCCTCAGCATCCTAATACCAGTTGCAGGCCGGATAATCCGGGTCCGCCAGGATGCCGACGGGATCACGCAGCAGGAACGCATCGAGGGGGACGCCCTGCATAAGGTCTCCGGTGTCGCTCCAGATAAGAAGGCCGCGACATCTGTCGACGTACATTTGCGACCTGGACGGTTCGATATCCGGGCCCGATGACCTCTCCACTCGGATGATGGCGGAGCGGCAATTGTCCGTGCAATGTGTGACTTCAAAGGACGTACCGAGGCAGGCGTAGCGGTCGCCCACCCGGATCGGTCTCCTGACAGCAAACTCGATGGTATTGCCGGGCGGGCCGAGGGAAACGCATCGCACGGCATCGGCCGTGCGGAACTCGCGCATCAGAGAGGGGGGAGTAACGTCGGTCGGCAACGAGACGTACGCTTCAATGCCTCCGGAACGGCCAGTACGGCCGGAGAATACGATCACGCGAGTATGATCGAGACTGAGATACCTAATTTCTTCGGCCGCGCCAGACGCCGCCGCGCGCCTCCCTACCGATTGGGGCGTGGCACAGGAAATCAGGATCAGCGCCAGAAAGGGGGCGAGCTTGCCTAACATGTCGTTCCCAGCAGAGCGCAGGAGGCTGAATTATATTGCCTCTGGTGGGCAATTGCACCGAGCGGATAACCTTCTCGCAGAAGCCTCCCCCCTAGCTCCTGAGGTGTGGAGTGTATCCCGCCGTCGTGGACGATATCCCTTGGCGCTGCATTCAACCCGAGAGGAGATACGTAGGTTTGGCCAGGCTCATTCGCGCGTCCAAGTCCGCGGGTCGTCAAAGCAGCAAAGGGCACCCGCCTTGCGATGTGGCTCCCTGTCGGCACCGTCTGGATATCGAGTTCGGTTCGAGAAAAAGTGAACTCACGATTCACGAGAGAGGTCAGCGCCTGCCCGACCGTGATGTCAAACGCGCGCCCGCCCCGAATAGCCTCAACCGTGACGCTCCGCGCCTGGTCCTGCTGCGCAAGCGTGTTCACCGCAGCGGTATATTGCGCGTTGAAGCCCGCAAACCTGGGGTCGTCCGCGCTAACCGGGCGTTCAATGTATCCGCTCCGAGTCGGAATGCGCTCACTGTCCACATGGCAGTTATATCCCTGCTCCCGATTGCCTTCGCACTTCGTTCCCGTTGGATCCGTCCAATTCACCGGGTCGTTCCCAACATAGGCGTAGAGGTTGAACTGGTCCTGATACCCGATCGGATCGGCCTGCAGGAAGCGGGCCTCCGATGGCGTTGCCCAGATAAGCCATGAGCAGGTGCCACAGACGAGCATGCGATTCAGGTTTGCGGTTTTCATGGTGCACTCCCCACGAATCATCGGATAGGATCGTGTGGCAGGGCGCCAGCGTCAAGCTGGGATGGAGCCAGTTTGGACTCATCCTGGGCAGCTCTGACGGCGGGAATGGGGACAGTTACTTTCACGCGCGGCCGGTCGAATTGAAGACGCAGGCGGTTGGAAAGTAACTGTCCCCTCAAACTCCCTATGTCACTTTCCCCCGCACGGCATATTTCGGGTCGCGCCAGCTTTCGTTTCCCATGATCTTCGCCAGCCGGTCGACGCCGTGCCAGACGTCCTCGAAGCCGAGATAGAGCGGGGTCAGGCCGAAGCGGATCACGTCGGGGGCGCGGAAGTCGCCGATCACGCCCGCCGCGATCAGCGCCTGGCAGATTTCGAAGGCATGAGGATGGGAAAAGGAGATATGGCTGCCGCGCTGCTCGGGCCCGCGCGGGGAGATGCAAGCGAAATCCGGGCATTTCTGCTCCATCAGCCCGTAAAGGACGTCGAACAGGGCGATCGACTTGGTCCACAGCCGCTCGAGCGTGACGCCCTCGAAAGCATCGAGCGCGCTCTCCAAAGCGGCGAGGCCGAGGATCGGCGGCGTGCCGGCGAGGAAGCGGTCGATGCCGGCGGCCGGCCGGTAATCGTCGGTGAAGGCGAAGGGCTCGGCATGGCCCATCCAGCCGCGCAGAGGCGAGACGAGCCGCTCCTGGAGATGCTCGGCGACGTAGAGAAAGGCGGGCGCGCCCGGGCCGCCGTTCAGATATTTGTAGCCGCAGCCGACGGCGAGCTCGGCGCCTGCCTCGTTGAGGTGGAGCGGCACCGCGCCGACGCTGTGGCTCAGGTCCCAGATCGTGATCGCGCCGGCGGCGCGCGCCAGAGCGGTGATCCGCGCCATGTCGAACCGCTCGGCGGTCTTGTAGTGGACGTGGGTGAGCAGCAGCGCATTGGTGTCGGCCACGATCCGCTCCTCGATTTCGGCGCGCGGGGCGATATCGAGCGACAGGCCGAGCAGCTCGGCGACTCCGCTGGCGATGTACAAATCGGTGTGGAAATTGCCGGACTCGCTGAGCAGAGTGGTGCGGCCGGAAAGGCGCGCCGCCGCGGCGAGCAGCTTGAACAGGTTGACCGAGGCCGAATCGGCGACCAGCACCTCGTGCGGCTTGGCCCCGATCAAGGGCGCGATCTTCGCCCCGACGCGGCGCGGCATGCCGATCCAGTCGCGGCTGTTCCAGCTGCGGATCAGCTCCTCGCCCCATTCCTCCCCGATCACGTCCCGCTGGCGCGCCGCCACCGACTTCGGCAGCGGTCCCAGAGAATTGCCGTCGAGATAGATCAGGCCCTCGGGCAGGTGAAAGCGGTCGCGCAAGGGCCGCAGCGGATCGGCGGCGTCGGCGGCCCGGGCCTCGGCGAGCGTGAAGCTCATGGCCGGCGCCCAAGCGCGCGCTCGATCTCCTCGACCGCGGCGGCCCAGGCGGCGGTTTCGGGCGCGATCAATTCGACATGGCCGGTGCGGTCGATCATGCGGACGCGGACCTGGTCGCCCGCCGCGCGCATCGGCCGCGCATAACCCTCGGCATAGGCTGTCGGGATGATCCGGTCCTGCAGGCCGTTGACCAGCACCTGCGCGACGCCGAGCGGGGCCAGGCGGGGCACCGAGGTGTCGGTGAAGGGATCGATCCGGCCCGCCCTGACGCCGCCGGTCAGACGCACCACCACCCCATTGCCGCAGCCATTCTCCGAACGCGCCGCCTCCTCGAGGTCGGGCAGGCCGCCCAGGCTGACGACGGCGCGGATCGGCAGCGGATGGACGGTGCGCAGCGGCGAGCCGGCCGGGAGCCTTGGCCGACCTGCCAGCCACAAGGCGAGATGGCCGCCGGCGCTGTGGCCGGCGGCGACGACGCGGGTCAAATCGAGCCGATGCTCGACGGCGTGCGCGCGCAGCGCGTCGGCGGCGGCGGCGGCGTCCTGGAAGGTGCCCGGATAGCCGCCGCCCGGCCGGTCGACGCCGCGATAGTCGATGTTCCACACCGCGATGCCGCGCCGCCGGAGGTCGTCGGCGATCCAGTTCATGATCGTCCGGTCGGCGATGTCGGTCTGCCAGCAGCCGCCATGGACCATGAGCACGACCGGATGCGGTCCGGCGCCTTCGGGCAGCCAGAGATCGGCGACCTGGAGCGGGTCGGCGCCGTAGCGGATCGTGGCGGAGGGACGCGGCCGCGGCCGTTCGAGCAAATCGGGCCAGTCCATCAGCCGGCCCGGCGCGCCGCTCATATTGGGGGTCTGGCTCACGGCGCATGCGGTTAGAGCGAGGCCGATCAGGAGGGCAAGCGGTTTCGGCATTGCGCGCATGGGCAGCGGATAGCCGCCATGCGCCTGTGGGGACAGTCACTTTCATGCGCGATGGTGGGGACAGTCACTTTCACCCGCGATGGTGGGGACAGTCACTTTCATGCGCGGCGGTATTCAAGTGAAATGCCTCGGCGCGTGAAAGTGACTGTCCCCTTTTCAGCCGCAGCGGAAGCGGCGCGCGCTCCAGGGGGCGCTGAACTGAAGCTGGTTCATCTTGCACATCGCCAGCCGCCAATCAGCGGCCCGGCGGCGGAGGATGGCGAGGAGCTTGCGCATCTCGAACTTTCCTTTCAGGCGGTGGTGTTGAAGCTGAGCGCGGTGATCGCGAAAGCGACGACCATGGCGACCAGCTGGGCCGTCGTCCCGTCCCAGCTCGCCAGCCGCGAGGCGGCGTCGCGCAACCGCGAAAGGCCGGCGCCGAGCCGCGCCAGGCCGCGATCGACCGACAAGCTGAACTGATCGTGATGCTGAACCCACATGCGGGCGTCCATTTCGTCGCGCATCTCGAAATTCCTTTCATGTCCCAGCCAGGAAAAGCGTTCCTGCATGGCCATGAAATGGCAGGCCGCGGGGCCGGACGCCAACGAAACTCTGGACGGATAGTATAAGTTCAGCTTATGATTGGCCGTGCCTCGTATGCCGCCCCTCAGCGCCGTTCGCGTCTTCGAGGCGGCGGCGCGCCACCAGAATTTCACTCAGGCCGCGGCCGAGCTCGGCATGACCCAGGCGGCGGTGAGCTATCAGATCCGCCTGCTGGAGGAGCGGCTCGGCGTGCCCCTGTTCGCGCGCCACAAGGGGCGGGTGTGGCTGACCGAGGCGGGGCGGCGGGCGGCGCCCGCGGTCTCGGCCGGCTTCGAGGCGATCGCCGACGCCTTCGCCGCCATGGTCGCCGACGATAGCGGCGTGCTGACGGTCAGCACCACCGCGACGTTCGCCGCCAATTGGCTGGCGCCGCGGCTGGGCGCGTTCCAGCTCGCCCGGCCCGAGCTCGCGGTGCGGCTCAACACCGACAATCGCATCGTCGATTTCGCCCGTGACGAGATCGACGTCGGCATCCGCAGCACCTCCGCCGCGCCCGACTGGCCGGGCCTCCGGGCGCATTTCCTGTTCCGGCTCCATTCGACGCCCTTGTGCAGCCCGGATTTCCGCGATCGCCATCCGGTCGAGACGCCGGCCGATCTGCTCTCCGTCCCCCGGCTCAGCCCGGACGATGTCTGGTGGGCGGACTGGTTCCGCGCGGCCGGCGTGCCAGTGCCGGTCGAGACGGCGCCGAGCGGCATCCGCTTCGACACCCAGGCGATGGAGGGCAATGCCGCGATCGCCGGCGCCGGCGCCAGCGTGCTGACGCCGATGTTCTGGCGGGGCGAGCTCAATTCGGGCCGGCTCGTCCAGCTATTCCAGCTGATCAGCTTCGAAGGGCCGGGTTATTGGCTGGTCTATCCCGAATATAAGCGCAACCAGCCCAAGATCGCCGCCTTCCGCGACTGGCTGCGCGCCGCCGTCGAAGCCGAGAAGGCGCGCGAGCCGGCCGAGATCTTTCTGCCCCCCTCCCTCGACGGGAGGGGGTGAGGAGTCAGGCCTCCATGGGCTCCACTGGTGCCGCTTCCGGCCGGGCCCGTCTCGGGAACCAGCGCCGGCGCACCCACAGGCCGATGCCGAGCAGCAGCAGCAAGGCCAGCAGCCAGGGAGCGATGGTGATGAGGGCGACCAGCAGGATCTTGCCGCCGTCCGCGAAATTGTTGCCGGCGCGCTCCAGCGCCTCGCCGATGCTGGTCGGCGGCCGATAGCCGGGGACAAGGCTGCCGGAGCCATATTGGAAAACCATCGGCGTCGTCGCCAGCGTCTCCTGATCGGCCTCGCGAGTCTCGCGCATGGCGGCGATCTGGTCGCGCACGCGCTGGGCCTCCTCCTCGAGCCGCTCGCGCTCCTCGGGCAGAATGTCGCGCGCGGCGAGCCGCGTCTGGATCCGTTGCAGGTCGGCATTGAGCTGCTCGATCGTGCGGCCGGTCTGGCGGATGTTGGTGCCGACGTCGATGCCGCTGATCTCGTTCTCGGTCAGCATGCCGTCGGCCTGGAGCACGGCGTCGACCGCGCCACGGCCGAACTGGCGGGCGCTGCCCGGGTCCAGCTTGAGCTCAAGCCGGGCCTCGATGTCGTTGGGGCCGAGCACCTGATAATGCATGCCGGTGATCCGGCAGCGCGCCGTGGTCAGGCGCTCGCACATCTGGGCGTGCTTCTCCTGCAATTCGGCGACTCGGGGGGCGGCGAGCGCGAAGGCGTAGCGATAATTGAAGGCAACTCCCGGCGCCGCGGTCGGCGAGACGTTGGGGCCCGCGGCGGCGCGGCCCTCCTGGGCGCCGGGCGCGAGCGCCGCCACCGGTGCGGCCGAGTCGCGCGCGGCGGGCTCGCGCTCCATCTGCGTGGAAGGCTGCCCACCTTGCGAATCACTGCGTTCGCTGCGCTCGGGGCCGCGGCTGCACGAAGCGGTGCTGGCGAGAAGCAGAACAAGGAAGGGAATAGAACGACTCACGATCACTCTCCTCTTGTTATATTGTCACATGAGTCTACCATATTGGTAGACAATGGCAAGAGCCCTCTCGCATCCCTGAATCGGGGCTGCTAACGCCGCCCCATGAGTGACGTTTTCGATTCCATTGTCGAGCATCCTTTCGACGACGCCTTGTCCCAGCGCTATCTGGTCTACGCGCTTTCGACGATCACCGCGCGCTCGCTGCCGGATCTGCGCGACGGCTTGAAGCCCGTGCACCGGCGGCTCCTCTGGGCGATGCGGCTGCTCAGGCTCGATCCGGCCTCGGGCTACAAGAAATGCGCGCGCGTGGTCGGCGACGTGATCGGCAAATATCATCCGCATGGCGATCAGTCGGTCTATGACGCGATGGTCCGGCTCGCCCAGGATTTCTCGCTTCGCTACCCGCTCGTCGACGGCCAGGGCAATTTCGGCAATGTCGACGGCGATAATGCGGCGGCGATGCGCTACACCGAGGCGCGGCTGACCGCGGCGGCGGGCGAATTGATGGCCGGGCTCGACGAAGGCACGGTCGCCTTCCGCCCGACCTATAATGGCGAGGAGGAGGAGCCCGAGGTCTTTCCCGGCCTCTTCCCCAATCTGCTCGCCAACGGCGCCAGCGGAATCGCGGTCGGCATGGCGACCTCGATCCCGCCCCACAACGTCGCCGAGCTGATCGACGCCGCCGTCCATCTGATCGACGATCCCGACGCCGAGGATTCGGCTTTGCTGGCCTGGGTCGCCGGCCCCGATTTCCCGACCGGCGGCGTCCTTGTCGACAGCGCCGAGGCGATCGCTCTGGCTTATGCGACCGGCCGCGGCGCTTTCCGGGTGCGCGCGCGCTGGGCGATCGAGAAGGGGCCGCAGGGGTCCTGGACCGCGGTCGTCAGCGAAATTCCCTATCAGGTGCCCAAGGGCAAATTGATCGAGCAGATCGCCGGGCTGATCGCCGACAAGAAGCTGCCCATCCTCGCCGATATCCGCGATGAATCCGACGCGGCGATCAGGATCGTGATCGAGCCCAGGAGCCGCACCGTCGATGCCGACGTGCTGATGGAGAGCCTGTTCCGGCTGACCGACCTCGAATCGCGGGTGTCGCTCAACCTCAACGTCCTCGACGCCAGCCGCACCCCCAAGGTGATGAGCCTCAAGCAGGTGCTCGGGGCGTGGGTCGGCTTCCAGCTCGAAGTGCTGGTCAAGCGCGCCGAGCACCGGGTCGGCAAGATCGAGGACCGGCTGGAGCTGCTCGAAGGCTATCTCATCGCCTTCCTCAATCTCGACCGGGTGATCGAGATCATCCGCACCGAGGACGAGCCCAAGCCGATGATGATCGACGAGTTCGGCCTGACCGACCGCCAGGCCGAGGCGATCCTCAACATGCGCCTGAGGTCCCTGCGCAAGCTCGAGGAGATGCAGCTCCGGGGCGAGCGCGACGACCTCCTCAAGGAGCGCGAGGGGCTCAGCCAGCTGATCGAATCCCCCGCCCGGCAGCGCACAAGGCTCAAGAAGGACCTCGCCGCTTTACGCGCGAAATATGGTCCCGACACCGCGATCGGCCGCCGCCGCACCCTGATCGAGGAGGCCGCGCCGGCGCGCGACATCCCGCTCGAGGCGATGATCGAGCGCGAGCCGGTCACGGTGATCCTGTCGAAGCGCGGCTGGATCCGCGCGATGCGGGGCCATGTCGAGCTGACCAATGCCGAGGCGCTGAAGTTCAAGGAGGGCGACGAGCTCGCTTTCCCATTGCTCCACGCCCACACCACCGACAAATTGCTGCTCGCCTCGTCGGACGGCCGCTTCTACACGCTCGCCGCCGACAAGCTGCCCGGCGGCCGCGGCTTCGGCGAGCCGGTCAAGCTGATGGTCGACATCGAAAACGAAGGGAATGTCGTGGCGCTGCTCCGCGCCGGGGCAGCGGAGAAGCTGCTCCTGGCCTCGTCGGACGGGCGCGGCTTCCTCACCTCGACCGCCGGCGCGGTCGCCGAAACCCGCAAGGGCAAGCAGATCGTGAACCTTCGCGCCGGCGCCAGGCTCAAGGTGGTCCGCCCGCTCAAGGCCGGGCAGGATTATGTCGCGGTGATCGGCGAGAACAGGAAGATGGTCGTCTATCCGCTCGCCGAGCTGCCCGAAATGGGCCGCGGCCAGGGCGTCCAGCTCCAGCGCTACCGCGACGGCGGCCTCGCCGACGCGACCGGCTTCACCTTCGCGGAGGGCCTCTCGTGGCCGATGGGCGGCGAAACCGGGCGGACCCGCACCGAAACCGATATCGGCTCCTGGCGCACCGCCCGCGGCGCCGCCGGGCGGATGCCGCCCCAGGGCTTCCCGCGCGACAACAGGTTCGGCTGAGATGCCGGCCCCACTGCATTGGATTTTCTCGGAATCTGCAGTAATTAGCAAGATTAGGCAATTGACCCGGATCGCTTACTGATACATCGGGCATTCAGCCGCGCCCGCCGACATCCGCGCCGCCGCTTTGCATTGAGAGACAGGGGATTGGGGCGCGTGCGCTTGAAGACTTTTTCGTTCATTCTGCTTGCCGGAACCAGCCTCTCGCCCGCCAGCGCCCAGGACGCACCGACGCCGCCGCCGGCCGCGGCGCCCGAAGCGGACGCGCCGGGTGCGGAGGAGACGGCCGCGCCGCCGGCCCCGGAGGGGCAGGAGGTCATCGTCAACGGTCAGCGGCTGCGCGGCGAGGTCGCCGGCAATGTCGAGCCCGAGGCCCGGCTCAACGAGGAGCAGATCCGCGCCTACGGGGCATCGAGCATCGGCGAGCTGGTCGAGGCGCTGGCGCCGCAGACGCGCAGCGGCCGCGGCCGCCAGTCCGGCCCGCCGATCGTGCTCCTGAACGGCCAGCGCATCGGCGGCTTCGGCGAGATCCGCGATCTGCCGCCCGAAGCGATCGAGCGCGTCGACATCCTGCCCGAGGAGGTGGCGCTGAGCTACGGCTACCGCGCCGACCAGCGGGTTGTGAACATCGTGCTGAAGGAGAATTTCCGCTCGATCACGGTCCAGGGCGCGCTCGGTTTCGCCACCGCGGGCGGCCAATCCACCTATGACGCCAACGGCACGATCCTCAGGATCAGCCGCGAGAGCCGCTGGAACATCGACGCCCGCTATCAGCGCGCCGATTCGCTGCTCGAAAGCGAGCGCGACCTGATCCAGTCGGCGCCGTCCGCGCCCTTCGACCTCATCGGCAATGTCGGGCCTTCGCCCTTCGTTCCCGGAGCGCAGGTCGATCCGGCGCTGAGCGCGGCGGCGGGCGCGCCCGTCACCGTCGCCGCCGTGCCCGGCTCCGCCGCCACCGGCGCGCCGGCGCTCGCCGATTTCGTCGCCGGCGCCAACCGGCCCAATGTCACCGATCTCGGCCGCTACCGCAGCTTGCTGCCGCAAACCGAATCGATGCAGCTGAACGGCACGCTCAACCGCAAGATCCTCGGCAATGTCTCGGCGACCTTCAACCTGCGGGTCCAGGCCAATTCGAGCGAGAGCCGGCTCGGTCTGCCATCGCTGACCCTGACGCTGCCCGAAACCAATCCCTATTCGCCCTTTTCCGGCGACGTCACCCTGTTCCGCTACGCCGATGCCGCCGGCCCTTTGCTCCGGCGGACGCGGGGGCGGACCGGCCATGGCGGGCTAACGCTCGACAGCAACATCAAGTCCTGGCGCTGGACCTTCACCGCCAATTACGACATCGCCCGCACCGTCACGCGCACCGACACCAATGCCGATCCGGCGGCGATCCAGGCGCGGCTCGCGGCCGGCGATCCCACCCTCAACCCGTTCGCGCCGATCGGCGACAGCCTCCTCGTCCTGGCGCCCGAGGACCGGGCGGAATCGATCAGCCGCTCGGGCGACGCGCAGGTCGTCTTCAACGGCTCGCCGTTCAGCCTGCCGGGCGGCCCGGTCATGGCCAGCGCCACCCTTGGCGGAAACACGATCGACCTCGAAAGCGAAACCTTGCGTGCCGGCGTGACCCAGCTGCGCGACCTCAGCCGCGACCGCGCCGCGGCGCTCGGCAGCCTCGATCTCCCGCTCACCAGCCGGCGCGAGGGCTTCCTGGGCGCGGTCGGCAACATCTCGCTCAACCTCAATTTCGAGGTCGAGCATTTTTCCGACTTCGGCACGTTGCGCACCCTGGGCTACGGCCTGCGCTGGGAACCGATCGACCCGCTCGAATTCTCGGTCAACGTGACCGACGAGGATGGCGTCCCCACCATCCAGCAGCTCGGCGATCCGGTCGTCGTCACGCCCAATGCGCGGGTGTTCGATTTCGTCCGCGGCGAGACGGTCGACGTCACCCGCATCGACGGCGGCAATCCGGCGCTGATCGCCGACAATCGCCACGTGTTCAGCGCCCGCGCGACCTTCCGGCCGATCGGCGGCGGCGGGCCGACACCCACGACCAACCTCTCGATCACCGCCAATTACACGAACAGCCGAATCGACAATCCGATCGCGTCCTTCCCTGTCGCGACGGCGGAGATCGAGGCGGCCTTCCCGGCCCGCTTCGTGCGCGACGGCACGGGGCGGCTGGTGCAGATCGATTCCCGCCCGATCAATTTCGCGCGGTCGGACCGCGAGGAGCTGCGCTGGGGCGTCAACTTCTTCACGCCGATTGCGACGGCGCCGGCGACAGGCGGACCGCCGGGAGCGGCGGCTCTTCCCGGCGGGCGGGGGCCGGGAGGCCGGGGCGGAAGGCCGCCCGGCGCCGGCCCGGGCGGCCCCGGCGGTCCGCGGGGTCCGGGCGGCCCTGGCGGCGGCCGGCGCGGCCCCGGCGGCAATGCCGGCGGCTTCTTCGGCGGCCCGGGCGGCGGCATCCAGCTCTCGCTTTTCCACACCTGGCGGTTCAATGATTCGGTGCTGATCCGGCCGGGCGTCCCCGAGCTCGATTATCTCGACGGCTCGGCTTTCAGCGGCCGCGGCGGCCGCCCGCGCCACGAGGTCGAGCTGACCGCCGTCGTCTTCCGCAACGGCCTTGGCGCCTTCATGAACGCGACCTGGCAGCAAGGCAGCATTGTGCGCGGCGGCCCGAACGGGCAGGGCGGCACCAGCAGCGACCTCAATTTCTCCGACTTCTCGACGGTCAACCTCACCTTGTTCGCCGATCTCGGCCAGCAGCAGGCCCTCGTCCGCCGCTTCGGCTGGCTGAAGGGGGCGCGGGTGTCGCTGGGGGTCACCAACCTCTTCGACAGCCGCCTGAGGGTGCGCGACGACACCGGCGCGACGCCGCTCGGCTATCAGGCCGATTATCTCGATCCGCTCGGCCGCGCGATCCGCATCGGCTTCAGGAAGCTGTTCTAGGGTCCGTATTAGGTCAGGGGACAGTTAATGGTAACTGTCCCCTCACTGGTGCCGATCGGCCTCGCCGTTGCGAATGACGCCCAGTGGCGTCCTGATCTCAGGGGCGAAACGAGCGGGATATTCTCGCGGAGGCAGATGTCTTGGCATTGCGCGTAGAAAAGCGGCTGCTGCGTCATCACGACGTTCATGGTCCCGGCCTCCGCCGGGATGACTCCGACGGGTTCGCTCGTATTAGCCGGCCCGCTTTCTCAATGATGAATTAACCCTGTTTGTCTAACCCGGCGCCATGGAGGGTGCAAAGACGCGCAAGCGGGGCAGGGCCCGGGCCGGTGGGCTTCCGCCGACGCCTGGCTTGCCGACTGAATTCGCGCCCCAGGTGCAGAACGTTCTGGAGATAGTCCGGCAGCGCTATCTCGACGCTTTGCCGATCGCCGCCGCGATCATCACGATCAGCGACGACAGCTTCATCGATTGCGCCAACGATCAGTTCCGCTTCCTCGCCGAATGGGACGAACGGCTCGGCGAGCGCCGAATCGCCCAGGTGCCGATGCTTCGCTCCGGTCCGGTCGGCACCCGCCTCACCGCCTTCCTCAAGAAGGACGATCCGGCCTTTCAGTTCGATACGGCCGACGGACGCAGCATCGGCGGCCGCCATTTCACCGTCCGCTTCGCCCGCCTCACCTTGCTGCCCGGCCAGCCGGTCCGCTGCATGATCTCGCTGATCGACAAGACCGCCCAGGTCGAGACCGAGCGCAGCCTGCGCTCGGAGATGCTGCGCGACACGCTGACCGGCCTGCCCAACCGCTTCGCCTTCAACGAGAAGGTCGAGCAGGTGCTCGGCGACCCGAATTTCGCCGACGCCAGCTTCGCCGTGCTCGCCGTCGACATGACCCGCTTCAGCCGAGTCAACGAATGCATGGGCGCGATCGCCGGCGACGAATTGCTGATCACCTTCGCCCGCCGCCTGGTCTCGGCGCTGCGCCCGAGCGACATGCTGGCGCGCATTTCCGGCGACGAATTCGGCGTTCTGCTCCGCCTCGACCGCGGCCTGCCCGACGCGCTTCGGGCCGCCGAGCGCATCAAGGCCGTGCTGACTTTGCCCTTCCGCCTCTCCGAGCTCGAGATCCGCGTCGATTGCGCGATCGGCTGCGCGATCCTGTCGAGCAGCGTCAACAGCGCCGACGAGGTGCTGCGCAACGCCCAGTTCGCGCTCAAGGGCGCCAAGAGGACCGGCACCACCCAGGTCTACGAGCCGACCCAGGCGCAGGAGGTCCGCCGCCGCTTCAGCATCGAAACCGAGCTACGCGTGGCGATCGAATCGAACCTGCTCACGCTCGCCTACCAGCCGCTCATCCACCTCGCGAGCGGCCGCGTCGCCGGCTTCGAGGCGCTGGCCCGCTGGCAGCATGAGGGCCAGCCGATCCCGCCCGGCGAGTTCATCCCGGTCGCCGAGGAATCGGGGCTGATCGTGCAATTGGGCCGCTGGGCGCTCGACACCGCGACCCAGGCGCTGGCGGCGTGGGACCGCAAGATCGGGACGCGGCTGCCGATCAACATCAACGTCAATCTGTCGCCCGTGCAGATCAGCCGCGACGACGTCGCCGCCGCGGTTTCGGGCGCGCTCGCCGCCAGCGGCATCGACGGCGACCGGCTGACGCTCGAGCTGACCGAAGGCGCGATCATCCAGGATCCCGAGCGCGTCGCGCGGGCGCTGAAGGCGCTGCAGCGCTTCGACGTCAAGATCGCGATGGACGATTTCGGTTCGGGCTATACCTCTTTGGCCTCGCTGCAATTGCTGCCGATCGACATCTTGAAGATCGACCAGCGCTTCGTCTCCGGAATGCTCGAGGATCATGACAGCGCCGCCATCGTCGACGCCATTTTGAGCCTCGCCCGCGCGCTCGGCATGGAGACGACCGCCGAGGGGATCGAGAGCGCGGAGCTGGCCAAGGCGCTGACCGAGAAGGGCTGCACCTACGGCCAGGGCTTCGTCTATTCCGAGGCTTTGCCGGCCGACGCCGCTTTGGCCTATTGGCTGGAACGCAACGCCTGATCGACATGGCGCCGGGCCATCGCCCGGACTTCGGCCTTGTCGGTGGAAAAGCCCGAGACCATCCACTCCCGCTCGATCGCCTGCATGGTCTTCGAGACCGACGGGCCCGCTTCGAGGCCCATCGCGATGAGGTCGCCGCCTTTCACCGGCAGGCGCGGCCGCTGCCAGCCTTCGAGCGCGCGGATCCGGGCCGCGGCCTCATGCGTGTCCAGCCTCTTTTCGAGGAGCATCCGGTCGATCGCGCAGGGCAGACCGACCTGATAGGCGAGCAGGCGGGCATCGTCGCCCGTGTCGACCCTGTGCGTCACCATGCAGGTCAGCCGCGTCCGCGCGGCGATGGACAGCCGCAGGCGCGCGCCGACCTCCGATGCCGTCTTCCAGCCGCCGTCGCTATATTGGTCGCCGCCGCGCGGCAGGAGCGCGCCAAGCCGCCTGACCGGGTCCGGCGCGACGCCGGCCGCCCGCTCCCGCCGCGGCAGCAAAGCAAGCCGGTCGGCGGTCTCGATTTCGGGCAGGATCGGGCGGAAGATGCCGCGCTCGATCATCAGCCGCACGGTCGGCGCGGGATCGGGCAAGGCGAGCAACTTCAACAGCTCGTCGGCGATCCGCTCGCGCGACAGGGCCATCAGGTCGTTGGCCCTCGCGGCGCAGGCTTCGAGTCCAGGCGGATCGGGCGTGCCGCGCGCGAATCGCGCGTGGAAACGGAAGAAGCGCAGGATCCTCAGATGATCCTCGGCGATGCGCTGAAGCGGCTCGCCGATGAAGCGGACGACACGCGCTCCGAGGTCCGCGAGCCCTCCGAAATAGTCGAACACCTCGCCGCTCGCCGGGTCGGCGGAAAGCGCGTTGATGGTGAAATCGCGCCGCGCCGCGTCCTCCCGCCAATCCTCGGTATATTCGACGGTGGCGCGGCGGCCGTCGGTGGCGACGTCGCGGCGCAGGGTGGTGACCTCGACCGGCTTGCCGCCTATCACCGCGGTGATCGTGCCGTGGGCGAGGCCGGTCGGCACCGCCTTGATCCGCGCCGCCTCGAGCCGGCGGATCACCTCCTCGGGCGCGATCCTGGTGGCGAGGTCGACGTCGCTCGCCTCGAGGCCGAGCAAGGTGTCGCGCACGCAGCCGCCGACGAAGCGCGTCTCCCCCGCGCCCGCGCCCAGAGCCGCGAGCAGCCGGTCCATGCCCGGCCGGTGCTGCCAGGGCGCGTCGGGAAGCCTCACGACGCCGTCGCCGAGCGGGGACAGGCACTTTTCCGCACGGCGGCGACAGGCGACGCAGGGGCGTGCGGAAAAGTGACTGTCCCCATTCTCATGACACCAGCGCCAGGCGCCGGCTCAGGTTCACGATCATCGCCGCCGTCGCCCCCCAGATTCTGCGCCCGTCCCATTCGATCTCATAATAGGTTCGCTCCCGTCCGCGCCAGAAGGCGGTGCGGACATGCTGGTGGGCGGGATCGAGAATATAATGGAGCGGCGCCTCGAACAGCGCCGCGACCTCGCCGGGATGCGGGGTGAGCGGCAGATCGGGCGGGACGATGCCGAGCACCGGCGTCACCTCGAAGCCGGTCACGGTCCGGTAGCGGTCGGCGATGCCGATGATCTCGACCCGCGACGGCGGCAGGCCGATCTCCTCCTCGGCCTCGCGCAGGGCGGCGGCGACCGGGCCGTCGTCGCCGGGGTCGATGCGGCCGCCGGGAAAGCTCACCTGGCCGGGATGCTTGCGCATCGTCTCGGGCCGGAGCGTCAGGATCACGGTCGGCTCGGGCCGGTCGACCACCGCGACCAGCACCGCCGCCGGCGTGATGCCGTGGCCGAGCGCCTCCTCGTCGAGCGCGTCGCCGCCGATCAGCTCGGGGCTCGCTCGGTGGCCGAGCTCGAGCGCCTCGCGCAGCATCCCGGCGAGGCTCATTCCCGCGGCTCCAGCGCGAAGAAGGCGCCGCCGCTCCAGACGCCCGCGGGCGACGCGCCCTCGGCCAGAGCGATCTCGGCCAGCTCGTAATAGACGGGGCGCGCGACCAAGGCGTCGAGGCCGGCGCGCACTTCGAGGTAGGGATGGGGACAGTTACTTTTCCCAAGGTCGGCGGCAGCCTGTTCCTGCCGTGCGGAAAAGTAACTGTCCCCGCTCAAGCGACTGTCCCCCCTGAAGCGCAAGCGGTGGTCGGGCCCGGCGACGACGAGATCGCCGGTGTTGAGCCGGAAGGCGAGGCTGCGGCCCTCGCCCTCGCCCTCGCTCTTCAGCTCGACCGCGACGAACGGCGCGTCCTCCACGTCGATGTCGAGCTTCTCGACCGGGGTCACCAGCACGAAGCGTCCGTCGGGCTCGCGCCGCAATATCGTCGAGAATAAGCGCACCATCGCGGGTCGGCCGATCGGCGAGCCTTGGTGATACCAAATGCCGTCGCGCCCGATCCGCATCTGGCTGTCGCCGCAATGGGTCGGCGTCCATTTCTCGACCGGCGGCAGCCGCCTTTCCTCGGCCAGCCGCGCGATATCGGCCAGGCTGAGGTCCGTCAGGTCGTCCGGAGGCGGCGGCATCGGCATGACCGGCCTGTAGCCCCTGACTGGCGCTCCGCAAAGCGCGCCGCTATGCGCCGCCGCATGAACACGGCGATCGTCACCGGCGGGGCGAAGCGGATCGGCGCCGCGATCGCGCGCGCGCTCGCCGCGGACGGCTGGCACGTGCTGATCCATTATCGTCGCTCGCAGGCCGAAGCGGAGGCTCTGGCCGGGGCGCTTGGCAACGCCTCCGCGGTCCGGGCCGACCTCGCCGATCCCGGCGCGGCCGATGCGATCCTCGCCGCGCTCGACGGGCTGCCGCCGCCGCGCCTGCTGGTCAACAACGCCTCGCTCTTCGCCCATGACGACATCGCGGATTTCACGCCCGAAAGCTGGGCCGCCCATCTCGACGTCAATTTGCGGGGCCCGGCCTTGCTGTCGCGGGCCTTCGCCGCGCGTGCCGGCGAGGGGCTGATCGTCAACATGCTCGACGCCAAGCTCGCCGCGCCCAACCCCGATTTCTTCAGCTACACAATCTCCAAGTTCGGCCTCGCCGGGCTGACCGAGCTGGCCGCGCGCGCCTTCGCGCCGGCCATCCGCGTCTGCGCGATCGCGCCCTCGGTGACGATGGTTTCGGGCCCCCAGAGCCGCGCCAATTTCGACCGCGTGCACGGCCTCAACGCGCTCGGCCGCGGCGTCGACGTCGCCGAGATCGTCGCCGCTTTGCGCTTCCTGATCGCGACGCCCAGCATCACCGGCCACACCATCCTTCTTGACGGCGGCCAGCGATTCCTGTCCCTGCCGCGCGACGTCCAGTTCCTGGAGCCATGATGACCGAAAATATCGCCCGCCTGGCCAATTCCAAACTCGATGGTCTCGTCCCCGATCGCCTCGCGCCGGTCACGCGCAAGATCGTGCTCGAGGAGTATGATTTGCCGGTCGACATCGGCTTTCACGATTTCGAGGTCGGCACGCCGCAGCGGCTCAAGGTCAGCGTCGAGGTCTGGGTCGACGAGCGCGCCTTCGCCGCCACCGACGAGCGCGCCAGCGCCTGGGATTATGATTTCCTGCGCACCGAGATCGGCGCGCTCGCGAATGGCCGGCGCTTCAACCTCCAGGAGACGTTCGCGCGCGCGGTCTACGATCTCGTCGCCGCCCGCCGCGGCGTCACCGCATTGCGCGTCTCGACCCGCAAGCCCGACATCTACCCGGACTGCGCGGGCGTCGGGGTGGAGCTGGCAAGCTTCTAAGGGGACAGTTACTTTTCCGCACCGTCGCGCCCAAACTGTCGCCGCGGTGCGGAAAAGTAACTGTCCCCATTCGCTCCCTCAGCGGTCCCCATTCTCCCTCAGCGCCGCACCCGCGTCCTGACGCAGCGGCCGAGGCCTTCCATCACCAGCCGGTAATCGGCCTGGATCGCCTGCGCCTCCTCGGGCGAGGCTTCGCTCAAGGCGTCGGGCGGCAGCCGGGCGGGGAGGGTGCAGGCGAGCCTATACCAGAGCAAAGTGTCCGGCGCCGGCGCGGCGGCGCCGTCGTCGACGATCTCGCTGAGCGCCACCGACCAGCGCGGCTGCTCGCCCGGGCGGCGCAGCACGGTCAGCGAGATCGGCCTGTTGTCGGCGGTGAGCAGGAAGAATTGCGTCTCGCTCTCGCCGGCCAGCGAGCCGGGGACGTGGAAGGCCCGCCCGATCCCGACGATTCGCGGCGGCGCGTCCGGGCTGCTCGATTCGCGCACGATGCCGCGCAGCATCTCGGCGGCCTCCGGCGAATAGGGGATCTGGGCGTCGGCCGCGACCAGGCGGAGGTCGCCGGGCCGATTCGGCACCCGATTCGCAAGCACCAGCATTTCGGCCCGCCGCCCGATTCGCGCCGGCCGCCCGCGCGAGTCGTTCGGCAGGTCGACGAGATAGCGCACGCGGCCGTCGATGCCGCCGGTGCCGCGCAGCAGCGCCACCACCTCGGCCTCGATTTCGAAGCGCCGATATCCGGCCGCGACATTGGCCGCCTCGCGCGGCGGGAGCGCGTCGGCGTCGCGCACGCGCAGGTGCGCAACGACCGGCGCGCCGGCGCCGAGATCGGCGAGGTCGGCATAGCTAAGCCCCGGAGAAGAAGGGGGAGATTGCGTATCGGCCGGCCCGGCGGCGGCGGCGAGCGCGGCGGCCGCCGCGGCGAGGAAGAAAGCTCTCATATCATGTCCCGCTTCGATCGGCCCCCGCTAGGGGCGGGCGCATTAACCTTGGATTGCGGCGGAAATCCGCCAACGGCGACAACCAGGTTACAGAGTCACGCGGAGGATTGCCTCCGGCAAAACGTCACGATAGAGGTCACGGCCTTGAGGACGTCCGTTACGCGGATGAACCGAGACCGATCCACCGCGTTTAGCGTGGGGAGCGGTAAGGTGGGATGAGAGGAGCCTGGCGGGTTAATGTCATACGTCGATCAGGGAATGAGCCGCGGCCGGGTGTGGGCGATCGTCACCGTGGCGATCCTCCACGCGCTCCTCGCTTATGCGTTCGTCTCGGGTCTCGCCTACAAGTTCATCAAGGAGGCGACCGAGGATCTGAAGGCCTTCGACGTCAAGGAGACGCCGCCGCCGCCGCCCGAGGAACCGCCGCCGCCGCCGCCCGAGCAGCCGACCTCGCCGCCTTTGACCGCCGTGCCCTCGCCGCTCGTCCGGCCGAGCCCGCCGATCCCGGCAGCGGTTCCGCTGCCGCCGCAGCCGCCGCAGCCGCTGCCGCGGCCGCCTGCGCCCGTGCCGCAGCCGCCGCCGCCACCGCCGCCGGTGCGCACCGTGCCGCCGCAGCGCGCCCGCGCCAACCTCAATTCCTATTTCTCGACCGACGATTATCCGGCCGCCGCCTTGCGCGGCAACGATCAGGGCACGACCGGCTTCAGCCTCACCATCGGCCCCAACGGCCGGGTGACCGAGTGCTCCGTGACCTCGTCGAGCGGCTCGTCGGCGCTCGACCAGGCGACCTGCCGGATTCTGCGCAGCCGGGCGCGCTACACGCCCGCCCGCGACGCCACCGGCAATCCGACCAGCGGCAGAGATTCCGGCAGGGTCACCTGGCGGCTCCCGGCCGATTGACCCTCCGACTGAGTTTCGCACTTTAGAATGAGAAGGAATTGATCAAATGGCAGCACCAGCAGCAAACGGAGCGGCGCCAGCCAGCGGGGCCGACGCATTCGGGTTATTCCAGGCCCTCAAGGAAGGCGGCGTCATCGCGTGGATCACGCTGGCCGTCCTCCTCATCATGTCGGTCGGATCCTGGTACATCTTCTTCGTCAAGCTGATCGATCAGCAAAAGATCATCAAGGAAGGCCGGCGCGCCCGCACCGTCTTCTGGCAGTCGCCCAATCTGCGCGAGGGCGCCAACAAGCTCGACAAGAACGGCGCCTATCGCCAGATCGTCGAGGACGGCCTGCTCGCCCAGGAGCAGCACGACAAGCTGACCGACCCGATCGACCAGCACGACTGGATGACCAATTCGCTCGCCCGCAGCCAGGGCGCGATCACCGCCAAGCTCTCGGGCGGTCTCGCCTTCCTCGCCACGGTCGGCTCGACCGCGCCGTTCGTCGGCCTGTTCGGCACCGTCGTCGGCATCTACCGCGCGCTGATCAAGATCGGCGCGGCCGGCCAGGCCTCGATCTCCGCGGTCGCCGGCCCGGTCGGCGAGGCGCTGATCATGACCGCATTGGGCCTCGTCGTCGCGGTTCCGGCCGTCATGCAGTACAACTGGCTGATGCGCCGCAACAAGTCGATCGGCGAGGAGCTGGCGCGCTACGCCAACGACGTCCATGGCTACATGATGTCCGGCGGCGCGGTCCGTCCGTCCGCTCCGACCCGTCCGACCCCGCCCCGCCCGCCGAGCGCGGGCGCGGGCGCGGGCGCGGCCAGCACTGGCACGGCCGGCACCGGCGGCGCCGCGACCAGCACCGCCAAGTCGTAAAGGAGCATGCGGCGGGCCCGGCCCGCCGCATCTTTCCGGTGCCGCGGCCAAGGCGGCGCGAAGCAGATTAGGAATTGAACTATGTCAATGCAGGTCGGCGAAAGCGGCGGTGAAGAAGACACACCGATGTCCGACATCAACACGACGCCGCTCGTGGACGTGATGCTCGTGCTGCTGATCATCTTCCTGATCGCCGTGCCGATCGTGCTGCAATCGGTTCCGGTGCGCCTGCCCAAAACCTCCTACGAGGTCACCGAGACCAAGCCGGAGAACGTCAACCTGTCCGTGCGCGAAGAGGGCGGCCGATGCGAGGTCTATTGGGACCTGACCCCGCTCAACACCCAGCAGCTGTTCGAACGGGCCAGGACCCATCTCGAGCAGCAGATCGAGCGGATCGGCGGCCGCGCCAACCTCACCGAGGACAACATGCCCGAGGCGCATATCCGCGGCGATGTCGACACGCCCTATCGCTGCATCGGCGGCGCGATCTACACCATGCAGCGCGCGGGCTATGCCCGCATCGGCTTCATCTCGGAGCCGCCCCCCACCGGCGGTCAGCGGCTGTAAGCCGGCGCGACCAGGAGCGATAGAATGAGTGCATCGGTCACAAATCCCGAATCATCCGAACCGATGATGGACATCAACACGACGCCGCTCATCGACGTCATGCTGGTGCTTCTGATCATGTTCATCATCACCATCCCGGTGCAGACCCACGCGGTGAAGCTCGATCTGCCGCAGTCCACCCAGGAGCAGTCGCCGGTCGAGCCCGACAAGAACGTGGTCGTGATCCTGCCGGACGGCCGGGTGCTGTGGAACGGCGCGCCGGTGACCATGACGCTGCTGCGCCAGTATCTCGACATCACCGCGAACATGCGGCCGACGCCGCCGGAGCTGCATCTCCAGCCCCATCAGGACGCGCGCTACGAGGTCGTCGACGAGGTGCTTGCGGTGACCAAGCGCGCCAACGTCACCTCGATGGGCTTCGTCGGCAACGAATATTATTCGGACGTCTTCCAGCGCTAGCTGCGCCTGGACGATGTACGCCTGAAGGGGCGGCGGGCGACCGCCGCCCTTTTTCTTTGCCCTGCCGGCGCGCTGGCCTGGTCTGGCACGATGATCGTCCGGGAAGCCCGCTGCGCCTGCGGCGCGCTCAGCGCGCGGGCGAAGGGCGATCCGGTCCGGCTTTCCATCTGCCACTGCCTCGATTGCAAGCGCCGCAGCGGCAGCGCGTTCAGCTGGAACGCGACTTATGACGCCGACCGGGTTTCGACCGACGGCGTCTATCGCAGCTTCACCCGCGGCTCGGACGACGGCTATTGGGCCCGCTCCCAATTCTGCCCTTCATGCGGCGTGACGGTCGCTTACGAGATCGAGCGGCGCCCGAACATGATTTCGATCCCCGCCGCCGGCGATCGAGGTCTATGACGAGCGGCGCTGCCCCTGGCTCCCCGATTTCGGCATCCCCCGCGAGTTTTGAGCTAGGGGACAGTTACTTTTTTCCGGCACGGCCCGCGCGGCCGGCTCTGCCGTGCGGGAAAAAAGTAACTGTCCCCATACCGCGATCTACGCCGCTATGCCCTCGAACTGGAGCCGGGCGAGACGGGAATAGAGGCCGCCGGTCGCGCTCAGCGCGTCGTGGGTTCCCTCCTCGACGATCCGGCCATGGTCCATGACGATGATCCGGTCGGCGGCGCGGACGGTGGCGAGGCGGTGGGCGATGACGATCGTCGTCCGCCCCTCGACCAGCCGCTCGAGCGAGCCCTGCACCGCCCGCTCCGATTCGGCGTCGAGCGCCGAGGTCGCCTCGTCGAGCAGCAGCAGCGGCGAATCGCGAAGCAAGGCGCGCGCGATGGCGATGCGCTGGCGCTGCCCGCCCGACAGGCGCGCGCCGCCCTCGCCGAGATAGGTGTCGAGCCCGTCGGGCAGCCGGTGCAGGAATTCGGCGGCGTTGGCGGCTTCGGCGGCGGCCCACAATTCGTCGTCGCCCGCCTCCCAGCGGCCGTAGCGCAAATTGTCGCGCGCCGAGGCCGCGAAGATCACGGTTTCCTGAGGGACGACCGCGATGCGCGCGCGGATCGCGGCCGGATCGGCGTCGCGCAATTCGACGCCGTCGAGGCGGATCGCCCCGCCGTCGGGATCGTAGAAGCGCTGGGCGAGCTGGAAGATCGTGGATTTGCCGGCGCCCGACGGCCCGACCAGGGCGAGGGTTTCGCCCGCCGCGACCGCGAAGCTCAGCTCGTGGAGCGCGGCGATTTCGGGCCGGGTCGGATAGCGGAAGGTGACAGCGTCGAAATGGATCCGGCCGCGCGCGGGCTCGGGCAGCGGCACCGGCTTTGCGGGCGCCTTGATCTGCGGCACCTGCGCCATCAATTCGGCGATCCGCCCGGTCGCGCCGGCGCCGCGCAGCAGCTCGCCATAGACTTCGGTCAGCGCCCCGAAGGCGCCGGCGACGATCGCGCCGGTGATGACGAAGGCGGCGACCGTGCCGCCGCTGAGCGCGCCCTGCGAGACGTCGATCGCCGCCTGGCGCATCAGCATCGTCATCGATCCGAACAACATGGTGATGACGATCGCGGTCAGCGTCGCGCGCAACGCGATCCGCTTCCGCGCGGTGGCGAAGGCGCGCATCACGGCTTCGCGGAAGCGGCTGCTCTCGCGCTCTTCCTGGCCGAACGCCTGGACGACCTTCATCGCGCCCAAGGTCTCGGCGACGATCGTGCCGAGATCGGCGATCCGGTCCTGGCTGTGCCGCGACACCGTCCGCACCCGGCGGCCGAGCAGAACGACCGGCACGATGACGAGCGGGATGCCGAGCAGCAGGCCGGCGGTGAGCATCGGCGCCAGCGTGAACAGATAGATGACGCCGCCGATGCCGAGCACGATGTTCCTGAGCGCCACCGAGACGGTCGAGCCGACCACGATCTCGACCACCGCCGTGTCCGAGGTGACTCGCGAGGCGATTTCGGCGGGCCTGTTCTCCTCGAAGAAGCGCGGCTCCAGCCTCAGCAGATTGTCGTGCACGGCGCCGCGTATGTCGGCGATCACCCGCTCGCCGAGCATCGACACGAAATAGAAGCGCAGCGCGGTGGAAATGCCGAGCACCACCACCATCACGAACAGATAGTTGAAATGCGGCCCGATGTGGCCGCCGCCGGCGGTGAAACCCTTGTCGATGACCCGGCGGAAGCCGTCGGGGATGGCGAGCGTCGCGGCGGCTGCGACCAGCAAGGCGAGGCCGGCGCCGGCGATCGTGCCCTTGTAACGCAGGGCATAGCGCCAGATCATGATGAGGTTGCCGATCTTCCCCTTCGGCCCGTCGTCGATCCTGCCTCTCGCCATGGAGCGGGGCCTAGCAGGGGGGGAGGCAGGGCTCAATGACGGCGAGAAATGGGGACAGTTACTTTTTTCGTCTCGCAGGCCGCATCGCTGCGCAGGCCGCGGTCGAAAAAAGTAACTGTCCCCAGAGGCACTTTCGACTGGCCGGCCGGTTATTCCCGTATGGACCAATGCCATCCCCTCCCCCATAAGGTGCGCGAAGCGGGGGGCGGAGATTGAATGTTATACGACGCGTATGAAATGCAGCGTTCGCTGCTCGCCGGCGCCAGCACCCTCGCCAATCTCAGCGCCGACTGGCTGAACAACCCCGCCAATCCGCTGAGCTACTCGCAAATGGGGCCGATCATGGCCTCGGCGCTCGACGTCTTCGCCCATGCCTCGGCGCTGCGCGGCAAGCCCGAATTCGGAATCGAGACGGTCACCGTCGAAGGCCGTCGCTGCGCGGTCACCGAGGAGATCGTGCTCCGCAAGCCGTTCGGCCAGTTGAAGCGCTTCCGGCGCGAGGGGATTGAAGGCGGCCCCCGGCTGCTGGTCGTCGCGCCGATGTCGGGCCATTACGCGACCCTGCTGCGCGGCACGGTCGAGCGCATGCTGCCCGGCCACGACGTCTATATCACCGACTGGCGCGACGCCAAATTGGTCCCGCTCGCCGACGGCAGGTTCGATCTCGACGATTATGTCGATTATCTGATCGCCTTCCTCGAGCATATCGGCCCCGGCGCGCACATGCTGGCGGTCTGCCAGCCCGCGGTGCCGGCTTATGCCGCCGCCGCTTTGATGAGCGCTGACGAGCATCCCTGCCGGCCGAGGACGCTGACCATGATGGGCGGGCCGATCGACACGAGGCTGGCGCCGACCGAGGTCAACACGGTGGCGACCCAGCGCCCGCATGCCTGGTTCAAGGGCAACGTCATCGCCACCGTCCCCTATCTCTATCCGGGCGCCGGCCGGAAGGTCTATCCGGGCTTTCTCCAGCTCGCCGGCTTCATGGCGATGAACTTCGGCAACCACATGGTCAGCCATTGGGGGATGTTCCGCCACCTGGTCGAAGGCGACGGCGAGGGCGCCGACGCGACCAAGGACTTTTACGACGAATATCGCGCGGTCTGCGACATGACCGAGGAATTCTATTTGCAGACGATCGACGTCGTCTTCCAGCGCCACGCTTTGCCCAAAGGCGAGATGATGCATCGCGGCCGCCGCGTCGATCCCGCCGCGATCACCAACATCGCTTTGCTCGCCATCGAGGGCGAGCGCGACGACATTTCCGGTATCGGCCAGACCCGCGCCGCGCTCGACATCTCGACCGGCCTCGAAGCGGCGCGCAAGCGCTACCACCTCGCCAAGGGCGTCGGCCATTACGGCATCTTCAACGGCTCCAAATGGCGCACGAAGATCGCGCCGATCGTCGAGCAGTGGATCGCCAGGCACGAAATATAGAGAGCGGGGCGTCGACGGCCAGATCAGGTTTGCGCGTTCCGTTTCGTCATGCCGGATCAAGTCCGGGGTGACGATTCAGCTGATCCAAAAGCATAGGCTGGGGTGAAGTGCCTATCAATCCGCCGCCATCGCCGGCGCCCCGCCCGCCGGCCGGCGCGGCTTGCGGAGCAGTAGGATCAGCGGCAGCGCCAGCAAGGTGATGATCATCATCAGGTGGAAATCGTCGAGATAGGCGATCATCAGCGCCTGGCGGTTGATCTCGGCGTCGAGCATCGCCACCGCGCTCTCGGTCAGCGCCGGCGCGCCGTGGACGATCGCCGGGCTGACCGGCGGCAGCGAATATTGGGTGACGTGCGAGGCGAGGTCGGAATGGCTGACCTGGAGGTTGCGCGCGAGCAGGACGGTCACCACCGAAATGCCGATCGAGCCGCCGATCGAGCGGGCGAGGTTCAGGAGGCTCGCCGCGGTGGTGCGGAACCTGGCGTTGATCGTGCCGAAGGCGATGGTGTTCAAGGGCACGAACAGGAAGCCGAGCGCCAGCCCCTGGACGACGCCGCTGACGATGATCGGCCTCTGGTCCATCTCCAGCGAGAAGCCCGACATCTGCCACAGCGACAGCGCCATCAGCGCGATGCCGACGAAGACCAGCAGCCGCGCGTCGATCCGGCCGACCAGCCGCCCGGCGACGATCATCGAGACCAGGGTGCCGACCCCGCGCGGCGCGGTCAGCCAGCCCGATTGCAGCACCGAATAGCCGAACAGATTCTGCAGCAATGGCGGCAGCAGAGCCAGGCCGGCGAGCAGCATGATCCCCATCACCGCCATCATCACCAGCCCGGCCGAGAAATTGCGGTCCCTGAACATGGCCGGGTCGAAGATCGGGTCGCGGCTGGTGAACATGTGGACGACGAACATCCAGGCGCAGCCGATGGCGAGCCCGCATTCGATCCAGGTCTCCCAGCTTTCGAACCAGTCGAGCTGCTCGCCGCGGTCGAGCATCATCTGCAGGCCGGCGAGCGCGAGCGCGATCAAAGCGAAGCCGAACAGGTCGAAGCGCCGCTCGGTCTTCGGCGTCGCCGGCAAATAGCGGATCATCAGCACCGCCGCGAGCACGCCGACCGGTAGATTGACCAGGAACACCCAGCGCCAGTTGAAGCTGTCGGTGAGCCAGCCGCCCAGCACCGGGCCCAATATCGGCCCGACCATGACGCCGGCGCCGAACAGCGACATGGCGCGGGCGTGCTTTTCGGGCGGATTGATGTCGAACATCACCGCCTGGGCGAGCGGCACCAGGAAGGCGCCGGCGACGCCCTGTATGGCGCGGAAGGCGACCATCTCGGCCAAATTCTGCGCCATCGCGCACAGCATCGAGGCGATGGTGAAGGCGATCACCGACCAGACGAAGAGGCGCTTGCGGCCGATCTTCTCGGCGAGCCAGCCGGTGATCGGGATCGCGATCGCGGCGGCGACGATATAGGAGGTCAGGACCCAGCTCACCGTCTCGCTGGTCGCGCCCAGGCTGGTCCGCATGTGCGGCAAGGCGACGTTGGCGATGGTGGTGTCGAGCACCTGCATCAGCATGCCCAGGATCACCGCGACGGTGACCAGAGCGCGCTGGCCCTTGCTCAGGTCGTAGCTGTGCATCTCAGGCTATTCCGTCATTGCGAGGAGCGCAGCGACGAAGCAATCCAGGCGGCATCGACGCTGCACTGGATTGCTTCGCTACGCTCGCAATGACGAAAAAATGGGACACGTCACTCCTACCGCGCCACCGCCGCCGTCCGCTGCGCCGGGGGGTCGCGCGTGTCGACGGTGACGTCGGCGGAAAGGCCGGCGATCATCGGCCGCCCGATGTCGCAGTCGACGGCGATGCGCACCGGCACGCGCTGGCGCACCTTGACCCAATTGCCGCTCGCATTCTGCGCTGGCAGGACCGAGAATTGCGAGCCGGTGCCGGCGCCGATCGAGGCGACGTGGCCGCAAATGTGGCTGCCCGGATAAGCGTCGATCGCGATTTCGGCGGGCTGGCCGACATACATGTTGGCGAGGTCGGTTTCCTTGTAATTGGCCTCGACATAGGTGGTCGCGCTCCGAACGATCGTCACCACCGGCACGCCGGTGACCACGGCGGCGCCGACCTGGAGCCGGTCGGTCTGGCTGATCGTGCCGTCGGCGGGCGCGCGCACCTCGGTCCGGGAAAGGTTGAGCAAGGCCTGCTCGCGGGCGACGCGGGCGGCCTGGAGCGCGGGCTGGTTGGCCGGGCCGCCGCCGCTCATCGTCGCCTGGGCATTGGCGGCGGCGGAGCGGGCGTTGGCGAGCCGCTCGCGCGCCTCCTGGACGTCGTGCATCGCCTCGTCATAGCGGGCCCGGGTGGTGAAGCCGCGGCGCAGCAATTCGTCATAGCGGTCGAACTGGCGCTGGGCGTAATCGAGATTGGCGGCCGCGCCCTGGATGTCCGCGCCCATGCCGGCCGACTGCGTCATCAGCGTGTTGACCTGGACCCGCGCCGCCGCAATCTGCGCATCGGCCTGGGCGAGCGCGATCCGATAGGGGCGCGGGTCGATCCGGAACAGCACCTGGCCGCGCCGCACCCGCTGATTCTCGTGGACCAGCACCTCGGTGATCACCCCCTGCACTTCGGGGGCGACCGAGACCATGTCCTGCTGGACATAGGCATTGTCGGTCGAGACGTAGCGGCCCGAAATCAGGTAGAAATAGGCGCCGATGCCGAGCAGGATCAAAGGCACGGACAGCATCAAAGCGAGCCGCCACGGCCGGCGCTTGCGCGCGGGCTCCGCCTCAGGCGCGGCCTCCGCCGGGGCCGGCTCGGCCGTCTCGGTTTTCAGCTTGGGATCCGCTTCGCTCATGACGCCTGCCCGATGTCCTGCTCGATCTGATCGAGATTGAAGCGGATGCGGGAAAGGACGCGCAGCGCCGTCGTCCGGTCCGCGTCCGAAATGCCGGTGAGGATGTCGGCGTTGAAGCCGATGCCCATTTTCTCGAGCTTGGCGAGGACCGGCGCCGCCGCCTCGGTCAGGTGGATGCGCCAGGCGCGGCGGTCGGCGCCGTCGCGGCGGCGTTCGACCAGCCCGGCTTCCTCGAGCCGGTCGATCATCCGGCACAAGGTGATCGGCTCGACGTCGAGCGCGTCGGCGAGCTCGACCTGGCGCATCGCGTCGCCGCTCCGCTTCAGCCGCGCCAGCACCCGCCACTGCGCCTTGGTCGCGCCGAGCACCGCCGCCCGCCGATTGGCCTCGCGCCTGATCATCCTGGCCGACTCGACCACCTCGAATGCGAAATTTTCCATAGCGACGCGCATATAATGAGCATGCTCATTATACTCAAGCTCAGGAACGATGGAATTTTCACACACTGGCGCGCGACCGGGAGTCAAAGGCGAGCTCTCGACCTGTGGTCGGCCTGCTTCAGCAGAAATGAATGTTCCAGTTGCCCGCGCTGTTTATCGTCACGTCAGCCCTCCTGAACGGCAAGTTCTCCGTGCCGCCATAGCTGGAAGTAAGGGACCCGGACGTCGTAAATGCCCCATTCGGGCCCGACAGGTGAAAGTATATTTCATCCGATATTGACATGATCGGACTGTGGTCCTCCCAGCCAAGTATAATCGTCTGGCCTGGATTTACCGTCCAGAAGAAGCCTGGAGTGCCCGGCGCTGTGTTAGGGAATTTCAAGCCGGCGGATGTGGAAAAAATAATCCTGAAGTTGAACTGCTGGGAGCAGGAACTTACGATCGTGATCCCGCGCGTCCCGTAGGTTATCCGCGGCGCCGCTGGAGGCGGCGGCGCGGAAGTCCGAGGCGCTTGGTGCGTCTGTCGGTGCGGCCGCGGCGGGTGCGGCTGCGCTCGTGGCTGTGGCCGCGGCTGGCAGCGCCTGCGATACTCGGCTTGCCGAGTCGGCTGGCTCCGGAGAACCTCGCAGGCATGCCCTTGGGCACTGGCTGCGCGCGGTATGAACGCGAGCGCCGTGCCGAGCCCGGCGGTGGCAAGGAGCGCAAATCTCGTCATGAGCATCTCCATATCGAATAGGATATGCCGTCTTCGACGACGTCGACCTTCGTCGCCGAGGGACCCGATCTCCGGTAGCTGCTGCCATTGGTTTGGATCATCTCAGGCGTGGCCCTCGATATCCTGCGCGTAATCGGCCTGCGATTAAAGTCGACGCGGATAGAGCGCGCGTCACCCGAAATTGTCATGATCGAGGTGCAGGCCTGTGTCGTGCCCCATCGACCATAGAGCCACGCTTGGGGCTCCGCCGCCGGCTCGGGCGGAGGGGCGGGTTCGGAAGCGAAGGGCTCCGCCTCAGCCTGCGGCTCGTTGACGGGCGACGGCGGCAATGATTGCGGCGCCGTCAGGACGCCGGAGAAAAGGACGACCAGGAAAATGATCGCGGCGGCCGCGATCAGGCCGATCGGCAGCCACGGCCGCCAGGACCGGATCTCGCCGGCATCGAGGTCCGTCCCTTCGGCGGCCTGCCACTCGTGCTCGGCCTCCCGTTCGGCGTCGTACCGTGCTTGCTCTGCCGCCGCCTCGGCTTTTGTCGCCGCCTCTTGCTCGCGCTCCGCCTCCCGTTCGGCGTCATGCCGCGCTTGCTCTGCCGCCGCCTCGGCTTTCGCCGCAGCTTCCCGTTCACGCTCGGCCTCCCGCTCGGCGTCGTGCCGCGCTTGCTCTGCCGCCGCCTCGGCTTTCGCCGCAGCTTCCCGCTCGTGCTCGGCCTCCCGCTCGGCGTCGTGCCGCGCTTGCTCTGCCGCCGCCTCGGCTTTCGCCGCCGCCTCGGCTTTCGCCGCCGCCTCCCGCTCGTGCTCGGCCTCACGCTCGGCGTCGCGCCGCGTTTGCTCCGCCTCCGCCTCCGCCTCCGCCGCCAGGCGCACGATGATCTCGTCCATGGTCTGCGGCCTTTCGGCCGGATCGAGCCGCAGCATGTCGCCCAGCAGCGCACGCAGCGGCTCCGGGACGGCCGCGAGGTCCGGCCCCTCCCGGCGCTTGCGGATCGCGTCCGCGAACGATCCTGCCATGTCCACCTTCTCGCCTTTGGCCACCGAGAGAATGACGAGCGCCAGGCTGTAGACGTCGGTCCAGGGGCCGATCTCTCCGTCATGCTCGCCGAGCTGCTCGGGAGCGACGAAGTTGAGCTTGCCGGCAAAGCCGTCGCCGATGATGGTCGGCAGGGCGCCGGCGAGGTCCTTGGCAATGCCGAAATCGATGATCTTGGCCCGCTGAAGGTCGCCGTCGGGGAGCATGACATTGTCCGGTGACATGTCGCGGTGAATAGCGCCGAGCCTGTGCGCCGCCGCCAGCCCCGAAGCGAGCCGCGTCAGCAGCGCGGCCAGCGCCTCGGGTGACCGATCGACCTCGTCCAGGACGTCGCCGAGGTCGACCCCGTCAATATATTCGGTGGCGATATAGAGGACGCCCAGCTCCGGCTCTTTGGCCAGCATCCGATATTGGACAAGCGCCTCGTGCTGCAGCCGCGTGAGCGTCATCGACTCCCGCTGCAGCATGTCGATCACTTTCGGGTCGGCCGCCAGCGCCGGGAGCAGCGCCTTGATCGCCACTCGCTCGCCGGTGATGACGTTGGAGCCTTCGAAGACCTGGCCCATGCCGCCGGCCTTGATGAAGCGCTTCACCTCGAAAATATGATTGAGGACGTCGCCGATCTCGATCGGCCGCCCCGTCGACGCCGGCTTCGGGGCGGGGCGCGGCGCCGCGGCCTCGGCGGGGGCCTCCGGCGTGAGGATGATCGTGGGCGCGTGCGAGACCTCGTCCGCCTCCGCATCCGCAAGCGACTCGGCGGCCGCCGGGGGTGTGGCCGGGTCGCTGCCGCCGATCGAGGAGACTTTGATCTTGAGCAAAGCGCGGATGCTGCCGGCCAGGTCCGCGATCGCCTCGCGAACTGCCTCGCTCTCATAGCTGCGGTGCCGGAACTTGCGGAAATCGAACCATTGGAGGCTCTGCAAGGCCGCCAGCGCCGCGGGATCCGCGGCATCGACATCCTCGATATCGATGAACTGGATCGGGAAGATTCGGCTCCGCCGCGCAAGGTCCGGGTAGAGCCGCTGGAGCTCGGCCTCGCGTTCGAGGAAAAGGACGACTTCGCGGCAGCACCAGTCGCTCTGCACGAAATTCGGCGTGACGATGGGAATGAAGAAGGTGGCTTTGTCGAGCGCCGCCTTGATCTCGCGCTCCCAGGCCGCGCCGTGCGGGATGGTGCGGGCGTCCTGGAAGATCTGGATCTGGTCGCGGCCGTGCTGTTGCTGGAGCTCGAACATCAGCAGCGAGCGCAGACCGCTGAGCTTGCCTTGTGACAAGTCGTCGTCCTGACGGGCATAGCTCCAGAAGCCGACCGGCGGCAGCCGAATCTTGGCTGCCGGGGCGGGGCTGCCCGGAGACTCAACCATATTATCGCTCGCCGCCATGCGAGTCGCCCCCTCAACCCGAACGGCTAGTCATCCCATTCTCGGGGGGTGGCGTCAAATCGCATGGTTTTTCGATCGCCGACCTTCAGGCGGTCTGGCTCGCCATCTCCAGCAGCCCCTCGAACAGCCTTCGGCCGTCCTCGCGGCCGTGCGCCGGTTCGACGGCGCGCTCGGGGTGGGGCATCATGCCGAGGACGTTGCCGGCCTCGTTCAATATGCCGGCGATGCGCCGCGCCGAGCCGTTGACGTCGGCGGCGTAGCGAAAGGCGATTCGGCCCTCGCCCTCGAGCCGGTCGAGCACGGCCTCGTCGGCCTGGTAATTGCCGTCATGATGGGCGACCGGCAGGACGATCTCCTCGCCGACCTCGTAGCGGGCGGTGAAGGGCGAGGGGCTGTCCTCGACGATCAGCGGCACGTCGCGGCAGACGAAGCGGATGCCGGCATTGCGCATCAGCGCGCCGGGCAGCAGCCGCGCCTCGGCCAGCACCTGGAAGCCGTTGCACACGCCGAGCACGGCGATTCCGCGCTCGGCCGCCTCCCGGACCGCCCACATCACCGGCGATTGCGCGGCCATCGCGCCCGCGCGCAGATAATCGCCGTAGGAAAAGCCGCCCGGTATCGCGATCAGATCGAGCCCGGGCGGCAGCGCATCCTGGCGGTGCCAGACCATCGCCGGCGCCCGTCCGGTAACCAGGCGCAGCGCCTCGGCCATGTCGCGATCGCAATTGGAGCCCGGGAAGACGATGACGGCGCTCTTCACCGCGCCGCCTCCTCCGGCCGCTCGATCCGATAATTCTCGATGACCATGTTGGCGAGGAGCTGCCGGCACATCTCCTCGATCTCGGAGTCGACGACATCCTCGGCGAGGTCGAGCTCGATCAACTTGCCCGCGCGCACGTCGTTGACGCCGGCGAAGCCGAGCCCTTCGAGCGCGTGGTGGATCGCCTTGCCCTGCGGATCGAGCACGCCTTTCTTCAGCGTGACGTGGACTCGGACCTTCATTGCGGAGCCGGCCCTTTCGGCGGCGACGGCCTGAGCAGATGCGCGAGCATGAAGGCGAACAGCACCTGCCAGGGCAGGAAGATGGTGGCGGCGACGTCCCAGGAATTCTCGATATCGGCCAGGCGCACGCTTATCCCGCCCCACCAGGCGAGCGCGACGAGGCCGGCGAGGACCGGCCAGAGGCGGGTGCCCGGCGCGCGCAGCCAGGGCAGCAGGCCGGCGAGCAGCAGGGGGAGCGCGCCGGCAAGGCCCGCCGCCAGCCCGATGAACATTTTCGACGCGGTCGCGCCTTCGGCGGCGGGCTGCATCATGTCGGCCGGGTCGGTGGCCATGGCGGCCGCTTCCGCCGCCCGCGCCGCCGCCTCCTGGACCTGGGTGGAGACGTAGGTGAAGACGTAGGCGGCGAGGGCGTGGAAGAGCGGGACGAGGAGGATCAGGAAGCCGACGAGAAGCCAGTTCGTCCTGCGCGCCAGCACTTCGCGGGCAGCATAAGGCAGGCCGAAGACGATCGTGCACAGGCCAAGCAGCACCGGCGGATCGAGCGCTTCGGTCTCGCCGAGCCCGAGCCATTGATAGGCGAACAGGAAGACCGCGGCGAAGAGCAGGGCGCCCGCGGCCAGCAGCCAGAATCCGTTCCGGTCCTCAGCCATGTCCGCTTGCCTTTCGCCTGTTCGCCGATGCGCCCGCCTGATGATCAGTTTGCTCCGACCCGTCAAATGGAGAATGGGGATAGTCTCCGGGGACAGTCACTTTCGGCCGCCCCGCCTCTCCAGCCTGCGCGGGGGCCAGTCACTTTCGGCCGCCCCGCCTCTCCAGCCTGCGCGGGGGACAGTCACTTTCGGCCGCCCCGCCTCTCCAGCCTGCGCCGACGCATGAAAGTGACTGTCCCCATTCACTGTCCCCATTCCGGCGCGACTCTGGTCTTCCCGCCTCCGGCACCCTATCTTCCGGTCATGAGCGAGATCGCGCTGTCCCCTTCGGCCGCCGCCCGCGTCGCGGCGATCGCCGCGCGTCAGGCGAAGCCGGCGATCCTGCGCCTGTCGGTGGACGGCGGCGGTTGTGCCGGCTTCCAGTACCGATTCGAGCTCGCCGACGCGGTCGCCGACGACGACGAGATAGCGCGCGCCGACGGCGCGACCCTGGTCGTCGACCCGGTCTCGCTCGATCTGGTGCGCGGCGCGACCGTGGATTTCGTCGAGAGCCTCGGCGGCTCCGCCTTCCAGGTCACCAACCCCAACGCCGCCTCGGGCTGCGGCTGCGGGACCAGCTTCTCGATCTAGTCGTCATTGCGAGGAGCGCAGCGACGAAGCAATCCAGATGGCCCGCACGCCGCCTGGATTGCTTCGCTGCGCTCGCAATGACGAGGAGCAGGATTACTGGCAGCGGGTCATGTTCACCGTCGCCCCGCCGGTCGTCACCATCGAGAAGGCGTCGTCGCCGGTGCGCGTCGCGGTCTGCGGCTCGGGCCGTCCGCCCGGATTGGTGACGGTGATGACATTGTCGGCGACGCTCCAGCGGCTGCCTTCGGGCGGCGTCGCGCTGCCGTCCTCCTTGAACTCCATGACCTGCGAACAATCGCCGGCCATGCCCCATCTGCCGACCAGGAATTCCTGATCGACCGCGCCGCCTGCCGCGGCGGCGCCCTCATTGCCGGCCGGAGCGGCCTCGTTGGTCTCAGGCTCGTCGACGTCGACTTCATTGGCGCCGGCCGCGTTGGCGGCCGCTACATTGTTGGCGGCGGGCTGACGCGAGCAGCCGGCGGCGAGGACGAGCGCGCTCGCCGCGAAAAGTGCCATTCCGATTTTCATGATGATTTTCCAATATGTCCGGACCCGGCGGGATGCGCCGCTCCTGCGCATCCCCTAGCAGGCCCGCGCCGATCCGCCATCCCCGGGGACAGTCACTTTTCCGCACGGCGGGTGAAAATGCGTGCCGCGGCACGGAAAAGTGACTGTCCCCCATTCGGCACGGAAAAGTGACTGTCCCCATTCCGGCCCCCGATGCTAGTGCGTACCCATGAAGATCGTCACCTACAATCTCAACGGCATCCGCGCCCGGCTGCCGCGGCTCCTCGAATATCTCGCCGAGCAGCAGCCCGACGCGCTCTGCCTGCAGGAGATCAAGTGCGACGACGATGCCTTCCCCATCAACGACATCCGCGCCGCCGGCTATGACGGCATCTGGCACGGCCAGAAGGGGTTCAACGGCGTCGCCATCCTGACTCCGGCCGGCGCCCCCGCCACGCTGCGCCGCGTGGGCCTGCCGGGCGACCCCGACGACACCCACAGCCGCTATATCGAGGCCGAGGTGGCGGGCGTGACAATCGCCTCGATCTACCTACCCAACGGCAATCCGGTCGGCACCGAAAAGTTCGCCTACAAGCTCGCCTGGCTGGAGCGGCTGCGCGCCCATGCCGCCGAATTGCTTGCCGAGGAGCGGCCGCTCGTGCTGGCCGGCGACTGGAACGTGATCCCGACCGACGATCCCGACGACGTCTTCTCGGCCAAAGCGATGGCGTCGGACGCGCTGATGCAGCCCGAAAGCCGCCAGGCCCTGCGCCGCATCCTCAACCTTGGCTTCACCGACGCGATCCGCGCCCGCTATCCCGAAGGCGCTCTCTACACCTTCTGGGATTATACCGCCGGCTGCTGGCAGCGCGACGCCGGCTTCCGCATCGACCACCTCCTCCTCTCCGCCCCCGCCGCCGACGCCCTGCGCGACGCCGGCGTCGACAAGGACTATCGCGGCCGCGAAAAAGCCAGCGACCACGCCCCGACCTGGGTCGAGATCGACGCCTGAAGGGGACAGTCACTGTGACTGTCCCCTTTTGTACGACTGCCACTCTCCGCAATGGGCTTGGTAGGCCTGAGGCGCCCGCCTCACTCCAGAGTGAACGCCTCGTTATAGGCGCTCTGGAAGCCGCCGCCCGGGCCGGGCCGATGCGGGCGCGGTCGAGAAGGTGTAGCGCTGGCCCTCATGCTCTTCGGGCAGCGTGCGTCGGGCCGGGTCGTTCAGGCTGGCGGCCATCCCCTCATGGTCATGGGGCTGGGCGCGCGCCGCGCCGCGCCGGCGGCGGCAAGCCCGCCCAGAAACAGCCTGCGGGTGACGGTCATCGCTTGTGCCTCCTCGTGACGGGCGGCCCGCCGGTCAACGCGGCGCCAGCAGCGGCGACGTCGCCGGCAGCTCGTAACCTGACGCGGCGGAGCGGGCGATCCGGTAGCCGTCCGGGCTCAGGCGCAGATCGTCGGCCAGAGGCAGGCCGCCGGTCGGCAGGACCGGCAGGCGCCGCGCGCCGGGCCAGCGGCGGCCGATCGCACTCAGCAGGCTTTCGCGCGTCCGCGTCGCCAGCACCGGCTGCTTCCCCCTGGAGAAGATGATCCAGGCCCGTCCCGGATGGCCGCTATCGTCGACCGACACTTCGAGATCGTCGTCTTCCGCGCCGCGCCAGACCCCGACGTACAAGGTCCCCCGCGCGAAATCGGGCAGCTCCGGCGCATTGCGCTGATGGTCCTGCCACTCCGCGCTGACGTCGTCGACGTGAAGCCCGTCCGCGGCCGCGTGCCGGCGCAGCATGGCGATGAGGTCGCTCCGGTCGGCGGGCGTCCGCAACGGAATCTCGACGGCGGCGACGAGCCGGAAGGAATCGGGCTGGGGCACCGGCGCGCAGGCCAGCAGCGCGGCCGAGGCGAAGATTGCGGCGAACGGGACCATGACCACCTCCGGTGCCGGACGGGGAGTCTAAATCGCAAGGCGTCCGCCGGCCAGTCCTTGCCCGCTCCCGGCGGGTGATTTCCCGAAAATCACCCGTCTGGGTGATAGGCGCTGCGCTCGCCCTGTTGTAAGCCGGACCCGCGACAACGGGACAATGAGGGAGCGGATCGACATGAATCTTCAACAGGCCACGCCGGTGGCATTCGTCTACGTCGCCGACCGCGAGCGGGCGCTTGGTTTCTATCGCGACACGCTCGGCCTCGCGGTGCGCGACTCGGACGATTACGGGGACTTCATCGATCTCGGCGGCGGCCTGCTCAGGATGACGGTCATGGCGGACCTCAAGGCGCACCCCCATCCCGTGGTCGGCTGGAATGTCGACGATATCGAGGCCGCCGCGGCGGCGCTCCGCGAGCGGGGCATCGTCTTCACCATCTTCGAAGGCATGGATCAGGACGCGCAGGGCATCTGGACCGCGCCGGACGGCGACAAGATCGCCTTCTTCGCCGACCCCGACGGCAACGTGCTGATGTTGTCCCAGGTCTAGCCGAAGCGCCCGAGCGCAGCGGAGGATCGCGCAGCGATCGTCCGCAGCGCGAAGAGAGCGCGCCGGCCGGCCGGCGGGTCGGCTTAGGCCGAACCCGTCCGACGTCACGGGATTCACTCCCGTGACGGCCCTCGCCGCGAACAACCGGCGGTACCTCAACCCCCGGCCGGACCCTTCATCCGGGCCATATGGTTCCGCTCGACGAGGTCCGACCAGAAGGGGATCCAGCGGATATCTGCCCGCATCGGCACTCCCGGGAACGGCTGCGGAAAAAACTCCCGTTCGAAAAAGTCGGCCAGGTCGGCGCCGTAATAGATGACGTCGGACTGCATGATGGAGAAGACCGGGTTGCCCGCCGCATGCGGCTCCTGCGGGATGTAGCGATGGCCGATGATGGGGATGAGGCGGGGGGCCGCCTTGACGACCGCGGTGAGGATCTCGGCGCGTTGCGCGGGAGTCGCGGGCCGCTCGCCCCATTCGGACCACCAGAGGGCATTTTCTTCCACATCGAACAGCAGGCCATCGAGCGGGTGCGCGAGGGCGCGATTGATGCGCTCGTCGCCGGTGCGCCAGTCATAGCCGTGCAGTGGACGCCTCTCCCGGAGCAGCGCCACCAAATCGGGCGGAAAGCGAAGCCCGAACCGCTCCTGCGCCGCGTCGAGCTCGGTCTGGGTATAGCCGGCGGTCCATTGTCGCATCGTCGCCTTATGGCACCGGGCAAGGTCCGCTTGCCAGCCGTCGCGGATTTTTCGCACAGGATGCGCGCTGCCGCCGGTGAGGGACGTCGCCGCTCCCGCTGCCGATCGTCATCCCCGCTTCCACTGGCTGCGCATTCGCCTGATCCGGGCGGCGGCCCATCTCCTATGCCGCGCCTCGACGCGCGGCGACGTCGCAGGGATGAGAAAAGTGGCGCGCGGTGGGACTTGCGTTCCCCACAATGCGTTCGGTCGGCCTGGTGGCCGGACCCGTGCTACGGCAGCAAGATTCACCGTGTCACGCGCGCCGTGGCGACCTTAGCAGAAGGGGGTCGGGGCGGGAATGCGGAAAGCCCGGCCGGCGCCTCTCCCGGGCCCGTGGACGAGGCGCTCCGTCGCCGGCTTCAGGCGAAGCGGCGGGCGTCGAACAGGTCGCCGGCGCAGCGAGTCGTGCGGTCGTGCGCGCCATTCTCGCCGACCACCTCCATCGTGTCGCGGTCGATCGGGATCAGGGTGACGCTGCGGCTCCCGGCCGCGCCGGTCAGCGTCAGCGTATCGCCGCTGAGGCTCCAGGTGCCGCCGTCGCCCTCGGCGGTGGCGAAGGTGCCGTCGGCGACGAAGGCGACGGTGACGCTGCAATCGCCCGCGTCCGTCCAGCTGCCGATCAGGAAGTCGCGGTCGATCGCGATTCGGGCCACGCCGCGGCCGGCGTCGGCCTGGGCGGAGACGGCCGGGCCGGCGAAGGCGGCGAGGGCGATCAGGGCGGCGGCTGCCGCGGTTCGGACCGGTTTCGCGAAGGCCCCCATCTCCTGCTTCCCTCCCTCGTTGCGCCGAGCCGCGCTCAGCAGCGGGTCGAGCGGCCGATCGACCCGTCGGGGTTTTCGACGTTGAGCGTATTCTGGTCGAGCGCGCTGACCCGCAAGGTGCGTGGGCTGGCGCCCGCGAAGGTCACCGTCAGCCGGTCGCCGTCGAGCGACCAGGTCGCGCCCATGCCGGCGGCGTTGGTGAAGCGGCCGTCGGCGGCGAACTCGCCGGCTTCGTCGCAATCGCGCGCGTCGGTCCAGCGGCCGATCAGGAAGGCGCGGTCGACCGCCGGCAAGGTCAAAGCGGAGGAGGTCGGGATGACGTTGGGATTGCCGGCCAGGCCCTGCTGCGCCGAGGCGAGCCCGCCGGTCCCGGCCGTCCCGTCCGCGGCGCGGGCGCTGCGGTTCGGCGCGCGCGCCTTGGCGGCGGCGCCGCCGCCGGCCTTGTCGTTCGACGCGCTGCTTCCGCCGGATCCGAGCTGGCCGCAGCCGCCCAGACCGAGCAGGGCGGCCGCCGCGGCCATGGTCGCAATTGCCTTCATCTCGAACGCATCCCCAATCGTCCCCCAACGTCCCTACATAGCGATCCCGCCGCCCGAGCGAAAGGGGCGAGAAAAAGCTTTATGATTAACGGCTTGTCCGCGTCTGGCACAGGCGCCGGCGCGATCCCCCAATCGTCATTCCAGCGAAAGCTGGAATCTCTCCGCCTTGGACGGCCGTTGAGAAGGGGAAGCGAGATTCCAGCTTTCGCTGGAATGGCGGCGCTTCAACGACGGGAACCGGCGCTAGAGCGCCTTCTCGTAGATCCGGTAGGTGCGGTTGTTCTTGCTCTCGATCGCCTCGGCGATCGAGATCATCGGCCCGTTATCGTCGAGCACCCAGCCGACCTCGGCCCGGCAGATGCCGTAATGGCCGTTGCCGGCGCGGCGGATATATTCGATCATCATGAAGGCGAGCTGGCTGGCGAGCCGGGTCGCGTGCAGCTTGCGGAGCACCCCCATCAGCGGCACCCGTCCGGTCTTCGGCCGCATCCGTTTCAGCCGCCACAGCAATTTGAGCCAGCCGAAAGGGAAGAGCTCGCCCTTCAGATCGGCGATGAACTCGTTGATGTCGGGCACCGACATCATGAACGCGACCGGCTCGCCGTCATATTCGGCGACCTTGATCATGTCGTTGAGCACGATCGGCTTCAATTTCTTGCCGACATAGGCGACCTCGGAATCGGTCAGCGGGATGAAGCCCCAATTGTCCGACCAAGCCTCGTTGAGGATCGACAGCAGCAAGGCCGCCTCCTCGTCGAACCGGCTCTTGTCGACGTCGCGGATGCGGATTCGCCCGTTCTTCTCGCCCGAGGCGACGATGCGCTGGACGATCGGCGGGAACGGCTTGTCGACCCGCAGGTCGTAGGTGAAGAGGTCCTTGACGCCCCGATAGCCGGCGCCCTCCACCCAGCCCTGATATTCCGCCTTGTTATGCCCCATCATCACCATCGGCTTATGGTCGTGGCCCTTGATCAAGAGGCCGGGCTCGTCCCAGATGCCGAGCGAGAAGGGCCCCATCGAGCGGGTCATCCCTTTGGCGGCGAGCCAGGCCTCCGCCGCGCCGAGCAGCGCCAGCGCCACCTCTTCGTCCGCCGCCTCGAACATCCCCCATTGGCCGAGCCCCTCGCCCATATGGACCTGGACGAGCTGATCGACCTGCGCCGAGATCCGCCCCACCACCTCCGTCCGGCCTGTCCCGAGCGAAGTCGAGGGGCGCTCGGCGAGGAAGAAGGCCGCCTCGGCATGCTCGAACCAGGGATTCTCGTCGGCGTCGATCAGCGAGCGGACCTCGCTCTTCAGCGGCGGCACCCAATTGGGATCGTCGAGGTTGAGCTTATAGGCGATTTCGACGAACGCCTTGCGGTCGGCCTTGGACGTGATCTGGCGGACGTTGATGGCGGGGAGACCCGGGGCTGCGCTCATGCCCGCTCGATTAGCCCCTCGCCGCGCCTTTGTCTCGCCCTTCGATCGTCTTCGGCATCTCGGCGGACATCCGCTTCAGGCGGACAGGCAGACGGTCGGGTCGCCGAGCAGGACGATTCCTTGGCGGTCCATGGCGACGAGCTTGCGGTAGAGCGCCGTGGCGCGCGCGCCCGCGACATTGTCGTTGATGGCGCCGACGGCCTCGCTCCAGCCCGCGAAGAAGGCGCCGGCCTCGCGGAACAGGCCGCCCAAAGCATAGCCGATCGGCGTCGGGAAGTCCCGCCGGAACAGCTGGTTATAGAGGGCCGAGACGATCTCGTGGGTGAGTATCTGTCCGGTGTCGGGATCGCGAAGCGTCCAATCGAACGTCGGCTCGACATGGCCGACGAAGGCGCGCAACGGCCGGGCGGCGCCGAGCAGCGCCCGGGGCAAAGGCGCGCTCCGCGATCCAGCGCCGGCGGAAACGCCGGCGAGCAATGTCGCCAGCGAATCGCCCTGGGGAAACAGGTCGGCGTAGCGCGACGCCGTGTCCGAGCCGGCCGAGCAGCAGGCGTGCGCGTACCAGATCGCTCCCGACGGCGCCCATCCGCCGAGCAGCGTGGCGGGGTCGAGCGCCGCATAATCCCCGTCGACGAGCAGGCCCAGCCGCGCCGCCAATTGCTGCGCGTCGTCGAGCGGACCGGTCATGCCGTGGCTGGTGGTGGCAACGAAGGCGGGCTTGTGCTGGGACAGGGTGTCGGCGAGCTTCGCCGCGGTCGCGTCGTTTCCGGTCAGCCGCTTGCGGTTGGCCGCGTCCGCGTCCACCGCAAGCCGTTCCCACAATTTCTCGCCGATGGCGAACGCCATCAGCCGGGTGATGTCGTTGCCGCCATGATCGACGTTCCACAGAACCGGCGCCGACGCGTCCGGCTGTGGCCCGGCCCAGTCGGCGAGGAGGGCGTTGACGTAATTTGCCAGCCCGCCCTCGTCGAGGTCGAGCCGCCCCACGTAGCGGGACATGTTGAGCTGGTACTGGATCGACCAGGGAAGCTCGGTCGGGGATCCGGCGATCAGCAGATAGCGCGGCAGCCGGCCCTCGCCGACGCCCGGCCGCGACGCCTGGACCGACATGTCCTGGAAGGGCCGGTCCGGATAATAGCGCCGAAGCCAGCCGTTTTCGAGGTCGGCGCGATAGCGCAGCACGGGCGAGCCGGGGCGGGCGGCGAGCAGGTTGCGGATCGGCTCCGGCGCGTCTGCCGCGGTCGCACGCTCGGCTTCGGTGATCGCCTCGTTGTCCGGGAGCACCAGGCCCCAGCCGATGTCGGGATGCATCCAGTCGCGCTCGTCGACGGGGGTCGGCGCCAGCAGGGTGTTGTCTTTCAGGGCACGGCCGCGCTGGCCCCAGGACGAGGTGGCGAGCTCGCCCGCCGGCGAGACCGCCCCGGTCCACGCATTCGCCCTGAGATTCGGCGGGGTGGCGATCGTCATTGCCGGTCGAAGCTCCCGAAGCGGTCCGGCCTCAGCGCTTTTGGCACGGCCGGGTTCTGGTCGAGCATCGCGAGCACGCGGTCGCGCAGATCGTCCGGCGTGTCCGCCGGCATGTCGTGCAGATATTTGGCGACAAGGTCGATTCGCTTCTGCATCTCCTTCTGCATCTCCTCGTCGACCTGGATCCGCTGGACCTCGAGACCCTTGGTCGCCACGTAGAGAACGGGCAGCGACCAGCGCCCGAATGCCTCCGGGGGCTGGGTCTCGTAAAGTTCGTGGAGTGCCGTGCGCACCGCCACGATCGCCGGCGTGAAATCGAGCTTGGTCGGCTTGCGCGCCGCGCCGCCGAGCTCGGCCTGGAGGATCTCGAACAGCTTGGTGTAGAAGGCCAGCGAAAAAGCGGTGGCGTCGCTGGCGGCGATCGGCTCGTTCATGCCGACGGCGGTGGGGCAGCCGCCGAACACGACGATCTGGTAGGCCATCGAATAGGTCTGCTCGGCGGCGCCCGCGCCTTCGCAGCAATTGAGCACGGTCAGCCAGCAATGAGTCAGCGCTTCCAGGCGGATCATGCGGTCGATCGCCAGCCGCGAGGATCCGGTCGCGCCGCCCAGGTCCCAATCGTTGATCGTCGCGAATTCCAGATGCTGCACGCCGGCGCTCGATATTCCGTGACAAAAGAAATGCAGAATGTGCGGCGGGTTCTCGGTGAGGATCGCCTCGATCTTGGTCGACGAATCGGGCATCGGCAGGGCGGTGATGCCGGGCCGCTTCTTCCGGGCGATTTCGTCCTGGAGCTGATCGAGCAGCTGCTGCTCGCCCAGATAGATCGTGCATTCGATCTTCAGCTTTTTCTTGCTGATCGCCTCGACCGTCGCGAGGATCTCCTTCAATTCGTGCTTGGCGGAAATGCCGGCGGCCGACAGGAAAGCGACCATGCGCAGCGGCCAGGAGAAGGTCTGCAGCGCGCCGTCATGAGCGGCCGAATTGCTGGCGACCCGACCGACCCGGCATGCGAAGTCGATCGCGGCGAATTTGTCATTGTCGTCGCATAGCGTCTCCCAGCGCAGGCTTTCGGCCGTCGGGGTCATGATCTCGAACATGAGCCGCGCCGGCTCCTGTGGATGCGCCATGTAGACGGCATCGATCGCCTGGCCGATCGCGGGGTGCTTGAACAGGGCCGCCCGAATCTTGCGGCCGTAGTCGGCGGCGCGCTCGCGCGTGTCGAATTTGGGAGGGAATTGGCCAAGGTCGATCTCGAGGTTGCGCAGGATGATGGCGCCCTTGAAGTTCGGACTGGCCTTGGAGAGCTGCCCGAGCAGATTGCCGTTCGAATCCTCCTGAAGGGTCACGACGAAGGATGGCCTCATCCGTCAGACTCCCCGAAATCGGATAGCTGCTCGCGCGCATATTCGCTCACGATCCGCTGAATCTCGGCCACCGTATCCTGGACGATCTCCACCCCTTTGCTGTTTGCGCCCGAGGAGCCCAGCGCCAATGGGTCGCTCATCAATACGTCGCCGCTGCTGCGCCGGGCGGTTTCGAGGGCGACGCCTTCGGCGAAGCGCTGCGACGCCGCGACCCAGTTCGGCACGTGGCCCAACGCGTCGGGGGCGGCGCTGGCCGCCAGGGCGAGGCCGGCCTCGAGCAATTCCGTGTTCCGGTGGAGCGCGAGGATTTCGGTCTTGGGCACGGCCTTCAGGCCCGGCATGGCGAGCTCGGGCTGGCAATAGAGGAACGAGCGCCTGAATATCGGCGGGTAGACGCGCTCCGCGCCGAACAGCGTTCTGAAGGCCGGCCTGATCTCGTTCTCGATCGTGTCCGGATCGAAGCAATGGAACAGCGCCGGGCCGGGCCGCGTCTGCGCCATCGCATCGACGAAATGGCGAAGCGCGGTGTCCGACGATCCGTCGGCCGGCCCCCCGACCACCAGGCACCAGGCGCCGGTCTGGGTAAGGCCGCTGGCCAGCTCGTCCGGATAGACGAAGGCGACCGGCGCCGTCTCGCTGCGCTGGAAGGGCCGCGACAGGGAGATGCACGATCGCCCGTGGGAAAGGGTCGCCCGGCACAGCAGATGCACGGCGTCGAGCGCGCGGCCGGCCATGGCGCGGGTCACCCAGTGCTGCCAGGGATCCGGAATCGCCCCCTTGCCCATCTTCATATCGTCGGGATGGTGGAAGATGACGCGCGAATGGGTGGCGAGGTGCTTGGCCGCCTTGCGGGCCAGCCGCGAGGCGAAGACATGGACGTGGACGTCCTCCCGATAGGGCGCGCCGACCCAAGCCTCGATGGCGCGCCGGAATGCCTCCCGGCTGCCATGCTCCTCGAGGTCGAGGTCGCAGATGATCGCCGCTTCGAGCACCGATTTGTTCTCGCGCGGTGGCTCGAGAAAGTCCGGCAGCCGCAGCACCGAGTGGCGGGTCAATTCGGTCAGCAGCCCTTCCCAGGGCAAGGCGCCGAGATGCCCGTAAGGCTTGACCAGATGCAGCCATAACGGCTCTTCGGGATCGCTTTCGGCGACCGCGTTGCGCAGCATGTCCTTGAGCACGTCCGCCAGCGCGAAGGTCACGGTCGGGCCGTTGCCGATCGCATCGGGAATGCCGGTCGCGCCGAGCGGGAGCAACGCCGATTGCCGGGAGACGGTCTCGCCGCGGACGTTCCGCTCGACCGTGAACTCGATATGGGGATGCGGGCGCGCGTCGGAGACCGGCTCCGCTTCGGCCGCCGCGACGGGACTGGCGAAGAGGGTCACCTTGAGGGTCAGCAGGCCGTACCATTGCTTGAGGAAGTCCGCCATCGCCGTCAGCCCAGGATCTGCCGGGCGAGCGCCCCGGCCGCGATCGGCGTGGTCACGTCGCCATGGCCGCCGATGCGCCGGTCCTTGGTGCCGTCGAGGCCGACGATGCGGGCGCCGCCGACGTCCGGCCAAGGCTCGGCGCTGGCGGGGATCGGATCGACGAGCGTCTCGCCTGCGCCGCGCGGGCCGTAGCCGCCGAGCGCCGCGTAGACGCTGGGCGGCGAGCCTGCACTGGTCGCCCCCGCCGCCACGCCGAGCTCGCCGAGATCCGCCCGGCGGCGCAGCCCGACATGGAACAGGTCGTGCAGCGGGATGTCGTGGCGGCTGTAGGTGGTGAGGATCGGCTGGATGACGCGGTCGGGTCCGAGCGCGGCCCGATAGCCGCCGGGTCCCGGCCGGCCCGGAACGACATCGGCGAAGCACAAATGGGAGATTGCGGGCTGCAACAGCAGCAGCGATTCCAGCGGCCGCGGCAGCGGCCCCGCGCACAGCGCCGAAAGCATGACCTTGGCGCCGTAGGAATGGCCGACGGCGTGGACGCGCGCCGAGCCATGCGCCAGCAGGTCGCGCATCAGGGCCCGCACGCCGTTCGCGCCAACCGCGCCGGCGCGGTCCTTCATCTGATAGACGGTCAGCACCCGCAGCAGGTTCACCGGGTTCAGCCAGGCGAGGCCGGCAGCGCTGACATTCGAGCCGGCGCCGCGTCGGCCGCCGAAATCGTCGGTGAGAGGGGGAGCATCGAGCTGGGCGCCGATCGCCCTGGCGGCGGCGATCACATCCTGCGCATCCGGCGCGGCGTCGGGCTCGGCGCCCTCGGCCGCGGGCGAGGCGTCGCCGATCGCCTGTCCGATCGCCTGTGCGACCTCGCTCGCCTCGTCGTCGGCGAGAGCGCGCTTAGCGGCGAGCGCGCGTAGCCGCCCGGCGATGTCGGGAAGCCGGTCGGCGAGATCGTCGAGCGCCGCCGCCTCGGCGGGCGGAAGCGCGCCGCCTGGCCCGGCGATGACCGGGCCGGGGTCGCCCGGCAGCAGGATGCTGGGCCAGACCACGCCCACGAACAGGAGGCGGCGCGCGGGGTCGGGATGGGCGGCAAGGGCGGCTTCGACATTGCCGAGCATCGTCCGGTAGAGCTGGCCGGCAAAGGCGAAATCGTTGTTCCAGCCGTGCGAGAAGAAGATCAGGTCGGTCGGCGGGTCCCGGTCCAGCGTGTCAAGGAGGAGGGCTAGCGTGCGGGGCGATTCGCCATTGCCGTTCTTGTCGAACCGGAGCAGCCAGGTCGGCATGGCGACGCCGTCCAGCTGGTAAGGCCCCACATGGTCGTCAGCCATTTCCCGCTCCAAGCAATATGGCCCGAAGCGAATGGTCTACCCAATCATAATCCTGGTCAAGGCAAGAAAGGGCGCCGGGACGACAAGAATTTCTTCGCCGCCGCGCCCGGCCGGAAAGACGACCTCGTTCCGCGGCTACTTGCCGGCCCCGCTCACGGCCGGAAGGCGACGCTGTCCAGCCGCCAGCGGTCCTCCAGGCCCGGTATCTCGAAGGTCATGACGTCGAACCCCTTGGGCGGCGACGCGCCGACCACCTCGGCGCGCATGTAGCGCCCGGTCTCGCGCATCAGCACGCGGGACTTGGGAAAGGCCTTGCGGAGCGCGCGGGCCACCGCATTGGCGTCGTCGGAGAGCCGCGATTCGCCGAGCTCGCAGGGAATGCCGTCGACCAGCTCGGAGGTCGCCACGCGCAGCGCCTTCCACCCGTCCAGGATGATGCTCAGCGAGATCAGGGCGGCGGCCGCGCTGTCCGCCCACCAAAAGCCAAGCCCCAGCCCGGCGACGCCGAGAAAGCCGGCGACGCCCGTCTGCCAGTTCGCCTTGTTCATCAGCGCGTCGGTATGGACCAATTTGTCCCGGAGCCGCCGGGCGAGCGGCAATTCCTTGCGGCCGATGATGAGCGGCGGAATGGTCGCATAGGCCTGCGCCGCCAGCATGAACCAGCCCAGCCACACGTCATGGCCCCAGATCCGGGTCGAGCCGATCGTCACATGGTCGGCGGTGATGAGCGTGCCCACCGCGTTCTTGAGCAGCACCAGCCCGACCGCGGCCAGCGCGACGGCGGCGATCAGGAAGCCGAGCCCGTTGACCCGGTCGAAGCCGTAATGATAGCGCCGGTTCGACGCCCGCGCCTCGTAGCGCAAAGCGACCAGGATCGCGATCGGCGGGACCAGGCCGAGCGTGTCCTCGACCCAGGCCGTCTTCATCGCCTGGCTGCCGCCCATCGCCAGGCCCATCGCCGCGACGATGCTGATCGTCCAGGCGATGTTCCAATATTCGAGGCGCTGCACCGCGGCGATGTCGGCGCGGATCTCCTTCGGATGGCCCTTCTTCTCGCTCATCCGCCCGCCTTCATGTCGCGCGCCTCGCGCTCGAGCAGCATGATCCATCGATTCTCGCCGTTGCGGGCGATCGGGCTGAGGCCGATCCGCCGCCGTTCGATCACCCGCTCGGCGAGCGGCTCGATCACCGCCACGTCGCTGACCCAGGGGCTGTCCGCGGCGATCTCGCCAAGGACGAGATCCAGCCGGTCCGCCTCGAGCCCGGCAAGCAAGGGCTCGGCGCCCCCGGTCACGATCCGCGGCGCCGCCCCGGCCGCGCGGCCGACGCGACCGAGATAGGCGCCGATCAGCGCCCGGTCCCGCGCCGTCGCCGGCCCGGCGATCAGCCCGACCCGGACGATCCCGGCCGCGCGCACTCGCTCCGAGGTGCCGTCAATGTCCCTGGGATAAGCGCCGCACGCCGGGAGCAGGGCCGCAAGGCCTAGGCAAATGAGAAAGGCCCTCGATGACGCTCCCATGCCCGAAGGGAAGGCCGAACGGGGGCCCAAGTCAAGCGGGCTCGTCCACCCGGCCGCCGGCGCGTGCCGCATCCTCCCCTGCCTTTGCAGGAGTGGCCCGGTGCGAACTGCCCCCGGCAGTTCGCAGCCATGCCGGGGGCATGGCGGGCCGGGTCACTGGGGACCGGGTGCAATGGACGGGTCGCGATGTCCCCCGGACATCGCTGGACAGTGCGCGGCACTGTCCACCTGTCCATGGTGGAGGGGCTCCTTCTCCGTCAGTCCTCCTCCGGCGCCTCTTCGCCCCGCTCGACCCTGAGCCCGAACGCCTGCAGCCGTTTCTCCAGCGCCTTGAAGGCGTCGTCGAAGCTCCACTTGGTCAGCCGCGCCCCGGTCGGCCGCTGCCCGATCCGTCCCTGCCCGCGCTTATATTCGCGCAGCAGCTGCATCGACCGCTCGAAGCTCTGCGCCTGCGCCGCGCCCCAGCTTTTGGGCGAGATCCGGTACGCCTTCTGCGCCTCGCGCTGCTGGCGCACCGCCTCGGCCTCGAGGAACAGATAGCCGATCTTCAACGCCTCCTCGAACCCTTCCGCGAAGGCGGCATCGGTCTTGAGCACCCGGTAGACCGCGCTCGGCGAGACCCCGGCCGCCGCGGCCGACGCCTCCAGATTGCAGGTCTCGGCGAAATGATCGAGGAACGCCTGCCTGCGCTCCCGGCCGAACTCCACCGGCCGCTTGCGCTTGCGCATCGGCCCGCGCCCGGCATGCCAGCGCACGATCGTCGCACGCTCCTCCCCGCGTTCCCCGGCGAAGGCCGAGGCCCAGTTCTTACTTTCCCCGCCCGCCGCGTCCGCCGCGTCCGCCGCGTCCGCCGCCTCCGCCCCGCCCGAATCCGCGTCCCAGGCCTCCAGCGCCTCGCGCCAAGCCCGCGCGAACACCGCGCACCTCTTGCGCCGGTAATAAAGCGTCGGAACCTTCAACCCCGCCGCCGCCGCCGCCCCCGCCACCGTCGCCCCCCGCGCCAGCCCGAACAGAAACGCCGCCATTTGCGTATCGCTCCCGGCGATCTGATCGCCCTTCCTCGGCATATCCCGTCTCCTGAAATGCGGAAGGCCGGAGCGTTTCCACTCCGGCCTTCGCGCCTGTTTACCGAGAGGCGCGAGTTTGCGACTCGCACCTCTCAACGATTAACAAATAATGCCAAAACAGCGTAACGCTGTCAAGTGAATTGTACCGTTTTGGATAGATGTCGGGAGTTCGACGGCGCTCCCATTCTCTCGGCTGGGTACGTTTTGGGAAGGTTGACGTCCCCAGGGCTAAAGACGGTGTTTGGGGTTTTTTGTTGCGAAGTTGAGGAGGAGGGGCCATTCGCTGAGCAATCGTTGGCGCAGATTGGGGGGGCAGGTGGCAGATCGTGACGGGCGCATTGAGCCTGCCGTCCCCATTGTTTCCGAGGCTTACCGCACTCCGAATGGCCTAATGATCCATGGCCGTATTGAAGATGCGTTGGAATCCAAAATTTTGGAGAGCGTGTCAGGCCAAGTTAGCTTGCTCATCACGTCGCCCCCCTTTCCCTTGGTACGGAAAAAGAAATATGGGAATGAAACCGGTGAACGGTACTTAAGCTGGCTAAGCGACCTAGCGCCAAAGCTTACGACGTTGCTTGCGCCGTCGGGCTCGATTGTTATTGAAATTGGCAACGCCTGGGAGCCAGGGGAGCCGGCGATGTCCACGCTTCCGTTAGAGGCGCTCCTCGAATTCAAGAGGGCGGCGGGACTTTATTTATGCCAGCATGTGATCTGTCATAACCCAGCTCGGCTCCCCACCCCGGCCGCTTGGGTGACGGTCGATCGGATTCGGCTGAAGGATTCTTTCACTCATGTGTGGTGGCTATCAAAGACTCCCAGACCTAAAGCCAATAACAAGAAGGTCTTAACCCCGTATCGGCAGGATATGCAGCGGCTGCTTGCGTCCCAGAAATACAATCCTGGCCGGAGGCCGTCCGGGCACGTGATCTCGCAAAAAGGCTTCCTCACGGATCATGGAGGATCAATCTCAGCAAACGTGCTGGATTTCGATGACCCTCGGGCGCTTCCTTCGTCGCTTCTCAAAATCGCTAACACGAGTTGGGACGCAAACTATCGCCAATATTGTAATGCAAATGAGCTTGAACCTCATCCGGCAAGAATGCAGCCTGAACTTGTCGGGTTCTTTTCGGAATTGCTCACCGATCCGGGTGATTTGATTTTTGACCCATTCGCGGGATCAAATACAACGGGCGCCGTTGCCGAGAAACTAGGCCGTCGGTGGGTGGGTGTAGAGGCTAGCGAAAATTATATCGAGGGCTCTAAGGGTAGGTTTGTCGAACAAGCATAAGCCAGAATGCGAGATAATTATGGCCAAATCCCAGGTATCCGAGACGGAACTCAGCGTAGGCCCCCAGGTTTTAGCTTCGTATAGTCGACTGAGCTATACCATGTGGCATGCATTGGCCGAGTTTATTGACAATTCTACCCAGTCGAGGGTAAATTATGGTGGAATAATAGATGACATTCTTAAACAAGAGGGAACACCTCTTGTGGTAGATATAGTATATGACAAAATTAATAAAATGCTTATTATTAAAGATAGCAAACCCAACACCAGACAGCCTTGGTCGATCAAAATACGGCTTAGGTATGAAAACTGCTGCCTGTTGGATAGGTAGACATTGGCGTGTCATTACCTGCGAATGGGGCAGCGGCGAAGAGTGGATAGCAGATATAGATGTGGAGGGAATAGCGTTTAGAGGCGAGCGTGTTCCCTTAAGATCAAGAAAGGTAGACAAAAGCCTTCACTATACAAAGATAGTTATAGAGGATCTTTATCGCAGCATCCACAAAAGGTCTGAGGAAAACATTCGGGCATACCTAGGCTCCATGTACCGGTTCGACATATTGGAAGGCTCGCTGAAAATTGTCTTTAACGGAGAGGAGATTTGCTCGCCCGATGACGCAGCCTTCGACACTGACCCCAGCGGGCAACCCATGAGACTGGTGATACCAGAGTGGGATTTCGGAGGAAAAAAAGTCACGGGGTGGGTCGGTGTCCTGCGGCCCGGAGCGGGCGGCCGCAAGTACGGCGGCTTCTCTATTTTTCAGAATCGAAGGCAAATCCAAGGGTTTCCAAACGCTTGGAAGCCGCGATCCCTCTTCGGTGGCACCGACGAGGAGGGCGCCAACAATCTTATTGCCCAGCGTCTTACCGGCGTACTGAACCTCGATGGCTTCGAGGTCTCCCATACCAAGGATGCGATCCTGTTTCAGGGCGATGAGGAGGAGGAGCTAGAAGAGAAACTATACGAGCTGACCACCGGCTATCGCGCATATGCGGCAAAACGCCGGAACCCGAAAACCCAGCTCTGGTCCCGCGAAAAGGTCAGAGACCTGGTCAAGAATATTGGCCGGGAGTTTTCTAACCCTGAGATGGGTGACACTCTTACGCACACCGTGCTGCCGCCACTAGATAATATCCTGGCGAGCAATCGTAAGCAGGTAGAGAACCTAAACCCGGACGATTACGTTGGGTCAATACCCATTGACGATATTAAGGTCATAGTCTCCCTTCAGGAGCGCAGCGAATATGATCCTCACGTTGTGATTGTGGCTGGCGCATCGCAAAACTGCATTCATGTTATTATTAACGGTCTCCATCCATATTATAGCTCTATTGAAACCGTGGATGCCGTTGATGAATGTATTCGGCAATATATTTATGACGCCCTCTCTGAATATAGGGTGAATCAGACCAGAGCATCCCTGACTCCTGACAGCGTCCGCCGAATGAAAGACGCACTACTGCGGGTAAAGGAGGTTTCGATTCAGAATGCTGCCGAGAAACTCCAGCGCAATGACTATGAGACACTAGTTTCCGGCCTGACTCCCCGCCGGTAGGTGCTGTGTCATTGAAGCTCCGACAATGGCAGCGAGAAGCTCTGGAGGCTTGGAAACAACACTCCTGTCGGGGAATCGTAGGCGCGGTAACGGGCGGGGGAAAGACGGTGTTCGCTTTAGCCTGCATCCGGGAGGTCAAGCTCCAAACCGCTCTCATTGTAGTACCTACTACAGCCCTGTTAGATCAGTGGTGGGAGGAAGCCGCGGCCTATTTCTCTCTCGATCTCGACCAGGTCAACATTATCCAAGGCCGAGGGAAGGTTGTCCGAGGTACCATCAATATTGGCGTATTAAATAGCGTCGCGAAACTGAAGCCGAATTGGGCGGGCGACGACGCTATACTGATTATTGATGAATGTCATAAAGCAGCGACGCCCGCTTTCGGTGCGGTGCTGGATTTGCCAGGGAGGGCTAGGCTCGGTCTGTCGGCCACTCCCGAGCGTCCTTACGATGAGGGCCTAGCAGAACAGCTGATCCCGAAAATCGGTCCGGTCCTATTCAGTTATACCTACGCCGACGCCCTCAAAGATGAGGTCATAGTTCCCTTTGAGCTGAGGAACGTGGTTTTCACCTTGGAAGCCGATCGCGAGCGAGACTATCGACGAGTGAGCTCCGCGATCGCCCGAGCCGTAGAACAGCACGGCAGGGAGGCGCCGGAAGCGATAGCATTATACCTTCGTAGAGCACGGATTCTAAATCTGAGTCCTCGTCGCGTTGAGCTAGCTTTGAAGATAGTGGCAGGGCACCCGAGCGAACGGGTTCTGGTTTTTCACGAGGATGTTCGGGCTTGCGAGGTAATCGCGGAGGTACTGCAAACTCATGGGGTAGCCGCTGGACTTTATCATGCGGGCTTGCCCCTCCGTTCCCGATCCGAAACCCTCCGGCGTTTTCGCGCCGGCGACATTCGGGTGCTCGTGACCTGTCGAGCGCTGGACGAGGGTTTCAATGTGCCGGAAGCCCAGATTGGCATCGTCGCGGCGAGCACCGCTACGCGCAGGCAAAGAATTCAGCGCCTGGGCCGGGTTCTGCGTCCCGCCGACCGTAAGATCGGAGCTGTTGTCTATACGCTGGTAGCATCCCAAGCCGAAATCTCTCGCTTACGTGAAGAGGAAGCGGATTTAGATGGCGTCGCCTCGGTAAGCTGGATGTCGGCATGAGAACATTAATGCTCTCGCCCTGTGATAGGGACTATATCTTCCAAATGGACGACCCTGATGCGCCTTCGGAAATCGACTTTGAGGCCATGGTCGTCCAAGCGCTCAGCTGCATTTATCCCAATTATCAATGCATCGTCTTCGGCGGCAGCTTCATCTACGACGAAGAGACCAAGAAGCCTGACTTAGCTTTGATCGCGCGTGATTTGTCACACTGGTTCATAATCGAGGTAGAGCTCCTTTCCCATTCTTTGGAGCGACATGTTTTACCGCAAATACGAGCATTTCGATATGGTGAGCCGCAATCAGATTGCTCGATGATCATTTCCCGGGAGCTCGGTATCGATCTTGGCCAAGCCAAAACTTTGGTTGACAGAATTCCCAAGGGGGTAGCGGTAATCGCAAATGGTGCCAGTCGGGAATGGGAGACGGCACTGAAGGCCCTCCAAACACAGTACCTAACTCTAGCCCGCTTCACGACGCCAAAAGGGCTTGTGGCTTTTGAACTCCTTGGCTCTCTATTTGTAGTTCAAACGCATCTTGGGTTTGGCACATATTCGGCAGTCGACGCTGCAATACGATGCGCGAATAGTATCGATCTGCCGGACGGGCACGTCCAAATCGAAATCGCGAAGGGCTCAATCGGCATATGGGCGGTGGTAAGGGATAAGGGACATGCTTGGCTGACAAAACCCGCGGGTCGACCGACTTTAGACGACGGAGCAATCCTTCAACTGACACGTACTTTTGATGGGCGGATTGCAATCCGTATAGGCTGACTCATTCCCGCTGTCGCGAATGCGCCGCCCATCCCGAGTCTGTCGAACTACGCCTTTAGCTGTTCCGAGCCTGACGAAGGCCGCCGCTCAGGTTCTATCCCGCTGCCGCGGATGCCCCGTCGCGACCCCGCCGCTGAGCTCCGCGACGTACGGATAAATCTCCGCCACCTCCTCAGTATAGCCAAGGCTGAACACCGTCGCGCTCCCTTCGACAGGCTCAGGACAGGCTTCTTGGAGAGACGGCCTTTTTACCGGTCGCGCTGTCGCGGATGGCCGGTCGCGACCCCGCCCGAAAGGCGCGCGACGTGGGGATATTGTTCGGCGACCTCTTCCGTGTAACCCAGATTGAAGACCGTCGGACTTTTGTTGGGCCGCTCGGGCCGGTCGTAATAGGTCTTGAAGACCTTGTCCCAGAAGAAGGTGGTGATTCCGTAATTGCCGCTTTCGTCGTGGAAATGGTGGGCCATGTGGCGGCGCTTCATGTCGGCCAGGGTCCTGTTCTTGGGCTTGTAGGCGAGGTGCTGGATGCAGTGGACGAATTCGTAGAAGCAGGTCGTCAGCAGGCCCGCGGCGAGCGCGGCGGCGGCGGCGCCCCAGGCGTTGGGGCCGGTCCAGCTGCCGTCGAAGGCGGCGGCGATCGCCCAGCCGATCGGGATCACGCCCAAGGCGATCGTCGGCAATGTGGTGTGGAGCGCGCCGAACAGGACCTCGAGATGATTGGGGTCCTGGTGGTGGTCGTAATGGATCCGCTTCCAGGTCGAGGCGGCCCATTTGTGGCGCCACATCCAGCGGCTGTGCAGGACGTAGCGGTGGATGAGGTACCAGAAGAGCGGGTAAGCGAGCGCGGCGGCGCCGATCGCGACGAGGGTCGGCGCGGCGGCGGCGGGCCGCCAGAGCCAGGCCGCGATCGAGAGCGCGCTCAGCGTCAGGTAGACGATGATCGCGGGATAGGTGAAATAAGCGACGACCAGCTCCTTGAGCGTCATCTTGTCGAGATGATGCTCGCGGCGCCAGAAAGCGGGGCGCAGGGACGGCGGATTGGGGCTCTCGGCGGTTTTCACGTTTTCAGGTTCCAGCTTGTCCTTGTAGCGCATCGGCGCCGGGAAGGGGAGCGGCTTTGGCTCCGTGATATGTGGCTCCGTGATATGTGGGCGCCTCATGAAATTGCAATAAGGCGCTTTTTGGGCGGTGAGGGACAGTCACTTTGGGCTGCCACGTTCCACCAGCCCGCGCCGGCGCGTGAAAGTGACTGTCCGCGGCTCGGCGCGGGCGTTCGAAACCCGACAGGGGCAGCCGAAAGTGACTGTCCCTATTTCCCTTCGCCGGGGGGGCAGTCACTTCCGGCTGCCACGTTCCACCAGCCCGCGCCGGCGCGTGAAAGTGACTGTCCCAGGCCCCCTATTTCCCTTCGCCCGGGGGCCAGTTACGCGTCCTGTGCCCACCCCCGCGCGAGTCGCTGTGCCCGGCCCCCTATTTCCCCTCGCGCGCGGCGACGATGCGGTTGGCGAGTTCCCAGTCGACCGGGCGGTCGACGTCGATCGGCCCCTCGGCGAAGGGCATGAGGACCGGCGCGGTCCTGACCTTGATACCGCGCGACAGCGTCCTCAGCACGGTCTTCAGCGTGAACAGCCGGCTCTTATAGAGCAGAAACGCGAACAGCCCGAACGCCCCGATCAACCGCCGCGGCTTCTTCCCGAACTGGCCGCCGGAATTGAACACGCGGGCGGCGTCGAGGCCGGCGGGGGTGAGGATGGCGTAAAGGTTGCAACTCGAAAAGGCGCCGTCGCGGAAGCGGTGGAAGGCGCGGTTCCCCTCCGGATATTTTTCGAGGACGTAGCTGGCCGGGGTCAGGCCCAAAGCGGCGTCCTCCTTCACGTCGGCGAGGACGTCGCAGAAATAGGCGAACATCTCGGCGGTGTGGAGGGCGTTGTCGCCGGTGGTGATGACGAGGGGGAGATGCTCGGCGCTCGCGACGGCGGCGACGCTGGTGCCGATATTCTCGCGGGATGCGACATATTCGATGCCCCCGGCCCCCGGCAGGGGCGCGAGGATCGCCTTGGCCTCCTCCATCGAACCCGGCTCGATGGCGACGATGGTGCGCCCGGCGCGGCCGCTCTTCAGCACCGCGCCGACGACGCGGCGGAGCATCGGCTCGCCGGCAATGTCGATGAAGCATTTGTGGGAGACGCCGCCGGCCAAAGCGAGCGGGTCGAGATTGCCGCGGCTCGCCGCCAGGACGAGCGCCGTGTAGCGCCTTTCGCTCATGGCAGCCCTACGTAAAGCGGCTCGGTCAGCGGGGCAATGGAGGCAAGGTCGGGCAGCGCTTCGAGCGTGGCGCGCAAGGCGGCGGCGCGGTCCGGCGGCAAGACGGGTGCGACGCAGCCTTCATATTTGGCCCAGAGCTGGCCTTGGGTGAACGGGACGGCGAGGCTGCCGGCCGGCCAGGGCACCGCGGTCTCGAAGGTGCGGCCGTCTGCGAGCTGGACCTCCACCTCGGTCGGAAACTCGCCTTCCGCCTTGTCGACGGGATGGCGGTGAATGCGTGGGTAGAGAACGGTCAGCGCGGGGCGCGCGGCCGCCTCGTCGGTGAAGTCGGCAAGGGTGCAATTGCCGGTCACGGCGACGCAGGCGAGCGCATATTCGAGGCTGAACTTGGCCTGGAGCGCGTCTTCGGGGATCTGATACATCAGATTGTTGAGGTGGCTGACCGGAGCGCGGATGTGGACCGCCGCGATCTCGTCAGGGGCGAAACCGTGCGCCTGCTGGAGCGCCACGAGGCCGTCCATCGCGCGGTGGGCGCTGCCGCAATTGGGGAAGCGCTTGAGCTTGAGGCCGCTCGACAGGATCAGGAGGGGCTCGCCGACCCGCTCCGTCTCGAAGCGCAGAGTCTGGCCGTGCTCGACATGGGTGAGCGTGTCGCGCAGCTGCTCGTAATCGGGGCCGACCATCAGCCGGTTCATGCCGGTCGGGCCGTCCAGCGTGGCGAGGCCGGCGTCGACCCCGGACCGAGCGAGGCTCGCCGCGAGCACGCCCGATTTGGCGGCGAGGCCGGCGTGGAGCGGCTTGGTCATGGTGCCGAACTGGGCCATGAAGCCGCCCGCCATGCTGGTCGCGATCGAGACGGCGAAAGCCGCCCGCCGGGCGTCGAGTTTGAGCAGGCGCGCCGAGGCCGCCGCCGCGCCGATCGCGCCGACGGTGGCGGTGGCGTGCCAGCCGCGGTTGCGGTGCGCCGGATTCACGCCCTGGCCGACCCGACCCAATATCTGAAGGCCCGCGACATAGGCATCGAGGCAGGCGCGGCCCGACGCGCCTTCCTGCTCGGCCAGCGCGATTATGGCGGGGACGAGAACGGCGCTGGCGTGCGCCTTGGCGGGATCGAAATTGTCATCGAAGTCGAGCGCGTGTGCGGCGGTGCCGTTGACCAGGGCAGCCCAGGGCGCGGCGAGCCGTTCGCCCTGGCCGATGGCGGCCGACGGCCCCGCGCCCCAATGCCTCACCGTCTCGAACACCCGCCGGGTAACCGGCTCGGCGGCGCCGGGGATCGTAACCGCGATTATGTCGATGAAGGCGCGATGCGCGGCTGTCCACGCCGCCTCAGGCCAGTGTGCCGGCGTGCCGGCGAGCCAGGCGCCGAAAGCGAGGACGGGATTGGTCTCGGTCATGATCCTAGTTGAGGCCGACCTGGCCCCTTAGGCTCGCATAGATCGCCTCTGAATCATAGCCGATGCCGTTCTTGAAGACGATGAGGGGCCGGGTGATCGCCCTGATGTCGCGCGACAGGTCGCCGTCGACGAGGACGATGTCGGCGCGCTTGCCGGCCTCCAGGCTGCCGATCCGGTCGGCGCGGCCGAGGAAGATGGCGCCATTCAGGGTCGCGATCCGGATCGCCTCGGCTATTGTGAAGCCGGCCTCGTGCAGCAACTCGATATTGCGCTGGTCGCCGAGGCCCGCGACGACATGGCCGTCGCCGGTCGGATCGGCGCCGGCAATCAACAGGCCGCCGGCGGCGACGAAGGCGCGCTCGAACGCCATCTCCTTGCGCAGCATCATCGCAAAGAAGCCGGCCGCCGGACGCTGAGCGGCGTGGCGGCGCAGCTGAATCGCCCAGATGTCGGGCGGGAATAGCGCGCGCAGATGCGGAATCTCCTCGAGATCCGGCCGGTCGCCGCCTTCGAGCACGGCCAGGGTCGAGGTGATCGCGACGCGGCGCGCCACGAGCGTGCGGATCATCCGTCGCACCTCGGGGGAGTCGACCGCGACGTTCTGGATGATATGCCGCAACACCGCGCGGGCGCCGAGCGCGGCTTCGGCGCCGTCGCGGCCGCAGCGGCCGGCGGCGCGCCGGGGATCGAGACCGCCGTCGGGGGCGCCGAACGGACCGTGCTCGAGATTGTCGATGCCGAGCCGCGCCGCCTCCTCATAGCCGACCGAGCAGAGATGGCCAGTCACGCGCATGCCGCGGCGATGCGCTTCACGGATTGCCGCGGCGAGCTCGGCCGGCGAGATGTTCATATAGGCCTTGACCGAGGTGAAGCCGAGCGACGCCCAGTGGCGCACCGCCGCGCGCGCCTCCGCGGGGCCGCGCAAAGGATAGAGCTGGGCGATCGCCGGCGGCGCGCCTTCGAGATAGGGCGTGGTGAGATCGAGATCGGGGCCGATCAGCCGTCCCGCCTCGATCTCCCGCCTGATGCCGAGATCGCCGTGCGGATCGACCGAGCCGGCGGTGCGCGCGGTGGTGACGCCGCTGGCCAGATAGAGTTGCGGGAAGGTGACCGGCGCCTGGATGACGTTGAACGGACCGTCGCCCGAGGAGCTGCGGTACATATGCTCGTGCATGCCGACCAGGCCGGGAATGGCCGTCCGGCCGCGCCCGTCGACCCGGGAGGCCCCTTGCGGGATCGCGACCGAGCCGTCCCGGCCGATCGCGGCGATGCGGCCATTGTCGATCAGGATCGTGTGGTTCGCCCGCGGCGCGGCGCCGGTGCCGTCGATCACCAAGACATGCTCGATCGCGGTCAGCGGGCCGCGTTCGCGGATGAAATTCGGCGTCCCCGGCGCGGGCTGCGGCACCGCGCTGCCGGGAAGCGAGGCTGCTAAGGCGGCGGCGAAGAGCAGGAACGGGCGCGCGAGCCGGGTCATCAAAAAGCCCTCTCCGATTTGGTTCTTATGGAGCCGCGTTTCGGCGCGAAGGCAAGCCTTCAGACGAGGCGCAACCGACGGGACAGACCGCCCAGCGCCTCGCGGTCCCCCCGCGTAAGGCCGAAGCGGAGCGTCAGCCAGGAGGTGATCGCCCAGAGCGCGAGGACGGCCGCCAAGCGGGCAGGGCCGTCGAGCAGCCATTCGGCGCCGGCCATGGCGGCGACGCCGACAAGGGCGAGGGCAAGGTTCTGCAGGAGCTTACGGTCGAACGGCGACAGGCCGTCGCTGATCTGGAGCTGGAGCGTGGCGGAGTAGGTGGAGGCGACGGTCGCGACGCCGACGGCCACGGCCATGCCGAGTGCGCCATATTCGGGAGACAGCCACAGAGCGAGGCCGATCCACAAGGCGACCGCGATCGCCGAGTTGAGCAAGGGAAGGCCGCGATGGCCGATCATCTCGACGATGGTCGAGGCCGGCCCGACGATCGCCTCGATCGCGCGGGCGGCGACGAGAATGTAGAGCAAGGGCAGTGCCGCGGCCGCGCGCGGCTGGTAGAGGCTGAGCACGTCGACGCCGGCGAAGATGAGCAGGCCCGCCAGCGGAACGACGAGCGCGGTCGAGACGCGGCTGGCGAAATGATAGAGCGGCGCGATCTGGGCGCGGTCGACATGGGCCTGTGCGGACGCGAGCGGCCCCAGCACGTACTGGAAGGCCTGGCGGACGATGAGCGGAACCGTCGAGATCTTGCGGGCGATCTCGAACAGTCCGGCCGCGGCGGCGCCGCGCGAGCCCGGCAGCATCAGGTTGAGCACCACCGGCGGCGCGTCAATGAGGGCGCGGCGCGAAAGGTTCGACGGCAGCAAAGCGAACCCGGTGACGAGCAGCTCGCGCGCCAGGCCGGCCGGGATCGGGGCGCGGAGCAGCCGCTTCAAATCGTAATAGCGGCCGAGCAGGGGGATGCAGAGCAGAGCCGTCATCGCCAGCGAGCAGAGATGGGCGACCATCAGCCCGATGCTCGTCGCGCCCAAAAGGAAGAAGCCGATTGCGAACAGGATGCGGGCGATCTGCTCCCAGAAGATGCGCAGGCGGATTTCGGGGCCGAACGCGCGCCGCGCGCGGGCGGCCGACGTCGCCACCTCGATGAAAGTCCAAAAGGGCAAGGCCCAGACGAACAGAGCGATGGCCGTGGGCAGCCGCTCGGTGTCGTCGGGCGCGGCCGAGAAGAAGCCGGCGACCGCGTTGGCGTTGAGGGTGACGATGAGCGCGATCAGCAACGAAGGGATCACCGCCACCATCAGCGCCAGCTTGACCGCTCCGTGCGCGGCCTCCTCGTCGCCGCGCGTCGGCACCACCCGCTGCAACGCCAGCGGCATGGAGAGGTGGATGAAATTGGTGACGAGCGAGACCACGCCCCAGAGCACGACATAGATGCCGTAGGTCTCGATCCCGAACAGCCGCGTGTAGAGCGGCTGCGCCAGCGCCTCGATCAGCGCCCCCGCGCGCGAAAGGCCGGCAAGCGCGGCGCCGCGCGCGACCTCGCCTCGGGTGACGGCGGTGGCGGCGGGAGCGGGGGCGGGCGGGTCGGTCGGCATTCGGAGAGACGTGGTAGTGGGTTGAGGGGCGGAGGGGAACGGGCCTCTTCCCTTTGCCAGGGAGGCGATTAGACTTGGGCTCCAGCACCTGCCTTCAGGATCCGAGGAAATCAGCATGAAACGTCTGCACGTCCATGTCGGAGTCGAGGATCTCGGCCGCTCGATCGGCTTCTATTCGACCCTGTTCGGTGCTGAGCCCAGCGTCGTGAAGCCGGATTACGCCAAATGGATGATCGACGATCCGCGGGTCAATTTCGCGATTTCCCAAGGCCAGCACGCGGGCAAGGGGATCGAGCATCTCGGCATTCAGGTCGAGGACAAAGCCGAGCTCACCGAGGTCTATGGCCGGCTCACCGCAGCCGACCGGCCGGTGCTCGAGGAAGGCGCGACCACCTGCTGCTACGCCAAATCCGAAAAGAGCTGGATCGCCGATCCCGACGGGGTGGTGTGGGAAGCTTTCCTGACCGACGGCGACGCGACATTCTATGGCGAGAGCCCCGCTTTGAGCGCCTTGTTGGACGATGCCGCACCCGCCAATTGCTGCGCGCCGGCGATCGAGGAGAAGCCTTCCCCGCCGAAATGCTGCGGATGAGCTGACGGCCTCAACCGGTCCGGCCTTATTCCTCCGTGCGGATCAGCACGGCCTCGCCGACCAGCAGGAACAGGAGGAACGGCCCCCAGGCCGCGAGAACGGGCGGGTAGGCGCCGAGATTGCCCATGGCGAGGGCGAAATTGTCGGCGACGAAATAAGCGAAGCCGAGCGCCATGCCGAGCACCGCGCGCATGAAGACGTGGCCCGAGCGGGCGAGGCCGAAGGCAGCGATGGCGGCGAGCAGCGGCATGAGCAGGGTCGAGAAGGGCGCGGCGAATTTGTGCCAGAGGTTCGATTCGAGCGTCGCGGTCGAGCGGTTGGCGGCCTGGAGAGCGGCGATCGTTTCGCGCAGCTGCCAGAAGTTGAGCCGGTTGGGATCGACCTGGGCCAGAGTGAACTGCTCGGGCTCGATGTCGCGGCCCCAAAGCTGGTTCGGCAGGCGCTGCAGCCGGTCGGTATCGACGTCGAACCGGGTGACGTCGGTCAGCTCCCAGCCGGCGCCGGGCACCCGGCGGCCCTGGCGGGCGGTCATGATCCGGTGCAGCGTTCCGCCGGCGCGGTCGTAGACCTCGACCCCAGACAGCCGCACCGCCTCGCCCCGGCCAGTCACCAGGCGGGCGATGATGATGTCGTCGCCGTGCGCGATGCGGACGTTTGCCCGCACGTCGCTGTCCGGCGGGACCGCGCCGAACTCGACGGCTTCCCAGGCGCTCATCGCCGCGGTCGCGCGCGTCACCACCCGTTCGGAGAAGACGAAGGTGACGACCCCGATCAGCGCCGCCGCGAGGATCAGGGGAGCGATGATCTGGTGGGCGGAGATGCCCGCTGCCTTCATCGAGATGATCTCGCTGTTCTGGTTGAGGCCGACCAGCGTGATCAGCGCGCCGAGCAGGGCCGAGAAGGGGAGGAAGCGGGCGATGAGCTGGGGCACGCGCAGGCCGACATAGCGCCATAATTCGGCGTCGCCATTGGCGGGATGGGCCAGGATCTTGCCGCTGTTGCCGAGCAGATCGAGCATCATCAATATCGCGACCAGGGCGACCAGCACCGCCGCGCTCCGGGTCAGGAACAGCCGCGCCATGTAGAAGGCGATCCGCTTCGACGGGAAGAAATGGAGGTTGATCATGCGGAGGCGGGATCCGCGGCCGGATCCGCCCCCGGCCCCGCGGCCCCGCGGCGGCGGAACAGGCGGCGGATGCGCTTGGACATGCGCGCGAACAGCCTCTCCAGGGCGCCGATGGGCTGGCCGCCGGGCTTGTGGGCGAGGGTCCAGTACATCCAGATCATGAGGCCGGAGAAGATCAAGAAGGGCGTGCCCACCGCGATCAGGGGATCGATCTTGCCCAAGGCCCCCATTTGCTCGGCATATTGATTGACCTTGTGATAGGTGACGACGAAGGCGATGGCGAGAAAGATGCCGAGCCCCGACGTGCTCCTTTTGGGAGGCACCGCCAGCGCCACCGCGAGCAGGGGCACGAGCAGCATCATCAGCACCTCGACCATGCGGAAGTAGAAATTGGCGAGCGCCGCGTTGCGCCGGTTGACGGGCGTCCGCGCGTCCTGCCCCGTCCGCAGCAGCTCCGCCACCGTCATCTCCTTGGTGCCGTCGCCGCGCCCGCGGAAGGCCTCGATCGTCGGCAGGTCGATCGGCAGATCGTGCTGGACGAAGCTCAGCACGCGCGGGACGCGATAATCGGGCGCGTTGTGGACGAGCCGCCCGTTGGTGAGACGCAGCAATATCGTGTCGGGATCGTCGGTGGCAAGGAAGGTCCCGCGCGCCGCGCTCGCGGTCACCGTCCGCCCCCGGCTCTGCTGGAGATGAAGGAAGACGCCGAACAAATCGGTCCCTCTGTTCTCGCTGCGCTCGACCCGCAAGGTCATCCGCCGCCCGAGATCGGTGAACTCGCCGACCTTGATCGAGGCGCCGAGCGCGCCCGAGCGCAATTCGTGCCTGAGGCTCTGATATTCATATTGCGCCTGCGGTTGGACATAGCCGACGATGAAGAAATTGAGCCCGAGCAGGGCCACCGCATAAATGAACGGCACGCGCAGCAGCCGCCCGTAGCTCAGGCCCACCGCGCGCAGAGAATCGAGCTCGGAGGACAGCGCCAGCTTCCGGAAGGCGAGCAGGATGCCGAGCGTCAGCCCGACCGGAATGGCGAGCCCCATATATTCGGGCACGAGATTGGCGAGCATGCGAAAGACGATCGAAACCGGTCCGCCCTCGCTGACCACGAAATCGAACAATTTCAGCATCCGGTCCATCAGCAGCAGCATCGCCGCCAGGCACAAAGTGCCGACCAGAGGCACGAAGATCAGCCGCGCCAGATAGCGGTCGATTTGCGTGCCGATGCTCACTGTGTGCTGAAACTCCCACGGGCGCCAAGGGAGCGCTATAGAGGGCGGAGGGGAGCGGGGCAAAGCGGTACTTTTGGCAGTTTGCGGGCACGTCCTAGTCGTTGCCAACCTTCGGATTGCGAGATTTCCTCGGCGCTTTTTGCCGCCTGGCCGCCTTTTTCACCTTTTTGCTGGCAGCCTGGAAGTGGATGTCGACCTTCTGGAGCTCGCCAGTTTCCTGAATATTCCAAGGTGGCCGGAAGCACTCGCGCGGCTTCATCGCCTTAAGCTTTGCCTCGATGCGCGCCCACCAGAGGAGTATGTGGGCTGCTTGAAGCCTTCCCTGCGCGTTGGCCCATTTGGGCGGCAGATGGATGACCCTGACCCCGGTCTGGAATACGGCCGCCACCTGCGGCGGGTTCCTTAGGAAGTCAGTGTCGGCGGTTAGGATGGCTTCGCCTCCCCCGGCGGCAAACTTGGTGATCCAATGGACATCGTTCGATCCGCGGTCTCCGGTCTCGAGGACTGAATCCAGCTGGTAATCCGAGGAGAGGGCCATGGCGTTGATGGCTGCGACAATTGCTGGAGCGACGTGCTCGTCCGCGCGAATTCTCAAACGGCTATCTGCAACTCGAATTCGACCGCTTCACGGACGGCCTTCGCCGAAAGCTTGAACCATTGGGCGACCCGATCCCGGTCGCCGCCTTCCGCCTTCCACTGGCGAAAAAGAGCTGATGTTGGAACTCCGGCGGGCTCAATGACTGGGCGGCCATAAGCGAGACGCGGATCGACCACGACCTTGGGAAAGTCGCCGGGCCGGGGATGCCAGCGGCAGGCGAGATCAGTCTTCGGATTGAACTGGACACCCCGCGCGACCGCTTCCTCGATCGCTTCCCAGATTTCATGCTGCCCCGATGCGAGGTCCCAGGTGACCTTGTCGTCTTCCTCCTTCGCGACCTGCGCGAAGATCTTCCGTCGATCGGTAAGGTAAGTCGCCTGAGACAGAGCGAAGGGATGTTCCCGATCCCACTCCTTGCGTGCCATCGTCGCTGCCCTGCGCAGCGTCTGCATGGACACACCCTGGCTGCGAAAATACTCGATGAATCTCATTTCCATCAGGTCCAGGAAGCTCACCGTGGAGGTGTCCTTGAAATCCCGCGCGACGACCGGACCTGACCTGCTGGAGGGCCAGCCGTTCAGCCACCCGCGAACTTTCCTCGTGCCCTCCAGACCGAGAATCCGCGCGGCTTCCGCGTTGGTGTAGAAGCCGGCGAACAAGGGGTCTGCCTCTAGTTGCTCATGCTTCATGCGTCAGTTCCACCACTCGATTCTATCATATTCGCTGCGGCCACCCAACGGTTATCCACAAGTTGTCCACAGGGAAATGCACCGGTTCCTTATAGAACATCGCGAGAACGATCAATGCGGCCGTTCGAGACTCTCATCTCGACCGCGAAGGTCGCGGCCACAGGGTGGGCAACTCTGACAGGCTGCGCGCCTATCTGGCGGCGGCGCTGAGGCTGTCGCCTTGGGTAGTGTAAGTTTGAGGCGGCCCATTCCTTCAGCAGCAGCCTGCGCGGATCCACGCCGAGCGCGCCGCCAGGCGTCGAGCGTCGTGATGGTGATGTTCCGCTCACCACGCTGGATCATGCCGACATAGGTCCGGTGGTACCCGCAAAGGTCGGCCAATTCCTCCTGTGTGACGCCCCTGGCGCGCCTCAGTCGGCCGACATTTGCGCCGATGATCGCCTGCAACCCGCCCGCTTTGCGCACCTTCGCCATGAGGCTTCTTAGGAGGGAGATGCATACTGAGCGTCTACTGACTGTGGGTGACCGGCACGTCCCTGTCACTAACCCCTGAAACTGATCCATCTAGTCACATTGGCCGGCTCCAAAATGTTTGCGAATGAAGGCCGAGTGACTCTCGTCCGCAGCGATGACAACGGACTTTGGAGGCCAAAGGGGACAGTCACAGTGACTGTCCCCTTTTCGCTCTAAAATCCTGCGTACCTGTCACCGAGGAAAATCCTATGTACCTGTCACCGGGCAGTCCTGGAGGAGGTGACCGGCACACAATTGTCCTTTTGGCTCGGCCTATCCTGCCTCATAACGGCGTCGTCTTCTGGTGGCGCCTCATCGACGATTCAGTTTGATCGGTACTGATTTTGGCCTGCCTAAGAACCGACAAACCCGGATCCTCCGCCAGCACAGTCGCATACTATGACGTCCAATGCGCCCGGCTATGTTTCCCGGAAACTCGCGACAGGCACTCAACACCTGGCTTGGCCTGAAACGCTCATGTCTACACGACCCCGAGACGTCCAAGCTCGCTACCCAGTGGAACACCTTCAATTCGGTGTACCATAAACCACCCTCGGCAACTGGCGCGGACGCATTGCGGGTTTCAAGTTTAACCCCGTTAGACTGTGGTGGGAGGTAATAGCCTATTCGCGCCACCCGTCCGAATCGTGCTCCATCCACAAAAGAAATTTTCCAAAACGCGGGATGGAATTGCTAACCATCGGGAAAGACGCGGCAATGTTGAGAATCCCCGTCACCAAATGGAGGGTCGGCGACTCTTGACTGTTCCAAAAAGGAACCCCTTCACATGCCCAAAATCTTGACATTGTGACCCCGTTATGAAACATGGGTGACGTTCCTCAGGGGGTGCCAATCTGCCCGTAAGGTACGGTTGAAGCGGGCTATTTTGCTCGATCAGGCGTCCCTGGAATCCGTTGCCGGAACCGGAACGGTGGAGGGAAAAATCAGACGGATTAAATGAGTCCGCGCGCGTACGTTCGCGATTAAACGTCCGTGCATAATGTGGAGAGTAGATCGTTCTATAGCGTTGATTGAGTGGACTGACCCAGTGTCGCACGAAGGCGCGTTCGAATGGTAGAACAGGGTTCAACCCAGTTGATGTCCCCCCAGGCGTGGAGCGCCGTTCTCGGCCTGCTCACCATCCTTATACCCGCTCTACTCGGAGCTTTCGTCGGTTACCTTAGGTATCGCGTGCTGATGCAGAGGAACGAAACAGATCGCCTCTGCCGTTTCGCAGAGCAGGCGAACAAGATGTACGAGCTGAGTCTACAGGAAAGGACCGCCAATCTCTCGACGCTGTTTCTCGAGATCGCGCGGCTCAATCTTGAAGTGCGGCGCGCCGAACTCGCGCACGAGGAGAAGCTGGCCCTCGGCGATGATGCTCGGCCCGCCAAGAAGGCTGCTTAGGCACCCCCGGGTGCTTCCTTCACCACCGCCCGGTCGTGGGTGTCCGTTCCCATCTTCGCCAGTTGTGGATTTCCGCGAACTCTTTCAGGATAAACCGGACGACCCGCGCTACCGGGACGGCGCCTCGCGCCGCCGCTTTCATCGCCACCGCCTCTGGGTTTATTGACTTGAGCGGCGTTGTGGCTTTCTTTCCAACCTAGCTACGAGCCTTGAAACTACGCCCCCGATGGCCCGATGTTAAGATTCTGAGGCCCGACGAATGGGTTGATGAAGCGTTAACGATCGATGCGTATTTGTTAACCTTTCCGGCGGGTGGAGCCCTTGAGCCTCTCCCCCTCCGGCCCGATGCTGCAACGAGGAGTGGAGCCCGGTCGATGAGTTCCGCGGTGATGCCAATGTTGGAACATTTCTCTGGCGCAGGTGCCTTGGTGATCGGCGCGCTGGCGGTCATGATTTCGTCCGTCGCGGCCGTTCTGGTTGGGCGGTACAAATATCGGGGCGCCGACTATGTCCGCGCCATTACTGAGCGCGTAGTGGCCTTGCGAGAGCAGGATCGCCTCGACGGCGTGCCGAAGCGGCCAGCACCTGCACTTCGGCTCGCAGCGGCGAGCATTGATATGCCTGCCGCGCCCACAGTCGCACGGAAAGCGGCAGGCCCTAAGGCCAAGCCGAGAATTGGTGTAAGTCGCCAGCAGCCGTCCTCGGCCTTTTCCTGAAGCCGCACAGTCAGGCGTCCGAGCGCCGTCAGCTATGACGACTTACGTTCGCCAACCTCTCCCACAATCGGTAGTGGCGGTAGGTGACAGGTACGTACCTGTCACCAATCCCGGAGCAAAAGGGGACAGTCACTGTGACTGTCCCCTTTTTGAAACGGGCTGCCATATCCCCTGAAGACATGGCCGATGCCGCATGATCGCCGATTGGCGGCCTTGTTCCGGAGGTTCTCCAGACGCATCTTGTTCCTAATTTGTTCTTGACAGCGCAACGCTGATCCGGTAGAGTCCAGTCAAGCTCGATAGTTGCGAGTCGCGCGGATCGGGGTGGGATTTACCCCTTGCGCGAGCCGCCGGGGCGGGCTCCGAATCGGCCCTTTCTAGATATTTTTGAGCAGTTGGTGAGGCGGCGCTTCGCTTGCGGGCGTGCGTGCCCTCACCCTAACCCTCTCCCCAAATGGGAGAGGGAATCCGGCCGCGCGGCTCAAG